>Ga0247818_10001399_pt1 | contig 15238 bp, 5 predicted proteins | sample 13C_Glucose_Day1_FD_192424 | JGI IMG/M metagenome (GOLD analysis project Ga0247818, IMG submission 192424) | Soil microbial communities from agricultural site in Penn Yan, New York, United States - 13C_Glucose_Day1 | ecosystem: Environmental > Terrestrial > Soil > Agricultural land | place: USA...
GTTTTGGACGCCAGCAGCGGAAACATCACGTTCTGTTTGACGGTTTTCCACGGTGGCAGTTGATCGAACTCCTGGAACACCACAATCCGGTCCGGCCCCGGTGCATGCACGGTTTGCCCCTGAAGACGAATCTCGCCCTCACAAGGCTGAATGAACCCGGCCACCGCCTTGAGCAAGGTCGATTTGCCGCAACCGGACGGACCGAGCAGCACAAAGCGGTCCGCCGGATCAATTTCAAAACTGACTTGATGGGTCGCTCGAACTACACGTTGCGGCGTGCGGTATTCGAGGCTGACATTGTCGACCGACAGCAGCGCCTGGGCTGTGGCGTTCGGTTTGCTGACCGTGTGGTCTTGCAAAGGGGCATTCATGACGATTAGCTCCCCTGCAGCGGTTTGGTGTCCTGGAAGAAGTAGTCCTTCCACGAATCCGGTTTGTTTTTGATCGCGCCAACGCGGTAGAGGAACTCGGCCAGTGGATAAGTATTCTTCGGCGTGATGCTGAATTCGAACTGCGGGTTGTCGATGATTTTCAGCAACGCGGCGCGGTCGATTTTCGCCTTGGTGACGCGGATATAAGTGTCAGCGGCGGCGCCCTTGTCGTTCTGCGCAAATTCAGCCGCTTCGGTCAGTGCCGCAATAAACGCCTTATAGGTTTTAGGGTTCTCCTCACGGAATTTCTCGGTGGCGAACAGCACTGTCGGCGAGTTCGGGCCGAGCACGTCATAGGAGTTCAGCACCACATGGACGTTGGGGTTGGCCAGTTCCTGATCCTGGAACGGCGGGTTGGAAAAGTGCCCGGACAGCTCGGTGCCACCGGCCACCAACGCGGCCGTAGCATCCGGGTGCGGCACCGCGATGGTGTACTTGTCGAGGCGATTGAATTCCTTGTCACCCCACTGCTTGGCGGCCGCGTATTGCAGGAAACGCGACTGCACTGAAACCCCAACCGCCGGCACCGCGATGCGGTCCTTTTCGGTGAAATCGGCAATGGTTTTGACCTTGGGGTTATTGCTCACCAGGTAGTAAGGGAAGTTGCCGAGGGAAGCCACGGCTTTGACGTTCTGCTTGCCGTGGGTGCGATCCCAGATCGTCAGCAACGGACCAACGCCAGCGCCAGCAATATCAATCGAACCCGAGAGCAGCGCATCGTTGACCGCCGCGCCGCCGGACAGTTGAGTCCAGTCGACCTTGATGTCGATGCCTTCCTGCTTGCCGTACTTCTCGATCAGGTTCTGATCGCGCACCACATTGAGCAACAGGTAAACAATGCCGAACTGCTCGGCAATGCGGATTTCACCTTCCGCGTGAGCCACAGTCGGCGCTACCAGACTGCCGGCGATCAGGCTGAAACCCAGGCCGATGGCGGCCGCCAGCGGTGCAAAGGGAAGACGTTTGGACATGGGAATTCTCCGACAAATCAGAAAGGCGCGTCGCCCTGGATGGTGGTGCGAAACAGCTTGCGGCGCAGATGGCTGGGGCATCCGGCGGCGAGGTGAATCAGCGAGCGGTTGTCCCAGAACACCAGGTCATGGGGCTGCCATTGATGGCGGTAAATGTTCTGCGGCAGCACGCTATGGGCGTAGAGCTCATCAAGCAGTTGCTTGCTCTCGTCTTCCGGCAAACCGACGATGCGGGTGGTAAAACCTTCGCTGACGAACAACGCCTTGCGCCCGTTTTCCGGGTGCGTGCGCACAATTGGATGAACCACTTCGGCGACTTGAGCAAGCTGCTCAGGCGTCAGTGTCGGGCGCCAGTTGCCTTCGAATTTGGTCTCGCTGTAACGCGCGGTGTAGGAATGCGCGGCGGATCGGCCCTCCACCGCTTTGCGCAGCGCGTCGGGCAGGTTGTCCCAGGCTTTGTGCATGTCGGCGAACAAGGTGTCGCCGCCTTCGGACGGCAGTTCCTGGGCATGCAGCATCGAGCCCAGGCTGGGCAGTTCTTTATAGGAAAGGTCGGAGTGCCAGAATTTGCCGGCGTCACCGAGGCCGATGGATTGGCCATTTTCGATGATGTTGGAAACGATGAGGATTTCCGGGTGGCCGGCCAGCAGGAATTGCTTGAGCACATGGATCTGCAACACGCCGAATCGACGGCTGAAGGCGATCTGTTGCTCAGGGGTGATGCGCTGGTCGCGAAACACCACGACGTGATGATCCAGGTGCGCGCGATGAATGCGGGCAAAGTCCTGATCGTTGATGGGTCGGGACAGGTCGAGGCCAATGATTTCGGCGCCGACGGCGCCGCTGAACGGGCGGATGTCGAAGGTTTGAGGCGCGATGCCTTGAGAGGCATTCGCTGAAGACAAAGAGACAGCTGACATAAAAATCACTCCCACGCACGGCACGCTCAAAGGCGCGCGCGTCGATCAAGAAACTCACGGAGGTCCCGTGTTGGTTCGTGTCGTGCGGCGCGCCGATTGGTCGGCAGGTACGCAGTGGAGTGACTTTATAGGTATAAGAATTGAAATTTAAATACCGTTAGTGAATAACGATATGGCTTTTCTCTAACACCCATTGTTCCCACGCTCCTGCGTGGGAAACACATCCCGTGACGCTCTGCGTCACAGTGGACGCGGAGCGTCCATGGCGGCATTCCTACGCAGAGCGTAGGAACGATCATTAGTGCTTAGCGCTCGTGCAGCGCCTCAGCCCGCGCCCGAATAATCGGCTTGAGCAAATAACTGAGTACCGACTTCTTGCCGGTGATGATATCCACCGACGCCACCATCCCCGGAATGATCAGCAGCGGTTTTTCATCCGTCCCCAGGTGGCTGCGATCCGTGCGTAGCTTGATGATGTAGTAGGTGGTCTTCTTGTCTTCATCGGTGATGGTGTCAGCGCCGATCTGTTCAAGTTTGGCCTTCAACCCACCATAAATGGTGTAGTCGTACGCCGTGAACTTCACTGTCGCCTCTTGCCCGGGATGCAGGAAGGCGATGTCTTGCGGGCGAACTTTCGCCTCGACCAGCAAGGTATCGTCCAGCGGTACGATTTCCACCAGGTCGCTGCCCGGCTGAATCACGCCGCCAATGGTGTTCACCAGCAACTTGTTGACGATGCCGCGTACCGGCGATGTCACCAGCGTCCGGCTGACCCGGTCTTCCAGCGCTTTGCCGGTGGCCTGGGCCTTGTTCAGGTCGGTGCGCGCTTCGTTCAGTTGGGTCAGCGCTTCGCTGCGGAATTTGCCACGCGTTTCGTCGATCTTGCGCTGCACTTCCTTGATCGCCGATTCGGCACGCGGGATCGCCAGCGTCGTGGCGTCCAGTTGCCCGCGGGTTTCGACTTCGGCGCGCCGAAGGCGCAGCACCTCAACCGGCGATACCGCGCCCTGGGCCACCAATGGCTCGGACATGTTGATTTCCTGGCGTTGCATACTCAGTTGCTGGCGATACTGCGACTGCTTGGAGGTGAATTCACGAAGCTCTTGCTGACGCTGGATCAACTGCTCCTTCAAACCACCGATTTCATCGAGCAGTTGCTGACGACGGCTGGTGTACAGCGACTCTTCGCTGGCCGCCTGAACGGGCACGGCTTTGAGCACATCCGCCGGAAAATTCAGCGGACGGTCATCAACCTCCGCACTCAAGCGCTCAACCCGCAGCAGCATCGCCAACCGATCCGCTTCGGTTTCACCGACGTTGGAGGCGAAGCGCGTATCATCCAGGCGAATCAGCGGGGCACCGGCCTCAACAATCTGCCCTTCTTTTACGAACAGTTCAGTAACGATACCGCCTTCAAGGTTCTGGATTTTCTGGATCTTGGATGACGGAATCGCCTTGCCGTCGCCCTTGGTGACCTCGTCGATCACGGCGTAGTTGGCCCAGACCATCAGAAATACGAAGAACCCGATGATGGCCCAGATCGTCAACCGCACCACACGCGGGGCGTCTTCGATGAGGGCTTTGTTGACCTCGGGCAGAGGCTGGCCATGCAGCGAATCGGAGCCCTTGAAGTAACGACCGATCGCACCCTTGAAACCCGACTTAAGCAACACTGATCTGCCCCTTCTTCAACGCTTCCATCACGACGGCTTTCGGGCCATCGGCGAGAATTTGTCCACGGTCGATGACGATCAAGCGATCCACCAGCGACAACAGTGAAGCCCGATGCGTGACGAGCACCACGGTCTTGCTTTCAATCACAGCCGCGAGGCGTTGTTTGAGGCGTTCTTCACCGGTGTTGTCCATGGCGCTGGTCGGTTCGTCGAGCAGCAGAATCGGCGGATCGAGCAGCAATGCCCGGGCCAGCGCAACGTTCTGGCGCTGTCCGCCGGACAGGTTCTGCCCACGCTCACCGACTTGCAGTTCATACCCTTGCGGGTGCAGACGGGCGAATTCATGCACGCCGGCCAGTTCGGCGGCTTGCAGGACCAGTTCGTCTTCGACATAACGTGCGCCCGACACCAGGTTATCGCGAAGCGTGCCCGCCAGCAGCTGGATGTCCTGCGCCACGTAGCCGATGTTGTGGCGCAACTCGCTCACGTCGATCTGACGGATGTCGACGCCATCCACCAACAGTGCGCCGTCGTCCGGCTGGTAGAGCCCCACCACCAGTTTGGCCAGGGAGCTTTTGCCCGAACCGCTGCGCCCGATGATGCCGATCTTCTCGCCCGGTTTGATGGTCAGGTTGATGTTCTTCAGCGCCGGGTTTTGCTGGCTGGGGTAGGTGAAGTTCATCTGCCGGCACTCGATGGCGCCTTGCAACACCTTGCGGCTCAGCGGGCGCTCTTCGAAGTTGCGCTCTTGCGGCAACTCCATCATCTGATCGACCGAGGTCATGGTCACCCGCGCTTGCTGATAACGCGTCAGCAGGCCGGACAGCGAAGCCAGCGGGCTGAGGGCACGACCGCTGAGCATGTAGCAGGCGATGAGACCACCCATGCTCAGGTTGCCGGCGATGATCTGGTACACGCCGAAGACGATCATGATGACCCCGGCCAGTTGCTGGATCAGCAACGTGATGTTCATCGCCAGGCCCGAGAGCATTTTCACCCGCAGTTCGAGTCGACTGAGGGTGCCGATGGTTTGCTCCCACTGATACTGACGTTCGCTTTCGGCGTTGTTGACCTTCACCGCATCGAGGCCGGCGAGGGTCTCGATCAGGCTCGACTGACGCTCGGCGCCCAGGGCCATGGTTCGTTCCATGGTCGCCACCAGCGGCTTCTGTAGTGCGTAGCCGATGAGCAAGGCTATCGGGAACGCCAGCACCGGAATCCACACCAGGTGCCCGCCGAGAATGGCAATGACCATGAAGATCAGTAGCGTAAACGGCAGGTCGATCAGGCTGGTCAGCGTCAGCGAGGCGAGGAAGTCGCGCAGGCTCTGAAACTCATGGATGTTCTGGGCGAAACTGCCGACCCGGGCCGGTCGGTACTTCATGGCCATGCCGACAATGCGTTCGAACAACGTCGCGGAGATGATCAGGTCGGTTTTCTTGCCGGCCAGGTCCAGGCACAGACTGCGCAGGCTCTTGAGGATCAGGTCGAACAGGTAGGCACCGCTAATACCGATCGCCAATACCCATAGGGTCGATTCGGCCTGGTTCGGCACGACACGGTCGTAGACGTTCATCACGAACAGCGGCGCGGCCATGGCGATGATGTTGATCAGGAAACTGGCGGCGATGGCATCAGCGTAGAGCCAGCGCGAACGCTTGAGGGTGTCGCGGAACCACGAGCGTGCGCGCGGGATCAGCGTGCCGTGGTTGACGTCGAATTTATGCTGGGGTTGAGCAAAAAACACTTTGCCGGTGTAGTCATCGGCGAGCAACTCGCGACTGACGACACTTTCACCGCCATCGCTTTCGCTCAGCAGCACGCGGGCCTGGTCGTCACCGAGCCAGCCGAGGAGGACCGCACTGCGACCATCCTTTAGCAACAGCAGGGCCGGCATCGCAATCGCAGGGATCTGCTCAAGCTTGCGTTGCAGCACCCGACCCTGCAGGCCGGCACGAGCCGCTGCGCGAGGCAGCAACTCAACACTCAGGCGTTGCTTGGGCAACGGCAGGCCTGTGGTCAGCATCGCGGCGCTGGCCGGCTTCTGGTGCAATGTGCAAAGCGCTAACAGGCCATCCAGTAACGGATCGTCATGCAGCGTGCGTGGATCATGGATGAGTTGAACCCGACTGACTTCTGATTCCACGCTCGACACTCTTGGCTAACGGTAAATAGGGAGGACTCAATTCATCCCGGGGAGCTGAACTTGCGACTTCACGTCGATTGGCACAACACAAGCCTGTGGTGCGACCACTCCCTGGCTCTTGAGCAACTCGCTCATGGTCGCCTTGATTCGGTATTGAGTAAATAACTGAATGTTTTTGATCTGAGCCAAACAACGGGAAGCGTTAAACAGTTCGTTTTCGCTATCGAGCAAGATGCGCTCGGTCGAGACTGAACAGTTTTTGATTCGCGGTAAGCACGATGGTGTTGTGATCGGCAGATTGCCAAGCGGGCCTGCACAACCATAACCGCCCAGCAGATCAACCCGTGGCAGGTATCCCCCTTTAGCCGCTTTTAACTGATAATCCGCGGCCAATCGACTATTAACACTTGCCTGGATCTCCGGATGGATATCCAGCGCCTGTTGTATTGCCTGCAGAAGGGCCTGTATCTGCACAAAACCGTTGGCTGGGCACAGGGCAAAGATTTGAACAATGGCTGACGAACGGTTCGAATTGCCCCCGCACTTCTTGTCATGAATCACTACAGATCGTGTTACCCAATTGGATAATGGCCACTTGAAATACCGTACGTCGGAAAGTGAAAAGTCTGAGCTGGATCACGCTCTGCAGGACAGCTCGCCACCTAAATATCAATGTGACATTACTGGAACGACTGTTTAGGATGGCACCGCCAGGTCAATTGTTTGGCATATAGTTAATTGCGAAAAAGCATAGACAATTTATTGACGATTAGATGCGTCAAACTTGTGTCTACTCTTGTTTGAAAGTACGCCCTGTCTGGGCAGGCCAGGTGCCACTTGGTCCATGGACGTCAACTGAACGCATTACCCGGAGAGTCTTCAATGAGCAGTGTTGTTGCCATCGTCAAAAGCATTGTCGGTCAAGTTTTCGCGGTGTCCCCAGAGGGTGTCCGTCGTGTACTCGTTGAAGGCGATCGACTGTTTGTCGGCGATCAGGTAGACACTGGTGCGGCGGGTGCCGTAACGCTCGAATTGGCTGACGGCCAGTCCCTGGATCTGGGGCGCGACACTCAGTGGAGCGGCAGCGCTCCGGACTCCAGCAGCAGCCTGGCAGAAGCCACCGCACAAGCGGCTCCATCGGTTGAAGAACTGCAGCAAGCCATCGTTGCCGGCGCCGACCCGACCAAAGACCTCGAAGCCACTGCAGCCGGCCCTACGGCTGCCGGCACGGGCGGCGCGGCAGGTGGCGGTCACAGCTTCGTCATGCTGGATGCAACTGCTGGCCGGGTGGACCCGACCATTGGTTTCCCGACGGCGGGCTTTGGCCCCGCTGCTTTGGCCGCACAGAACACTGTCGATGGGCAAACAGCCGACACCAACCCGATCGTGCAACGTGATTCGACCCTGAGCCTGAGCGCCACGCCGACCATCACCGAGGCCGGCGGCGTACTGGTTTACACCGCGAACCTGACCCAGGCGCCGCTGACCGACCTGACCATCACCTTGTCCAACGGCTCGGTGATCGTGATCCCGGCTGGCCAACTGACCGGCAACGTCAGCGTGCCGGTAGCGCCGAACGATTCCGTTTATAACGACCCGACCCAGATTGATGTGACCGTCACCGGTACCACGGGCGGCAACGGCATCATCGTTACCCCGCCGACAACCCCGGCCGTCACTCAGGTCACCGACACCGTCGATGCCACCACGGTCACGCTGACCGCAGGCGCCAACGTGACCGAGGGCAGCGTGATCACCTACACCGCGACCCTGACCAACCCGGCTCAGACTCCGGTGACTGTGACCTTGAGTAATGGCTCGGTCATTACCATCGATGCGGGCAACACCACCGGCACCGTTAACGTTCCGACCGCCGCTAACGATGTCTATAACAACGGCAGCACTGTCACCACGACCATTACCGGAGCCACGGGCGGCAACTTTGAAAATCTGGTGCCGAATCCGACACCGGTTGTGACGACTATCACTGATTCGATCGATAACACCGGCCTGAGCCTCACCGCCACCGGCAGCATCGTCGAAGGCGGGCCGATTACCTACACCGCGACCCTGACCAACCCGGCCGGCACGCCGATGACCGTGACCTTGAGCAATGGCTCGGTCATTGCCATTGAAGCGGGCAAGACTACCGGCAGTGTCATCGTCGACACTGCAAACAATGACGTCTACAACAACGGCAGTAATGTCAGCACCACCATCACCGGCACCACCGGCGGCAATTTCGAACAACTAACCCCGAGTGCTGAGCCGGCGCTGACCACCATTACCGACTCGGTCGACAACACCGGCCTGAGCCTTACGGCCACTGGCAGCATCGTCGAAGGCGGCCAGATTACTTACACCGCGACCCTGACCAACCCGGCCGGCACGCCGATGACGGTGACCTTGAGCAATGGCTCGGTCATTAACATTGAAGCGGGCAAGACCACTGGCAGTGTCATCGTCGATACAGCAAACAATGACGTCTACAACAATGGCAGTACCGTCAGCACCACCATTACCGGCACCACTGGTGGCAATTTCGAACAATTTACCCCGAGTGCTGAACCGGCGCTGACCACCATCACCGACTCACGCGATGACACGGGTCTGAGCCTGTCCGCGTCCTCTGAAGTAGCCGAAGGCGGTCAAATTCTGTACACCGCCACCCTGACCAATCCGGCTGGCACGCCTGTCACCGTTACGTTGAGCAATGGTGCGGTGATTACCATCGCTGCCGGCGCCACCACCGGCAGCGTGAGCGTCCCGGCACCGGCCGATGACGTCTACAAAGACGCCGGCAAGATTGAAGTCACCATCCAGGACGCCGCGGGCGGCAATTTCGAGAACCTGATCACCGATTCGGCCGCCGCTGTCACCAGCGTCACCGACACCCTCGATACCAGCACCGTATCGCTAACCGCCACCTCTGATGTTGCGGAGGGTGGCACGGTTGTTTACACCGCTTCCGTCACCGCACCGGTGACGGGTTCGCCAGTAGTTGTCATTCTGTCCAACGGCCAGAGCATCATCATCCCGGTCGGCGAAAGCAGTGCCAGCGTGAACTTCACCGCGCCGAACGATGTTCTGGCCGGCGGCGCCGCCCTGAGCGTCAAGATCGACGACGCCACGGGCGGTAATTACGAGAAGCTGGATGTCGACGGCACGTCGGTGAACACCTCCGTCACCGACACACCGGACACCACCACTCTCAGCCTGAGTGCTACTGAGTCCGTCGCTGAAGGCGGCTCTATCGTTTACACCGCGAACCTGACCAACGCTGCCGGCACCGCGATGACCGTCACGCTGAGCAATGGCGCCGTGATCAACATCGCAGCGGGTGCCACCAGCGGCTCCGTGACTTTCGCGGCACCGACAGATGACGTCTATAAAGACGCCGGCAACGTCGAAGTCACCATCAAGGAAACCACTGGCGGCAACTTCGAAAACCTGGTGGCCGACAATACGCCAGCCGTTACCGAGGTAACCGACACCGTTGACGCCACCACCGTCTCCCTGACAGCCACCGGCAACGTCAACGAAGGCGGTTCGATCATTTACACCGCGACCCTGAGCAACGCTGCCGGCACGCCAGTGACCGTGACCTTGAGCAACGGCGCAACCATCAACATCGATGCTGGTAAAACCACGGGCACTGTCAAAGTCGATGCACCGAAAGACGACGTCTACAAAGACGCTGGCAAAGTTGAAGTCACCATCAAGGACGCGGCTGGCGGCAACTTCGAAAACCTGGTGAAAGACCCGACGCCTGCCGTTACCAACGTGGCCGATACCACCAACACCACACGCCTGACCCTCAGCGCTGACACGGTGGTCCTTGAAGGTTCGCATATCACCTACACCGCGACCCTGACCCACGCCGCGCAAACCCCGGTCACCGTCCGCCTGAGCAACGGTGAGACCATCACCATTGCCGCCGGCAAAACCAGCGGTTCGGTGACCATCGCGGCGCCGAGCGACGACGTCTACAGAGACACCGGCTTGCTCGCCGTGAAGATGACCGACGCCAGCGGCGGCAACTTCGAGAAACTCGACGTCAGCAATGTCCCCGCAATCACCATCGTCTTTGACACCATCAACACGACGTTACTGTCCCTGTCGGCCAGCACCACCGTCAGTGAAGGTGGCCAGATCACTTACACCGCCACCCTGACCAACCCGACAGACACGGCCATGACCGTGAAATTGAGCAACGGCGCGGTTATCAACATTGCCGCCGGCACGGCCAGCGGCTCGGTCAACTTCGCTGCACCGGCTGACACGCCGTACACCGATGGCGGCAAAGTCGCGGCGATCATCATCGGCCACAACGGTGGCAACTTCGAAAACGTCGCAGTCAATTACGCGCCGGCGGTGACTAGCGTCACCGATACGGCAGACACCACCGGCCTGAAACTGAGCGCTACCTCTTCGGTCGGCGAAGGCGGTTCGATCGTCTACACAGCAACACTGACCAATGCCGCTGGCTCCGCGATGAGTGTGACGCTGAGCAACGGCGCGGTGATCCAGATTGCCAAGGGCGCGCTCACTGGTTCGGTGAACTACGCCGCACCGTCGGATGACGTTTACAAAGACGCTGGCAAAGTCGAAGCCAGCATCACCAAGACCACCGGTGGTAACTTCGAAAACCTGGTGGCCGACACTACGCCAGCCGTTACCGAGGTAACCGACACCGTTGACGCCACCACCGTCTCCCTGACCGCCACCGGCAACGTCAACGAAGGTGGTTCGATCATTTACACCGCGACCCTGACCAACGCTGCCGGCACCGCAATGACCGTCACGCTGAGCAATGGTGCAGTGATCAACATCGCAAAGGACGCGACCAGCGGCTCCGTGACCTTCGCAGCACCGAAGGATGACGTCTATACAGACGCCGGCCAAGTCGAAGCCAGCATTATCAAGACTAATGGCGGCAACTTCGAAAACCTGGTCGTGAACCCGGTCCCCGCCGTGACCTACGTGGGCGACACCATCGACACCACACGCCTGACCCTCAGTGCTGACTTTTTGGTCCTCGAAGGCTCGCAAATTACTTACACCGCGACCCTGAACCACGCCGCGCAAACCCCGCTGACCGTCCAGTTGAGCAACGGCGAGAGCATCACCATTGCCGCGGGTAAAACCAGCGGCTCCGTGACCTTCGCAGCACCAAAAGATGACGTCTATAAGGACGCCGGCAAGGTCGAAGTCACCATCAAGGAAACCACTGGCGGCAACTTCGAGAAACTCGACGTCAGCGACGCCCCTGCCACCACCTTCGTCCTTGACACTATCAACACGACCTTACTGTCCCTGTCGGCCAGCAACACCGTCAACGAGGGTGGCCAGATCACATACACCGCCACCCTGACCAACCCGACAGACACGGCCATGACCGTGAAGTTGAGCAACGGCGCGGTCATCAACATTGCCGCCGGCAAGGCCAGCGGTTCGGTCAACTTCGCTGCACCGGCTGACACGCCGTACGTCGATGGCGGCAAAGTCGCGGCGATAATCATCGGCCACAACGGTGGCAACTTCGAAAATGTCGCGGTCAATTACACGCCAGCGGTCACCACCGTCAAAGACACCCAGAGTGACACGGGGTTGAGCCTGTCAGCGTCCCCTGAAGTGGCCGAAGGCGGTTCAATCGTCTACACCGCGACACTGACCAATGCCGCTGGCACCGCAATGAGTGTGACGCTGAGCAACGGCGCGGTGATCCACATTGCCAAGGGCGCCCTCACCGGCTCGGTGAACTACGCCGCCCCCAAAGATGACGTCTACAAAGACGCAGGCCAAGTCCAGGCAAGCATCACCAAGACCACTGGCGGCGACTTCGAGAACCTGGTGGCCGACAAGACGCCAGCCGTTACCGACGTGACCGACACCATCAACAACAGCACCGTGTCCCTGACCGCCACCAGCAGCGTGGCAGAAGGCGGTACCGTGGTTTACACCGCCTCCGTCACCGCGCCAGTGACCGGCTCGCCGGTCGTGGTGGCCTTGTCCAACGGCCAAAGCATCATCATCCCGGTCGGCGAAAGCAGCGCCAGCGTCAACTACACCGCACCGAACGACGCCTTGGCGGGTGGCGCGACGCTGAGCGTCAAGATCGACGGCACCACCGGCGGTAATTACGAAAACCTGGTGGCCAATCAAACGCCGGCGGTCACTTCGGTGACCGATGTCAAAGACACCACCACCGTCAGCCTGAGCGCTACAGACTCGGTCGCTGAAGGCGGCTCTATCGTTTACACCGCGACACTGACCAATGCTGCCGGCACCCCGGTCACTGTGAACCTGTCGAATGGCGCCGCGATTACCATCGCGGCGGGCGCGACTGTTGGCACCGTGACCGTCAAGGCACCTGCCGATGACGTCTACAAAGACGCCGGCAAAGTTGAAGTCACCATCAAGGACACCACCGGTGGCAACTTCGAGAACCTGGTGCCGAGTACTGCTGCAGCAGTGACCAACGTCACCGACACCCTCGACACCTCGACCGTCACCCTGACAGCCACCAGCAGCGTGGCCGAGGGCGGCACCGTGGTTTACACCGCGTCCGTCACCGCGCCAGTCACCGGTTCGCCAGTCGTCGTGACCCTGGCCAACGGCCAGACCATCACCATTCCAGTAGGTGAAAGCAGCGCCACCGCGAATGCCCTGGCCTCGAACGATGTACTCAGTGGCCACGCACCGGTAGTCAACTCGATCACCGGCGTCAGCGGTGGCAACTACGAAGAACTGGTCGCCGATCCAACGCCTGTCAGTACCACCGTGACCGACACCGTCGACACCACCACCGTCTCGCTGACCGCCACCGGCAACGTCAACGAAGGGGGTTCGATCGTTTACACCGCGATCCTGACCAACCCGGCCGGCACGCCAGTAACCGTGACCTTGAGCAACGGCGCGACCATCACCATCGATGCCGGTAAAACCACCGGCACCGTCAAAGTCGATGCGCCGAAAGACGACGTCTACAAAGACGCCGGCAAAGTAGAAGTCACCATTAAAGAAGCCTCTGGCGGCAACTTCGAAAGCCTGGTGCCAAGCACTGTTCCGGCCGTGACCAACGTGGCCGATACCACCAACATCACACGCCTGACCCTCAGCGCTGACTTGTTGGTAGCTGAAGGCTCGCACATCACCTACACCGCGACCCTGACCCACGCCGCGCAAACCGAGGTGACTGTCACCCTGAGCAACGGCGAGTCCATTACCATTGCCGCTGGCAAAACCAGCGGTTCGGTGACCATCGCGGCACCAAGCGACGACGTCTACAGGGACGCCGACTTGCTCACCGTGAAGATGACCGATGCCCAGGGCGGCAACTTCGAGCAACTCAACGTCAGCAAGATCCCCGTCACCACCATCGTCGTTGACACCATCAACACGACAGTACTGTCCCTGTCGGCCAGCAACACCGTGAGCGAAGGTGGCCAGATCACCTACACCGCCACCCTGACCAATCCGACAGACACGGCCATGACCGTAAAGTTGAGCAACGGCGCGGTCATCCAGATCGCCGCCGGCGAGGCCAGCGGTTCGATCAACATCGCTGCACCGGCTGACACGCCGTACCTCGATGGCGGCAAAGTCGCGGCGATCATCGTCAGCCAAAGCGGTGGCAACTTCGAAAACGTCGCGGTCAATTACACGCCAGCGGTGACTACCGTCACCGATACGCCAGACACCACCGACTTGAAACTGAGCGCCACCTCTTCGGTTGCCGAAGGCGGTTCGATCGTCTACACCGCGACGCTGACCCATGCCGCTGGCAGCGCCATGAGTGTGACGCTGAGCAACGGCGCAGTGATCCACATTGCCAAGGGCGCCCTCACCGGTTCGGTGAACTACGCCGCACCGTCGGATGACGTTTACAAAGACGCCGGCAAAGTCGAAACCAGCATCACCAAAACCACTGGCGGCAATTTCGAGAACCTGGTGCCGAGCACTGCTGCGGCAGTGACCAACGTCACCGACACCATCGACACCTCAACCGTCACCCTGACTGCCACCAGCAGCGTGGCCGAAGGCGGCACTGTGGTTTACACCGCTTCGGTCAATGCGCCTGTCACCGGCTCGCCGGTGGTCGTGACCTTGTCCAACCAGCAGACCATCACCATTCCGGTCGGCGAAAGCAGCGCCAGCGTGAACTACACCGCACCGAACGACCCTCTGGCAGGCGGCGCGACGCTGAGCGTCAAGATTGACGGTACCACCGGTGGTAATTACGAAAACCTGGTGGCGAATGACAGTCCGGCGGTCACTTCGGTGACTGACGTCCAGGAAACCACCAACCTGTCGTTAAGCGCCACCAATTCGGTCGCCGAAGGCGGTTCGATTGTCTACACCGCCACCCTGACCCACGCTGCCGGTTCCCCGGTCACCGTGACGCTGAGCAACAACGCGGTCATCACCATCGAAGCCGGTGCAACCACCGGCACCGTGACCGTCCCGGCACCGACCGATGACGTTTACGTAGACGCTGGTTCTGTTCAGGCAACCATCAGCACCGCCACCGGTGGCAGCTTCGAAAATCTGGTGCCGAGCACGGTTCCGGCAGTGACCAGCATCACCGATACCCTCGACACCTCGACCGTCACCCTCACCGCCACCGGTAGCGTGGCTGAAGGCGGCACCATCACTTACACGGCGACCGTAGGCGCGCCAGTGACCGGTACGCCCGTCGTCGTGACCCTGGCCAATAACCAGACCATCACCATCGCCATCGGTCAGACCACCGGCACCGTGAACGCCGTCGCACCGAACGATGCATTGACCGGTCATGCTCCGTTGACCAACGCGATCACCGGCGTCAGCGGTGGCAACTACGAAAAACTGGTCGCCGATCCAACGCCCGTCAGTACCACCGTGACCGACACCGTCGACATCACCAACCTGTCGTTGAGCGCGACCAATTCGGTCGCTGAAGGTGGTTCGATTGTCTATACCGCCACTCTGACCCACGCTGCCGGTTCCCCGGTCACCGTGACGCTGAGCAACAACGCGGTCATCACCATCGAAGCCGGTGCAACCACCGGCACCGTGACCGTCCCGGCACCGACCGATGACGTTTACGTAGACG
>Ga0247818_10001400_pt1 | contig 15234 bp, 11 predicted proteins | sample 13C_Glucose_Day1_FD_192424 | JGI IMG/M metagenome (GOLD analysis project Ga0247818, IMG submission 192424) | Soil microbial communities from agricultural site in Penn Yan, New York, United States - 13C_Glucose_Day1 | ecosystem: Environmental > Terrestrial > Soil > Agricultural land | place...
CTCCAGCGCCTGGACGTCCACGCCGACAGCCACCGTCCACCCACCGTCGACCACGGTGCGGACCAGGAACTCGCGTCCACCGGCATACGCCTCCGCGGTCACGCCTGCCGGGCCGGCGCCGGCCGCCGACTCCCGCTGCTGCTCGGTCGGGTAACCGGCAGGGACGTCGCCCTCGGCCGTGCGCCGGCCGTCAGCAGAGAGCGCCACGACCCAGCTGCCGGGTGGTGCGCTGGTGGCGCTGCGCGTGGCGACCAGGGTGTCGAGCTGCTGGATGACCGTCTGGCGCTGGCCCCACACGACGACGAGGAAGGTGGTCAGCCCGGCCACCACGACGCCGGCCAGGACCCCGAGGAGGGCCTGGACAGCGATGAGCCTCCGAGCGCGGAGGAGTCCCTCACGCTCCGTGCGAACCCTCACCGGATCTCACCGGCGCGGTAACCGACGCCGCGAACCGTTCGCACCGCCGAGCGTCCCAGTTTCTGCCGCACGGCGTAGACGTAGGTGTCCACGAGCGAGCTGCTGCGGGCGTCGGGCGAGAGCGCGGCACGCACCTCCTCTCGGGTGAAGACCCGGTTCGGCCGCCGTGCCAGCAGCTCGATCAGGGCTGCCTCGCCGCGCGAGAGCTCGACCCGGCTGCCGTCCGGCCGCACCGCGCAGACGCCCTCGACGTCGAGCCCGCCTTCCCCCAGGCACAGCCAGCCGCTGTCCTGGCCGGGACGGCGCAGGACGGCCCGCACCCGGGCGAGCAGCTCGTCGGGATCGAAGGGTTTGACGAGGTAGTCGTCGGCTCCGCTGTCGAGTCCCGCGACCCGGTCGGCCACTGAACCCTGCGCCGTCAGCACGAGGGTGGGGATCACCACCCCACGGCTGCGTAGGCGTCCGATCACCTCGAGCCCGTCACCATCCGGCAGGCGGCGGTCCAGCACGAGGGCGTCGACCTCCGACGTCAGAGCGACATGCAAACACGCCTGCGCGCTGGACGCCGTGAGCACCTCGTAGCCCTGCGCGACGAGGAGGCGCTCGACCAGCGAGGCGAGCACGACGTCGTCCTCCACGAGGAGGATGCGACGCCCATCGGCGCTGGTACCCGACATGGGCCCAGCATCGCAGGGCTCAGTGGTCGTCACCGTCCCCTTGGCCGCCCGACGTCGCGGCCTGCTGGCTCCAGACCGCCTTGGCGCCGCTGTGGCCGATGAGAGCGACCTCCACGCTGGCGCCAATGCCCGCAACGACCGCGAGGACGGCAAGCACGGCGGCCACGCCGCGGCTGCCACCCCGACCCGCCGATGCGGTCGCGCTCCGCCGGTCCCACCAGGTCAGGGCGAAGGACAGAACGGCCACGGCAGTGGCCCACGGCAGGAGCTGCTCCCCCATGTCGGCGTGTGTCTCGACAAGGGGGCTGTCGCCCAGCGCCCCCTCGAGGTTCTCGCCGCTGCTCGTTGCCAGGGGCACGAGGATGAGTGCGATGGTGGCAAGCGCCGGGGTGAGCCATCCGGCCCACCGGCGCACTCGCGCCGACGCGGCGGTGGCAATGAGCAGCAGCGCCGCCAAGGGCACGAGGACCACGGCGGCGTGGACCACCAGCGGGTGGAGGGGAAGGCCGAGAACGGTGGATGGCACGGCGGGTTCTCCTTGCTCGGGGACGGACAGGCGCCACCCTCGCAGCGAATTCTCAGGCCAGTCTCAAACGGGGGGCGCGGACGGCGTCACGCGGGTCTTGACGACCTTCCCCGGTATGCCGGCGACGATGGACCGCGGCGGGTAGACACCGCGGGCGACGGCCGAGGCCGCCACCACCGACTGGGAGCCGATGTCGGTCCCCCGGGTCACGACGACCTTGGTCCCCATCCAGACGTCGTCACCGATGCGCACCGGCGACTTCACGATGCCCTGGTCCTTGATGGGTAGGACGAGCGAGTCGGTCTTGTGGTCGAAGTCGCAGATGTAGACGTCGTCGCCGAAGAGGCAGGTGTCACCGATGTCGATGTCGAGCCAGCAGTTGATGGTGTTGCGGATCCCGATGACCGACTTGGAGCCGATGCTCAGGGTGCCCTCGTGGGCCCGGACCCGGGCGTGCGCCCCGAAGTGGGTGTAGGCCCCGACGATGATGCGGGAGTAGCCCTCACGGACCTCGAAGCGCACGTCTGGGCCGATGAAGACCGGACCCTCGAAGCGCAGTGACGGGTAGCGCAGGCTCGCCCGGGCCATGCGCAGGTAGCTCGCCAGGTGGTGCAGCGTGTAGGCGCGGTTGGCCACGGCCCACCCGGCCCAGCGCAGCCAGGCGAGCGGCCGGGGCGCGCGCAGGCCCTTGACGAGCGGCTCACCGTGGTCGCGCGGGGACTGGTCGGTGGCCGTGGCCGTCGCCACGTCAGCCAGGCTTCACGCCGGTGATGCCGACGTTGTAGAAGAGCTGCTCGGGCACCACCCGCGACAGCACCCGGTCGAGCGCCGACAGCCGCCTCCAGGAGCCGTAGGCGAACATCGCCCAGTTCCAGCCCAGCGCGCCGGGACGAACGGCCGCCTCGAAGGTGCGAACCGGCCAGCCGAACAGGGCAGCCGTGAGCTCCTCGGTCTGGGTGCGCACGTCGACCGCCCCGGCCCGCAGCGCCGTGCGCTCGAGCTCGCCCGGGTCGAAGGTGTGCAGGTCGACGACGGCCTCGAGCGCCGCGGCGCGTGAGGACTCGTCGAGCTCCTCGCGCTCCCGACCCCACGTCGCTCGCAGCGGAGGGAGGTGGGTCACGGCCGTGGCCGCCCTCCAGGTCAGCCGGCCGAGACGGCGGGCATACCAGTCCCCCACCTGCGTCGGCTCCCCGGCGATGAGGAAGCGCCCCCCGGGCTTGAGCACCCGGAGCATCTCGCGGAACGCCTGCTCGACATCGGGGATGTGGTGGATGACGGCATGCCCCACGACGACGTCGAAGGTGTTGTCGTCATAGGGAAGGCGCTCCGCGTCGGCCACCCTCCCCTCGATGGTGAAGCCCAGCCGCTCGGCGTTGGCCTTGGCGGCCTCGACCATGCCGGGCGAGAGGTCGGTGACGTGCACCTCGTCGAGCACCCCGGCCTGCCGGAGGTTGAGCGAGAAGAAGCCAGTGCCCGCTCCGAGCTCGAGGGCGGTGCCGTAGGGCCACGGCTCCGCGCGTCCGGCGATCGCCACGAAGCGGTCGCGGGCGTAGTCGGTGCAGCGCTCGTCGAAGGAGATCGACCACTTCTCGTCGTAGGTCCGCGCCTCCCAGTCGTGGTACAGCACCTGCGCCAGCTTGTTGTCGCCGCGCGCCCGCCTGACGTCCGCCGCCGTGACCGCCATGGGTCAGGCGCCCTCGAACTTCGCCTTGCCGGGCCCGCTCTCGACGAAGGAGCGCATGCCGATCTCGCGGTCCCGGGTCGCGAACAGCGACGCGAACTGCATGCTCTCCATCTCGAGCCCGGTGTCGAGGTCGACCTCGAGCCCGCGGTCAATGGCCTCCTTGGCCGCCCGCAGGGCGAAGGCCGGCCCGCCCACGTACCGCTCGACGCGGGCTCGAGCCGCGGCATACACGTCCCCTCCATCGTTCTGGTCGACGACCTCGTCGACCAGGCCGATCGCGAGCGCCTCGTCGGCGGACACGAAGCGGCCGGAGAACACGAGGTCCTTGGCCTTGGCCGGGCCCACCAGGCGCGAGAGCCGCTGGGTGCCGCCCGCACCCGGGATGACGCCGAGCAGGATCTCGGGCTGCCCGAGCTTGGCGTTGCGGGCCGCCACGCGGAAGTCGCAGGTCATCGCCAGCTCGCAGCCGCCACCGAGCGCGTAGCCCGTGATGGCGGCCACGGTCGGCTTCGGGATGCGGGCCATGGCAGAGAACGCGGACTGCAGGCGGCGGGAGTGGGCGACCATGTCCGTGTAGGACATGTGCTCCATCTCCTTGATGTCGGCGCCGGCTGCGAACACCTTCTCACCCCCGTAGACCACGACCGCGCTGATGTCGCGGCGCTCGGTGACCTCCTCGGCCGCCGCCCTCAGCGCCTCCTGGATCTCGACGTTGAGCGCGTTCATGGGCGGCCGCCGGAGGAGGATCGTGGCGATGCCGCCGTCAACCTCCACCGAGAGCAGGTCGCTCATGCGGGGTCGCCCTCGGGCGCAGGCTGCCCGGAGCCCGGTCCGCCGTCCTCGCCCCCGCCCAGAATGCGCTCGTGCCACATCTGCACGCCGGCCAGCACCAGCTGGACGGTCACGCCCACCAGGGCGGTGAGGTCGGTCTCGGGGCCGACGACGTGCTCACCGGTCACCACGAGGGTGCCGTTCGCGATCCCCGTCTTGACGATGTTGAGCTGCAGCGTGATGTCGTTGCAGGTCTGCAGGCGCAGCAGCGGGTCGGCCGGGATGGCGTCGCTGATCGCCCACTGGCCGAAGACCCGCATGATCTGGAAGTCGCCCTCGGTGCAGCGCACGAACAGCTGCTGGTCCTGGACGGTGAAGGCGACGTCACCGTCGGAGTCGATGTCCGGGTTCAGCCCCTGGTCGATGAGCACGTCAAGGACCCGGCCGCGGAGCGGGTGCTCGTCCGGCGGCGGGGGGAAGTTCGGCAGCGAGGTGGGATCGGTCATGGGCCCAACCGTAACGACTGCCTAGGCTGAGGGCTATGTCGCACCCCTCACGCCCCGTGCGCCATCTGCCACCGCCTCTGGGCATGACGCTGGTGGATGGCGGAGCGGAGTTCGCCGTCTACGCGGGACACGCCACCGCGGTGGACGTCTGCCTCTACGAGGAGGGCGACTTCGACGGCGTCACCGAGCGCCGGATCCCCCTCACCGAGCATGTTCACGGGATCTGGTTCGGCTTCCTCGAGGGCGTGGGCCCCGGCCAGCGCTACGGGCTGCGCGCGGACGGGCCGTGGCGCCCGGCGGAGGGGCTGCGCTACAACCACGCCAAGGTGCTGCTCGACCCCTACGCCAAGGCCATCGAGGGCGACGTCGTGTGGCTGCCCCCGGTCTACGCCCACCAGGTCGACCTCACCCTCATGGGCGACGACGAGGTGCCCGGACCGCACGACAGCGCCGCCTTCGTGCCGCGCTGCGTCGTGGTCGACGACCGGTTCGACTGGTCGGGTGACGTCCGTCCCCACCACCCGCTCGCGGACTCGGTTCTCTACGAGACCCACGTGCGCAGCCTGACCCGCCTCCACCCAGAGGTGCCCGAGCACCTGCGCGGGACGTATGCCGGGCTGTGCCACCCTGCCGTGCTCCGGCACCTCCAGGACATCGGCGTCACCGCCGTCGAGCTGCTGCCCGTGCAGGCGTTCACGTCGGAGCCCGAGCTCGTGCGCCGGGGAATGACGAACTACTGGGGCTACAACACCCTCGGCTTCTTCGCCCCCCACGCCCCCTACGCCGCGGCCAGCGACCCGCAGCGCGCGCTCGACGAGTTCAAGGGCATGGTCAAGCTGCTCCACGCGGCGGGGATCGAGGTCATCCTCGACGTCGTCTACAACCACACGGCAGAGCAGGCGCGCCGGGGCGCCAGCCTCTCGTGGCGGGGGCTGGACAACCGGGCCTACTACCGCCTCGACGAGCGAGGCCACGACGTCGATGTCACCGGCTGCGGCAACACCCTCGACCTGCGCCACGCCATGGTTTGCCGGATGGTCCTCGACTCGCTGCGCTACTGGGTGCAGGAGTGCCACGTCGACGGGTTCCGGTTCGACCTCGCGGTCGCGCTCGGCCGCGCCCGCAACGACGACTACGACCCCGACCACCCGTTCCTGGTCGCGCTGCGGACCGACCCCGTGCTCTCGCAGGTGAAGCTCATCGCCGAGCCGTGGGACGTCGGGCTGCACGGCTGGCGCACCGGGCAGTTCCCGCCGCCCTTCGCCGAGTGGAACGACCGCTTCCGCGACACCGCCCGGACGTTCTGGCTCCAGGACGTCGGGGCCGCGCGCGAGAAGCACGACGGCCACGGGGTCCAGGAGCTGGCCACCCGCATGGCCGGCTCCCAGGACCTCTTCGGGGCGCGCGACCGCGGCCCCACCGCGTCGGTCAACTTCCTCGCCGCGCACGACGGCTTCCCCCTGGCCGACCTGACCCGCTACAACCTCAAGCACAACGAGGCCAACGGCGAGCACAACCACGACGGGCACGGCGACAACCGGTCGTGGAACCACGGCACCGAGGGCCCCGACGAGTCGCTCGAGCCGCTGCGCCGCCGGTCGATGCGGAACCTGCTCGCGACCACCCTGCTCGCCACCGGTGTCCCCATGCTGAACGGGGGCGACGAGTTCGGCCGCACCCAGGGCGGCAACAACAACGCCTACTGCCAGGACAACCCGGTCTCCTGGTACGACTGGGACCTCGCCCCGTGGCAGGAGGACCTGCTGGCCACCACCGCCTTCCTGTCGCACCTGCGCCGCGAGTACCCCGCCCTGCGGCAGCGGACCTTCTTCACGGGCCGCGAGGTGCACGAGGACGGCTCCACGGACCTCTCGTGGTTCGACGCCGAGGGCGAGCCGATGCGCGGGCCCGCTTGGGAGGACCGCTCCACCCGCACCCTGCAGATGCTCCTCAACGGCGCCTGGATCGGTCACCGCTCCGTCCTCATCGTCATGCACGGCGGCGCCGAGGACGCGAAGGTGCGCCTGCCCAGGGTCCCCGGGCTCACGGCATACGAGCTGCTGTGGGACAGCGCCCTCGAGCGCCCTGCCGCAACCGGGGCGCCGATGCAGCCCGGTCCCGTCCCCGTGGCCGCGGCCAGCCTCCAGCTGTACGGCGTCGCCGACCCCACCTGAGCCGGCCCGCGCAGACGAGGAGGGCCCCGCACCGTGTGCGGGACCCTCCTCGGTGTCTGCCGGTCAGGCGTTGGCGACGAGCCCCAGCGAGGCCGCGGAGGCCAGACCCCAGTGCTTGGGCAGGATGCGCACGGTGTAGCCGAACGAGCCGGTGCGGGAGAGCGTGAAGTCGCCGGCGAAGTGGTGGCGGCCGCCCTCGTAGGACTCCACGAAGTCGAGCGACTCGACCTCGATGTTGCTCAGGTCGTCGGAGTCCTCGGCCTTGCCGAGGACCACCTGCACGTCGACCTCGTCGGGGGTCAGCTCGCCGAGGGACACGTAGGCGCGCACGTGCAGGTTGTCGCCGATCTGCGGGGCGTCGGAGACACCCGAGGACTCGACGTGGTCCACGTGGACGTCGGGCCATGCCGCCCGAACCTTGGCCTTGTAGGCCGCGAGCTCGCGGGCACCCTCGAACGTCTTGCCGTTGAGCGACCAGCCGGCCCGCGCGGCCGGCCCGTAGAGCCCGGTGGTGTAGTCGCGGACCATGCGGCTCGCCAGGACCTTGGGGCCCAGCGTCGACAGGGTGTGCGTCATCATCGAGATCCAGTTCTGCGGCAGGCCGTCGGCGTCGCGGTCGTAGAACCGCGGTGCGACCGAGTTCTCGATGAGGTCGTACAGCGCAGCGGCCTCGAGGTCGTCGCGCCGGTCGTGGTCCTCGACGCCGTCGGCGGTCGGGATGGCCCAGCCGTTCTCGCCGTCGAACCACTCGTCCCACCAGCCGTCGAGGATCGACAGGTTGAGTCCGCCGTTGAGAGCCGCCTTCATGCCGGACGTGCCGCAGGCTTCGAGCGGGCGCAGCGGGTTGTTCAGCCACACGTCGCAGCCCGGGTAGAGGTACTGGGCCATGGCGATGTCGTAGTTCGGGAGGAACACGATCCGGTGGCGGATCTCGGGGTCGTCGGCGAAGCGGACCATCTGCTGGATGAGCTGCTTGCCGGTCTCGTCCGCGGGGTGGGACTTGCCCGCGATGACGAGCTGGACCGGGCGCTCCTTGTCGAGCAGGAGGCGCTTGAGGCGCTGCGGGTCGCGCAGCATCAGCGTGAGCCGCTTGTAGGTCGGGACACGGCGGGCGAAGCCGATGGTCAGCACGTCCGGGTCGAGGATGTCGTCGGTCCAGCCGAGCTCGGCCGGGCTGGCGCCACGCTTCTTCCACGAGGAGCGCACGCGGCGGCGCGCCTCGACCACGAGCTGCTCGCGCAGGTCGCGCTTGGTCGACCAGATGGCGTCGCGCGGGACGTCGACGATGCGGTCCCAGGCGTTCTCGCGCTCGACGTCCAGCGTGCCGAGGTACTTGTCCGCGAGCTCGTAGACCCGGCGGTCGACCCAGGTGCCGGCGTGAACGCCGTTGGTGACGCTGGTGATCGGCACCTCTTCGTCGTCGAAGCCCGGCCACAGGCCGTCGAACATCTCGCGGCTGACGACGCCGTGGAGCTTCGAGACACCGTTGGCGCGCTGCGCCAGACGCAGGCCCATCACGGCCATGTTGAACATGCCCGCCTCGCCGCCCGGGTAGTCCTCGGCACCGAGCGCCAGCAGCTGGTCGACGGGGACGCCCTCCATCGCCTGCTCGCCGCCGAAGTGCAGCTCGATGAGCTCGCACGTGAAGCGGTCGATGCCGGCCGGAACCGGGGTGTGGGTGGTGAACACCGTTGCGGCGCGGACGGCCTCGAGCGCCTCGACGAACGAGAGCGTGTTGGCGGTGGTGAGCTCGTGGATGCGCTCGATGCCGAGGAAGCCGGCGTGGCCCTCGTTGGTGTGGTAGACGTCGGGCGCCGGGGCACCGGTCAGGCGCGACCAGAGGCGGAGGGCGCGCACGCCGCCCATGCCGAGCAGCATCTCCTGCTGGAGACGCTGCTCGCCGCCGCCGCCGTAGAGGCGGTTCGTGACGTTGCGGGCTGCCTCGTCGTTCTCGGGGACGTCGGAGTCCAGCAGCAGCAGCGGGACGCGGCCGACCTGCGCACGCCACACGTGGGCGTGCAGCTCGCGGCCGCCGGGCAGGCTGAGCGTGATGACGCTCGCAGTGCCGTCCGCCTCGCGGAGCAGCGACAGGGGCAGGCCGTCCGGGTCGAGGACGGGATAGGTCTCCTGCTGCCAGCCATCACGGTTGAGGCTCTGCTTGAAGTAGCCGGTCTTGTAGAACAGGCCCACACCGACGATCGGCACGCCGAGGTCGGAGGCGGTCTTCAGGTGGTCGCCGGCGAGGATGCCGAGGCCGCCGGAGTACTGCGGCAGCACCTCGGTGATGCCGAACTCGGGGCTGAAGTAGGCGATCGCCCTGGGGGCGCCGCCCTCGACCTGCTCGGCCCAGGCCTGGTACCAGCGGGGCGCGGTGAGGTAGGTGTCGAGGTCGGCCTTGGCGTCCTCGACCGCGGACACGAACTCGGGATTCGCGGCGAGGTCGGCGAGCTCCCGGGGAGACAGGGCGGACAGCAGGCGTACGGGGTCCTTGCGCACCTTCTGCCACCGCTTGGGGTCGATCCGCTCGAAGAGGTCGCGGGTCGGGGGGTGCCAGGACCAGCGGAGGTTGCTGGCGAGCTCGCCGAGAGCGGCGATGGGGGCGGGCAGAACGGTGCGGACGCTGAAGCGACGGATGGCCTTCACGAGGCGCGATCATACGCCCTGCCTTGCCGGATTCTTGCAAGGCTTTCACAGAAGTTTCAGACCGCGACCGCCGGGTGACCGGGGGACGTGCAATCACCCACAAACCCGGTAGCGTCGGGCGCGTGACTGCGACCCCGCCAGCAACCACACCCGCCTCGCCGGACGTGAGCAGCTCCGGCGCCCGTCCCTCGGACCTCCGACCGCCCAGGTCGGTACCTCCGCAGACCCCCATGGGCCGCATTCCCGTGCAGGACGTGAGCCCTGTCATCGACTGCGGGGCACGGCCCGCGAAGTCCGTGGTGGACGAGGTGTTCCCCGTCAGTGCCACGGTCTTCCGCGAAGGCCACGACGCCGTGAACGCCTCCGTCGTGCTCGTCTCCCCCGAGGGCGTCGAGACCCTGGTGCCGATGCGCTGCACCAACGAGGGTCTCAACACGTGGGAGGCCGAGGTCGGCGCCGACGCCGAGGGCCTCTGGTCCTACCGCGTCGAGGGCTGGTCGGACCCCTACGGCACGTGGGAGCACGACGCCACGATCAAGGTCAATGCCGACGTCGACACCGAGCTCATGCTCGAGGAGGGCGCCCGCGTGCTCGAGCGAGCGCTCGAGGAGGTCGAGCGCTCCGCCGACCAGCAGCAGCTGCTCAAGGACGCCGTCCACGCCCTGCGCGACACCACCCGCCCGGCCCAGGCGCGCCTGCACGCCGGGACCGACCCGCGCGTCCACGCCGAGCTCGTCGCGCGGCCCCTGCGCGACTACGTCACCCCGTCCGCGGCACACCCTCTGCTCGTCGAGCGCGAGCGCGCGCTCTACGGCGCGTGGTACGAGATCTTCCCCCGCTCAGAGGGGGCGAAGCACGACCCCCGGACCGACACGTGGACCTCGGGCACACTGCGCACCGCCGCCCAGCGGCTGCCCGCCATCGCCGGCATGGGCTTCGACGTCGTCTACCTGACCCCGATCCACCCGATCGGCACGACGGCGCGCAAGGGCCCCAACAACACCCTCGACGCCGGCCCCGACGACCCGGGCAGCCCCTACGCCATCGGCTCCCCCGACGGCGGCCACGACGCCATCCACCCCGATCTCGGGACCTTCGAGGACTTCGACTTCTTCGTCTCCGAGGCGCAGCGGCAGGGACTCGAGGTGGCGATGGACATCGCGCTGCAGTGCTCGCCCGACCACCCCTATGTCACGGAGCACCCCGAGTGGTTCACCACCCGGGCCGACGGCACCATCGCGTATGCCGAGAACCCCCCGAAGAAGTACCAGGACATCTACCCGCTGAACTTCGACAACGACCCGCAGGGCTCCTACGCCGAGATGCGGCGGATGATCCAGGTGTGGATCGACCACGGGGTCAAGATCTTCCGCGTGGACAACCCGCACACCAAGCCCGTCGAGTTCTGGCAGTGGCTCATCCAAGACGTGGCAGCCGTCGCGCCCGACGTGATCTGGCTGGCAGAGGCGTTCACCAAGCCGGCGATGATGCACACCCTCGCCAAGGTCGGCTTCCAGCAGTCCTACACCTACTACGCCTGGCGCAACCAGAAGTGGGAGCTCGAGGAGTACTGCCGCGAGCTCGCCGGTGACGCCGCGGCATACATGCGCCCGTCGTTCTGGCCCACGACGCACGACATCCTGACGCCCTACATGCAGTTCGGCGGCCCCACCGCCTGGAAGCTGCGCGCGGCGCTGGCGGCCATGCTGGTGCCCACCTATGGCATCTATGCCGGCTACGAGCTGATCGAGCACGTCGCCCGCCCCGGCGCCGAGGAGCAGATCGACAACGAGAAGTACCAGTACAAGGACCGGCGCTGGGAGGACTACGAGCCGGGCGGGCCCAAGGAGGGCCACTCGCTCTCCGGCTACCTCACCAGGCTCAACGAGATCCGCCGAGCCCACCCCGCACTGCACTGGATGCGCAACCTGGTCTTCCACCACGTCGACGACAGCAACATCATGGCCTTCTCGAAGCGCCGCACCCTTCCCGACGGGAGCGAGGACATCATCGTGGTCGTGGCCAACCTCGACCCGCACAGCACCCGCGAGTCCACCGTGCACCTCAACATGCCGGCACTCGGACTCGACTACCACGAGACGTTCGCAGCGCACGACCTCATCACGGATGAGTCGTGGCACTGGGGGGAGCACAACTTCGTCCGGCTGGGCCCAGTCGGCGAGCCCGTCCACGTCCTCGCGATCCGGAGGTTCTGAAACCGATGCAGGGTCTCAACCTGTCCCAGCCGGGGCTCAAGAACGACCCCGAGTGGTTCCGCACGGCGGTGTTCTACGAGGTGCTCGTGCGCGCCTTCGGCGACTCCAACGGCAGCGGCTCCGGCGACTTCACCGGGCTGATCAACCGCCTGGACTACCTGGCGTGGCTCGGAGTGGACTGCCTCTGGCTGCCACCGTTCTACGCCTCCCCGCTGCGCGACGGCGGCTACGACATCGCCGACTACACGGCGGTGCTGCCCGAGTTCGGCACGCTGCCCGACTTCCAGGAGCTGGTGTCGCAGGCCCACGCTCGCGGCATCCGGGTCGTCACCGACCTGGTGATGAACCACACCAGCGACCAGCACCCCTGGTTCCAGGCCTCCCGCGCCGAGCCCGACGGCCCCTACGGGGACTTCTACGTCTGGTCCGACAACGACGAGGCCTACTCCGACGCGCGCATCATCTTCATCGACACCGAGGTCTCCAACTGGACCTTCGACCCCGTGCGCCGGCAGTTCTTCTGGCACCGGTTCTTCTCGCACCAGCCGGACCTGAACTTCGAGAACCCGGCCGTGCAGGAGGCGATGTTCGACGTCGTCCGGTTCTGGATGGACATGGGAATCGACGGCTTCCGCCTCGACGCGGTCCCCTACCTCTACGAGGAGGAGGGCAGCAACTGCGAGAACCTGCCGAAGACCCACGAGTTCCTCGCCAAGCTGCGCGAGATGGTCGACCGGGAGTACCCCGGCCGCATCCTGCTCGCCGAGGCCAACCAGCCGCCGGCAGAGGTCGTCGACTACTTCGGCACCGAGGAGGCGCCGGAGTGCCAGATGTGCTTCCACTTCCCGGTGATGCCGCGCCTCTACTACTCGCTGCGTGAGGAGAAGGCGGCGCCGATCATCGACGTGCTGGGCGACACCCCGTCGATCCCGCAGGGCACCCAGTGGGGCACCTTCCTGCGCAACCACGACGAGCTGACCCTCGAGATGGTCACGCCGGAGGAGCGCGCGGCGATGTACGGCTGGTACGCGCCCGATCCGCGCATGCGCGCGAACGTCGGCATCCGGCGACGCCTGGCTCCGCTGCTCGACAACAGCCGCCCCGAGATCGAGCTGATCCACGCGCTCGTGCTGTCGCTGCCCGGCTCTCCGTGCCTCTACTACGGCGACGAGATCGGCATGGGCGACAACATCTGGCTCAACGACCGCGACGCGGTCCGCACGCCGATGCAGTGGACTCCCGACCGCAACAGCGGGTTCTCCGTGGCCGAGCCGGGCAAGCTCTACCTGCCCGTCATCTCCTCGCTCGTCTACCACTACAACAACGTCAACGTCGAAGCCCAGATGGCGCACAGCTCCTCGCTGCTGCACTGGGTGCGGGCCATGCTGTCGGTCCGCAAGCAGCACCCGGTCTTCGGGCTGGGCACCTTCGAGGTGTGCCCGTCGGACAACGACGCCATCCTCACCTTCGTGCGGGTCCTCGAGCCCGGCGACGGCTCCCCCGGGGACGCCGTCCTGTGCGTCAACAACCTCTCGTCGCGGCCGCAGGCCACCGAGATCCGGGTGCCCGAGCAGTTCAAGGGCGCCCAGCTCATCGACCTCTTCGGCGGCCAGGGCTTCCCCAAGGTCTCCGACGACGGCACGCTCACCCTGACGCTCGGCTCGCGCGACTTCTTCTGGCTGCGCCTCGACACCGGTGCCGCTCGTGGCTGAGATCCACCAGGCGACGCTGACGCCCACCAAGCTCGAGCTGCTCCCGGACTGGATGGCGCGGCAGCGCTGGTATGCCGCCAAGGGCCGGGTCCCGCGGCTGCGCAGGCTCTGGTCGTGGCGACTCGACGACCCCGCCGGCCAGGTGGGTATCGAGACGATCCTCGTCGTGGACGAGTCCGGCCCCGAGCCGGTGGTCTACCAGGTGCCGCTCACCTATCGCGGCGCCCCGCTCGAGAGCGCCCACCACGCGCTCATCGGCACGATGGAGCACAGCGTCCTCGGCAAGCGCTGGGTCTACGACGGCCCGCACGACCCGGTCTACGCGGCCCAGCTCCTCGAGCTCGCGCTCGGGCGCGCCGTGCCGCAGGCGGGTTCTCAGTCCCACACCGCCGAGCCTGCCGTCATCGGCACCCGGCACCCCTCGTGGACGGCGGAGACCACGCTGCGCGGCGCCCGCGTCCTCACCGGTGAGCAGTCCAACACCTCGGTGATCTACGACTGTGTCGACGCCGAAGGCACCTCCAGGCCGTTGATCTGCAAGGTCTTCCGCACCCTCCAGTCGGGTGAGAACCCCGACGTCGTGGTGCAGGGTGCGCTCGCCGAGGCCGGCACCACCCGCGTGCCCGGCATGGTGGGCAGCATCGGCGCGACGTGGCCCGCGGTGTTCGAGGACGAGCCCGAGTCACACGGCCACCTGGCCTTCGCCCAGGAGTTCTACCCCGGGACCGAGGATGCCTGGCGAGTGGCGCTGCGGGCGGTTGCCGAGGGCGCCGACTTCACCGGCGCCGCGCGCGAGCTGGGAGCCGCGACCGCCGAGGTCCACGCCCTGCTCGCCCAGGCGTTGCCGACGGAGGAGGTCACCCCTGAGGCCATCGCGCAGACCATCACCAGCATGCGCTCGCGCTATGTCGCCGCGGCCTCCGAGGTGCCCGCCATCGCGGCCTACGACCACGAGATCGCCGCGGTGTTCGACAGCGCCGCCGCTGCCCCGTGGCCGCTGCTGCAGCGCATCCACGGCGACTACCACCTCGGCCAGGTGCTGCGCGTGCCGGACCGCGGCTGGGTGCTGCTCGACTTCGAGGGTGAGCCGCTGCGTCCCCTGGTCGAGCGTGTGCGACCCGACCTGACCGTGCGCGACATCGCCGGCATGCTGCGCTCCTTCGACTACGCCGCCGGCTCGTGGGAGCAGGCCCACCCCGGCGGCTCTGCCCGCGAGTGGGCCGAGGCCGCCCAGGAGGCCTTCCTCGACGGGTATGCCGGCGCCGCAGGTCGCGACCCGCGCAAGGACACCGCGCTGCTGGCAGCATTCCAGCTCGACAAGGCCCTGTACGAAGTGGTCTACGAGGCCCGCAACCGACCGACATGGCTGACGATCCCGACCGACGCCGTGGTCCGACTCCTCGACGAGGCCAGGAAGGCAACACGATGAGCCCGAAACTGCCCAAGCGACCGAAGAAGACCCAGCCCGCGACCCCGGCCAAGGCAACGCCGGCCAAGGCCACCCCGGCCAAGGCCACCCCGGCCAAGGCAACGCCGGCCAAGACGACCCCGCCCCAGGCAGCGCCAGCTCGGACAACCCCGGAGCCCATCACCGCGGTCCCAGAACCTGCGGCCACCCAGGAGACCGTCTCCTCCGCCGACGTCCTCCCCCCGCTGGGTGGCACGTCCGCCGCGGACGCGGCCACCCCCCGACAGCCGACGGCGGGCCAGCCCTCGGAGCCCGCCCCGGCCGCCATGACCGCCGAACCGGCACCTTCGCCGGAGCGGCACGCGGCTCCCCCGCCGGACATGTCCGGTGCGATCGAGGCGCTCGCGGCGGGTCGCCACCAGCAGCCCCACGACCTCCTCGGCCAGCACCTCGAGCCGGGTGGGCTGCGGCTGCGCGTGTTCCGGCCCATGGCCCGGACC
>Ga0247818_10001402_pt1 | contig 15223 bp, 22 predicted proteins | sample 13C_Glucose_Day1_FD_192424 | JGI IMG/M metagenome (GOLD analysis project Ga0247818, IMG submission 192424) | Soil microbial communities from agricultural site in Penn Yan, New York, United States - 13C_Glucose_Day1 | ecosystem: Environmental > Terrestrial > Soil > Agricultural land | place...
CAGCGAACAATTCGGCCATCTGATTACCATGACTGACATGGCAGACGGATCGCAACTTTTTTCTGTCAGCGAAGAACGCGACGAAAAGTGGTTCGCCGCCCACCAACCTAAACACTGGCTTATGCCGTGAAGGTCTGGCGCAATTCGTACAACGCGCAAAATGAACCTGTGAAATTCGCAGGCGGTTGGATCATGGGCGAGCGCTGGAAAACCACCGTGTGGAAAAACAACCCGCATGCGATTATCGAAGTCCGCGAACTGGAATTCGAGGGCGGTATTATTTCCCAACCGATTTCAGGCGGTGATGTTTTCTACAGCCATCCGTTGCTGACCGAGCCTGATGCAAACGCGAAATTCTTTCACGCTAAAACGGGTTTGCCTTACGACCCAAAACTAAATACTGGAGAAACACATGAGTGATGACCTGAAGAAAAAGAAGAAAAAGAAGAAGAGTAGCAGCGAAGACGTTGCACCGAAAAAGAAAAAGAAAGTCGTGGTAGAAGACGACGCGCCGAAAAAGAAAAAGAAAAAAGGTTTGGTGAAGTCGGAAGGCCTCGACCTCAAGCCGAAAATGAAAGACCTCGGTCGTGACGTGAGCGGCACCAAAGCTGGCGACGGCAAGGTAAAAAAGAAAAAGAAAACCGAAGTGGCAGCAGCCGACGCTAAAGTCCAACTGCCTGTCGAACAGGACGATTACATCATTGTCCAAATCGGCAAGAAAAATAAACTGGCATTCGCGCACAGCCCGAAACGCAACACTGCGTATCTGGAAGAATCGCTGAATACCAATGAGCCGGTCGCCATCGAATACGACGCGAACACGCTGATTGCCAACCTCGGCAAAGATCCGAAGCCGGGTAAAGTTTTCGGTGTGGAAATCATGCCGCACCTTGGCGAAATCGACACACCGATTGGCCCGATGCACTTCTATCGCAAGTGTTCCGACGCCGAGAAAGAAGCGATCCGCATCGGTGTGAAAAAAGCACACAAGAAAATCACTGACCTCGATCTGGAAAAAGTTTTCCCTATCAGCCGTATCGAAGTTCACAACCCGAAAGGCAAGTGGGCGGGCACCTACTCGGTCAGCTTCAAGACTGGCGAAGCGGTTGACCTGATTAAACTCTTCCCGAAAATCGTGGAAGATCAAATCTACAACCAGTACATTTTCATTCACGAAATCGGCCACGCTGTGTGGTATCGCTTCGTGCCTGAAAAAATCCGTGCGCTGTGGCTGGAACAGTACAACACGATGACCAAAGTTTCCAAGGCCAAGAAATCGGACATGGAATCGTTGTGTCAATCGCTGGTCAATTCTCAAATGAGCATTCGCGAATTCCAACGCGACCTCGAAGAGGACGAACTGGCCCTGTTCAAAGAAGCGCTTTCGTACCTGAAGAAAGTTCACAAAATGACGCCGGAAGACGCGAACGTTTTGCTGAACCAAAACAGCAAAGTGCTGGCTGAAATCTGGCCGACTTCGGCTTCGTTCTCCAACACCGATTCGGTAACGGCGTTGATGGGCGAATACGCAGGCACCAACGTGCAGGAAATGTTTGCCGAGGCCTTCGCGCTTTCTTTGACAGGCAAATCCATTCCGAAAACTGTTCAGAAACTTCTGGATAAAACTCTGAAAGCAGCAATCGCGGAGTAAGGCACAAAAATGGATACCGAAATCGTGATGTTTTTCGGTGGGCCAGCGGATGGCGAGTGGCGTGAAGTGTTGGTCGATACACCACAAGTTTTAATACGTGGTGAACCGGTTAGCGTCGATCCCCTCGCCATGAACGCGTGGGTCTACAAACGAGTGGTTATCAACGGTACAGGCGGGCGTGAATATCCCGTCTACGTCTATGGCAACGCCGATCCTGTTCGGCTGCTGCTGAAATATTATCCCGTGGGTAAAAACAAATGACAGTTGACGACTGGATCAATGTTTTTTATTGGGCTATCGGTATCGGGCTTTCCGTCGGCCTGTTGGCTTACATCGCACAACCGAAAAAGCCTGTGAAAAAACCACGGGCCAAACGGCCACACAAAAGCCGTAGCCAGCGCCGTATGGAGCGTGAGATTTATCGCCGGGCAATTGATGCGGGGGCATCTGAGGCCGAGGCTCGCAAAGCCGTGCGTATCTACGCAGCGAAGAAAGCAAACGCCGCCATACTGTAAATATAACCTATACCCTCTAACGTAGGCTGTGACATGGCAACCGATAAAGTAAAAAAGAAAGTCAAGACGTTCAAATCTGATACCGAAGCCAATGTGAAAAAGGCGAAGAAAAAAGTCAGTGAGAAATCCGGCGAGAAACTGACGCTGGAAACTTCGCAACTGGCAAACGAATATCGCCCGCGCAAACTGGCAGATGTGGTTGGTCAGGATCATGCAACGTCGGCAATCGAAGGCATGTTCAAGCGTCAAAAAGTTCCGTCGTCGTTGATGTTCTCCGGGCATTACGGTTGCGGCAAAACTACGTTCGCCCTGATCTTCAGTCGGCAAGTGAACTGCGAAAAACTGAACCTGTGCGGCAAGTGCTACAGCTGCCAGTTCAAGAAACACCCGGACGTTTCTTATTACGATTGCGCGGTCGATGGCTCCATTGCCAGCATCCGCAATCTGATCGCCGCTGCAAACAATGCGCCGAATACCCGCAAACGCGTTTTCATTCTCGACGAAGTTCACGCCCTGCGCGGCCCGTCGGAAAAAGCGCTGTTGACCGCAACTGAAAACCCGCCACCGAACACAATCTGGATTCTATGCACGACGAACCCGGAAGCAGTTCACAAAACTTTGGTTAGTCGCTGCACGCATTTCCGTCTGAAGCAAATCGACATTCCAACGCTGGTTGATCGCATGTCTGTGATCGCGGAAGCCGAAGGTCACACGATCAAGAAGGAAGCGAAAAAGGCCCTGACCACAATTGCAGAATCCAGTAACGGCTCTTTGCGTGAAGCAGTGTCGAAGCTGGATATTTTTCTTTCTATCCTCGCTTCGGGCAAGAAATACAATCCTGACGACCTCGCGTCGTTCGTGGATATCGAAGCGGATCTGGACGAAACTTCTGCGCATTTCTTGGCGGCAGTTTTCCAGAAGGATTACGTCAAGGTTGTGCAAGCTGCCAAAATCTGTGGCGGTGTGCGCGGGCTGCTGAACAAAGTTCGCTGGCTGATCGAATATCGAATTGGCGAGCATACCGGCATGAACAAGTACACGCCGTATAACGGCAAGCTGTTCGACGCACTGGCGAAAAAAGAAAAGGTCAAGACTGGAATCAAAAGTCTGATCCAACTGCAAAATTTGCTGTGTGAAATCGAACTCAAACTGAACACCGCGACCCTTGATGAAACGGTCGTGTTCTATTCCAGTGTTGGTGCGTTTTTAGCCGAGAAAGAGTGATGACAGACCTGTCCGCGATTGAGGTAGAACTGCTGTACGCAATCAAGAATGACCAAGGACGCACCCTGACCTTTTACGGGGATGAACTGCGAAAGCATCACAGCCAATTGACGCGGGCACTTGAGCGTCTGAAACAGGCGGGTTATGTACAGGCGACGGAAAATAATCGCCTGTCCATTTCCGATGAATTCAAAAAGCGTCAACAGGAACGTCAGCAGGCGGAAGCCGCGTTGGCGCCTGTGGTAGAAACCAAACCTGACCCGGTGCCAGTTGTGGAGTCGGTGCCGGAAACCTCGAATGAAACACTCGATGGAACGGCCATGAAAGTCACGCCTGAAATGATCGCGGAATACATGGCAGATGGTGTACCTCGCACCGCCGCCGTTATCGCAAAAAAATTCGGCCTCGCAAAAGGAACGTCGCTGATCAACCCGCTGCGCAAGCTGGTTACTGACGGCATGTTGAGTAAAAACCTCACGGTTTATTCGCTACTCAATGAAACGATTGAAACCGAATCGAAGGCGCTGCCTGCAAATCCAACACCTGCCGATCTGGAAAAATTCGGTGACGCGGTGGAAGTTGTGTTGGAAAAAGTCGCAGAATTGGTAGCGGAAATCAAAGTTGAACCTGTCACCGTCGAATCGGTTGTGCAGAATCAGAAAGCTTTGGCGGAACTTATCCAGACACCCGCCGAGGAAGAAACCGACTCTGAATCGGACGATGATTTGGCTGCGCGCCTGATTGCAGTTCTGGAAAAAGATGTTCCGGAACCGCTGAAGAAATACCACAACGAAACACTGGCCGAAGATCGTGCAGCGGCCCAAGCTCATGCAGAAAAACCACGTAGCGATTTGCCGACGCTTTTCTCTGACGATCTGCGCGGGCGGATGCTGAATTATCGCGGCGCTTTCACTAGCGATTCGTTGTACGCGGAAATCAGCGAAAAGCATTTCATCGACAAAGATCGTTTCTTGGAAATCTTTGAAGACGTGGCGAGTAGCGGCGTGCTGATGGGTTGGGATGGCACCGAGTTTATCGACCCGACGTTGGAATATGTGCCGGGTTCCATGTACATTGCGCACCGCACCACTGACCCAAGTGATGCCATCGCAATCATGGACGAATATTGCGAAAACATTCGTGAGCCGTACCGCCTTTTCGATATCGTGGAAACAACGCGAATTCATCACAGCGATGTGACGCGTTATCTGGTCGATTTCGATTACGACGTGAGCAACCCTGACAGCATCGTGAAAGGGCCTCACACTTCGAACGTGCAGTACGCGCAGAAGACCGCAGTCAGCGCTGGCCCGCGTGCGGGTATTACCATTCCTGAAAAAACCTACGGGTATCAGGGAACCAAACCCGGCAAGGAATACAAACCGTTCCGGCCTAAATCGGATCGCGACGTTCCGCTGATCAGTTACGCGATGATCGAAAATCTCAACCCGAAAGATATCACCGACTTCCTCGACGGTGGTGTGAAGGTCAGTGTTTTCATCCGGAAATTCAATTTGCATCCGGACGACGAAAAACACATCGTTGAAGTTCTGACGCTGACCAACGTTGCGGAAGTTACCAGCGTTGAAGGTGTGGATTGGTTGTTCCTGAAAGGCTGCGCCGATACACCCGCAGTTGATCCGAATATCAAATTCGATTTGACCGAAATCGGCTCTCTCACTGCACCGACCGGCAGTCCTGCGCGTGCATGGACTCCAGTTGAAAAAGAAAACCTGCGCGATGCCTTGAAAATCGTAGCGCAAGAAGAAAACCGCGTGACCACGGCAAAGGATCTTGATCCAACGCTTCCGGACACAATGCCATCCAACACCGAAATTCTGATGCAGGCTGCAAATGCTGCGCTGGAAGAAATCGCAGAAGTTGCAACGGTCAAGATCGACAAATTGCGCGATGCAATTCTCGAATCAACTCTGACGCCAGAAACTGTTTTCATGAGCCGCGAACTGGCTGACGAACTCGGCGTGCCTGTAACCGAATGTACCTGCATTCAACGCACGTATGGCAACGAACTGCACGAAGAAAGTTGTCCGGTGGCGGAACTGGAAAACGATCTGCTTTGCAACAAGGCAAGTGGCCCGGAAGGCCCAAATGGCCCAAGCGAAAAAACCGGTCACTACGGGGAACGCCTGTCGAGTCCCGGCTGTTTTGCAAACGAAGGCATGGAAAAGTTCGGTCGTTTCCCGCCAGACCCGCAGTGGTTGTTTACTCTGAAAATGTTGGAAGAACGCCTGCGCTTTGAACACCAAGGCAGCGCCGCCGACCAACTCAATGAAATCCGAAAATATCTGGAACCGTAATGATTGAGATTACCGGCAGCCGTTTTAGCGGTATCGTTTCTTACAAAAAGGGTGAATTCGATTTCACTAACAACTGTGGTCTGACCACGGTTAGCGGGCACAACCGCGACTCGCAAATCTCCAAAGACCAGAACAACGGCGCCGGTAAATCCTTGCTGTTCTCGATGCTGCCTAACGTGCGTTTTGAACAGACGCCGTTGGCAGATACTCGGAAGAAAAATCGTATCCACTCGAAAGGATCGTTCATTGAATTCGATGTGAATAACCTCGGGCACAAGTGGACGATTCGGCAACAGGCGGGCGGATATCAAATCTGGCGCGATGGCGAAGACCTGAAAGTGCGGGGCCAAGCCAACCAGCGTGCGCAAATCGAACAAATCATTCCTCTGACCTCGGATGAATGGTACTCGTATGTGCATTTGCAATCGCAGAAGAAAATGGAATTCCTGTACGGTACTCCCCGTGCGCGGATGACCTATATCAGCGAAGTGTGGCGTCTGGATCAGTTCGACATTCTGCGTCGTCATTTCGAAAAGAAAATCGACGAAGTAAAAGTCGCACAGAACAAGTCGGATGCCTTCACGCACCAGCTGATGAACATCAACGATGCGTTGAATAAAAACGGCTGGAACAAGACACTGGAAAAGGAACTGGAAGCGGCGAAAGAAATCGTCAATACCCAGTCCAAGAAAGTGAACAAGTTGCAGGCGAAACGGCAGGAACTGAAAAGCCTGTCGAAGCAGGTTGAGTTCTACACGACCACCAGCGAACGTCTGAAAAAGCTGCAAGGTAAAATCCGTTTTGATCGTGCGGATTTGAAAGAGCAACGCAAGCTGCACGAATCGCTGGAAAAGTTCGAAGAGGAAAACGAAAAGTACGCACGCCGGTCGAAAAAACTGGTGAAGCAACTCGAAGAACTGGGCGACGGTGGCGACAGTAAAACTCTGCGCAAACGCATCAAAGAAATTCGGGAAGAACTGGACGTTCTCGAAGCAGAAGACAAACGCCTTGAGAAAGTTCGGGACAAGCACGATGCAGCCAATCGTGAACTGGAAAACTTGGACGACCATGTTGATCCGGATCTGCGTAAATTCCTGACGCAGTGCAACAAAGAAAAAGTCGATCCAATGGAGGCGCTGAAAGAGGAATACAGCACCGCCAAAACGACAATGAAGTTGGCCGACCTGCTGCACGATCATGACGACGGCGCGTGTCCGACGTGTATGCAGAAAATCAACATCAAAGACCTTGAGCGCACGATTGCACAGGCGAAGAAACGCAAAGGCAAAGCGCACTCAATGATTCACGCGTTGGAACTGCGAATCACGAAGCAGGAAAACACGGAAATCATCAAGGCCTTGAAGTTTGACGAACGCGCTTTCTACGCCGCTCGCAAAAAGATCAAGGCGCTGCGTGCTGAACTGGAAAAACTCGAAGACCTGCGCGAAAACGCAGTGCGCTTTGACGAAATCACGAAGCAAATATCCGAACTGGAAAAGCCGAAGCAGCCGAAGCGTCAACCTGTTATCTCGCTGGAGAAAATCGAACAGCAACTCGAAATGATCGACGAAGTTAAACGGTTGAAAGCCCGTCTGGCCGAGTTCGACGAAGTGCCTGCTGACGACAATATCCTGAAGCGTCTGGCTGAAGTCGAATCCAAGCTGGAAAAGGTCGAAAAGAAATACAGCAAAGCTCACAAAATCACCGTGCGGTATAGCTCGCTGCGTGCCGAATGGAAACTGCTGAAAAAGCAACGTGAGGAAGCCAGTCTCAAGGTCGAGGAATACAAACCTCTGATCCGGAAACTGAAGCGCTTCAAGATTCTCGCAAAGGCCTACAGCAACAAGGGCCTGAAGCTGCACGCGATGCACGAAATCGTTTACGGCCTAGAACAGAACTACAACAAATATGCGCAGCTGATTTTTGCGGAGAATTTCCAATTCAAAGTGGAAGCCAAAGAAGACGGCGTGCATATCACTGTTGACCGGGGCCAAGGTAACGTTTCCGACGTGCGCGAATTGTCCGGTGCTGAATCGGATAGTTTCCGTCTGCTGCATTTCCTTGCGTGTGTAATCATGGCGAAAGATAGTCGCCGGGTGAATCTGGCAATCCTCGACGAACCTGATGCCCACATGGACTTAGCGACCACCGGCCTGTTTGTCGAACGCTACGTTCCGTTCCTGCGTAAGCTGGTGCAGCACGTGTTCATCATCACGCAGAAGGGCAAGCATCTGCATCCGGAATGTTCCTACGTGACGGTTGAGAAATATAAGGGGGTTTCCAATGTTCGCTATGATGCGTGAAGGCTTCGAAGCCAAAACACTTCGTGACGAAAAAGAGTATCGCGATTTCCTTCGCGAATTCTTTATCGAAAACGATAGCAATGCCCTCGACCACTGGGGCTGGATGCCTACTGTAAATAATCCAGACTTGGAACCGGAAGTATTCCCGTGCATCGTCGGTCTGCGTTGGGCAGAAAAAGCCAGCGTGGAAATCATGTTCGTATTCGATATCCACGTTGTTTCTGGCATGACTTACGCCCTCGTTAAAAAAGGGGCGCTACTAGGGAACAAAATATGAAAGACCAACGCAATAACAAAACGAATTGGATCTGTACACCGTTTCCGGAATACTGGCTGATCCAAGCGCTGCAAATGGTTCACGGTGTTGGCGTTCGCTGCGAAGTGGAATTGCCGCGCCAGCCATTCGCAATGCAGATGCTGCCCGATATGTTTGAGCAGATGACCGCAGCGGTCGCGGATGAAAAGATTCGCGTACTCGAACTGATCGAACGGAACCACAAAGATGCGCTCGAAGAACAAACCGAAGTTGCAGTCGAAAAAGGAACACAAGCTCCAACGCGGCATTGAACGGATGCAGAAATACATCGAAGAAAACCGGGATCAATTTGCGACAATGATTGAAATCGGAAAAACCATCGAACACACAGGGCCAATGGCCGGGAAAATCAAATGAACAGTGCAGACCTGCGAATCCTGAAACTCCAGAACACTTTGACCTTTCACGCAGCGGCCAACAAATTCCATTCGGACGCGCTGACCCTGTGCCGTGCCATGCACAAAAAACTGAAGGTAAAAGATAGCAAATGATCGCCTACGGTTTTGCGCACACAGCGCCGGATAAAGTTTTGGTACATCTTCGTGGACTCGGAGTGCCCCGCGCACAAATCGCCATGCTTGGCGCTGACTTCGAAGCTCGGAAGCATTTGATTTTTATCGACGCTGTGAGCTTCGAAACCCATCGTGCCCTCGCAGACAAAACGGATTGCATTTGTTACGTCTGCGATGACCCGATTTCTTTGGCACCGTTTGATATCGTGCCCGTTGATTACAAGCAGGCCGAAGACTTCCACGTGGACGGATACACGCTGCTGGAATTCAAAGGCTTGCCGCCTGCAAAGAACACCACTGGGGGCCGTCGTAAATTCGACATGATCCAAGCCGCCAAGAAACACGCCTCAAGCCAGCAAACGTTCTTCACAAATTTCATGACGTTTATCTACAGCATGCCAAAAGATTCGCACCAACTTCCGGTGCGGCAGATGGCGTGCAAATGGCTGGCCTCAACCGAAACATATCGCCAACTCAATAATCGAATTGAGAAGCTTCGTAAAAGCGTTCACATGTCCGACAAACAAGTGGAACGTTTGGTCGCCTTGCTGAGTTCTGACGTGGTTGCAATTTACCGCGAAGGTCTGCAAATGGACGGCGACGAAGACGACGTGGCAATGAAACTTAAAATCAGCGCATACGAAATGCGTTATATCCGTGCAATCAACCGGGGCGCAGCTGATGCGCTAATTGACCCATGACCATTATCCAGCCTGACAAATCTGAAAGCATTCAAATCTCGGATTGGCGGTTGCCCAACCGTGAAGAAATTGACCAACTGACAAAACTGCGAATGGCTGAACTCGGAATTTCCGAAGAATTCCTGACTAGCGGATGCGATACCAGTGTTTCGTTTTTCGAAGCGTCTTACGCCAACCGCATCCGCGCATCGCGCATGCATTCGGAAGCCATGCGTAAAGTGTTCGAACGCACTTACCGCCGCATCATGTCGCCACGTTTGTTTTGTCGTGCGGTGCCCGGTGGCGCAATGCTGTTCGGTGTGCGATTCCGCTCGCTGCGCAAGGCTCGCGTGTCTTTCAAAGAGCAGATTAAAAGCATGAAAGTTAAATTCGCAAAACGGGCGATTGATCCATGCATGTAAATGTATTCGGTTCCGAAGTACAGCGCGGCTGGTCTATGGCCGACAGCGCGAAACTGCTTTCCATTTCCACGCCGTGCAAACCGACTGAGCCGTGCCCGTTCGGAGGGCGTTTGCCTAAAAAGGGCCGGTGGACAATGTGGAGTTTTCCGGCATCGTTTCCAATTGATTTGCCGCAGCGTAAATGCGTGAAAGTTTCTGACGGTGGTGAAACAATCATCGAGAAACAGCCGGTCGAACTGGAAGCCGTGTTCACCGGGAAAATCGGCCATATCCACGGAATGGAAATTCACAGCGATCCTTTCCGCGAAGTTCAGCCACAATCCAAATACTATTTCGTTCTCAAGCACACGACGCGTGGCGTTGAAGTTTATGTGCGTGAGCGCGGCGTAGAAAACCAGCATTACGTCTTCAAATACCGCTCGGCCCGTCTGGCCCGCGTCGAAATGAAGGGGTGCCGCATTCCTGAACATAACTACCGGACAAAAAGAAAATGAGCCGACACGAATATACGGTTATCTGCGACCACACCAACAACCCGCCTGAAGCCATTGATCAAAATGTGCTGGTGGTCGATATCGTTAAAAGTTCCGTGGACGAAGAAACCAAACGCCAGTGTTACGAAAGCGTGTGGGATGCGATCTGCGAAAACCCTGAAGAATCGCTCGCCATGAAAATTCGTAGCTACCTGCTGCGCGCCCTCGGTCGTGAAATCAAACGCCTCGGTCAAAACCCCGAAGTGATTTGTCAGCAGTTGAACATTTCCAACAACCGCCTTGACGATATTTTGCAGGGCCGCATTGACCGCCTGAGCCGTGACCAGTTGACCGGCATGTGCAAACGCATCGGCCTGAGCGTTGATCGCCTCATGATGGAAGTGCTGGAATGATCGGGAATATCTGCCCGGAAGACCTGCGCAAATATCAGGTAACTTTCGAAAATATTCCGATGGCGCTGGAAGCCAACGGTGCATTCGTCGAAGGTTTGCAAGGAATCGAACTCACGTCCCGACCTTCCGACTACGTGCCCGCGCCTATGTCGCTGACCGTAACTGAAACCGTGGCAGGTTCTCGCGAACTTGAACACATCGCACGCTGGCTGGATTTGGCGCGTGCGCAGAAGACGGAAAAACCCTACACCATTTACGCAACCAAACGCGGCGCCATCGTTGAATACTCATGGCCGTGTTTCAAACTGCAATTCCGTTCTCTGCGTCTGGCTCGCGTGTTCGCGAAGACTTACAAAGTCGAATGGCAAATCGAAACCAAGGAAGCGGCCTCGGAATGAACGAACGCTACAGCAAAATGTACATCGCAGTTCTCGACGAAGCACCTGATTACATGGTGCCGACGTTGGTTGCGCATTCCATCCTGACTGCCCATACGATTTTCGACGATCCGAAGTATCCCGAATACATCGAATGGTTTATTCATTCTTTTCGCAAAGTAACGGTGCGTGTTAATCGCCGTGAGTTCGATAAAATCCGTGAGACTTTGGTATGTCACCAAGGCCACGAAAACACAATCTGCAACGGCGAACCGTCGTGCCTTGTGGTGCTGCCAGTATGGTGTGACGCTGTACCGAAGGTTTTGCAATACACGAAACTTTGGAAACCACTCACAGGGGATTAAAAATGGCCCGGAAAGACGTAACCGATCGCATGGTGGTTGATGCTTATGTCTGGCGGCAAGAATTCGCATTATCTCCGCTCGCCGTATTGATTGAAACAACCGGTGAATCCGAAAAAGTTTGCTGGCGCGCAATGGAGCGTGCAGCGGATCGCGGATACATCGACTACGGTGTGAGCCTGAACAGTGGTTGGGCCACCAAAAAAGGTCTGGCCCTTATCAACGAAAAACCCGGTGACGACGATGGCGATGCATGAACTTCTGAAACTGAAACTCACGTTTGAAGAAATCCGTATTCGTGGGCAGGAACCAATCCACTGCGTGCTGCGTGCGGAAGAGGATGCGTCGTGGGTTTACGTCACCGAAATGCTTGAAAACGAAAGTTGGGAACGAATCAAAGAATTGTTTCCTACGCTGCGTGATGTTCTCGTTGCTTTCTTCGATTGTGAAGTGTGGGAAGCCGGGAGTCGTGGCGGTAATCGTCGCATCACCATTTCGGAAATCACGGGCCACGAAGGCCTGTACGAATTCGATCCAGAAAATCCCCCGGCTGTTGAGTGGGAAGATCGTTATAAATCCGTCGAGGACACCCAATGAATGCAGTTGTCGAGCTAGACCGCGAAGAACAAATCGAAATGCTGGCCGCGCAATTGAATCCGCTGGACGTTCCGATCTTTCGCACACGCTGCGTTTACACGCCGCCCGCCGAGTGTTTCAGCGATGTTCAGTACGAACGCGAACTGGGCGACCGCTACAACATTTACCATATCAAAACCAACGACAAATTGGTGGAGATTGCGCAGCGTTTTGAAGTGGACGCCGACCGTGTAGCGTTCATCAATAATCTGTTTGATCCGAAAGTTCTTTATCCCGGCTCCTGCCTGCGTCTTCGTCACAGGAATCTCACATGACTCCGCTCGAAAAAATCAATGCACGCCGCCTGTTGGCTCACATCCAGCAACAGGTCGAAGAAATCGTAACGGCACCGCGTGATGAAAAACGTGAACGTGAAGAATTCGGTAAACACATTGGCGAATTCATGCAAGACCTCAAAACGAGTGGCGCCATTTACGATCCTTTCACGGCACAGGTTGCGGCGTACTCAATCCACGATATTAAAAATCGCTGCGTTGTGCGCCTCAACGATACGGACGGAAAGAAAATCCTTGACCTCACGTTGTACGGTCGCCGTCACGCACACAAAGTAGGGCGTCAGCAACTCGGTGCAGTCTATACCGAATTCCAGTTGTGCCAGCCACGCAAACGCATCCACTTCACGGTCACGGTAAATCGCGAATGAACCATACTGTAAATAAAATGAAGCGGGAACTTTACGCTCTGATCATCAACGAATTGGAGCGTCAGGCCCGGCCCCAAACTAAAGGGAAATCCGCCTACGATAAACCACGTGTTTTCCGTGAGTTTGTGCGTGGTAAATACCTTGTCATGGGCGGGCCGTTGAATCGTGAACTCACTCCATATTTTTACGATGAACTTCCAGATAACGATCACGAACAATTGGTGTGTGCCGACCTCGATGTGTTAATCGGGATCGCCGCCAAACTCGGCTACGATCTGGAACTCACGTGGACTCGCAAATAGGAACAACCAGTGTCGAACCCATCGTTTGAAGGCATTTCCACCAGTGACTGGCACCTGACCGGTTTGAATAAACATTTCTCGGACGGCGATGATCGCATTCTGGCCGAGGGTGAAAAGATTTTTCAGTACGCGCTGAATAACGGCATTAAATACGTGTTGTTTCCCGGCGACATTACCGATACACCGAACCTGCCGTTCGACACTTACACCAAACTGTTTAACCTGTTCTACAAATACGACAAGCTGCTGACCATCATTTACGTGGCGGGCAATCACGACTTTGAAAACGTCGAGAAAATGTCGATGAATTTCATGTACCGTTTGAGCAAGACGCGTGCATTCAAAAATCTCAAAATCGTATTGAAACCTGAGCGCGTAGAAATCGACGGCGTGCCTGTCAATCTGCTGCCTTATCCGTGCCTGAAATCGTTGTCGAAAAAAGAAGGCGCGTTGAATATCGCACACGTGGAATATACCGGGGCGATTGGCGACAATGGCCGGGCATTGAAAACGAAGCACGAACTGCAAGCGCACAAAAACGATTTCACAATCAGCGGTCATATCCACCAATACCAGTACATGAAATCGAAGCGTGCGGTTTATTGCGGTAATCCGTTCCAAAAGAATTTCGGTGAAGCGCTGCCAAAAGGGTTCATTCATTTCCGTGCGACGTTGGTCGATAACAAGATCGAATTCGAACACAAATTCGTCGAGAATAAACCGGGCTTCACTCTGATTAATCTGGTTATTGACGACCTCAATGATCTGAAGAAACTGAAGCACGATTCGAATATCCGTTATAAACTGCATTTCAATCCTGAAGTGCCAATGCCTGCCGATTTAATGCTGCAATATCCGAATATTACCGGGGGCATTCATTGGACGGGAAATAAATCCGTAGATAATACGGATATTGAAACGATTAAAATCGAACGAGCCGACATTGATCCTCTATTCGGTTTGGAAGCATTCCTTGGGGCCGAAGGGCTGGATCAAAAGGAAATAAAACTGACCCTAAAAGAGGCGAATAAAGCCCGCAACGCCCTCGGCTTTTCCTGACCGTACCGGAATTTTTAATTAATTCGGATAATACTAATTTATTATTAGTTGGTACGCATCGTGGCGCTACGATTAAGCCAACTACACACCCTTAATCGAGGATTCGCACGATGGTTATGAAAGTCGTACAAAAGCGGAAGGGAGCCGAGGCCATTAAAGAGGCCAAGAAAGGCAAACAATACCGCCGGAAAAACCGCACCAAGCTGAACAAGCTTGCCAAACAGAAATACAAAACCATGACTCCAGCTGAAAAGCTGAAGTTTCACGCTCGCCAAGTGTTCACCAAGGCCATGCGCCACGGTGCCACCGAAGCCGAAGCGAAGAAAGTGGTTGCTGCGTGGAAAAAACGCCGTAAGCACCGCGCCGCTGGTTCGCACGCTGCTGGTCAAAAGCGTGAAGTGACTGCTGCACAGCGTCAAATCCGTGAACAAATCCGGAAAAAATCGCTGGGCCTGCAAAGCGCTCACCAGAAAGCACTGAGCAAGATCCGTTCTGCAAAAGTGCCGCCAGCCAAACGCGCCGCGATGCGTCAAGCCGAAAAATCCCGCTACGCGAACGAGCGTAAAAACCTCGCCGCCGAGCGTACCAAAGCTGCTGCCAACCACAAGAAGGCAATGCAGAAGATCAAGCCAAAGGGTAAATTCTCCCTGAAGTCCCTGATCAGCAATTTCAAAGCCAAACCGATTTCGTCCGCAGGCAAACGTCTGGTTGATATCGGCGCGAAAGCTGCGAAAGACGGCGTTGCACGCATTGCTGCAAAACACTTCGGCACCAAAAAACCAGCAGCCAAAAAAGCCGCTGGCGGCGTGACCAAAAAGGCGCCTAAAGCCGCTGCTAAACCAGCCGCTTCGAACGCCCCCGCTGCGCCAGCCGTGAAGCTGAACAAAGACGGCACCCCGGCCAAGAAACGCGGTCGTAAGCCGAAAGCTGCCGCCGCTCCTGCCGCTGCCCCGGCTGCAAAACCAGCAACCAAAAAAGCCGCCGCTAAACCGGCTG
>Ga0247818_10001403_pt1 | contig 15221 bp, 10 predicted proteins | sample 13C_Glucose_Day1_FD_192424 | JGI IMG/M metagenome (GOLD analysis project Ga0247818, IMG submission 192424) | Soil microbial communities from agricultural site in Penn Yan, New York, United States - 13C_Glucose_Day1 | ecosystem: Environmental > Terrestrial > Soil > Agricultural land | place...
AGACGGTCGACCTGCTGACGACCTACCGCACCGCACCCCACGTCGACTGGCAGGAGACGAAGGAGCGGGCAGCACGCAACCTCGTCGACCGGCTCTCGCTGCCCCTGGGTCGTCGGCGGCCGGCGAAGGCGTGGGTGCCGGTGCCGATCCTGCTGCCGGGTGAGATGACGAGCACCCGCCAGGAGCCGGCGACGAGCCTCTACGCCCGCGTCCCGGAGATCGAGGCGCTCGACGGCGTCCTCGACGCCGGCATCTGGATCGGCTACCCCTGGGCCGACGAGCCACGCAACAGCGCCGTCGTGATGGTGGTCGGCGACGACGCCGACCTGGCGATGTCCGAGGCGAGCGCCCTCGCCACCGAGCTGTGGGACCGGCGCGAGGAGTTCGGCTTCGTCGCGCCGACCGGCTCGCTCGACGAGGTTCTCGCAGCCGCGCTCGCCTCGCCCGTCACGCCGTACTTCGTGTCCGACTCCGGCGACAACCCCACCGCCGGCGGCGCCGGAGACGTGACCTGGACGCTCGCGCAGCTGCTCGCGAGCGAGGAGCTGGTGGCGAGCGGCAGGCGGGCGATCTACGCCTCGATCCCCGACGCCCCGGGCGCGCTGGCGGCCGCGGAGACGGGCGTCGGCGCCGACGTACGCCTCACGGTGGGCGCACGTGTCGACGCCCGTCCGGCGCCGCCGGTCGAGGTCGCCGGGCAGGTCGTGGCCGTCGTGCCGTCCGAGGACAACCTCGAGGTCGTCGTCCGCACCACGGCGGTCGACGTCGTCGTCACCCGCCGCCGACGGCCCTACCACCTCGAGCAGGACTTCACCCGGCTCGGCCTCGACCCGCGCACCGCCGACGTCGTGGTCGTCAAGATCGGCTACCTCGAGCCGGAGCTCTTCGACATGGCCGCCGACTGGATGCTCGCGCTCACCCCCGGCGGCGTCGACCAGGACCTGGTCCGGCTCGGCCACCAGCGGGTGCGGCGCCCGATGTTCCCGCTCGACGACGTCACCGGTGTCGACCCGCTCGCGGGCGCGGTGCTCTTCCCCGGCGACACGGCCGGGTCACCTGCCGAGCGCTGACATCACCTCGGCGACCACGGCCGCGCTCGTCACGCTGCGCCGCCCGTCGTCGTAGCCGGCCGACGACCCGGCCGGCACCACGGTGCCGGGAGCCCGGAGGTGGACCTCGCGGGCGCCGGTCTCCGCGACGATCCGGGCGGCGTTCGCCGGTCGTACGCCGCCCCCGACCGCGATGCGCACGTCCTCGCCACCGCGGCGCACGAGGTCGGCGAGCGCGGGGAGGTGGTCGAGCGCCGGGCCGGGTCCGCCGGAGGTCAGCACGCGGGACACCCCCAGGTCACCCAGCAGCGCGAGCGCGGAGGGCTTGTCGGGCACGGAGTCGAAGGCCTTGTGGAAGGTGACCGGCGCGTCGCCGCTCGCGGCCACGAGGCGCCGTACGGCGTCGGCGTCGACGGCGCCGTCGGGCGTGAGCGTGCCGACGACGAACCCGAGCCGCGCCGACCCGGCGAGCGCCTCGCGCACCGCCTCGATGTCGGCGGCCATGACGTCGACCTCCTCGGGCGAGTGGACGAAGTCACCCGGACGGGCGCGCACCAGCACCCGGACCTCGAGTCCGGGAGCCGCGGCCGCGCAGTGGCGGACGAAGCCGAGCGTCGGGGTCGTACCGCCGTCCGCGAGCCCGCCACACACCTCGAGGGCGTCCGCGCCCGCCTCAGCGGCGACCGCCGCCCCACCGACGTCCTCCAGGCAGATCTCGACCAGGGTGTGCATGGACCCACGCTAGGGCCCGAACCGCCTACTGGGGGGACGGCCCGTGCCGCCCGTCCATGAAGCCGAGCTGGGCGACCTCGTAGGACGCGATCAGGTCGATGAGGATCGCGGAGGCCGCCGCGGTCAGGGCGAGGACCTCGTCGCGGTCGTGCACCGTGGTGAGCACGTCGAGGAAGAGCTCGTTGTGGACCCGTACGACGTCGAGCAGGCCGACCTGCTCCTGCATCGCCCGGCGACCGAGCTCGTAGGCCGCCTGCAGCCCGGACTCGTCGCGCCGGGACAGGTGGCGCAGGAGGAGGGGGGCGTAGTCGAGGCGGAAGCGCTCGAGCGGGTCGGTCACGCTCCCAGCCACTCCAGGCCCTCCTCGAGGTCGAGCGCGGTCTGCGTGAGCGGGATCCGCACGCCGAGGCGGACCAGCGTCATGGCGACGTCCGGACCGATGCCGACGACGACGGTGCGGGCACCGCGCAGCTGCGCCATGTAGGCGAGGTCGGCCAGCGTCCGGGCGGCGAACGAGTCGAGGACGTCCAACGCCGCCACGTCGATCAGGATCCCCCGTGACCGGTCCCGTCCCACGCGCTCGAGGAGGTCTCGCTGCAGCCGCAGGAGCTGCTCGTCGTCGAGGGCGGCGTGGATCGAGACGATCAGGTTCGGCCCCTGCGCGAGGATCGACGCAGGCAGGGGCGCGCTGGGGGCTGAAGGAAGGTCAGTCGGCATCCGGCACCTTCGACACCCGGAACCCGAGCTGCCGCTCGGCCTCCTCGATCCCGCCCTGGAGGTCGCCGACCGTGTGCATCTTGCTGAGGTCGACCCCGATCGTGACGAGCGTCTGCGCGATCTCCGACGACAGGCCGGTGATGATGACGTCGGCGCCCATCAACCGGGAGGCCGTCACCGTGTCCACGAGCGAGTTGGCGACGTTCTCGTCCATGTCCGGCACCCCGGTGACGTCGATGACCACGAGCTTCGCCCGGTGTGCCCGGATCCCGTGCAGCAGCTGCTCGGTGAGCTGCTGGGCCCGGGCCTGGTCGAGGACGCCGATGATCGGCAGGATCAGCAGTCGCTCGCGCACCTGCAGCACCGGGGTCGACAGCTCCAGCAGGGCGTCCTGCTGGTCCCGGATGACCCGCTCGCGCTGCTCCACGAAGCTGACCGCCACGGTGTTGGCGATGCGGTTGGCGGCCGGCTCGTACGCGTCGAGCACCTGGTTCAGCAGGTCGAAGTCGTCGCGGTACTTCTCGAAGAGGGAACGGGCGAGCACGTCGCGCAGCAGCAGGACGATGCCGACCACCTCGTGCGTCTCGACGCCGCGCGGGATGATCCGCTCGGAGAGGTCGCGCGCGTAGTGCTGCAGCTCCTTGACGCTGCCGGTCTCCAGCACCTCGACGTAGTTGTCGTACACCGAGGTCGCCTCGGAGAACACCTCCTGGTTCGTCATCGCCGAGAGCAGGTGCGCCTGGGTGATCCGCTCCGCCCACTGCTGCCGGAGCTGGGTGCGGTGGTCGCGCAGGTGGGCGACCAGCTCGGGCAGCAGCAGCTCGTCGTGGTGCTCGGTCTCCGCATCGGTCCGGGTGCTGGTGCCATCGGTCATGACGTCATCGCCTCTCGTGCGCTGCTCGGTGTCGGGTGCTGCTCGGGTCATGTCAACCACTTCTCCATCGTCACGGTGGTCCCCTCGCCGGCGACCGAGCTCAGGTGGAAGCGGTCCATCAGGCGCTTCGCGCCGGGCAGGCCCAGCCCGAGGCCGTGGTAGGTGCTGAAGCCGTCCCGCAGTGCGGCCTCGATGTCCGGGATCCCCGGGCCGACGTCGCGGGCCTCCACCCGCACGCCTCGCCGCCCCTCGTCGGTCACCAGGGAGATCGTCACCTCGCCACGCTCGGCGAACTTGACGATGTTGCGACTGATCTCGGAGATCGCGGTGGCGATGAGCGTCTGGTCGGACGTCGAGAAGCCGGCGCGAGCCGCGACCTCGCGCCCCTGCTGGCGTGCCGTCACGACGTCGGCGTCCCGCGCCACCGGCACCCGCACGACTCCGTCGTCGACCGGCTGCCCGCGGCGCTCGAAGAGCAGGTCGGTGAGCTGCTCGCACGTCGCGCACTCCAGGAGGTGGCCGTGGGCGTCGAGCTCGCGCTGGCGCCGCCGGTCGCCGCTGGACAGTGCGCGCAGCACGGGACGGCAGCGATCGGTGGGAGGCTCGATGCCCTCGGCGGCCAGGAGGTACTCGACGCGCAGGCTGGCTCGCGCGCGGCTCAGCCGGGCGGCCACGGCACCGGGGGTGGACCCCCGCTCGGCCGCCATGGTGCTGGTGTCCTGGCCGTCGACCTCGTGGGCCACCAGGAGGTCCCGGTCGTCCGCGGAGAGCTGGGCGAGCGCGAGGCCGACGAACTCGCGGTCCTCGTGCTGCAGCAGCTCATCGGCCGGCGGCGGCACGTCGGCGGGCCCGCCGAGCAGGTGTGACCGGTTCCGTGCCCGGTCGTTTCGCTCGGCGTACGACGCCACGACATGACGCGCCGTGACCGCCGCATAGTGGTGCAGCTTGTCCGGGTCGACGCGCCTGGCGGAGGACATCAGCCTGGCCAGCGTCTCCTGGACGAGGTCCTCGACGGTGTACGGGTCCTTGATCCTGGCACCCACGACGCGGCGGAGCACGGGGACGAGGTCGACGACCACGCGGTCGTCGTACGGCTGGTCGCCGGCGTCCGCAGCCTCGCTCGCCACGCAGCCCTCCTTCCCGCCGAGAAGCAGGACCTGCGGCCCCGTGGGTAGACCTTCACCAGTCTATGACCGGCTCGGGCCGAACGCATGACGCGAACCTCCCTGGGGGGGCGTGCGCGCGGTGAGCGCCCGCCCGAGCGTGTTCCGTGGCCCGTCACGGCGCTCGTACCGACCTTGCCGTCAACGGCTCGCGTCATCCCGAGCCGGCTCGCGGGTCACAGGGGCGTAGCGCTCACAACGGCATGGAGGCACGGACGTGATGACCCACAGCGGCCACCCGCACGGCGGGGACGGACCGGACACGGCGGGCGCGCACCTCCTGGAACAGCGGGTGGCGGAGCTCGAGCGGCAGGTGACGGCGCTGGCGGCGGCCGTCGACGCCGCGTCACGCATGCAGGTCGCCACACCGCGCCGGGTGGACCAGGACATCAGGCTCGTCGGTGGACGCCTGGTCCGCCGGATCCTCGAGAAGGCCCGCCTGGTGGAGGACCACCGCGTGTCGCGTCGCGCCGGATAGACACCGGCGGCGCCGTGCATGACCGACCCCCCGCCGCGGCGTCGCCGGCCCCCCACCTCCGCGCTCCCACCAAGGGGCCGGGGAGACGAGTGGCGGGAGCACGAGCGGGCGGGGTCGCAGGAACGGAGGGAGCGTCCATGCAGACATGCGCAGTGAGCGGAGTGGGGTACGGGCGACGCAGCCCGTTGGCGGTGCCCGCACCGAGGGCGACCGGGAGGCACCCGGAACGACCCCTGCGCATCGCGCAGGTGGCGCCGCTGCACGAGGCAGTGTCCCCAGGCGCCCGCGGTGGGACGGCGCGGGTCGTCGCCGCCCTGTGCGACGGCCTCGTGGCGCAGGGGCACGACGTCACCCTGTTCGGGCCCGAGACGTCCGAGACCGCGGCGCGCGTGGCGTCGTTCGAGCAACCCGTGCAGGACCGGTTGAGCGACGACGTGGTGGCCCGGGTGGCGCCCTACCTGCACCTGGAGATGCTGGCCGAGGTGGCGGCACGTGCCGCAGATTTCGACCTCATCCACTCCCACCTCGACGTGCTGACGCTCCCGATGACGCGGCTCGTCGACACACCCACCGTGCTGACCCTGCACGGACACCTCGACGTCGACCCCGTGCGACAGCTGCTGCCCCGGTATGGATCGCTGCCCCTGGTGTCGGTCAGCGACGACCAACGGCGACCGGTGCGCGACCTCGACCTGACGTGGGCGGCGACCGTCCACCACGGCCTGCAGCTCGGCGGATACCGCGGGGTGCCCCACGACGCCGACGGCTACCTCGGCTTCGTCGGCCGGATCGACGAGGAGGACGCGCCGCTGAGCGCGATCGAGGTCTCCCGGCGCACCGGCGTGCCCCTCCGGATGGCGGCCCGGGTCACCCCCGGCGACGTCATCTACTACCAGGAGGAGGTGGCGCCACGGATGGGCCCGGCCGTCCGCCTCGTCGGCGAGGTCCGGGAGCACGAGAAGCCGACCTTCTACTCCTGCGCCCGCGCCACCATCTTCCCCAGCGAGCGACCCGCGCCGCTCGAGCTGGCGATGGTCGAGTCCCTGGCCGCCGGCACCCCGGTCATCGCCCTGCGTCGTGGTTCAGCGCCGGAGATCATCGAGGACGGCGTCACCGGCTTCGTGTGCGACGACCTCGACGACATGGTCCAGGCCGTCGGCTGGGTCGACGAGCTCGACCCGGAGGCCTGCCGACGCAGCGCCGCCCGGTTCGCTGCCGAGCGGATGTGCCGCGAGTACGTCGACGTGTACCGGTCGCTGGTCGACACCTCCGCACCCGGCCTGTCCCGAGGGCATCGCCGCTCCACGCTCCGCCGGCCCACGCCACCGTGATCGGTGGGGCCGCTCGCAGGGCGCGGGTCAGTGTCGCTCCTTGCGCATGGGGAGGGAGTCGGGCTGACCGGCAGGATCGAGCCCGGCAGGGGACGTCACCGGAAGCCGCGCCACCATCAGCGCGCCACCCTCACGGGATCGTCCGGCGTACAACCGGCCTTGTCGCGCCTGCACGATGTCGCGGACCAGGCTCAGCCCCAGGCCGGTCTGCGAGCGCCCATCCGTCGGTCCGGCCGGGGTACGCCCCGCGTTGACGGCCGCCGCGATGTCCGGGGCCAGGCCGGGGCCGGAATCGGCGACGCCCATCCAGAAGTGCTCGCCCTCCCGGGTGGCCAGCAGCCGCACCGTGTCCTCGGGGCCGGTGTAGCGCAGCGCGTTCTCGATGAGGGTGTCGAGGCAGGCCCGCAGGCGCTCCGTCGATCCCTGGACCGTGCCGGCGTCGGCCTCGACGACCCACCTGCGTGAGGTGACCGCGGCGAACCGCCGGGCGGTCGCCCGCAGCAGCTCGTCCACGTCGACAGGTCCGGCGGGGAGGATGTCCTCCAGCCGGATCATCCGCACCAGTCGGTCAGAGGTGCGCGCCAGCCGACCGAGCTCGTCGCGGACCACCAGCAGGTCGGCCTGGCGATCTGCGCCCGGGTCGTCGGCCTCCAGGAGCAGGTCGGTGTAGCCCGTCGCGATCGTCAGCGGCGTACGCATCTCGTGGGACGTCAGCCGCGCGAGCCGCTCCCGTCGTGCGGCGGTGTCGGCCTCGCGACGGGCGAGCACCGCCGCCCGCGCCATTGCCTCGTCGCGCCGTTGCACGTGCCAGGCGACGAGCAGGCAGAGCAGCAGCATCAGCGGGACCTCGGCGAGCTCGTCCAGGGCAAGCAGCCCGTCGCGGACGTGGGCGACCATCAGCGCCCCGGTTGCGACGGTCGTCGCAGCCAGGACGACGAGCGTCTGGCGCCTCGGCCAGGGCTCGAACCCGTACATGAGCGCGAAGGCCGCCCAGGCGACGTGGTAGGGGATGACCTCGACGCCGGGCCACGCCCACATGGCCCACACGCACGTCGCCCACACGACCAGCCAGGGCACGTACGGGTGCCGGGAGCGGCGCCCCGTGGAGACGGACGGCGTGAGCTCCCGTGGCGACGCGGGGACGGTCGACACCACGACGACCCGGTCAGTCCGCGTCGAAGATGTAGCCGGACGACCGCACGGTCTCGATGGGCGGGTCGCCGAGCCTGCGGCGCAACCGACGGATGCACACCTCGACGACGTTGCTGCCCGGGTCGAAGTCGAGTCCCCAGACGTCGTGCAGGAGCTCGCCCTTGGTGCAGACGCGACCCCGGTTGCGCATCAGGTGCGCCAGCAGCCCGAACTCGCGCTCGGACAGGGTCACGGTGGCGTCCCCGACGCGGGCCCGTCGACGATCCAGGTCGAGCTCGATCCCGCCGGCACGTAGGTAGCGTCGCTCGGCGTTGTCCGGGGCCGGGGTCGCGAGGTGGCGGCGGATCCGGGCGACCAGCTCGGCGGTCCGGAAGGGCTTGTTGACGTAGTCAACGGCCCCGGCGTCCAGCGCCTGGACGGTGGCGGCGACGTCGTCCAGGGCGGACAGGACGATGACCGGCGGCATCGCGCCCCGGCCTCGGAGCTCCCGGAGCACCTCGAGGCCGTTGCGGCGCGGCATGACGAGGTCGAGCAGGACGAGGTCCACAGGCTGCGACAGCAGGCGGTCGAGTGCCTCGGCGCCGTCGGCGGCCGTGACGGAGGTGTGCCCCTCCCCCACCAGCACCCGGCCGAGCATGTCGCGGATCCGTGGCTCGTCGTCGACGATGAGCACCTTGCTCACGAGCACCCCTCGGCCGGGCCCGCGCTGCCCACGGGCGTTTGTCCCCAGCATGTACCCCCTCGCGACGGCCGGGGCCGCGACGTGGCGACGTTGACCAATTAGGACTACGGCGAACCGCCCTCCCCCGCGCCCTGATGACCAGTCGATGACCGCTGGATGAGCGTCCCCTGACAGTCGCGTGAGGGTCCGCTCAGGTCCGCGGGGCCGGTCCGGGTTCCATGACTGACTGGGCGTGGGTGCCGATGGCCGGCGCCCGGCTCCGGCGTACCGAGGACCGCTGGGGCAGCATGAGGGGAGCTGTCATGAAGCGAAGTCCGATAGCGCCGCAGCTGACGGCCCTGGCCGCGGTGGGCGCGCTGCTGGTGAGCATGCTCGCGGGGGTGTTCGGCGTGGTGGGGTCCACCACCATCGCCGCCCAGGCGGCCGGCGTACCGAGCAGCGAGACCGACGCCACGAAGGTGCCGCACTACTTCGGCCCCTGGGCCAACTGGGCCAACAGCCCGTTCACCACATCGACGGCGCAGGTGGCGATCGCCGACTCGGGTGCGGGACGTGGCGCCACGGCCGTGGCCCAGGTCGACCCGACCACTGGAGCGGTGTCCGGGATCGAGGTCACGTCCCCCGGCCACGACTACGACCCGGCGACCACCACGGTCAGCGTGACGGGGGGCACCACCGACGCCACTGGCACGGTCACCGTCGCCACCGGCGGCGCCGTCGTGGGGCTCGACGTGGCGGCCCCGGGCAGCGGGTACGGCAAGCTCGTCGCCGAGGTCACCGGAGGTGGTGGCACCGGCGCGGCCGTGACGCCCTCCGGCGGTGTCGACGAGGTGCACCTCGCCGACGGCGGCAGCGGCTACACGATGCCCACCGTCGACTTCGACCTCCCCGACGACGCCGACGGCACCATCGCGAAGGCACACGTGCCGCAGGACGGCCTGACCGCCGACGGCGCGGTCACGACCGTCGTCGTCGACGACCCGGGCTCCGGCTACAGCACGGCACCCCAGGTCGTGATCCGCAACGGCACCCTCGCCGACCCCCTCAACGGTGCGACGGAGGCGACGGCCACCACCACCCTCAAGCTCGTGGGGATGACGATCGACAACCCCGGCGCCGACTACTCCAGCGCGCCCACCGTGACCGTGTCCGACGCCCCGGACGGCACCGGTTCTGGCGCGGCGGTGGTCGCCCGCACCGACCTCGGCGCCATCCGCTCGATCGAGCTCACCGACCCCGGCGCGGGGTTCCTGACCAAGGGCATGAAGAAGTTCCAGGACGAGCTGCCGCTGCCGTGCGACCCCGGCACCGACGGGACCGGATGCCCGAACGTGCCGATGGACGCCGAGCCCACCACCGGTCCCGCCTCGAAGTTCCTACCCCTCGCCGTGCCCGACGCCAAGGAGTACAGCGGCGAGCCGGCCGACGAGTACGTCATCGGCCTGGTTCAGTACCGCACCAGGTTCTCGTCCGACCTGCCGCCCACCCTGGTGCGCGGCTACGTCCAGCTGTCGACCGACGCCGTCCCCGGCCAGCGGATGCCGCTCTTCAACGAGCTCCTCGACGGCACGAAGGTCCCGATCCAGGGCTACACCGGCGTCACCTCGCCGCAGTGGCTCGGCCCGGTGATCTCGGCGCAGAAGGACCGTCCGGTCCGCATCGTCTTCCGCAACCTCCTGCCCAACGGCGCCAAGGGCGACCTCTTCCTGCCGACCGACAGCACGGGCATGGGCTCAGGCATGGGCCCGATGGCGATGGGCGACCCCGCCGACGAGGGCTCCGTGATGGACGGCGTCCGCAACCCCCTGTGCACGGGCAGCGACCCCAAGAGCAACATGTGCTTCAAGGACGACCGCGCCACGCTGCACCTCCACGGCGGCACCACGCCGTGGATCAGTGACGGCACCCCGCACCAGTGGATCACCCCCGCCGGGGAGGACACGCCCTGGCCCGAGGGCGTCAGCGTGCGCAACGTGCCCGACATGAGAGACGCCGCCGGCGCCGAGGTGTGCGCGGCCAAGGACGACGGCTGCTCGACGTTCTACTACACCAACCAGCAGAGCGCGCGGCTGATGTTCTACCACGACCACTCGTGGGGCATCACCCGCCTCAACGTCTACGCCGGCGAGGCCGCGGGCTACACGATCACCGACGCCGTCGAGCAGAAGCTCGTCGACGACGGCACGATCCCCGGCCCCGCGGACACCCTCCCGCTGATCGTCCAGGACCGCACGTTCGTGCCCGGCGACGAGCAGCTGAAGGACGTCGTCGACGGCGACGGCAACATCACGTCGTACGGCCAGGACCCGACCTGGGACACCGGCAAGTGGGGCACCAAGGGCAGCTTCTGGTACCACCACGTCTACATGCCGGCGCAGAACCCCGGCGACCCGTCCGGGATGAGCGCCTACGGGCGATGGATGTACGGGCCGTGGTTCTGGCCACCGGCCTCCGACACCACGCACGGGCCGATCGACAACCCCTACTACGACCCGACGTGCAACCTGGACGACCCCGCGACCTGGCAGTACGACACCGACCCGTTCTGCGAGCCGGAGAAGATCCCGGGCACGCCCAACATCTCGATGGGCATGGAGCAGTTCAACGACACGCCCATCGTCAACGGTGTCGCCTACCCGAAGACCACGGTCCAGCCGAAGGCCTACCGGCTGCGGGTGCTCAACGCGGCCAACGACCGGTTCTTCAACTTCCAGTGGTACACCGCCGACTCCACGCAGGGTGACGGCACCACGGAGGTCGCGCTGAAGCCGGGCGAGCTGGCGGCGGCCCAGACGGACCCGACCGTGTCCCCGACCCCCGTGGATGCCAAGAACGACGCGGCCGGCCCCGACTGGGTCCAGATCGCCAACGAGGGCGGCTTCCTGCCGGCGCCCACGGTGATCGACGGTCAGCAGCCCACCACGTGGATCACCGACCCGACACGCTTCGACGTCGGCAACGTCGACCAGCACTCGCTGCTGCTCGCGCCGGCCGAGCGGGCCGACGTGATCGTCGACTTCTCGAAGTTCGCCGGCAAGACGCTGATCCTCTACAACGACGCCCCGGCGGCCTTCCCCGCCCGCGTCCCGTCGTACGACTACTACACCGGCGCACCGGACCTCTCCCCCGTCGGGGCACCCACCCCGCTGCCGGGCTACGGGCCCAACACGCGCACGGTCATGCAGGTCACCGTGGCCGACACGGCGCCCGCCCCGGCGTACGACGTCGCGAAGCTGCGCACCGCCTTCAGCCACAAGGCCAACGGCAGCGGCGTCTTCGAGTCCGGTCAGCACCCGGTGATCGTCGGCCAGGCCGGCTACAACTCGGCGTACGGCACGAGCTTCGCCTCCAGCAGCAACTGCAACACCAAGAACAGCACGCTGCAGCGCTGCGACGGACTCGTCCGGGTCAACGACACCGGCCAGTTCGGCTTCAACACCCTCAAGGCACCTGCTGCGAAGACGGTGATGGGGATGCAGCCCAAGGCGATCCACGACGAGATGAACTCCACGACGTTCGATGAGTTCGGCCGGATGCAGGCCACCCTCGGCATCGAGGCACAACCTCCGACGCCGGGCCTGCAGAACGTCACGCTCTTCCCCTACGTCAACCCCGCCACGGAGCTGATCGACGGGACCAGGCTGCCCAGCGCCGACATGAAGGTGACGCCGCTGTCAGACCCGGGGGACGGCACCCAGATCTGGCGCTTCACCCACAACGGCGTCGACACGCACCCGATCCACTTCCACCTCTACGACGTGCAGGTCCTCAACCGGGTGACGTGGGACAACATCGTCAAGCCGCCGGACCCCAACGAGCTCGGGTGGAAGGACACGGTGCGGATGAGCCCGCTGGAGGACACGATCGTGGCCCTCAGACCGGTGATCCCGACCGCGCCGTTCGAGATCCCGAACTCGATCCGGCCGCTCAACCCGATGATGCCGACCGGCAGCACGGCGATGTTCAACAACATGGACGTCAACGGCAACCCGCTGGCGACCCCCATCACCAACCAGCTGGTCAACTTCGGGTGGGAGTACGTGGTCCACTGCCACATCCTGTCCCACGAGGAGATGGACATGATGCGTCCGGTGTCCCTGGCGCTGCCGCCGCTGAAGGCCGAGGGCCTGCGGTCGACGATCACCGGCAACGGGAACAATCGAAGGATCAACGTCTCCTGGACCGACAGCTCCATCACCGAGACCGGCTGGCTCGTCCAACGCTCGGCGGACGGCACCACCTGGGTGGATGCGGGGACCGTCCCCGTCCCGCTCGACCAGCCGAACACCAAGGGCCAGGAGATCACCTTCACCGACACCACCGCCAACGCGTCGGCGTCCTACCGCTACCGCGTGCAGGCGCTCAACACGGTCGGCTACGGCGCGGGCATGCCGCAGATGACCGTGCGGTCGACCTCCGCTGCACTGGGGGTCAACGCTCCGGCCGCCCCGAGCCAGCTGTCGGCGACGCTCCAGGCCGGGCCGCCACGGGTGGGCCTGAGCTGGCGGGACAACTCGGTCAACGAGGCGAGGTTCGTGGTGCTGCGGTCGTCCGACGGGGGGGCCACCTTCACCCAGGTCGGGACGGCGCCCAGTCGCAACAACAGCGGCAACACGGTGACATTCACCGACAGCGGGGTGAGCCTCGGGGCGACGTACGTCTACAAGGTCGCCGCCGAGAACGTCGCAGGCGCCGCCGAGTCGACGGCGGTGACGGTCCGGGTGGACGTGCCCCCCACCCCGGTCGTCTCCAACGCCACAGCCGCCAGGTCCGGCGCCAACCAGCGCATCACGGTCCAATGGGCTGACGTCGCCGGCGAGTCGGGCTACACGGTCCAGTGGAGCACGTCGAGCACCTTCACCACGGCGAGCTCGGCCAACGTGGCCGCCAACGCCACGAGCACCACGACCGGCAACCTCACCCGCACGACGTGGTACGTCCGGATGCGCGCCAACAACGCGCTCGGGTCGTCCGCGTGGTCCCCCACGGTCACCGTCCCCCCCGCACCGTGAGGGAAAGGGAGGGCGGGTCGCGGCGACGCGGCCCGTCCTTCCGTACGGGCGCGAGGAGAGGTCGCGTCCGCGCTCTGGAAGGATGCGGGCCTGGAGCACGGGAACGTCCCCGTGCCCCGGGCCTCTAGCTCAATTGGTAGAGCAGCGGACTTTTAATCCGTTGGTTCAGGGTTCGAGCCCCTGGAGGCCTACCAGTCGTACCGCTCCACGCGCAGCGTCGCTGTGCCCGTCGCACGGGGGCCGGCGTAGGCGAAGAAGGTGGCCTCGCCGAAGAGGAACGTCTCCGACAGGCCGAAGTCCTCCGCGGTGCCGGGCGGGCCGCCGCGGGAGAGCGACGAGTCGCCACGTGACCAGCCCACGTGGAACAGGGTGTCTGGCGCGAAGGTGGAGTCCGCGATGGAGACGTCCACGCGGTCGCTCTGCACGGAGGAGCCGGCGTCGTACGGGATCAGGGTCACCTGGCCGGGTCTTGCGACGTCGATGCCGATGTCCGAGGTCCAGAGCGTGTCGTCCTCCGGCAGCGGTGTCGCCACGGGTGCGACCTCGTCCACGACCGCGGCCGTCAGGATCCGGACCGAGCCGGTGTCGCCGCACGGGTCGACCGACAGGACGAGGTCGCCGGTGCGGTAGGTCCAGAGCACGGGCGGGTGCTGCCCGCCCAGACCGTCGGGCGAGACCATGGTCCAGAGCGTGGTGTCGTCCTCGACGCCGACGCGGGAGCCGCACAGCTCGCCATCAGCGTCGAGCACCTCGACGGAGAACATCTGCTCCGCCGTCGTGATCGGCACCCGGACGAGCGTGGACGCGTCGGGGACGCCGCCCATGTCGTACGACACCAGGGGCCCGTCGACGGTCGCCGTCAGCGTGCCGGGCGAGGAGGCGAAGTAGCGCGCCTCGGCCGCACCGAAGGGGTAGGACACCAGCTGGGTGTAGGTGCCGGCGACGGTCGGCGAGACCTGCGGCGACGTCGTGTAGGTCTCGATCAGCTGGCCGCCGGGACCGTAGAGCTCTTCCATCAGGTGTGCCGGTCCGTTGTCGGACAACGTCACCGTCAGCCCCGCCGGGACGGTGGTCCGCACCACGGCCACCCGCCCGGGCTGCTCGAGCGAGATCTGGTCGGTGCGGTCGAGGGAGACGTCGGCGACCCGCGCCGACAGCACGACCTGGCCGGGCCGGTCGACCGCGTCGCCGGGGCCCGGCGTGAAGCGGAGGGTGTAGGAACCTGTCTCGGGCAGGCGCCAGACGTGGCCCTCCCGCTGCAGCTTGCCCCAGCGGGGTACGACGCCGCCGGACGGCGCGACCAGTGTCGGCGTGCTGCGCGGGAGAGCGCCGGTCTCGGGCGGCCGCGCGTACTCCGAGACGACGGATCCGTCCTCGCCGTCGAAGACCACCTCCACCAGCTGTCCGGGCAGCGAGCTGACCAGGTCGCGCGCCGGCCCATCGACCTGGACCGGGACGACTCGGGGCGTGGAGAGGGTGACGTTGCCGGTCGCCTCCGACCATGTGTCGTCGCGGGTCAGGCGGATCGTGTGGTCACCGGACTGCGCGGCCTTCCGGGTGACGGCGTCGCTGGTCAGGGGCACCGGCTCCCCGGTCGGCGGCAGGAGGGTGGCGGACGCCAGCGGTGTGCCCACCCAGGTCCAGCGTTGACCGGCAGCCAGGTCGACGACGAGGTCGAGTACCTGCTGGCCGGGCTGGAAGGTCACGGAGGTGGTCGCGTCCAGGGGGACGCGCCGCGCGCCGGGCGAGTCGAAGCCGAAGGTGTCGGACACCGCGCCGGAGCGGTCGTCCGTCGCGGCCACGACGTAGCGGTAGGTCCGGCCGAGCTCGATGCGGAACACGTCGGAGAAGCTGCCGTCCGTGTCGATGCGAACCGGTGGCCCGTCGCCCGTCCACACGCCGTTGCGCTGCACCTCGCGCTGCGCCTCGTCGTCGCTCGACAGCCCGGTGCTCGCGCCGACGACCTCGGCGAAGCCCGACGACGGGTAGTGGGTCGCGCTGACGCTCAGCGTGGGCTCGACACCCGGCTCC
>Ga0247818_10001404_pt1 | contig 15220 bp, 13 predicted proteins | sample 13C_Glucose_Day1_FD_192424 | JGI IMG/M metagenome (GOLD analysis project Ga0247818, IMG submission 192424) | Soil microbial communities from agricultural site in Penn Yan, New York, United States - 13C_Glucose_Day1 | ecosystem: Environmental > Terrestrial > Soil > Agricultural land | place...
CGGCGACGAGGGTGACCTCGCAGCCCACGTGCAGGCAGCCGGACGCGACCTCCATGCCGAGTGGTCCGCCGCCGATCACGATGACCGAGGGGCGCGATGCGACGCGTTCCTTGAGGAGGATCGCATCCTCGATAGTGCGCAGGGTGAGTTCGCGGAGGGGGCCTTCCTGTTGCTGTCCTCTGGGTCCCCGCCCGGCGGCGAGACGCTTCGCCCGGGAACCGGTGGCGATGACGAGACCGTCATACGGCAGCTCACCGCCCCCGTCGAGGCGAACCAGCCGGGCATCGACGTCCAGACCCGTGGCGCTCATGCCGAGCAGCTCCGTTGCGTCGTGGGTCGGTTCCGGGAGCTCGTGCGCCTGGAGGGCGCCGTCGCCATGCAGCAAAGCCTTGGACAGGGCCGGTCGGCTGTAGGGATGGTGGCGCTCGGCGCCCACAACAGTGAGCTCACCGTCGAAGCCGGCCGTGCGCAGCGAGTCGCAGGCCGTGAGCCCAGCAATGCCATTTCCAACCACCACCACCCTGCGCATCGTCATGCCGCGGCCAGTCGCAGCGCGGCAACCGGGCAGACCCTGACCGCCGCCTTGGCGGCATCAAGCCTGGACCCGTCCACCTCCGAGACATCGATGACCAGTTCGCCGTCGTCATCCAGGTGCATCAGCGCAGGTGCGGCTTCCTCGCACAGGCCGTGTCCCTCGCAGCGCGGCCGGTCAAGTTCGATCCTCACGCGGCCACCACCTTTTCGACCTGGAGAAGCTCGTGGCTCCGGGTGATGTTGCTGGGCTCGCGGACCTCGTCGGAGATCGTCAGCGTTTTTACCCTGCGGGCAAGCGCCTCAATGATCGCGTGCGCTTCAAGTTTGGCGAGGCCCTGACCGGCGCAGCCGTGTGGTCCGTAGCCGAAGGAAAGGTGGTCCACCGGGTTGCGCAGGACGTCAAAGGTGTCGGGATTCTCGTAGTGCCGCGGGTCCCGGTTGCCGGCGCCAAAGAGGATGCCGACCTGGGCACCTGCAGGAATGGTGACTCCGTGGATTTCCACGTCGCGGGTGGCCTTCCGGCCCCAGATGTGGACCGGTGCCCAGTAGCGCAGCACTTCGGCGAAAGCTGCGGGGACCAGTTCCGGGTTCTTCCGGACCAGTTCGAACTGCTCCGGGTGGTGGCCGAACAGCGCCACGATGTTCCCGATTGAGGCGATCGTCGTGTCCACACCCGCTCCCAGGTACTGGTGGATGATGTGCCCTGCGGCGCCTTGGGGGATGTCGCCGCGTGTTTCGGCGTCGAAGATTCCGCGGCCGATTGAGCCGGGCGTGAGGTCCTCGGCGGTGACCGACGAGCACCAGCCGTAGAGCTCGCCGGCGATCGGGAAGCTCTCCTGGGTGCGCTGGTTCAGCGGGCCGATGACCTGCATCGCGGCCTGGCCCCAGCGCAGCATGTTGTCCTTGACATGGCCGCTGAAGCCAATGAGGTCTGCAACGATTTCGATCGGGAAGGCGCGAGCCAGCGAATCGATGGCCTCGAAGCTGCCGGTGGCGGCGAGTTCGGCGACGAGCTTGTCCGCCTTTTCGTCGATGACGACTTTCAGCCCTCGGAGTGCGCGGGGAGTGAGGTTTTGGGACAGCGTGGCGCGGAGTTGGGTGTGAACCGGCGGGTCGGAGGCAAGTGAGGTGCCTTGCAGCGCTTCGTTCACCATGGGGTTGAAGCCGATGCTGGTGGACGAGAAGGTTTCCGGATCCCCGAGTGCGTCGCGGATGACGTCGTAGCGCGTCAGGACGTACAGGTCGTTCTTGGGGAGGTGGACCACTGCAGCCTGCTCGCGGAGCGAGGCATAGGTGGGGTAGGGGTCGACAAGGATGTCGTCATCCCAAATGTCGATGTCTGATTCGATCGGTGCAGTCACGGTGTTCTCCTTGTGGAGGGTTGGGGGGTGGTCGGTTCGGTCGGGTCCGGTCGTCAGTCTTAGACGGTGGCCTCGGCGTTCGTTTCGGTGGTCTCCGCGATGGCATCGGACGTGGGTGCCGATGACCGTGCGGAGATGAAGAGGGTGAGAATGGCGGAGAGGATCGCCACGATGCCAGCGGTGAGGTACACAGCCTGGAACCCCTGGCCCAGCGAGATCCCTGCCACGCCCTGGATCTGTGGCTGTGCGGCGTTAAGGGCCTGGACCATGCCGTCGACGGCAGGGGCGGGTGCGCCGCTGGCCACTGCCTGGCCGGTGAACTGGGCGATGACGCCGTCCCAGCCAGCGAGGAAGCCCAGCGGCGGCACGTTCGCCAGCCCGTTGACGGCCTCTGCGGGCAGTCCTGCCCCGCCGAGGATCCCGGCCAGGGGACCCGCGAAGGCCGTGGCTCCGATGCCGAAGGCAATGGCTGAGCCGACGACGGGGCCGAGGGCGAAGCCAAGGTCGCGCAGGAGGTTCGTGGTGGCGGAGGCCATGCCGATCTGCCGGGGCGGGACGGTGTTGATGGCAACAGCGGTGACGGAGCCGACGGTGAGGGCGAATCCTATGCCCAGCACCAGAAGCGGCGGAATGAAGGCCGTCCACGGGGTTCCGCCGAAGGCCTCCGGAGTGCCGAGGGCGAATGTCGAGAGCCAGAAACCGGAGACGGCCATGAGTGCGAAGCCCGCGGTGAGTACCCAGCGCGGGGCCACGTGGTGAATGAGCCATCCCACAACCGGGATGAAGGCGAATGCAGGACCCTGGATGAAGACGAAGAGCACACCGACCTTCCAGGTCTCGGCAAGGGCCAGCCCGCTGACGGCGACGCTGGTGCTGAAGCAGATCGCGAGGAAGGCGAACATGCCCGTGACCGCCACTATGCCGGTGATCGAGTAGGCGCTGTTCTTGAACAGCGACAGGTGGATCAGCGGCTGCTCAGTGCGTGATTCGATGACGACGAAGGCGACCAGGAGGATTCCGCCGGCGACGTAGCTCGCAATCACCTGGGGGCTGCCGAAGCCGGCATCCACCGCGGTCACCGTTGCGTAGAGGACGGCGATCAGGCCCAGCGCGAGCGTAATCTGGCCGGGCAGGTCCAGTTTGCGCCCCTCCGCCGCCGCCGAGTCCTTCGCCCGGAGCGCGACGCTGATAACGAGCACGGCAATGACGGCCGCAACCAGGTAGGCCGCCCGCCAGCCGCTGAAGGCGTTCGGTGCGCCAGGGGCAGCACCCGGCACGGTGAAGAATTGCGCCGTGAAACCGGCGAGCACTGGGGAGATCACCGCGCCGAGGGACAGGAACCCTGCCCACGTGGCGATGACCTTTGCCCGTGCGCGGTGGTCCGGCGTGATCGCCGCGATCATGGACAGCGAGATGGGGAACAGGATGCCCGCACCGATGCCGCCGACGGCCTGGGCGAAGATCATCATTTCGGTGGTCTGCGCCAGCGCGGCCAGCACGGAGCCGACAACGCTGACCGCAGCGCCGACGTAGAGCAGCTTCTTGCGCCCGAACACATCGCCCAGGAGGCCCCAGCTGAGCTCAAACACCACGATGCCCATCAGGAACATGCCCGCAATCCAGGTCAGGCCAGCACCCGAGGTGTGGAATTCCACAGCGAACGTGCCGCTGAGGGCACCTGGCAGGGCGTTGGTGATTTGGGCCAGTGTGACCGCACTGTAGGCGGCTACGAAGGTGGCTCGTACCGAGCCGCGGCTGGACGCTGTGCCCGTCTGCGCCGTATTGGTCTGACTCATCGATGAAACTCCTTTGTTTCCTGCCGATACTCCGGCCGTGCGCCAGAGATTGTTGCTCTGCCGGATGAGAGCCGGCATGGGCCGCCGGAGATGGATGTGGCGCCTGCCACATTCTGGACTCAAGCTTTACATGATGTCAAGAGCATTTACGGACTGTTTGCTTCATAAACGAGTTGATTGCGATTCGATGGCTATTAGCCATACGTTGCGACTATTTGGTTGACACTGTGTAAAGGAACATGTGATGCTGGCTACACCGCAAAGGAGCGACGGTACGTTCTGGCTCCGCGGCGCCCCTGCACCAGTACCCGATCTCCAAGGGAGAAGCCACGTGAGTCACACCACACCCGTCAATACCGGTGATGCGTTTCCTGCCCGGACCGGGCGCACCGTCAACACGGTCCTGGGGCCCGTCCCCGCTTCTGAACTGGGAGTCGTCGCGGTCCATGAGGCCTTGCTGTCAGTGCTGCCGGGAGCCCAGCATGCCCCCGACATCTCGATGGACCGGGCGGAGATCTTCGAGGCCCTGGCCGCGAAGCTCAAGGATTTCCGCGAGCACGGCGGTCAGACGATCGTCGACAGCACCGGCATGTTCCATGGCCGTGACCTCAAGCTCTACGAGGCACTGTCCCGCTCCACTGGCGTCCACATCGTCGCCTCCACAGGGCTGGGCCCGGAGGAGGAGCTCGGCGGATACTTCCTGACGCCGCAAACCAACCCGCCCACGCCGTGGCCCGCCGAAAAGTTCAGCGATCTCTTCGGCAAGGAGGTCACTGAGGGGATGGTTATTCCCCGGGTAGAGCGCCGCGCCCCTGCCGGCATCGTCGCCACCATCGCCGACCGCGCCGGCATGACCCCCACCGAGGAAAGCCTGTTCCGCGGCTCCGCCCGGGCCGCCAAGACCACCGGCGTCCCGGTCTCCATCCGCTTCGGCTCCGATGCCCTGCACGATCTGGACATCGTCCTGGACGAGCAGATCGGGGCCGACCGGGTGCTCGTCGGCGACCTGGACCGTAAAGAAGCCGCCGGCTCCGCCATCGCGGTGGCTGGCCGCGGAGCGTTCGTCGGCATCGACCACGTGGGCCTGAACGACCACCCGGACTATCTCACCGACCAGGACCGGGCCGAACTGGTGCTCGAGCTGGTCAAGACCGGGCATGCCGACAAGATCATCCTTTCGGGCAACTCGATCGGCGTGGCCAAGGGCTTGCCGGAGTACAACTTGCCCTTCAGCCACGTCCTGACCACGTTCGTGCCTTTCCTCAAGGCCCAAGGCCTGAGCGATGAAGACGCACAGCGCATCCTCGTGGACAACCCGCGCAACCTGCTGGCCGTGCGCTAAGCACACGTCGGCCCACCCATATCAAGCTTTCGAACCCCTGAGGTGAGTGAACGAATGACCAAGGTCAACACCGTGCTGGGAACCATCCCGGCCGAAGAACTGGAAATCGTGGCGGTCCACGAACATATCGGCTACGGCATGCCCGGGTCCGAGCTGGACACCAAGTGGTGGAAGTCGCCGGAGCAGGCCTACGAGGAAACCGTGCCGAAGCTGCGGAAATTCCGCGAATACGGCGGCGGGACCTTCGTGGACGCCACGGGCATCTGCAACGGCCGTGATGTGGACTACTACAAGTCACTGTCCCAAAAGACGGGCGTGCACATCGTGGCCTGCACCGGCTTCGTCGGCGGCGACACCGCCCTGCCGCATTTCTCCCGCGCCACCGTGGACTACCTCGCGAAGGTATTCATCCACGAGATCACCGTTGGCATCGGCAACACCGGCGCCAAGGCCGGCGTCATCAAGGTCGGCGTCAGCCGCGGCGGCCGCATGACCGACCTCGACAAGCGCATCTACCGGGCCGCGGCCCGCGCCGCCGTCGTCACCGGCGCACCGATCCTGACCCACCTGGCCATCGATCCCGAACCGGCAGTGACCATCTTCACTGAAGAGGGCCTCGCGCTGGACCGTGTGCTCTTCGGCCACGCCGACGACGGCCTGAACGCTCCGATCACCCCGCACGATTGGATCTACGAACAGGGCGGCCGGATCGGATTCGACACCTTCGGCTACGATCTCGAGCTGCCGGATCCGCCGTTCTGGGGCCGCAAGCGCGCCGAACGCATGGAGCACTTCGTCAACCTCGTGAACAAGGGCTACGCGGACAAGCTCCTGGTCTCGGCAGACGCCAACTGCAGCCCGCTGGGCTGGCCGGGCGTGAAGGGCCACACCATCAACTACATCTTCGAGGACATGATCCCCGACATGCGCGCGGCTGGTATCGACGACGCCACCCTCAAACTCCTGCTCGAGGACAACCCGGCCGACTTCCTGTCACTCCAAGCCTGATCCACGACCACACACACAATAATTTTCCAGGTCCGCCCTGGGTCAAGAAAGCGAACCAACAAAATGAAGACTTCAGAGATCAAGAACCTCAAGATTGCCATCATCGGCGGCGGCTACGGCGGGGCTTCCCTGGCCAAGGCCCTGCAGAGCATCGGCGCGGAGAACGTCCACGTCTACGAGCAGGCGTCCGCGTTGGCCCAGGTCGGCGCCGGCATCGGGCTGCGCCCGCCGTCGGTCGAACTGTTCCGCCAGTGGGGCATCTTCGACGCGATCGCCGCGGTGAGCTCGCCCAGCGACCATCTCGAGATCCTCAGCGCGGACGGTAAGCACGTCCTCGCGAACGAGGAGTGGCCCTTCCTGCACGCCTACGAACAGGTCAACCACAACCGCATGATCCACCGCGGCGACTTCATCGACGCCCTGCTCAGCGTTCTCCCTGGGGGCATGGTGCACCTCGGCTACAAGCTTGAAACCATCGAGGATAACGGCGACCACGCGACGGTGACCTTCGAGAACGGCGAGGTCGTCACCGCCGACCTCGTCATCGGCGCCGACGGCATCCGCTCGACGGTGCGCAATCAGCTGTTCTCACAGAAGGAGCCGGTCTTCTCCGGCGAGCACGCCTACCGCGCGGTCATTTCGATCGAGGACGCTCATGGACTGGTGACGGACGACAACCCGCGTTTCTACATGGGCGAGAACGGCACCATCGCCTACAACCTGCCGCTGCGTCACCGCGGCCAGCTGTCGTTCGACATCACGGCCCCGTCCGAGGACGGCTCGTGGGCGCCGGAGATCTCGACCGAATATCTGGTGAAGATCCTGGACGGCTTCGACGAGCGGATCGTCCAGGTCGCCAAGGAACTTGACTTGAGCCAGGTGACGAGCCGGTCGGTTTTCGACATCGATTCCATCGACTCGTGGCACACCGACTCGGTCGCGTTGCTCGGCGATGCCGCCCACGCGATGCTGCACCACCAGGGCCAGGGCGCGAACTCGGCGATCCTGGACGCCGGCGGACTCGCCGACGCGCTTCTGCAGGGCGAATCCGTGAAGGACGCGCTGTCGATCTACGAGTCCACCCGCAAGCCCCTGACGGATGAGCTGCAGCGTGTGTCGCGCCAGGGCTGGCACGCCGACGCCGTCGACTCAGCATTCCCGGCCAACCAGTAAAGAGGGCAAACACGATGTGTATTCACCCGCAGATCGCCGAAATCCTCAGCGCCCTGCCGGCACCGGACGGTTCGCCGCTGGATCCGACAGCCATGCGCGCCGGCGAGGCAGCGCAGGCCACCCCGCCCGCGGACCGGCTGCCGCTGCACACGATCGAGGACCTGACAGCAGAGACTCCGTCCGGCGACGTTCCCGTGCGGATCTACACTCCGGTCGAGGCTGACGCCTACGGCCTGCTGGTGTACTTCCACGGTGGCGCGTTCTTCCTGGGCAGCATGGACACCCACGACCACGTCGCTCGGAACCTGGCCAAGGAAACCGGCCACAAGGTCATTTCGGTCGGCTACCGCCTGGCGCCCGAGGCCGCCTTCCCGGCCGGCCTCGACGACTGCTACGGCGTGGTCCGCTGGGCGGCCGAGCAGGGTGAGCGCCTGGGCTGGGACGGAAAGAACCTCGCCATCGCCGGCGACAGCTCGGGCGGCAACTTCGTCGCCGCCGTCGCCGCGAAGGCCCACGACGACGGGTTCAACCGGATCACGCACCAGGTCCTGTTCTATCCCTCCCTGGACCTGGACTTCGACGTCGACCGCTACGCCTCGCTGCGGGAGAACGCTGAAGGCTACGGGCTGGAGACGGCGGGCCTGTTGCCGTTCAACTCGTTCTACCTTGAGGGCGGGGCGGACCCGGCGGATCCCCTCGTCTCGCCCATCAAAAGGGCAGACCTCGCGGGCCTTCCGCCGGCGCTCATCATCACCGCCGAGTTCGACCCGCTGCGGGACGAGGGTGAGCTGTACGGCCAGCGCCTGGCGGATGCAGGCGTGAAGACGACGGTCAGCCGCTATACGGGCGCCAACCACGGCTTCGTCCAGAACTTCTCCTGGATCCCGGAGTTCCACCGGGCCTTCCGGGAGACGGGAGATTTCCTGGACGGGAGGGCTGCACATTGACGGCGCCAGTCGCTGTCCATCCGCTGGTCTCGCCTTGGGGCCGGTTCGGCCTTTACAGCTTTTTCATCGATGCCCCCCAACCGGCCATTGTCGACACCGGGATCGCCTCGTCGCCCGCCGACGGCATGGTCCCCGCGCTTGAGAAGCTCGGCCGGCGCATCGAGGACGTTCGCTGGATCCTGCTCACCCACGGGCATATCGACCACTTGGGCGGGGCGCACGCCCTGTGGGAGCTCACGGGCCGGCGCGCCAAAGTCGTGATCCATGAGGCCGACGCGCCCCTGCTGCGTTCCCGGCGCGCGCACGTTGACCAGTACGTGGATGTGCGCCAGCAGTACGTCCACAATCCGGACGCCGTCGAGGAGCAGACGAAGGCAGCGAACCGCGTCATCTCCGGCGAGATGGAGCCAACCATGCTGGTGAAGGGCGGCGAGACGCTCTCCCTGGGCGGGGATGTCACTGTGTCCGTGCACCACATCCCGGGCCACACGGCGGGATCCGTGGCCTACGTCGTGGACGGGCAGCAGTCGGTCTTCGTCGGCGACGCCGTGCAGATCCATGGGGCAGCCAACGGCTTCCCCGGCTACGAGGACCCGGCCGCCTACCGCTCGAGCCTGCAGTACCTGCGCGACGACGTCCGGCCCGGGCACCTCTACCTGGGCCACCCGTACCGGAATGCGGACGGCGTGCCGTACGGCGTCGAACTGGACCGAGAGGCGGCCCGCAATGCCCTGCAGGGCAGCCTGGACCTCGAGGCCAGGATCGACGACGTCGCCCGCCGGTACCTGCGCGCGGGCCTGCAGGAGACCGATTCGGTGTATTCCCCGTTCGCCCCGGTGGCCGAAGAGCTCGGCTACACGGGGGACCCCACGCTGGAACCGTCCCCGTTCTTCACCACGATGCACGGCCATCTGACGCAGTTCAACCAGACGTAATAACTGAGGAGCTTCGCAATCATGAATGAGTATCAGACAATCGACGCCGGCGGGGAAAAGATCGCCGTCCGCAAGGACATCCGCGTCCCGATGCGGGACGGCGTCGAGCTCGCGGCAGACGCCTACCAGGGCCTTGACGACAAGCCGCGCCCGGCGCTGGTGGCGCTGAGCCCCTACGGCAAAGAACTGCAGGCCCTGGCCCTCACCACCCCGCCGCAGCGGCGCCCCAGCCCGATGTGGGACGGCTGCATCGAGGCGGGCGACATCGCCCGCATCGTCAAGGAGGACTACGTCCACGTCATCGGCGACCTGCGCGGCTCCGGCCACTCCGGCGGCGAGCACATCGGCAACTACAACGCCGGCGGCGTCTCGCTGGGCCAGGATGCGTACGACTTCATCGAGTGGGTTGCCGAGCAGCCGTGGTGCGACGGCAATGTCGGCATGGTCGGCATCTCCTACTTCGGCTCCATGCAGGTGCTGGCCGCGGCCGAGCGTCCGCCAAGCCTGAAGGCGATCTTCGTCAGTGGCGGTCACTATGACTTCTACGAGACCACCTACCACGGCGGCGTCATGTGGTTCATGCCGCGCGCCGCGCGTGAGGGCCGCGGCGGTGACTCCGGCTGGGCGTTCACCGACGGCGTCAAGTCCCGCATGATCGAGAAGTACTCCCCCGGGGAGCTGCAGAAGCTTGTCGCGAAGCGCCTGGCGGACCCGGACGTCGCGGCCTGGCCGAACCTGGTCCACGTCCTGAACTACCCGAAGAACCACGAGGCGTGGTTCGACATCGTGATGAACGAGCTGGACGGGGACTGGTACGAGGAGCGCAACCCCGTCACACTGGCCCCGAACATCGACATCCCGGTGTGGCTGCAGCTCGACCAGGGCCGCGGCTGGACCCTGGACGGCACGATCGAACTGTTCAACGAGCTGAAGGGCCCCAAGAAACTGGACATCGGCCCCTACCCGCCGATGCAGTCGCGCCCCTTCATCGAGGAGCACGACAAGATGTTCCGCTGGTACGACTACTGGATCAAGGGCATCGACAACGGTGTCATGGACGAGCCGGCCGTGAGCGTCTTCGTGGAGGGCTCCCGTGAGCTGGTGACCGCCGAGGCGTGGCCGCCTAAGGACATCGAGTACACAAATCTCTACCTGCGCCCGCGCCACAAACTGTCGACCGACCCGGAGTTGATGGGTGCGGAGTACGCCGCCCCGGACGGCTTCTACCAGGCTCCGCTGACGGTGACTGACAAGGTCGAGATCATCAGCTGGTCCACCCCGGCCTTCGAAGAAGACACGGAAATGATCGGCACCGGCGCCGCGCACATCTTCGCCGAGATCGACCAGCCGGACACGAACTTCATCATGCGCCTGTGGGACTACGCCCCCAACGGCAAGCGCCAGCTCATCACCAGTGGCTACCTCAAGGCCTCGCACCGCGAGCTCGACGGGCGGACAACCGAAGGCAACCCGTACCACCCGCACACCCGCGCCGTGCCTGTGAAGCCGGGACAGATCGAGGAGTACGTGCTGCGCCTCTACCCGTTCGCGAACACCTTCAGGCCCGGCCACAAGCTGACTGTGGAGCTGTCGAATGGGGAGCCGCTGGCGGACGAGCACAACGCGCTGCTCCCGCCGGATGCGTTCCACCTGCCGGTGGGCCGGCCGGTCACCCACAAGATCTACCGCGACGCCGCCCATCAGTCCCGGCTCGTCCTGCCGTTCACCACGCGCCAGGCTGGAGGCCAACCGGACTGACGCCACGGCGGCGGCCTGTGTTCTGGTGCTTCCTGCTTACTCAGCCAGCAGGAAGCACCAGTTCTCGACCATCAGGTCCAGCGATGTGTCGCGGTCCACGGTCCAGCCGAGGCGCATCCAGCGCCGGGAAAAGAACTCCAGTTCCCCGAAGGCCAGCGAGCACCGCACCCGGCGGCTGGCCGGTTCAAACCGCCCGGCCCGGTCCAGGCCCGCCTGCATGTCGTCGATCGCCGTGTCGAACCACTGATCCAGGGCCGCCTGGATATCCGGTTCACTGGCCGCGGCCTGGTGCGCCGCCACCACGTACGGGCGAATGTCGGCCCACTGGTCAAATTTCCGCGCGAGCCAGACCCTGAACAGCTCACGGTCCCCGGATTCCACCACCGAATGCAGCGGCGGGACATCCGCCTCGGTCAGCATCTCGTTGGACCGCTCGACCAGCGACCGCATCAGCTGGGCCTTGGACGGGAAATGCGCGTAAAAGGTGGCCCGGGTGGTGCCGACGGCAGCGGCAATGTCATCCACCGTCGTGGCAGCGAACCCCTTCTCCTCGAAAAGCTCCAGTCCCTTCTCGAGCAAGAGTCGGCGGGTCATCTGCTTCTGAGCTTCTCGAATGCTGGCCACTCCCCCAGATTAGTGCAGAAAATAACGCCCCTAACCCGCTCAACTACGGCCTGCTCTTCCTGCTCGTACGACGCGTGATGCCCCGCCGGGCTGCGGATATTGCGTTGCTTACAGCGAGGCCTGGTTGCCCCATTAGGCGTTACATGCGCGCCGGCTTGGGAAAAGCTTGGGCCGTGGGGTGCCGCGGTTCCCCCAGAGGCGGCGCGGTGGCACACTTGGGGGACTATCGAGTGACTGGGGGGATCCACGTCAGGAGATCGCCATGGGCATTCCGGTAGGCACGCACAGTTCCGGCCGCATGACTGCGGGCACGCCATGATGGCCGGTTGGGCCTACCTGTTGGCGGCCATCATGACAGTCGACTCGCTCCTGCTCGGCCTGCTCCTGATGAACGTGAAGTGGCCGAAGCGCTGGAAGTAAAGCGGCTAAGGCTCGGTGTGCCCTTCGTGCCGCCGTCCTCCCGGAACAGGTTCCCTCACGCCGTCGGCGCCAGTTCGGCCGCGGGCACGACGACGGCGCCGGTCGCCGTCGAATCCGGGTTCAGCATCCAGCCGACCCGCTTGGCGGCGTTGAGCACCACTGCACTTTCCACGAGCTGGATTCCGGGGATCCGCAACTGGAGGGCCTGTTCGGCGTTCAGGACATCCGCCAGGGAATGAAGCCACATCACGATCACGAAGTTGGTGCGCCCGCTGGTGGACGCGCTGAGCCGGATGTTGCGGAAGCTGCGCAGCTCGGCAGCGGCGGCCTCATGCTGGCCGGGCGGGACGTTGGCGAACCACTGGCAGGTCACGGGATATCCCGAGTATTTTTGTGCGATTTCGCACCGGAATGAGAGGAGACCGCTGGCCAGCACACGGTTCAGCTGCCGTTGGACCGTAGCCGGGCTGCGTTCCAGGGCGCGGGCGATGTCCGCCGCCGCCGCCCGCCCGTCCCGAGCCAGGAACGGGATCAGGTCCAGATGGCTTTGGGGCAGCGGCGCACCCTGGTTTCCCGCCGACGCCGGGCCGGAGGCCTCGGGGCCTGCCAGTGCCTGGAGTGCGGCCATCTGCGACCTTTCGAGGACGTTCAGCCGCCACGCGTAGCCGCCGGAATGCAGCCGCGTGCACAGCGACGTCTGGTACTTGGTGAGGCCCGGAATCTTCCTGAACTGCGGCATCACGTGGTCGCTGTAGTGGGCCAATGAGGGGGTGATGACCGTCAGCATGAGGTCACGATTGCTGGCAGCCTCCTCCACCGTGACCACTTCGGGGATGGCCGCCAGCGCGGCCGCGACATCGTCGCGCAGTTTCATTTCGCAGTCCACATCAACCAGGGCCAGGCACATCTGCTTCGGATCGCCCATCAGATGGGCCGTGCTCCACGCCGCACCCGAAGCCCTGAGCCGCTCCCAGCGGGCCGCCAGGGTGGTCGCGTGGACGCCCAGGATGCCGGCGGCATCCGACCAGCTGATCCGCGGCGCAATCTGCAGCGCGTTGATCAGCTGCAGGTCGTCCTCGCTGACCTCCACGGGACCTCCCTCATCAATGAATGATTCCTGTACTCAACATCATACTTTTGCATTTTTCCAGCCATTCCTCGTTGTGTGACTCCAGTCACTCCACAATTGTTGCTAGCACTTACCAACCGTTCGGGAAGAGGGAACATATGTCGGTCACCGCCGATGCCAAGGAACTGCAAAGCCACATCACCCGGCTTCGCCACGAGTTGCACCAGGAGCCGGAGATCGGCTTGAAACTCCCGCGCACCCAGGAGAAAGTTCTCAAAGCCCTCGACGGCCTGCCGTACGAAGTCACCCTCGGCGACACCACGACGTCGGTCACCGCAGTCCTGCGCGGCGGTGCGCAGCACGCTTCTGCCAACAAGCCGATCGTGCTGCTGCGGGCCGACATGGACGGCCTCCCCGTCCAGGAGCGCACCGGCGTCGGCTACTCCTCCAGGATCGACGGCGCCATGCACGCCTGCGGCCACGACCTCCACACCTCGATGCTGGCCGGGGCCGCCACCCTGCTGGCCGAACGCCGCGCGCAGCTGGCTGGCGACGTCGTCCTGATGTTCCAGCCGGGCGAGGAAGGCCACGACGGCGCGGGCCACATGATCCGCGAAGGCGTGCTGGATGCCGCCGGCCGCCGCGCGGACGCCGCCTACGGCATGCACGTCTTCTCCTCGCTGGAGCCGCACGGCCAGTTCGCCACCAAGCCGGGCGTGATGCTGAGTGCCTCCGACGGGCTGTTCGTCACGATCCTGGGCGCCGGCGGCCATGGCTCCGCCCCGCACGCGGCCAAGGACCCCGTCACGGCCGCCGCGGAGATGGTCACGGCACTGCAGGTCATGATCACGCGGCAATTCAACATGTTTGACCCCGTAGTCCTGACCGTCGGCGTCCTGCAGGCGGGCACCGCACGCAACATCATCCCCGAATCGGCACGCATCGAAGCGACCGTCCGGACGTTCTCCCACGCCTCCCGCGAACGAATGATGACCGCCGTTCCCACCCTGCTGAAGGGCATCGCCCACGCCCACGGCCTGGAGGTGGACGTCGAATACCGCAGCGAATACCCGCTAAGCATCACGGACGAAAACGAGACCCTCACCGCGGAAAGAACCATCCAGAACCTGTTTGGCGAGTCCAGGCTGACCCGCTGGGCCACCCCGCTCAGCGGGTCCGAGGACTTCTCCCGGGTCATGGAAGAGGTGCCCGGCACCTTCATCGGGCTCAGCGCCGTCGCGCCGGGAGCGGACCACACCGCCACCGCGTTCAACCACTCCCCCTATGCCACGTTCGACGACGGCGTCCTCACCGACGGTGCGGCGCTCTACGCCGAGCTCGCCATTGCCCGGATCGCAGCACTTGCCGCCGGCACCCCAACTTCCGCCGCTTCCTAGCCCAACTTTCGGAGAAATCATGACCACCATCGTTGACCCGCAGCTCGCCAGCCGGACGGCCACCCGGAAGACCCTCCTCGGCACGGGAATCGGGAACGCCGTCGAATGGTACGACTGGGCCATCTACGCCACATTCACGCCCTACATCGCCAGCCAGCTGTTCAGCAAAGCAGATCCTGCCTCGGCGGTGCTGGCAACGCTGGCCATCTTCGCCGTCGGCTTTGTGGCACGGCCGGTCGGGGGTTTCCTGTTCGGCTGGATCGGCGACCGCGTCGGCCGCAAGACGTCCATGACGCTGGCCGTCGGTCTCGCGTCGCTGGGCAGCCTCATGATCGGCGTCGCGCCGTCCTTCGCCAGCATCGGATTCTGGGCTTCGCTGATGCTCCTGGTGGCCCGGCTGGTCCAGGGCCTGGCCCACGGCGGTGAACTGCCGTCGTCGCAGACCTATCTCTCCGAGGTGGCCCCGAAAGAGAAGCGCGGCCTGTGGGCCACGCTGATCTACACCTCGGGCACGGTGGGAATCCTGGCCGGCACGCTGCTGGGTGCGATCCTCAACATGACCCTGAGCGCCGAGGCCATGAATGACTGGGGCTGGCGCGTCCCCTTCCTGGTCGGCGCCCTCATGGGCCTCTACGCGCTGATCATGCGCTCCAAGCTGCACGAGACCGAGGCTTTCGAAGGCGAAACGGCCTCCGAGAAACGCGCCGCGATCTGGCCGCAGATCGTGAAGCACCGCAAGCAGGCGCTCCAGGTCATCGGGCTGACGGTGGGCCTCACGGTGATCTACTACATCTGGGGTGTTGTGGCCCCGAGCTACGCCGCCACCACGCTGAAGATCGACCGCGGAGAGGCGCTC
>Ga0247818_10001406_pt1 | contig 15205 bp, 16 predicted proteins | sample 13C_Glucose_Day1_FD_192424 | JGI IMG/M metagenome (GOLD analysis project Ga0247818, IMG submission 192424) | Soil microbial communities from agricultural site in Penn Yan, New York, United States - 13C_Glucose_Day1 | ecosystem: Environmental > Terrestrial > Soil > Agricultural land | place...
GAACTCGTCCACTACGGCGTCAAGGGTATGAAGTGGGGCGTTCGTAAGGCCGCGTCAACCCGAGAGGTTTACGGGGCTCGGGCACGTCTGCAAGTGAAGCAGAACGAGTACGCGAGCCAGAGGCGTACAGTCCGCAAGACGAAGACCCCCAAGGGCAAGGCCAACCAGAAGGCCAAGCTCAACAAGATGAAGATCGACTTCCTGAACGACCCCGACCGGGTCACCGCCTCGAGACTGAGTACTGGCGAGAAGGTCGTTGCGACCCTCTTCGCGGGGCCGGTCGGAATCGGTGCGGCTGGAGTCGCTTCGTACACCTCTCGTGTCATCGACGCTCGTCAGCGGTCCGGTTACTACAACAAGTGAGATGAGACGATGACATCATCGGAACTCATCCACTACGGCGTCAAGGGCATGAAGTGGGGCGTTCATAAGGAAGAGGAAACGTTCTCGCGCGCCCCCGCAAAGCCCATGGAAGTCGACCCTCGAGTTCACAACAGTACCCGAGACGGAGCAATCGAAACATCCCGTCTCATGAACGATCGCTACGGATACAGCCTCGGAGCTGTAAAAGTACTGGATAAGAACCACCCTCATTACGAAGAGGGTAAAAATGCACTCGCCTTCGTCGAGAACAACCAGAAAACCGGTGGGAGTAACGACGGAACGGTCTTTGTCCAAGGCAGAGACATGAGGCGCGAGCTTAAGGAATCAGCCGACGAAGGTTGGACCGCTGACGGAACCGGAACTGTACAAGGACTGATCACTCACGAGAGTGCTCATGCCATGATGCACTCCAACCTGACGATCACCACCAACTCTCGTGGTAAGCAGAAGGTTACCGGCGAACACACCAAGGCTCGAGACAAAGCGTGGGCGGTCGCTGAGAGAGTAGGGCGCCAGGATGGCTACTCAGTTTGGGATGTCTCCGACTACGCAAGAACGTCCATGGAGCGAGGCGAGATCGAAGCAGAGCTGTTCAGCACTTACCACTGGGGAACCAACCCTCCGCGTTTCGTACAAGAGTGGGGGAAGGCCCTCCACAAGGAGATGGGCGTTGACCCGACGCCGTTCAAGGAGGTGAAGAATTGATGTACAGATCACCCGGATTCATCATACCTTCGGCGTACTCCGACGAGGAAGAGCTGATGGCGGAGCTCGAAGCGCGTCGTAACGCCCCGGGTGCCCTCCAAGTAGGCGATGTTATCTCTCACTCTGACGACAGAAGTGAGCTGGCTCACTACGGCGTCAAGGGCATGAAGTGGGGCGTTCGGCGAGCCGAACTCGCGAAAGACAACCCGAGCTACACCCGAGGCCAGAGGGACTACGACTACACCAGTCGCGGTGTGAGTCGCCGCGGAGTCAAGCGCATCAACAAGCGCATCAACAAGGGGCAGAGCCTCGAGGTAGCCCGAAAGAACGAGAAGAAGTTCGTCAAACGACGTAATACAGCAATTGGTCTGGCTGTCGCTGCGGCCAAGTACGGCAACCCCGAAGCCCGAGCGAATTTCAGAGCAGTCTATGAATTCGCAGCGAGCACCGCGGCGTACAAGGTAGCCCAGAGAGCCGAAACCAAACGCGGTGAGGCACACGCTGCGTATACCATGGGGCTACCCCAGAATGCTCGTTCGAACGGCCCCTCCAGTTACACCAAGAAGAGGCGTAACGGCGCTTACAACATCTCATCCCTTTAGCCGAAAGGAGGGTTCAAAATGAGAGAGAACTCTCCTCCTGGCCAACTCCTCCACTACGGCGTCAAGGGTATGAAGTGGGGTGTTCGCAAAGACGATTCGTCTCCGAACGTCCAGGTCAAACAGCGTACCGAATCAATGAGTGTCAAACTCAAGAACGGCGACACGCTGAGCCTCAATGGCGATCCAACTCCTGGTGTTGCCAAATTGATTTCGAAACTGAGTAATTCCTACCGAGATAGAACCAACAACACATCCAACTTTACGATCAGAGATCCGAAGGGCGGCAAAATTGGAGAGATGACACTCTTCAAAGAATCCCCTACTTCTCTGAACGTGGTGTGGGTAGGAATTCGAAACCAGCATCGAGGTAATGGCTACGCCAGCGCCGCCATGAGATCTGCTATCGAGCACGCCAAGAAGCAGAACCTCGACACGATTACGCTAGAAGTACCGGGCGACTCGCCCGATGCTCGTCACATCTACGAGAAGCTCGGGTTCAAAGAAGTCCCGACTCCTCCCGAGCTAGCAGACGAAAACTCGGTTTGGGGAGGCCTGACTAACATGAAGTTGGATCTGAACGCCAAGCACAGCGCCGAACTGATGCACTACGGCATCAAGGGCATGAAGTGGGGCGTTCGTCGCTCCGGTCCGTCTGGTGTCTCTCGCAACACCAACCGGGAAGCCAGCAAGGACGCCAAGGAGTTCGCCCGAGCCAAGATGTTCTACGGCGAAGGGGCAGGTACCCGTCGCAAGTTGATCAAAGCCAAGGTCGAGGCCAAGGGCAAGAAGGACCCGAACTACAAGAAGGCCTTCGATCAGCATCTCGGCAATCAGGACATGTCCAAACATGCCGAGAAGGCACGCGGCGAACGCAAACGGAAGAACGTCAAGAGAAGCGCCGGTAAGGGTATACGCGGCACACGCCATATCCTCAACGGAAACTCTCAGTACGCATCTGCCGCCACCGCAATCATCGTCGGCGGTGCTCTCTATGCCCACAAGGCGGGGATCGACAAGACTATCCTCAACGCGGGCAAGAAGGCGTACGCCAAAGCCAAGGATCCGAACGGTCATGAAGCCGCCCGTAACCTTCTCCGGGACATGGGTATCGGCTGACCACGAGACACTCTTTCAGGAAGGAGGTGACTAATGGCAAACTTGTTTTCTCGAGTGAAGGATGGATTGAAGCACGGTTGGAACCTATTTCTTGAAGAGAAGTACCTCGGTATCAACTCTCATGGTGGACATGGATCGTATGGGTCCTATGCACCTCAGAGGTCCCGAGGGTCGTACTCCAGTGAACGCTCCATCATTTCTTCGATCTACACCCGTCTGGGTATTGACGTGTCCGGAGTGGACATCCGTCATGCTCGGATGGATGAAGAGGGGCGTTATCTCGATGACATCCCAAGCTTTCTTCAGGACTGTCTGACGGTAGAACCGAACCTCGACCAGGGGGCCCGGCAATTCCGTCAGGACATAGCGATGACGCTTTTCGAACACGGCATCGCCGCTATCGTTCCTGTCGACACGGACATCGATCCCGCCGTATCCTCCAGCTTCATCATCAAATCTCTTCGAGTCGGCGAGATTGTGGCATGGCATCCACAGCACGTCACCGTGAATCTCTATGACGAACGGGACGGACAGCGGAAGCAAGTCACCGTCCCGAAGAAGACCACGGCCATCGTCGAGAACCCGCTTTATTCGGTGATGAACGAACCGAACTCGACGCTTCAGCGGCTTATTCGTAAGTTGAACATGCTGGACTCAGTGGACGAGCAGTCGAGCTCTGGCAAACTCGACATGATCATCCAGCTTCCCTACGTGATCAAGTCCGAAGCCCGACGGCAGCAAGCCGAACAAAGGCGGAAGGATATTGAGTTCCAGCTGACGGGGAGTAAGTACGGTATCGCCTACACCGACGGTACCGAGAAGATCCAGCAGCTGAACCGGCCGATCGAGAACAATCTTCTGAAGCAGATCGAGTATCTCACTGCGATGCTATATACGCAGCTCGGTCTGACCAAGGAAGTGATGGACGGAACGGCCGATGAAAAGGCCATGATCAACTACTTCAATCGGACCATCAAGCCGATTGTGCAGTCGGTCACGGAAGCCATGAAGCGCTCCTTCCTGACCAAGACCGCCCGCACTCAAGGGCAGTCGATCGTCTATTTCCGTAACCCGTTCGATCTGGTTCCCATGGAGCAGGTGGCCGAGGTCGCCGACAAGTTCACAAGGAACGAGATTCTGTCCGCCAACGAAATCCGTCAGGGCATCGGCTTCAAGCCCTCGAAGGATCCGAAGGCGGACCAGCTGGTCAACAGCAACATGCCACAAGCCGATACCGGCGTGGGTGTTCCTCCCTCCGGAGAAGCGGAACCCGGCGAGGAAGAAGACGAAGGCGAAGACTTGCTTCAGAGCGGTCTAGCCGAAGTCAACGCACTCGTCGATACGATCTTCAGTGACCTAGGAATCGATCAAGGTGGCTGACGATCTCGAACACGCATACGACCCGATCAAGAGACGCGAGTACTACCTCAAGAATCGGAAACTCAAGGGTCGTACGGCGAAAGCAGTACGGACGTCGAAAAGTAGGCCCACAGCTAAGCCCAAGCCGCCTACCAAGACAAGGGCTCAGCGACAAGCCGAACGGCGCAGAAAGCTCGAAGCCGAGGTGAACGCCCTCAAGGCTCGCCTGGAAAAGCTTCGAACCGCTTTGGCTGAGCTGACCAAGCAGGCCAAAGCTCGGAGCGGGGTCAAGCCCACTAGTAATGCTCCGAAGAAGTCGGCTGCCACGAAGTCTACGGCCAAGGAGCAGACCTCTGCTCAAAAGGCCCAAGCTGCGAAGCAGTCGAAGGAGTACTACGAGAAGAACAAGGACAAGATCCTCGCCGACGAGGTCGATTCCTTGAAGGGCAAGATCAAAACCATCCAAGAGCGGATCGAGAAGATGCGCAAGAACGGCTCCGTCGGAGCCCGGAAACCCACAGTGAAGAAGTAGGAGGGAGACGGTCAAAATGGGAGCAATCGAAGCTGACTTCGGCGGCTGGGCCACCAAGGCTGGACTCAAGTGCACCGACGGTCGAACGATCATGCGCGGTGCCTTCGAGGAGATGCACCACCAGCAGGTACCGCTGGTCTGGCAGCACGGTCACAGCAGCGCCACGAACGTCCTCGGGCACGCCGTACTGGAGCACCGGGACGAGGGCGTCTACACCTACGCCTTCTTCAACGACACCGAGCAGGGCCGGAACGCCCGGAGCCTTGTCGAGCACGGCGACATCAAGTTCCTCTCCATCTACGCCAACAACCTGGTGGAGAAGGCGAAGAACGTCATGCACGGCGTGATCCGTGAGGTGAGTCTCGTCCTCGCCGGAGCCAACCCCGGTGCCACGATCGACTTCGTCAACATCAAGCACAGCGACGGTTCCTACGACGAGTCCGAGGAGGAGGCCGTCATCCACACCGGCATCGCTCTGGATCACGCCAACTTCGCCCCCGAAGGCGACGAGGACGAGGACGACGAGCTCGAGCACGCAGACGATGACGACGAGATGACCGTCCAGGACGTCTACGAGACCCTCGACGAAGAGCAGAAGAACGTCGTCCACTACCTCATCGGCGTCGCCCTGGAAGACGCGAAGTCATCCGCGGCTCACTCCGCCACCGGAACGACCATCACCCACGAAGGAGGCGACGGCATGTCGCGCAACGTATTCGACCAGAGCGCCGCCAGCAAGACCAGCGGGTCCATGAAGCACTCGCTCACCCAGGACGACGTCAAGGGCATCTTCGCCGACGCGGTGAAGGTCGGCTCGATCCGCGAGGCCGTCAACAGCTACGCCCTCCAGCACGGCATCGAGAACATCGACCTCCTGTTCCCGGACGCGAAGATGGCCACCGGGACCATCGACCTCGAGAAGCGGCGGACCGAATGGGTCTCGACCGTTCTCAACGGCACCCGCAAGACCCCGTTCTCCCGGGTCAAGACCTTCACGGCCGACCTCACCCTGGACGAGGCCCGTGCCAAGGGCTACATCAAGGGGAACTACAAGGAGGAGGAGTGGTTCGGCGTCTCGAAGCGGACCACCTCCCCCACCACGATCTACAAGAAGCAGAAGCTCGACCGTGACGACATGCTCGACATCACGGACTTCGACATCGTCTCCTTCCTGAAGGCCGAGATGCGGCTCATGACCGAGGAGGAGGTCGCCCGTGCGATCCTCGTCGGCGACGGCCGTTCGCCCGGTGACACGGACAAGGTGAAGGACCCGCTGGGCGCGTCCGACGGCATCGGCATCCGTTCCATCCTCAACGACCACGAGCTGTTCGTCACCACGCTCAACGTCAACGTCAGCGACGCGGACTCCTCCTACGAGGAGGTCGTCGACGCCACCATGGACGGCATGGAGTTCTACAAGGGCACCGGCACCCCGGTCCTGTACACCACGGTCCGCGAGCTCAACAAGTTCCTGAAGTCGAAGGACGGCATGGGCCGTCGCTACTACGCCAACAAGAGCGAGGTCGCCCAGGTCCTCGGCGTCAAGGACATCCAGCTCGTCGAGCCGCTCAACGAGTACCCGGACGTCATCGGCATCATCGTCAACCTCGACGACTACAACATCGGCACCGACCGCGGTGGCGAGCTCACGATGTTCGAGGACTTCGACATCGACTACAACCAGCAGAAGTACCTGCTGGAGACCCGCATGTCGGGTGCTCTGGTCCGCCCGAAGTCGGCCCTGGTCCTCAAGAAGACCGCCGCGTCCAGCGTCCTGGCGACTCCGCAGGAGCCGGGCTTCAACGCCACCACGGGCGTCATCACCATCCCGACCGTCACCGGCATGACCTACGAGGACAGCGACGGCACCACGCTCACCGCCGGTGCTCAGACCGCCCTGGCGGCCGGTTCCTCGGAGACCGTCAACGCGGTCGCGAGCTCCGGGTACCACTTCGCCAACACGGCCCAGGACTCCTGGACCTTCAAGCGCAAGTCCTCCTGATCAGGAGGTGACCGAACATGACACGATTTTCTGGAAAGGTGGGATACGGCGTAACTGTTGAGACCTCCCCTGGTGTACATGAGGACCAGATCGTCGAACGTATTTACTTCGGCGATGTTGTTCGGACCTCTGTGAGTTTCAGGGCGGGTGAGAGCGTCAACAATGACCTCTCGGTTGGTAATTCGATCAGCATTGTTGCTGATGCTTTTGCGAACGAACATTTCTTTGCCGTTCGTTATGTTGATTGGGCGGGGACCCTGTGGGCCATAACTGAGGCCGAAGTGCAGGCTCCCCGCCTTATTCTGCGGCTAGGGGGTGTCTACAATGGCCCCAAGCCTGAAGCGCCTTGAGCTTCAGACACTCCTGGAAGGGGTGCTGGGCAACGGAAACGTATATTTCCAGCCCCCTTCCAACGTGCAGATGAACTACCCCTGCATCGTCTATGCACAGGACAATGCAAAGACTGAGTTCGCTGACAACAGCCCGTACAGTCGCGCCAAGCGATATCAGTTGACGTTGATCGGTCGGAACCCGGACGACACAATGCTCCTCTCCGACGACATCGCTCAACTTCCGTTGTCCAACCTGAATCGTATATTCACGGCGGACAACCTCCACCACCACGTCTTCAACCTCTATTTCTGAGGGGAACCAACTCATGACAGCCCTTATGTGGGACAGGTCGGGCGAACGGTACTACGAGACCGGCGTCGACCACGGTGTCCTCTACATCCCCAACGGTACCGGCATCTACAACGAGGGCCACGCCTGGAACGGCCTGACGGCCGTCACCGAGTCGCCCTCGGGTGCCGAGTCCAGCCCGCAGTACGCGGACAACATCAAGTACCTGAACCTCGTCTCGGCCGAGGAGTTCGGCGGCACGATCGAGGCGTTCACCTACCCGCTCGCCTGGGAGCAGTGCGACGGCTCCGCAACTCCGACCCCGGGCGTCTCGTTCGGGCAGCAGGGGCGGAAGTCCTTCGGGCTCTCCTACCGCACCAAGCTCGGCAACGACCTCGACGGTCAGGACCACGGCTACAAGCTCCACCTCGTCTACGGCGCCCTCGCGGCTCCGTCCGAGAAGGCCTACGCCACCGTCAACGACTCGCCCGAGGCGATCACCTTCAGCTGGGAGTTCACCACGACTCCCGTCGAGGTCGGCAACATCGCCGGACAGGACTACAAGCCGACGGCCAGCATCACCATCGACTCGACCAAGGTCACGCCGGTGCGCTGAGCACGCTCGAGGAGTTCCTCTACGGCACCGAGGGCACGGACCCGTCGCTCCCGACGCCTGCCGAGGTCTACGCCATCTTCTCCGGCAGCGTCCTCACGGTCACCCCGACCGAGCCCGCCTACGACGACGCGACCAACGCCCTGACGATCCCGACCGTCACCGGCGTGACCTACTACATCGACGACGTCGCTCAGGCGGCCGGTCCGCAGACGCTGACCGAGAACAAGGTCGTCGAGGCCCGTCCGAACGCGGGCTACAAGTTCACGCAGCCGTCGGACAGCGACTGGCTCAAGGGCGACTTCTAGTCGCCATGACGCAGTAAAGGAGGTCAGAGAGTGCTCACTATCATCGTCCCGTTGGAAGAAGGTTACAACGACGCGACGAGGAAGTTTGTTGTTGCTAAGTCGTTCAAGCTGGAGATGGAGCACTCTCTGGCCACCCTGTCAAAATGGGAGTCTTTCTTCGAGAAACCGTTCTTGGGTCAGGACGAGAAGACTTTCGAAGAGACGATCTGGTACATCAAAGAGGCAATGACGATTACTCCGGATGTTCCTCCGGAGTTTTTCAGCCGTCTAACGGACCAGAACGTCGACGAGATCAACAAGTACATCGCCGCTAAGATGACGGCCACCTGGTTCGCCGAACGAGAGCAGAAGAAGCGAAGCAAGGACGTCGTTACCGCTGAGGTGATCTACAGCTGGATGGTCTCCTTGAACATCCCGTTCGTTCCTTGCGAGGACTGGCACCTCAACCGTCTACTGACTCTTATTCGAGTCTGTAACGAGAGAAACACCCCGCCGAAGAAGATGTCCAAGGCCGAGGCTCTTGCTCGCCAGAGACAGCTCAACGCTCAGCGCCGGTCCCAGTTCGGATCGAACGGATGAAAGGAGGATTTTGAGTGTCACGGATCGAATGGAATACCTCCGGCAGTCGCTTTTACGAGGCTGGGGTCGACCGTGGTGTCCTGTACGTCGAAGGTCAGGCCGGAGTTGCTTGGTCTGGTCTCACCTCTGTCGACATGGCGCCGACCGGTGGAGGTTCCAAGTCGTACTACCTCGACGGCAACAAGTACCTTCTTGTGTCGGCCGCTGAAGAATTCGGCGCCACGATCAACGCTTTCACGTATCCGGAACAGTTCGCCCTGTGCGACGGGTCCAGCAGTCCTCGACCGGGTCTTCGGCTCACCCAGCAACGTCGTAAGACGTTCGGTTTCTCCTACCGAACCATGGTAGGCAGTGAGCAGAAGGGCAATCTCGGCTACAAGATCCACCTCGTCTACAATGCTCTTGCCGACCCTACTCAGAGGACATATTCCTCCATCGGCGACTCGGTAGAGCCCATTGAGTTCAGCTGGTCCATCACGACGAAGCCCCCGGTTATGGCCGGGTACAAGCGAACTTCGCACGTCGAGATCGACTCCAGGACCACCGATATTCAGGTCATGAATCTGGTCGAAAGCGTCCTGTACGGAGACGACGAGAACACGGCGAGACTTCCCAGTTTCTCCGAACTCGTCGAGATGTATGACGCATATTTCGTCTTCGTCGTGACCGACAACGGCGACCACACCTACACCATCTCCGGTCCTGACGAGGCCATCCAGGCTCTCGACGAGGACTACCTGATGTTCGACTGGCCTACCGTTATTCCGGTGGCCGAACACACCTACACCATCAGCAACGGGTGAGAAGGGAGACCTGTGGTATACGCACAAGCACTCATCGACAACTTCGACGACAACGTCCTTGACGAAGCCAAGTGGACCGTCACCCAGGGACCCGGATCCACCGAGGCTGGTGGGAAGCTCAACCTGGCCTGCATTGCCGACTACCCCCGTGTCGAAGGCGATATTCTCTTCGATCTGTCGACCGGGATCCTCGCCGCAAAACTCTCGGTGAGCGGGAACAGGACTGAAGGCTGTGAGTTCTACCTCGGAGCTCATGACACCGCGGGCAACCATATTTCGGCTCTCGGTGCTCCGAACGGTAGCTACATCACTTTCCAGCCCGGAGGTCTAGTCACCTTCAGCAATGAGGTCATCACCGATGAAGATGTAGGTGTTGGCTGGGACTGGGTACCCGGCACATGGTGGGGCATCGGTCGTATGGGGTCCGACAACGTCGTCAAGATGTACAACTCCAGTGATGGCCAGACCTGGAACGAGATGGCTCGCTGCACTGTCGGAGGAACCTTCGACAAGACGTCCGTGGGTTTGGTCTTCATGGCCGGAGTCTGGAACAGCACGACCCCGGACTTGGTAGCGAGCTTCGACGACGCCTCATATTGGGCCGAAGAAACCCAGACCTTCGTGACCCGAAAGACTCGTTGGGGCAACAAGTGGGTGCCTGCTACGCCCAAGGTCCGTATTGGTGGTGCATGGGTAGCGGCAGCTCCCAAACCACGTATCGGCGGCGCGTGGGACTCCATGATCTGACACATATTCGAGAATAGAAAGGTGGCCTTGTGGCTACGGTAACCGTAGTAGACGCCGAGCGAACGCTCGAGATCGAAGCCACGTCGATCGTTTCCGGGCTCGTCAACGAAGCGGGCCATCTCATCCTGACGAGACACGACGGAACCGATCTCGACATGGGCGCCGTCTCGGGTATGCAGCTGGACGGCGGTACGACATATTCCAAGGTCGACGCCTTCACTTACGTCGGCGACACCGACCCCGGCGCCGTTCCTGACGGTTCGGTCTGGCTTGACACGAATGACGTTGCCGGCCCCTTCGCAAGTGACACTCAGAAGGGTCTCGTCGAGCTCGCCACAGTCGCGGAAACGCAGACCGGCACAGACACTCAGCGAGCCGTGACACCTGCTGGGCTGGCCTCTCTTCCGGGCACAAGAGTTCAGACGATCACTACCCTGACCGAAAGCACTGGGGCTGAATCATATCCCAACGGGGTCTCGTTCATGACACTCTCGACTGGATCGGGATGGTCGCTGAACAATGGGTTCGGTGGAGTCATGACCAACAAAGCCACCACTAGCCGAACTCAGCAGATATTTTTCACGAGCTCCGGCGGGACTACTATCCCCCAGACGTGGATGCGCACCTATAACACGGCTGACGGCGGCGGAGGTTGGACGCCTTGGGTTCAGTACCAAACACGAGCAACTCTCACCCCGAGTAGTTTCGCCCAGACAACTGCGTTCACTTCATACCCCAAGGGATATTCTCGGCTGTACTACACGACAGCCAATTCTACAGGATGGGATTTCGCGGGCAAGGCTGGCGAGGTCATCACCTTCGTAGACGGAACGGATTTCGCCAGGCAGGAGTGGGCCAAACACGTTGGCGGTACTGCCGTAGGTGTTGAGACCGAACGCTGGGTTCGAACTGCTACTGCCGCAGGAGGATGGTCGCGTTGGCGGGTTCTCGTTCGTGACGCCAAGCTTCCGGATCCCCAAGCGACCAAGGCGTCCGCCACATACCCGATCACGGCAACGGCTTGGGCCGATCATCCCGCAATCGGTCAAGTCTCCTTGAGTCTCGCCTACGACGCAATAGTGCAGGTTGAGTATAGCGCGTGGTTGACTGCTGCGTACACTGACAGCACATCGGTCCGATCAGGTATTTCGCTTGACGGTGCTGCGCCTGAGGATCTGTTCGGCGGAACCTGGGGGAACACTCTCTACCTCGGTACACAGGGTACGTCGCCTGCGGGAGGTCAGCATTCTTTCACTGCTACGGGAAGGCTGTCTGCCGGAAATCACACCTTCAAACCGCAAGCGTACAAGACAGGGAGTGCAAACACCCTCGTCAACTACCCCGTTCTTCGAGTCACGCCTCTTCGCTGGGCTGACTGAACTTTGGAGTTTGACTATGGCCCTGGGCCTCGAAGTAACCAAGCCGGTCCTCGACAACAAGGTGGCCCAGGCGGTTCTGGGTCTCCGTGAGGCATTCGAAAGCGTCGAGACCATCGCCGCCTGGCTCGCGAACCATCCGGTGCTCGAGGGTGCCGATCCGCTTACCACTGAGCCTTACGGCTACTCGGCTGACGAAGCCTACGCCCTTCGCTTCTTCTTCGAAACCTTCAACGCCGTCAAGAGCGCAAACACCAACGCCTTCAACGCAGGGCGGAAGATGACCGGCCTGGATTAAGCAAAGGAGTCAAAGTGATTTCGTTCGTAGTCAAACGTTCGGGTCGACGAACGGAAGACTCCCTTCGGAAGATGCGAAGCAGCGACATCTACAAGTCGCTGGACGCAGCTGCCAAAATGGGAGTAAACGCTTTGGCTTCTGCCGTACCGAAAGACTCCGGATTGGCGGCGGACTCCTGGAGTTACACAGTAGAAAACTCCCGGGGGTCCGTTTCCATAACATGGACCAACAACGACATCGAGAACGGGTTCCCCGTTGCCATCATGCTTCAGTATGGCTACGGAACCGGGACCGGTGGGTACGTCCAGGGCCGGGACTACATCAATCCGGCGATGAAACCCGTCTTTGACGACATCGCAGATCAGGTATGGAGGGCGGTGACTTCCGCATGAGCACGGTAGACGAACGCGTTGTTCAGATGCAGTTCCAGAACGCTGCGTTCGAACGTGGTGTTCAGCAAACTCTCGCCTCCCTCGAGAGGCTTCAGAGGGGGTTGCAGCTGAAGGATGCCAGTAAGGGTATCACCGATGCTGCTACCAGGATCGCGGCTTCGAGTCAGCAGTTCGACAAGAACGTGTTGCAGAACCGTGATTCCATGGGCAGGTTCACAAAGGCTGTCACCGACAACACCACGACAGCTACCGGTTCGCTTTCCAAGATCACCAACGGTGTCGCCCAGGTTGCGTCTTCCGTCGAATCCGGCTTCAACCGGACCAAGACCGCCGTTACCGGTTTCACACAGAGCGTCGGTGGTCTCGGAGATCGAGTAGCCGCCAGTCTGAACGGCATCAAGAAGAACGCCGATCAGCAGACGGGTTCACTCAAGAACCTCGAAGGCGGAGTCAACAGCCTCGCTAGCCGCTTCTCCCATCTGGGAAGTATTGCTACCGGTGCGATGATGAGCATCGGCGCCAGGGCACAGGAAGCTGGTACCCATTTCCTGAACTCGTTCACGTTCGCTCCAATCCTGGATGGTTTCCGGGAGTACGAGACGAACATGAACTCGATCCAGACGATTCTGGCCAACACCCAGTCGGCCGGTACAAATCTGAAAGACGTCACCAACGCTCTCGACGAACTGAACCATTATTCCGACCAGACCATCTACAACTTCTCCGAGATGGCGAAGAACATCGGTACCTTCACGGCTGCCGGTGTCGCGCTCGAACCCGCTACCGCGGCGATCAAGGGTATCGCCAACCTGGCGGCTCTTTCCGGCTCCAATTCGGAGCAGGCATCCGGAGCGATGTACCAGCTTTCTCAGGCTATATCCGCAGGTCGGGTAACGCTCGAGGACTGGAACTCGGTGGTCAATGCCGGTATGGGCGGTACGGTATTCCAGCGTGCACTCGCCCTGAACGCCGAGAAGATGGGCACCCTGAAGGATGGTGCAGTAAAGCTCACTGGAGAGATGAAGAACGTCACCATCGGTGGCAAGTCTTTCCGAGAGTCCATCACGGCTAAGCCTGGACAGGAATCCTGGCTCACCTCCAAGGTTCTGACCCAGACTCTGGCTCAGTTCACTGGCGACCTGACCGACGCTGAACTGGCTGCGCAGGGGTTCAGCAAGGCACAGATCAAGGCCATTCAGGATCAGGCCAAGATGGCGAAGAGCGCCGCCACAGAGGTCAAGACGCTTACTCAGCTGTTCGGTACGTTCAAGGAACAGATGGGTTCGGGTTGGGCCCAGACCTGGCAGATCATATTCGGCGACTTCGCCGAGGCGAAGGGTTTGTTCACGGGCATCAGCGATTCTGTCGGAAAGCTCCTTCAGGGTTCTTCCGAAGCTCGTAACAAGATGCTCAAGGACTGGGATTCCCTGGGTGGCAGAACCGCTCTGATCGAGGGCATCACCAACGTATTCAAGGCCCTTGGATCGGTACTCTCGCCGATCAAGGACGCGTTCCGAGACATATTCCCGGCCACCACCGGCAAGCAGCTTGCCGAGATGACCAAGAACTTCCGGGACTTCACCGAGAAACTCAAGGTAGGTAGCGAAACAGGCGACAAGCTCAGAAGGACCTTTGCCGGTGTCTTCGCGATATTTGGAATCGCGGTCGACGTCATCAAGGGTGTTGTTGGCGTAATCTTTGATTTGCTCGGAGTCGTAACCCAGGGCTCCGGGGGTTTCCTCAGCTTCACCGCGAAGATCGGCGATTTTCTCGTCGCCCTCCGCAACGGCATCAGGGAAGGCGAAGGTCTCAAGAACCTCTTCAAGGGGATCGGGACCGTACTCGCCATTCCGATCAAGCTCGTTCAGGAGTTCGTCGGTTGGCTCGGTCGCATGTTCAAGGACACCGACTCTTCCGGCGTCGAGAAGAGTGTCGAGGGCATATCCTCCAAGCTCGAGCCTCTCGGCAGGCTTGGTGAGATAGCCTCCGCGGCGTGGGAGAAGACTCTCACGGTCATGAGGAACGTCGGCGATTTCTTCCAGGATCTCGGCAGTCGGATCGCTGAGGTATTCCAGACGATCGGTATCGATGCCGGGTCCATGTTCGATGGTTTGGACTTTGGAAAGATCCTCGCAGGCATCAACACTGGTGTTCTTGCCGGTCTGTTCCTGATCATCAAGAACTTCCTCGCAGATGGCCCCGCGGGACTTTTCGAAGGAATCGGCGACGCGATCGAGGGGTTCACTGGAACCCTGAAGGGTATGCAGAACGCTCTCAATGCGGCTGTACTTCTTCAGATCGCCCTTGCCGTCGGTATCCTGGCTGTATCCATGAACATCCTGGCCAAGATCGATGCGGCCGGTCTGGCACGGGCTTCCGCCGCTATTGCGACGATGTTCGGTCAGCTCATCGGCACCATGGTGTTGTTCAACAAGTTCGTCGGTGTAGCCGGGTTCGCCAAACTCCCGTTCGTGATGGGATCGCTGATCCTTCTCGCCGGGGCTGTGCTTATTCTGTCTCAGGCAGTCAAGCAGATGGCAGGGCTCGACTGGAACGAACTGGCTAAGGGACTAACGGGTCTAGCAGTCACGCTTGGTCTCCTCGTCGGCGCTCTCAAGTTCATGCCGAATCCAGCCGGGCTCATATCTACGAGTCTTGGGCTGATCGCTCTTGGTGCGGCGATCAAGATCCTTGCAAGCGCAGTAGAGGACATGTCGAGTCTCGGTTGGAACGAGCTGGCCAAGGGTCTCGTCGGAGTAGGAGCGCTT
>Ga0247818_10001407_pt1 | contig 15201 bp, 11 predicted proteins | sample 13C_Glucose_Day1_FD_192424 | JGI IMG/M metagenome (GOLD analysis project Ga0247818, IMG submission 192424) | Soil microbial communities from agricultural site in Penn Yan, New York, United States - 13C_Glucose_Day1 | ecosystem: Environmental > Terrestrial > Soil > Agricultural land | place...
CGACTGACGGGCCCGGGGCGGGTCCGGTACACGGCGTACCGTTCGTCGCCGTATCGGGACCGGTCAGCCGCCCCGGGCCCGTCAGTCGCCCTGGGCCGTCCGGGTGACGTCCGGGGTGGCGTCGGGGGCGGCCGGCTGCGCCGGGTGCACCTCCGGCTGCGGGGTCCGGCGCGTGCCGATGGCCGGGGCCAGGAAGACCGCCACGGCGACGAAGGCGAGGACGAGGATCATGGCGGAGCGCAGCCCGTAGTGGTCGCCCAGGAAGCCGAGCCCGGGGGGCCCGACGAGGAACGCGATGTAGCCGATCATCGCCACCAGGCTGACGCGGGCGGCCGAGTCGGGACCCGAGTCGCCGGCCGCCGACAGGGCCACGGGGAATCCGAGCGACGCACCCAGGCCCCAGAACAGCACCGCGGCGCCCGCGAACACGGGCGAGTCGGCGAAGATGACGAGCGCGAGTCCGAGGGCGGCGGACAGGGCGCTGGCCCGCACCACGGGCACGCGGCCGAAGCGGTCGATGAAGAAGGCGCCGCAGAAGCGGCCGATCGTCATGGCGGCGGCGAAGCCCGCGTAGACGGCCGATCCGAGGGCGGGGTCCACGCCGTGGCCGTCGACCATGAGCAGGGGGAGCCAGTCGTTGGCGGCGCCCTCCGCCAGGGCCATGGCGAGGATGATGCCGCCGATCAGCAGCAGCTGCTTGTCCTTCCACACCGCGCTCCGCGCCGGTGCGGTGCCGCCGTCGGCCGGCCGGAGCCCCTTGGTCCTGCCGACCGCGGGAGGGATGGCGCGGAAGGCGTAGAGGAACATCCCGGCCGTGATCAGGGCCGTCGCCGCGAGGTGCCACTGCACCGGGAACTCGGTCGCGGTGAACAGGATGCCGACGGCGGCCCCCACCACCGTGCCGAGGCTGAAGAAGCCGTGCAGGGTGGGCAGTACGGTCCTGCCGATGAGCTGCTCGACCTCGGCCCCGTCGATGTTGACCGCGACCTCTCCACCGCCCATCCCGGCGCCGAAGAGGAACAGCCCCGCCGTGACGGTGGGGGCGGACTGCATCTGTGCCCCGAAGCCGATGACCACCATGCTGACGATGACCAGCGCCACCCCCAGGCCCATGACCGGCCTGGTGCCGAACCGTGCGACCAGAGCCCCTGAGACCAGGATGCCGAGCATCGAGCCGACGGAGAGGCCGAACAGGACGAGTCCCATCTGGGCCGTGGAAGCGCCCAGTTGATCCCTGATGTCGGGGGTCCGCGTCACCCACGAGGAGATCGACAGGCCGGGGATGAGGAAGAAGAGGAACAACGCCGTCCTGCGGCGACGGGTGGACAGGTCCATCAGGCACGTCTTTCACGAGAATGCGACGGGGCGGACGTCACCCCGGGGCTCAGCATGTACGAACGTACACTCATGGGTCGGGCAGCGGAAGTGCGTATCGCGGGACGTGGAACGGAGCAGGGCCGCCTGCCTCCCGGCATCGCCTGCGCCGTCCCGGCGGACCGTGCTCGCGCGTTCCGGTGCCGCCCAGCGGTCCGTGAAGGACGCGGCCGTCCGGGCCGGTTGACCGTGATGGCAGGCACACCCCGAGGTCGCCGGCGGATACCGTGGAGCAACCGTTGGAGGGGGATGGCATGACCGTGTTGCTCGCGCAGATCAGTGATCTGCATCTGGACGGCAGCGAGAGGGCGACCCGGCGCGCCGAGCGCGTCATGGACCACCTGCGGGCCCTGCCCCGCCCCGTCGACGCCGTGCTGGTCACCGGGGACATCGCGGACCACGGGGCGGAGGCGGAGTACGAGGAGGCGAGGCGGATCCTGGCCGCGCCCTTCCCGGTCCTGACCTGCCCCGGGAACCACGACGCCCGGCCCGCCTACCGGACGGCGCTGCTGGGGGAGGAGCCCGGAACCGGACCGGTCAACCGGGTGCACCACATCGCGGGGGTCGCGATCCTGATGTGCGACTCCACCGTTCCGGGGCGTGACGAGGGCCGCCTCGACGAGGAGACCCTCGCCTGGATCGACACCACCCTCACGGAACTCCCCGGCGGCACACGGTCCCTGATCGCCTTTCACCAGCCGCCTGTCGAGCTCCACCACCCGCTGCCGGACTCCTGCATGCTGGAGCGTCCCGGCGATCTGGCGGCCCTGCTCGACGCGCATCCGGAGGTCGCCGCCGTCCTCACGGGACACGCCCACACCGCGGCGGCCTCCGCCTTCGCCAGACGCCCCCTGATCGTGGGGCCGGCGGTCACCTGGACGCTGCGGATGCCCTGGGAGGGCGACCACGCGGCCGACCGTGACCAGCCTCCCGGCCTCGCCTTCCACGTGCTGGACGACGACGGGCGGCTGACCACCCACTACCGGGTCGTGGTCTGAGGTCCGGGGCGAGGGGAAGCGGTCGTGCGCCGTCTCGGCCGGTGTCGGCGCGGACGGTCTCGGGTAGTGTGACCCCTCCCGAGACCGGGACCGACCCAGGAGGTGAGACCCATTACCGCTTCAGCAGGCTGGGCGCTCACCCCTCGCCGTCGTAGGGCCGACCGGGCCTGAGCGATCGCGGAGCGCCCATCGGTACTCCCGAAAGGCTCCGCACCGTGCAGGACTTCGCCCCACCGCTCACCTTCGCCACCCTCGTCACCGCCCTCCGGGCCGCCGGCTGCGTCTTCGCCGAGGACGAGGCGGAACTCCTCCTCTCGACAGCGGCCGACCCCGCCGCACTCGCGGCCATGCTGGAACGCCGGGTGGCCGGACACCCCCTCGAACACGTCCTCGGCTGGGCCGAGTTCTGCGGACTGCGGATCGCCGTGGACCCGGGGGTCTTCGTGCCCCGGCGGCGTACGGAGTTCCTCGTGCGGCAGGCCGCCGCGCTCGCCCCCGACCGGGCGGTCGTGGTCGACCTCTGTTGCGGTACCGGGGCGCTCGGCCGTGCGCTCGCCTCGACGCTGCGGGACGTGGAACTGCACGCCGCCGACGTGGAGCCCGCGGCCGTGCGCTGCGCCCGGCGCAACGTCGGCGCGCTCGGGACCGTCCACGAGGGCGACCTCTTCACGCCGCTGCCCCGCGCCCTGCGGGGACGGGTCGACGTCCTGCTCGCCAACGTGCCGTACGTGCCGACCGGCGACGTGGGGCTGCTGCCCGCCGAGGCGCGCGTCCACGAGCCGCTCGTCGCGCTCGACGGAGGGGGCGACGGCCTCGACGTGATGCGCCGCGTCGTCGCCGAGGCGGCGGACTGGCTGGCCCCCGGCGGCAGCCTGCTGGTCGAGACGAGCGAGCGGCAGGCGCCGGCGGCCGAGGAGACGGTGCGCGGCGGCGGACTGGCCGCGCGCGTCGTGGTCTCCGAGGAGCTGTACGCCACCGTCGTCATCGGCACCAGACCCCGGTAGGCGAGGAGACGGCCGGGCGGAACCCGGGCGGGTATGGCGGTGTGCGTGGCCTTTGCACCGGTCGCGGCCCCGCGGTCGGGCCACGCCGCCGCTCCGTATTCACCTGCGCGGGGCTAGGCTCGTAGGGCGGATATGTGAGCGGCGGGCAGGAGACACGGGATGACGACGGTGCCGGGACGCAGAAGCAGTACGTTCACCCGCTTGCTGCGGCACGGTTTCACCGATCCCTCGGCCGCCGAAAGGCTGCTGGACCTGCCCGAGCTCTCCTCCGTGCGCGCCGATCCCGTGCTCTTCGACGCCCTCGGCGCGACGGCCGACCCCGATCTGGCCCTGCACGGCCTGGTGCGGCTGGTCGAGGCCGAGGAGCCCGACGAGCGGCAGATCCTGCTGGACACCCTCGTCACCGCGAAGCCGCTGCGGGACCGGCTGCTCGGGGCCCTCGGTGCCTCCGAGGCGCTCGGGGACCATCTGGCACGGCATCCGCGCGACTGGCAGGTGCTGGTCACCTACGAGGCCACCGATCTGCACCCCGGGGTCCGCGAGTTCGAGCAGATGCTCTGCGACGTCGTCGACCCGGACTCGCTGAGGGTCGCCTACCGCAGGTCCCTGCTGTCGATAGCGGCCCGTGACGTCTGCGGGACGACGGACGTCGCCGAGGTCGCCGCCGCACACGCCGACCTCGCGACGGCCACCCTGCGCGCGGCGCTCGCCATCGCCCGCGCCGACGCGCCCTCCGACGCCGCCCAGTGCCGCATCGCCGTCATCGCGATGGGCAAGTGCGGGGGACACGAGCTGAACTACGTCTCCGACGTCGACGTGATCTTCGTCGGCGAACCGGTCGACGGCGCGGAGGAGAGCGGCGCACTGCAGGCCGCCACCCGGCTGGTCGCCCACATGATGAGGATCTGCTCCGACACCACCGTCGAGGGCACCATCTGGCCCGTCGACGCCAACCTCCGCCCCGAGGGCCGCAACGGACCCCTGGTACGGACCGTCTCCTCGCACCTCGCCTACTACCAGCGCTGGGCCAAGACCTGGGAGTTCCAGGCCCTTCTCAAGGCCCGGCCCGTCGCGGGCGACCCGGAGCTGGGGGCGCAGTACCTCGAAGCCGTCTCCCCGCTGGTGTGGCAGGCCGCCGACCGGGAGAACTTCGTCGGCGACGTGCAGAAGATGCGCCGCCGCGTCGTCGACAACATCCCCGTCGACCGCGTCGACCGCGAGCTCAAGCTCGGCCCCGGAGGGCTCCGGGACGTCGAGTTCGCCGTCCAGCTGCTCCAGCTCGTCCACGGGCGCGGCGACAGCACCCTGCGCGTCGGCTCCACCCTGGAGGCCCTGGGGGCGCTCGCCGACGGCGGATACGTCGGGCGGGCGGACGCCGCCCAGCTCGACGAGGCCTACCGCTTCCTGCGGGCGATGGAGCACCGCATCCAGCTCTACCGGCTCCGCCGCACCCACATGGTCCCCGAGGACGAGGCCGACCTGCGCAGGCTCGGGCGGTCCCTCGGGCTGCGCACGGACCCGGTGGCCGAACTCAACCGGGCGTGGCGTCGGCACGCCTCCGTCGTGCGGCGGCTGCACGAGAAGCTCTTCTACCGGCCGCTCCTGGACGCCGTGGCCCAGCTCGCCCCCGGCGAGCGCAGGCTCAGCGCCAAGGCCGCCGGCGTCCGGCTGGAGGCCCTCGGCTACGCCGACCCCGCCGCCGCGCTGCGGCACCTGGAAGCCCTGTCCTCGGGGGTCTCCCGCAAGGCCGCGATCCAGCGGACGCTGCTGCCGGTGCTGCTCGGCTGGTTCGCGGACTCCGCCGATCCGGACGCCGGTCTCCTGGGCTTCCGCCAGGTGTCCGACGCGCTCGGCAAGACCCCGTGGTACCTCCGCCTCCTGCGCGACGAGGGCGCCGCCGCCGAGAACCTCGCCCGGGTCCTGTCCGCCGGGCGGCTCGCCCCGGACCTGCTCATGCGCGCCCCGGAGGCCGTCGCCATCCTCGGTGACCCCGAAGGGCTGAAACCGCGCAGCCGCGACCACCTGGAGCAGGAGGTGCTGGCCGCGGTCGGCCGCGCCCCCGGTGCCGAGGCGGCCGTCGCGGTGGCCCGCGGGGTGCGCCGGCGGGAGCTGTTCCGGACGACGGCGGCCGACATCATCGGCTCGTACGGCACCGAGGACAACCCGGCCGAGACCGACCCGGGCGCCCTGGTCGACCGGGTCGGGTCCGCGGTCACCGATCTGAACGCCGCCACGCTCTCCGGGGCGCTGCGCGCCGCCGTCCGCGAGCGGTGGGGCTCCACCCTGCCGACCCGGTTCGCCGTCATCGGCATGGGCCGCTTCGGCGGGCACGAGCTGAGCTACGGATCGGACGCGGACGTCCTGTTCGTCCACCAGCCCCGGGAGGGGGTCGGCGAGGAGGAGGCCAGCCGGGCCGCGAACGCCGTCGTGTCGGAGATGCGCAGACTGCTGGAGCTGCCGACCGCCGATCCGCCGCTGCTCATCGACGCCGACCTGAGGCCGGAGGGCAAGACCGGGCCCCTCGCCCGCACCCTGAAGTCGTACGGGGCCTACTACCGGCGCTGGTCGCTGGTCTGGGAGAGCCAGGCGCTGCTCCGCGCCGAGCCCATGGCCGGTGACAAGGAGCTGGGACGCGCCTTCGTCGAGCTCGTCGACCCGCTGCGCTACCCGGTCGAGGGACCGGGCGACGAGGCGGTCCGGGAGATCCGGCGGCTCAAGGCGAGGATGGAGTCGGAGCGCATGCCGCGCGGCGCCGACCCGACGCTCCACACGAAGCTCGGGCGCGGCGGGCTGAGCGACGTCGAGTGGACGGTGCAGCTCATGCAGATGCGGCACGGCTGGGCGGAACCCGGCCTGCGGACCACGCGGACCCGCGAGGCGCTGGCGGCCGCGTGCGCGGCGGACCTGATCCCGGCGGAGGAGGCCCAGATGCTCGACGAGGCCTGGGTGCTGGCCTCCCGTGTGCGCAACGCGGTGATGCTGGTGCGGGGGCGGCCGGGCGACACGTTCCCCTCGAACCCGCGTGAGCTGACGGCGGTGGGCCGTTACCTCGGGTACGAGGAGGGGCACGTGGGGGACATGCTGGACGACTACCGGCGGATCACCCGGCGGGCACGGGCGGTGGTGGAGGAGCGGTTCTACGGCGCCTCGGGCTGAGGCGCCGGACACGCCGCCACCCCGTTCGACCACCCGGGCGGCGCCTCGGCCGCCCGTCCCGGTCGGCGGGCTTCGTCGACGGTCTCAGTCCGCGACGGTGCCCGGCCCGGCCGCCCGGGAGACCGGCTCGGGCGCTCGCCGGGGTGGCCGGCGCAGAGCGCGCAGACGGCTCCTGCGCGGCCCCTGGATCCGCTTCGGCAGCCGGTGCGGCAGAGCTCCGTACCAGGCGTAGGACATCGCCACGCCGAACGTCAGGCAGGCCATCCCGCCCACCGCGTCCAGCCAGAAGTGGTTCGCGGTCGCCACGATCACCACGAGCGTGGCCACGGGGTACAGCGCCCCCAGGATCCGCGCCCACGGGGCGGAGGCCAGGGCGCAGATGGTCAGCCCGCACCACAGCGACCAGCCGATGTGCATGGACGGCATCGCCGCGTACTGGTTCGACATGTGCTTGAAGTTGCCCGAGGCCATCGAACCCCAGGTCTCGTGCAGCATCACCGTGTCGAAGAAGCCGCCGCCGTTCATCAGCCGGGGCGGCGCCAGCGGGAAGACGTAGTAGCCGAGCAGGGCCACCGCGGTGGTGGCGAAGAGGGCCAGACGGGCTGCCGCGTAACGGCCCGGATGCCGGCGGAACAGCCAGACCAGCACCCCGATCGTCACGACGAAGTGGAGCGTCGCGTAGTAGTAGTTCATCGACACGATCAGCCATGTCACCGAGTTGACGGCGTGGTTGACCGTCTGCTCGAAGGCGAGCCCCATGCTGTGTTCCAGGGACCAGATCCAGTCGGCGTTGCGCAGGGCCGCGGCCTTCTGCTCGGGCACGGCGTTGCGCACCAGCGAGTAGAGCCAGTAACTGACCGCGATCAGCAGGATCTCGAACCAGAGACGCGGGCGGCGCGGGGAACGCAGGGAGCTGAGGGCGAGGCGGGTGCGCATACGGGGAGGGATGATCGCTCTCGTCGAACCGGACGAACCGGATGAACCGGCTGGACCGTGAAAACCGGACGCCGTCGCTCCGTCCGCGACGGGTGACGGGGTGGCCGCCGTGCGGTCTTCCTGTGTGGTCACGTGCGATTCACCCATAGGCGCAGAGTCTGCCAGATACATCCCCCTCCGCCCGATGATCCTCCGGTCGGGTTCCGGTCGCACATCCAGCACTTCACCGGCGGGTGTGCCCCGGGGAGGAAGGGGCCGGACCCGATGCGGTTGAACCGCGTACGACCAGCTCGGGCATGAAGACGAACTCGCTGTGCGGAGCCGGGGTGCCGCCGATCTCCTCCAGCAGGGTGCGCACCGCGGCCTGGCCCATCGCGGTCACCGGTTGCCGGATCGTGGTGAGCGGCGGATCGGTGAACGCTATGAGGGGCGAGTCGTCGTACCCGACCACCGAGAGGTCGCGGGGGACCTCCATCGACAGCCTGCGGGCCGCCCGGATGGCACCGAGCGCCATCATGTCGCTCGCGCACACCACCGCGGTGCACCCGCGCTCCATCAGTGCCGAGGCCGCCGCCTGCCCGCCCTCCAGCGTGTACAGGGAGTGCTGGATCAGTTCCTCCACCGCGTCGGCGGTGAGACCGAGCTGCTCCCGCATCGTGGCGTGGAACCCCTCGATCTTGCGGAGCACCGGAACGAAGCGCTTCGGCCCGACCGCCAGTCCGATGCGCTGGTGCCCCAGTGCCACCAGGTGTGTCACCGCGAGCCGCATCGCCGCACGGTCGTCGGGGGAGATGAACGGCGCCTGCACCTTGGGGGAGAAGCCGTTGACCAGGACGAAGGGGACACCCTGGGCGCGCAGTTGCTCGTAGCGCTGCATGTCGGCGGAGGTGTCCGCGTGCAGTCCGGAGACGAAGATGATGCCCGAGACGCCGCGGTCGACGAGCATCTCGGTGAGCTCGTCCTCGGTGGAGCCGCCCGGCGTCTGCGTCGCCAGGACCGGTGTGTAGCCCTGCCTGGTGAGCGCCTGGCCGATGACCTGGGCCAGCGCCGGGAAGATCGGGTTCTCCAGCTCGGGCGTGATCAGGCCGACGAGGCCCGCGCTGCGCCGGCGCAGCCGGACGGGGCGTTCGTAGCCGAGGACGTCGAGCGCCGCCAGGACGGATTCACGGGTGGTCGCGGCGACACCGGGCTTGCCGTTCAGTACGCGGCTGACCGTCGCTTCGCTGACCCCCGCCTGAGTTGCGATATCGGCAAGCCGTGCGGTCATGGCAATGGACTGTACCGGGCGCGTGTCGGATTGCCCACCATGCACGGGATCCGGCCGGACGGCCCCGGCCGTCACCGCTGGACGGCCCTCCCGCAGCAACATCTTGCAAGTCCTTGCGGGCGCACCCGGCCCCCTGCGATCAGATCGTCGTACCGCTGCTACGGCGGGCCTGGCCAGGCATGGGCAGGGTGGAAGGGCTTCCGTCAAGAGGCTTGACGGCAACCTTGCGGACACGCCAATGTAACGATCAGCGGTGCTTGCAGAAATATTCCGCAAGGTCTTTCGGTCGTCTTTCATCCTTGTTACGTTCACGTCGACCCGGCGCCGCGACGGAGCGGTACGGCAGTTGAAGGAGTTCAGATGCGACGTGGCATAACGGCCACCGCCCTGGTCGCGACCCTGGCGCTCGCGGCGACCGCCTGCGGAGGCGACGACGAGTCCGGCGGCAGCAAGAGCTCGGGCGAGCTCTCCGGCACGGTGACCTGGTGGGACACCTCGAACGTCGGCAGCGAGGACAAGGTCTTCAAGAAGATCGCCGAGGGCTTCGAGAAGAAGCACCCGAAGGTCGACGTCAAGTACGTCAACGTTCCCTTCGGCGAGGCGCAGAACAAGTTCAAGAACGCGGCCCAGGCCGGTTCCGGCGCCCCCGACGTCATCCGCTCCGAGGTCGCGTGGACCCCCGAGTTCGCCGACCTGGGCTACCTGGCCCCGCTGGACGGCACCGCGGCGCTCAAGGACGACAGCGACTTCCTCAAGCAGGCCGCCGCCTCGACCAAGTACAAGGGCAAGACGTACGCGGTCCCGCAGGTGATCGACTCCATGGGCATCTTCTACAACAAGAAGATGTTCGCTGACGCGGGCGTCGAGCCGCCGGCGAAGATCGCCGACCTGAAGACCGTCGCCGAGAAGATCAAGAAGAAGACCGGCAAGACCGGCCTCTACCTGCGCGGCGACGACTCGTACTACTTCCTCTCCTTCCTCTACGGCGAGGGCGGTGACCTGGTCGACGCCGACGCGAAGACCGTCACCGTGGACAACGCCGCGGGCGTCAAGGCGTTCGGTGTCGTGAAGGACCTCGTCGACTCCGGGACGGCGAAGACCGACGCCACGGACGGCTGGGAGAACATGATGCAGTCGTTCAAGAACGGCGACGTCGCCATGATGATCAACGGCCCCTGGGCCGTGGCCGACACCCTGACCGGCAAGGAGTTCACCGACAAGGCGAACCTGGGCATCTCCACGGTGCCGGCCGGCACCGCGGGCCAGGGCGCTCCGCAGGGCGGCCACAACCTCGGTGTCTACGCGGGCTCCAAGAACCTCGACGCCTCCTACGCGTTCGTCGAGTACATGACCTCGGTCGAGGCCCAGGCCCAGACCGCGGGTGAGCTCAACCTGCTGCCGACCCGCACCTCCGCGTACTCCAAGAAGGAGGCCGTGAACAGCGAGATCGTCCAGTTCTTCAAGCCCGTCGTCGAGACCGCGGTCGAGCGTCCGTGGATCCCGGAGACCGGCAGCCTCTTCGCCCCGCTGAACGTCGAGTACACCAAGGTCCTCACCGGCCAGACCACGCCGGAGAAGGCCGCCAAGGCGACCGGCGACTCCTACCGCAAGCTCCTCAAGGGCTGGAAGTAACTCAGGAAGGCAGGCCGGCTGATGGCTGTCCACACCAGCCAGTCGGTGGCGAAGGCCGCGGGCGACGACGTCGCCCGCGGCCGGAGCCGCGGTACTGGTAACCCCCCGCCGCCGAGCAGGTTCCGGCGCGCCCTGTCGGTCCACTGGTACGCCTGGACCATGGTCGCCCCGGTCGTGCTCGTGATCGGCGTGATCATCGGCTACCCGCTGGTCCGCGGCATCTGGCTGTCGATGACCGACGCCAACGAGCGCAACGTCGCCCGGTCCATCGGCGTCAACGAGATGCCCGCCACCTACGAGTTCGTGGGTCTGGACAACTACGCCGACGCCCTGACCGGCAACCAGTTCCTCGGGACGCTCGGCTGGACCCTGGTGTGGACGGTCTCCTGTGTGACCATCACCTTCTGCCTGGGCATGGCCCTCGCCAACATCCTCAACCGCAGGATCGTCGGCCGCTCCGCCTACCGCATGGCCCTGATCCTGCCCTGGGCCATCCCCGGCTTCGTGTCGGTCTTCGCCTGGCGCTTCCTCTACAACGAGAACAACGGGCTGCTCAACAAGATCCTCGGCGGCGCCGGAATCGACGGCATACCCTGGCTGAACGACCCCACCTGGGCGAAGTTCTCCGTCATCGCCGTCAACGTCTGGCTCGGCGTGCCGTTCATGATGGTCGCCCTCCTCGGCGGACTGCAGTCGATCCCCGCCGAGCAGTACGAGGCCGCGGAGATGGACGGCGCCACCGCCTGGCAGCGCTTCCGCCACGTCACGCTTCCCGGACTGCGCCCGGTCTCCACCACGGTGGTCCTGCTCTCCACCATCTGGACCTTCAACATGTTCCCGGTGATCTTCCTGCTGACCCGCGGCGGACCCGGCGAGGCCACGCAGATCCTGGTCACCCAGGCGTACAAATTCTCCTTCGAGATCAGCCCGCGCGACTTCGCGCAGTCCTCCACCTGGGGCGTGCTGATCCTCGTACTCCTGATGCTCTTCGCCATGGTGTACCGGCGAGTGCTCCGCACGCAGGGAGACAACTGGTGACCACCGCCACCGCACCCTCCGCCCGGCACGGCGCCCGCAAGGTCCGCCGCCGGGGCGACCGCTCGCCGGCCGCGTCCCTGGCCCTGCACCTCACCCTGATCGTCACCTCGGTGATCGCGGTCTTCCCGGTGCTGTGGGTCCTGCTGACGTCGCTGAAGCCCGCGAAGTTCGCGTCGACCACAGACTTCTTCAAAGAGACGACGTTCGAGAACTACACCAACCTGATCAAGGACACCGAGTTCCTGGCCTGGTTCGGCAACTCCGTGATCGTCGCGGGACTCTCGACCGTCATCGGCGTCTTCGTCTCCGCCACCACCGGCTACGCCGTCAGCCGCTTCCGCTTCCCCGGCAAGCGCGGGCTGATGTGGACGCTGCTCGTCACCCAGATGTTCCCGGTGGCCGTCCTCATCGTGCCGATCTACAACATCATGTCGACGATGGGCCTGCTCAACCAGCCGGCCGGACTCGTCATCACCTACCTCACCATCTCGGTGCCCTTCTGCGCCTGGATGATGAAGGGCTTCTTCGACACGATCCCGCGCGAGATCGACGAGTCGGGGCAGGTCGACGGGCTCACCCCGTTCGGCACGTTCTGGCGGCTCATCCTGCCGCTCGCCAAGCCCGGCCTCGCCGTCACCGCCTTCTACTCCTTCATCACCGCCTGGGGCGAAGTGGCCTACGCCTCCGCCTTCATGGTGGGTGACGAGAACCTCACGCTCGCCGGCGGACTGCAGAAGTTCGTCAACCAGTACGGAGCCCAGTGGGGCCCGATGACCGCGGCGTCCGTGCTCATCGCGATCCCGGCCGCGCTGGTCTTCCTGTTCGCGCAGAAGCACCTGGTCACCGGCATGTCCGCCGGAGCCGTCAAGGGCTGACGCACCCAGTCCCCGTACGACCGCACGCAACGTCACGGCGGCGCCGGACCCCGACCGGGCACCGGCGCCGCTCCCCACCCAGACACCCCAGGGACGACATGACCCAGCACCTCGCTGCCCCCTCCACCGGCACGTCCGACGACGCCCCGGGCCACCGCACCGGCTGGTGGCAGGACGCGGTGATCTACCAGGTGTACCCGCGCAGCTTCGCCGACGGAAACGGCGACGGCATGGGGGATCTCGCGGGTGTCACCGCGCGGCTCCCGTACCTCCGGGACCTCGGTGTCGACGCCGTCTGGCTCAGCCCCTTCTACGCCTCCCCGCAGGCCGACGCCGGTTACGACGTCGCCGACTACCGGGCCATCGACCCGATGTTCGGCACCCTGCTGGACGCCGACGCCCTGATCCGCGAAGCCCACGGACTGGGCCTGCGCATCATCGTCGACCTGGTGCCCAACCACTCGTCCGACCAGCACGAGTGGTTCAAGCGCGCCCTCGCCGAGGGCCCCGGGTCGGCCCTGCGCGAGCGCTACCACTTCCGCGCCGGCAAGGGCGCCGACGGCGAACTCCCGCCCAACGACTGGGAGTCCATCTTCGGCGGCCCGGCCTGGACCCGTACCACCGACCCCGACGGCACGCCCGGCGAGTGGTACCTGCACCTCTTCGCGCCCGAGCAGCCGGACTTCAACTGGGAGCACCCGGCCGTCGCCGACGAGTTCCGCTCCATCCTGCGCTTCTGGCTGGACATGGGCGTCGACGGCTTCCGTGTCGACGTCGCCCACGGCCTCGTCAAGGCGGAGGGCCTGCCGGACCTGGGCTCGCACGACCAGCTGAAACTGCTGGGCAACGATGTCATGCCGTTCTTCGACCAGGACGGCGTGCACGAGATCTACCGCAGCTGGCGCACCGTCCTCGACGAGTACTCCGGCGACCGCGTCCTGGTCGCCGAGGCGTGGACCCCCACCGTCGAGCGCACGGCCAACTACGTGCGCCCGGACGAGATGCACCAGGCCTTCAACTTCCAGTACCTGTCGACCGCCTGGAACGCCGCCGAGCTGCGCGCCGTCATCGACTCCTCGCTCGACGCGATGCGTCCGGTGGGCGCCCCCACCACCTGGGTGCTCTCCAACCACGACGTCACCCGGCACGCCACCCGCTTCGCCAACCCGCCGGGCCTGGGCACCCAGATCCGCACCCCCGGAGACCGCGAGCTCGGACTGCGCCGGGCGCGCGCGGCCACCCTGCTGATGCTGGCGCTGCCCGGTTCCGCCTACGTCTACCAGGGCGAGGAGCTGGGCCTCCCGGACGTCACCGACCTGCCCGACGAGGCCCGCCAGGACCCGTCGTTCTTCCGCGCCGAGGGCCAGGACGGGTTCCGCGACGGCTGCCGGGTGCCGATCCCGTGGACCCGCGAGGGAAGCTCGTACGGCTTCGGCGGCGGTGGCAGCTGGCTGCCGCAGCCCGACACCTGGGGCGCGCTCTCCGTCGAGGCCCAGGACGGCGTGCAGGGTTCCACGCTGGAGCTGTACCGCGCCGCGATCGCCGCACGGCGTGAGCACCCGGGCCTCGGCGCCGGCACGGACGTCGAGTGGCTGGACGCCCCCGAGGGCGTGCTCGCGCTCGGCCGCCCCGGCTTCGTCGCCACCGTCAACACCACCGGAGCGCCGGTGCGGATCACCGTCCCCGGCACGCTGCTGCTCGCCAGCGGCCCCGTCGCCGTCGACGGCACCACCGTCGAGCTGCCCGCCGACACCACGGTGTGGTGGACGGTGTGACCGTCCCCGCGCCCAGGACCGGACCGGCGCTGCGGCTCTCCGACATCGCCGGTCAGGCCGCGGTCAGCGAGGCGACCGTCAGCCGCGTCCTGAACGGGAAGCCGGGCGTCGCGGACACCACGCGTCAGCGGGTGCTCGCGGCGCTCGACATCCTCGGCTACGAACGCCCCGTACGGCTGCGGCAGCGCAGCGCGGGGCTGATCGGGCTGGTGACGCCCGAACTGGTCAACCCGATCTTCCCGGCGTTCGCCCAGTCCGTGGAGCAGGTGCTCGCGGGGCACGGCTACACGCCCGTGCTCTGCACCCAGCTGCCCGGGGGCGCCACCGAGGACGAACTGGTCGAACAGCTCGTCGAGCGCGGTGTGGGCGGCATCGTGTTCCTGTCCGGGCTGCACGCCGACACCTCGGCCGACCCGTCGCGCTACGCCGCGCTCACCGAACGCGGCGTGCCGTTCGTCCTCATCAACGGCTACAACGAGCGCATCAGCGCCCCGTTCGTCTCGCCGGACGACCAGGCCGCCGTGCGGATGGCCGTCGGTCATCTCGCCGAGCTCGGTCACCGGCGGATCGGCCTGGCGATCGGGCCGCAGCGCTACGTGCCGTCCCGGCGCAAGCGGGACGGTTTCGTCGACGCGGCCGTGTCCGTGCTCGGCATGGACCGCGAGGAAGCCGAACTCCTGGTCTGCTCGACGCTGTTCAGCGTCGAAGGCGGCCAGGTCGCGGCGGGCGCGCTGCTCGACCGCGGCTGCACCGGCATCGTCTGCGGCAGCGACCTGATGGCGCTCGGCGTGGTCAGGGCGGCGCGGGAGCGGGGACTCGACGTCCCCCGGGACGTCTCCGTCGTCGGCTTCGACGACTCCCAGCTCATCGCCTTCACCGACCCGCCCCTGACCACCGTGCGTCAGCCGGTGCAGGCGATGGCGGCGGCGGCCGTGGGGGCGCTGCTGGAGGAGATCGCCGGAAGTCCCGTGCAGCGCACGGAGTACGTGTTCCAGCCCGAGCTGGTGGTACGGGGGTCCACCGCGGCGGCGCGCGGCGCCTGAACGGGCGCGGTGCACAGGGGGAGGTGCGGGGCCGGGTCCGGAGGGGGGACCCGGCCCCGTCCCGACCTCCTGACCGGCCGGAGGGCCCGGACCGCTGTCACGC
>Ga0247818_10001408_pt1 | contig 15196 bp, 12 predicted proteins | sample 13C_Glucose_Day1_FD_192424 | JGI IMG/M metagenome (GOLD analysis project Ga0247818, IMG submission 192424) | Soil microbial communities from agricultural site in Penn Yan, New York, United States - 13C_Glucose_Day1 | ecosystem: Environmental > Terrestrial > Soil > Agricultural land | place...
ACGAGCGCTACCTGGAACCTCTTTCACTGGCGGGACAGCCACTTCATAGCCATCTCGGCTTCGGCGACAGCGGCAGTGAGACCACGAAGCTCAAACAGATTCTCGAGCGGCTCGAGTTGGGACTGTTGGACAAGGGCTCGGGGCTTGCAAAGGGCAGTTACGGCCTGGGCTCCAATAATCTGCTGTTCATGGCCTGCGAGCTCCTCCTGCTGGGCAAGGAGCCAGACGGTCTGCCACTGCTGCTGATTGAAGAGCCAGAGGCGCACCTCCATCCGCAGCGCCAACTCAGACTGATGGAGTTCCTGGAGCGAGCTTCCCAGCCTCAAGCCCAAGCTGAGGAACACGTTCAAGAACAAGTGCAGACACGGCCCGTCCAGGTGATTCTGACAACGCACAGCCCAAACCTGAGCTCCAAGATCGCCTTGGAAAACCTCGTGCTCATTCAAGGTCAGCGCGCGTTCTCCATGGCGCAGGGGCGAACCAAACTGTCGGTAGATGACTATCGGTTTTTGAGTCGTTTCCTGGATGTCACCAAAGCCAGCCTGTTCTTTGCCAAGGGGCTGCTCATCGTTGAAGGGGATGCTGAGGCGATTCTTCTGCCGGCGTTGGCCCGGCTGCTTGGACGTGACCTGACCGAGCATGGTGTATCAATCGTCAACGTCGGCGGGGTCGGTTTGCGTCGATATGCGCACATCATGCAGCGCGCCGACGAGTCTGAAGGCGCCATACAAATCCCCACCGCCTGCATCACCGACATGGATGTGATGCCTGATTGCGCGCCAGCCATCATGGGGCTGAACCCGAACAAGCGCAAACCCGATGGTAAGCCGGCGTCTCGGCGGTGGCGCATTCTGAGCGACTTCGGCGCGACTGATATGGAGCGAGAACCCAAGCTAGCGGCTCATCGGCAAAAACGGACACGTGGCGATGGCCAGAACGTGAAAACCTTCGTGGCCAATCATTGGACGCTTGAGTACGACCTGGCTGTCGGGGGACTCATGGATTGGGTACATCGAGCCGCCGTGCTGGCTTTGCATGACGCGAAGATCAACGAGCGCAAGCTGACTCGGGAGAAAGTGCTCGAGAGGGCAAGCAGGGCGCTGGAGGCCCTCAAGACTCGGTACCCCACCGAGGAGGAGCGCGCTACGGAGATCTACCGTCTTGTGGATTCCGGTTCCAAGTCGATCACCGCACAGCACCTGGTCGACCTGTTGCAGCTTGCAGTTTATGAGGGTGAGCTCGATCAGGCAAGCTTGCGTACAGCGCTACCGAGCTATGTCGTTGAAGCGATCGACTACGCCACAGGCGGCCCTCTCTTGGCTCAATCACCAGAGTCACCTGCGGCTCCTGCAACCACGGCCGATGCACAAGCAGCCGGTGTGGAGGAACCTGCGTAATGCGGCTTCAGGATCTTGTTCCGCCAGTCACGGATGCAGACATCGAATGGGTGAGCGGGCTTATGTCGCTGCGCGATCTGGATGAGCCTCGGAGGGCGTTTCTCAAACGTCTCGATACGCTCGATGTGGCGGCATGCCCAGGGAGCGGCAAGACCACCCTGGTGGTTGCCAAGCTCGCCATCCTTTGTCGTCACTGGCATAGCCGTACTCAGGGGATTTGTGTGCTTTCGCACACCAATGCGGCGCGCGAAGAAATCGAGCGTCGGCTGGGCGCCACGGAGGTTGGCCAGAGGCTGCTGAGATACCCCCATTTCATCGACACCATCCATGGTTTTGTCATGCGGTTTTTGGCGTCGCCCTGGCTGCGGTCGAATGGCCATCCGCTGGTAATGATCGATGACGAGGCGACCGGGCGTGCCAGGGGTAGGGCGCTGGGACACGAGCGGAGAAATATGGAGACGTTCCTTGGCAGAAAGGAAAGAACGCTTGCTGATCTTCGTCTTCAAACGGCTGATTTTTCGAATCCGCTTGGGGGAGTGCATTACATTTGCTCACCCGAGGCTCCCTCATACGGAAAACTAGGTAGAGCAATGGGCGCTGCCGCTTCGGAAGGTTACTTTTGCTATGACGAGGTCTTCACGCTCGGCCAGGCCATGATTGAGCAGGAGCCAAATGTCGCTCAGTCGCTGCAAGCGCGGTTCCCCTGTGTGCTCATCGACGAGATGCAGGACACGGATGTCGTGCAGAATCAGCTCTTGAGCCACGTGTTTCCACGCGATGCCGTGAATACAGTCGTGGTCAGGGTAGGGGATCCCAATCAGCAGATCTTTGAGGGTGACGGCGAGTCTGATGGTGCTTTTCCTCATGGAGAGACAATCGATATCTCCACCAGCTTTCGATTCAACCAGGCCATTGCTTCCTTGGCGAACAACTTCGCAGTCACTCCCATTGCCGGGGGATTGATCGGGAGGGGCAGGGCCGGCGCTGTTTGTCCAAACACGATCTTTGTCTTCCCTGACGACGATACGAGCGGTGTTCTCGGTGCGTTTGCGCAGCTGGTTTCCCGGTGCCTGCCTGTCTCGGATCGCAAGGATGGGGTGCATGCGATCGGCGCCGTTCACCGGCTAAAGAACTACAAGGAGGAGCAATTCCCGAAAGCTCTGGAGCACTACTGGAGCGCCTATCGCTCATATGCCAACAGCTCGAGGTATACGCCGAAAACATTCGTTGAAGGTATTCGCAGGGCGAGAGCGCATCTGGCCGTTAGCGGTCATGCACACGAAAGCGTTGAAATGATCGCCAAGTGTTTGCTTCATCTGGCTGAGCGTGCGGGTTTGAGGAGACCTGTCCAGATCAGGACGAGGCTTCACCGCTTCATAGAGCGCGGCTTGTCGTTGAACACGACGCTTCTGGAAGCCTACCAGCGAGGCATCTACCTCTATTTGTTCTATGCCCACCCGCTACGAGAGGAGCGTTGGGTTCAGAGGCATGCCGTACTGCTGAAGCGCCTGATCGCAGAGCTGCATCCTGGCGAGACGATTTCAAACGAACCCGAGGTTGAGGCGTACCTGGCGTGGACAGAGCCGCGTGATAAGGACGAGTCCGAGATCCCCCGTGAAACCATCAACGCATACCGATCCGACGAAGGTGATCATGACCCCGTCGACTTCCAACTGTCATCCATGCACGCCGTCAAAGGCAAGACTCATTCGGCGACACTGATTGTGGAAACGTTCAGTGGTCAGCATGTCTTGGAGATGATGTTGCCCTGGCTGGAGGGTAAGCCGCTGGTGAAGAAGGAACATCAGGTGACTTACCGGAAGAACAGGATGCTCATGTACGTCGGGATGACCAGGCCTACGCACTTGCTGTGCCTGGCTATTCGAACCAGTGCAATGGGTGAAGGGGAGGCGAGAGCTGAGCGAAGGGCAGCGCTGGAAGCGCAGGGATGGGTGATCAATGAGCTCGGTGCACGAGTGACTCACTAACTCACGCACCTGAATGTGGGGCACCGGGAAGACCGCCGCGACCACTGAATCGGTGCCCGATCCATGACACGCCTTCAGACGGCCAGCGCCAGGCAGGGGGCATTAGAGACAGAGGGTAGGGCGGATGCTCTGCAAGGGCACCGACATCAAGCGGTTTCAGGACACTTGGGAGAAAGTGCTCGAAGTAGAGTTGAAATCAAAACAGCTTAAGGGCATTGATACATCACCGTTAATCAGTGAGGTACAACAATGCGTGGAAGTTACAGCAGCAGCTCGTCTGCCGGGATCTTGATCTGTTTGGCCGTGGTTTTGTGTTTCTGTGCTGTGGTCACCTTGGCTGCCCAAGTACATCTAGACATCGCCACGACCGGCGTTGTCCTGGGGAGGCAGGGTCTGGCCTGGCTCTTTGGATACTGCCTGGGCCGAGGGCTACTAGGCGTGGGCCTCAGCTACAGCTGGCCAGTGTGCCTCGGGCTCTCCTGGATCGCACTCATGCCTGCGTTCGGCGTTTGGCTTGACGAGGATACCTACGCCTGGCTCGAGCCTTTTTGGTCTCAATGTGCAAGTGTAGTAGCAGTAGCGCTTCTCGCGTTTCGCATCAGATCATTCGTAGCGTAAGTCGGATCGGGGCGTGACCATGAAGACCTCAGACTGAGGTCGGGGCGCGCCCTGCAATCGATGGCATCATTTATTCTGCTGGGGCACTCGACAGGTTCGAGAAGTACTAGGTGAACATTCTGACAAACCAATGCTCTTTTATCCTTCTCAGCCACCCCTTGCGCCGGATTTTACTTGAATCACTCCCATATTCTGCATGATATCGCTGCACCGCCGCCTCCATTTCACCCACGTACCTTTTAAAATCGCCGACTGCATACTCCAAAAAACGTTCGTCCATCAGGACGTCGTCAATAAAGTTGACCGACACCCCCTCAGTTTTTCGAATGGCGGACAAGACCCTTTTTTCCGAAGGGCTCTTTTTACCAATGCGCGTGCTTATCTCCCTGTAGCCCTTAGCGGTGCCGTCGCTATGAGCCATTACGTTCCTGATAACAGTCAGATGATCCAGGTCTGTGATGCCCTTGCCACCAATGACCTTTTTCAGCATATCGTGGGCCTTTTCTATTGCCCCCATACCCTTGAGCTTTCCCTCAAACCCAGTGAGTTCAAGCATAAACTCCAGGCATTGACTCATGCGGTGTTCGAACAACCCGAACATCGTAAGAAATGCTGAGCGGCGCGTGAGTTGGGTGATCATAAACTTGTGAGTCAATAACACTTCTTCATGGTCATAATCGATAGAAGAGCCGCATGAGTAGAAAGTCCGTTGCCGCACGTAGCTTTCACCGTACTGATCGTACGTTTCTTCTTCGTACTCATGCTCCTTTATCGAATCGTCGGCATCCTTGAGTGCAAGCGCTACATTTTTTTCTGCCTGCTCTGCAAGCATTCGCATGACAGAGATGGACTCGCAGAGGGCGAACATATGAACACTGAAAATAAAGTCGAGCTTGGCCAAGTTGCCTCCCTGCAGGCTCATTTCGAAGACACACGATTTTCTAGGCAGATCTGAGATCTGCTCAGCGTACATAATCCAGCCGCGTCTCGATATCCCAGCCTGAGCTGGCGCCCACACAGACGTCCGCGCATCAAGTGCACGCCATGGATCTGGGAGGGCGGGGCTCTTGGTTTTCAGCTGTCAGGGGACTGATCTGCCCCCGCATGGCTTCCAACAGCGCTTCAAGCGCATCGAGCAAGCGTTGATCTTCACGGGAATCCCCGGTTTCCGGCCTGTACGTTTGGCAATGCCGCATCAAGGCATCAAAATCGTTGCGGTTGAGGTCAAACTCAATAAACATCTAAACCCTCCAAGTGTTCGCTATAGCGATCGCCAGTATAGATGAGCATCTGCGGCGACCTGCTTTCTGGCGAAATCCCGCGGGTGACGGTTAGGGGAGGGCAGTAATTGGACACTTGCTTGGAAACGGCTGTGTGGGCGCGGGCTACTGAACATTATGGTTCTGACCTGGAACGTATTCTGGACTCAGCCATTTCGAGCTACAAAAGGGCCCCTAGGCTTGAATCGCCATCGCGCCTTTATGCGCAAGACCTCGATATCGAGGGACTGGAGGCGCTGCACAGAGCGTTGATTCGAAGCCGGGCTAGCCGCTTTCACGTGCTCAATCCTGGCATTGAAATGCGCCAATTCCTGCGATTACATCTGGTTCATTGCTTGCGTCGCTGTCTTCTCGATGATGGGCATGCCACAGGTATGATGCGCGACCATCACTTGGCAGGGGATCTGGGCTTATAGCGGATGGCATGCCCCCGCTTGCTGATCATCCTACCCAAGTGTTGGCTCACGCAGCGATGGTCATTCTTCAGAGGCGTAGGCCGCTCTCACTTCGGGTATACGCGCTGAGAACTCCTCCGCCAACCACACGTACTTCTTCGAAATATCAGCTTCGTCTTTGAATTTGGCGATCAGGCGCTCAATTGCCTCCGGCGCAGACAGCATCGCCGACCTGTATTGCTCCAGGAATTCTTCGCCCAGTGTGCTTTGAGCGGAGTCGTTGATGATGTGCCGAAACGCAGTGGCCAAGGATGCGTAGAAGAAGTCGCCATCCTGCTCCTGGATGAAGGACTCGAAAAGCCCAAACGTTTCGACTTCGCGGTAGCGCTCGATGCAGTGGCGGTCAATCAGGAAGCGAGGAGCGATTGCGAGCTTCGATTCCAGGTAGTAAGCGCGATTCATCGCCGGGCCGAACATAGGGCCATTTTCGACATGAACCAGTGGCCCGACTGTGACGCCGCCACGCAGCAGAAGCTTGTGGCTCATCCACATCATGGTGCTGAGCTTTGTCAGCAAGTCCAGCACCATCTGGGACGCCATGATATTGTTCGCCGGCGCGGAAATTACCAGGCTGTCCGAGAAATAATGCACTGCAACCGGAGCCAGATGCCTCATGGCTGCTGTTGCTCTCCGCAGATCGCTAAGGAGCTGCTCCATCTCCTCCGTAGGCACCTTGTCATGGTTGATGGTGAACGGCATCTCATCTCGGATCTTGTCGGGATGGATGGACATCAGGGCATCCAAGATCTTTTGGACGACATCTGGGGCGACGGCGCTGGATTCAACGAGCTTACCAAACCCCAAAATGTCGACGAATGCGATGAAACGTTCTTCGTACACAATCCGTTCCTTTTGGCGAAAGGGCGTGATTGTCGGTGTTTATCTGCTGTCACGACAAGCACCATCAGCATGGCGGTTTGTGTAGCTGCTTAGAGGAAAGGTGGTCAGCAGGCGCACGAATGGCCGCCACTACTTTCCTGAGCCACCTATCAATCGGCGACAGCCGTATTCGCTTCACGGGTTGCACAATGGCGGCGCTCCCTGGTGAAAGCCCCATATAACTTAGCGCGTTGCCTCATCTGGCCTCGTGGCGTGGCGCCGGGATCAGATAAGCGGCATGAGTGCAGCAGGGGCAAGATTCGCTGAGGGGCGTCGTCGAGTAGCCTTCACCAAACTTTCATGGCATATAGCTACTGGGTTATCACCACCGCCGTCATCCATGTGATTGAAGCGTGTTGCCACGTGGGGGCTGCATGCCTTCTGGAAAGATTTAGCCTGCAAAACTGAGGCCTTTCACTCACTAACACCTGATTGCCAGGGAGAGCCATGCAGCTACAGGACTTGCTTTCTAGAGGGTATTTCCCGATCCAGCTTCCAGTCGGGTTCAGCACCACGCAATTGGCGGAAAACATCGAGGCGCTTCAAGCTTCCTGGGATGAGGCCCTGGACGGAAGAGGGCGCATACTTTCCCAGTCCGAACGATTTTCGGTGGCGAGGTCGTCATACAGCAGACGTACCACCTCTATACCCAACCCCGTCAATTTCTATGGATTGGCCAAGGACATCTGCCGGTACTGGCCGCAAATCCAAGAGCATTTCAACAAGAGTGCAATCTCTCGAAGCATTCCCGGGGCTGGGGGATCGCTGCGGGCGATTGAGCTGACGAAATTCACCGACCTGTATGAGGAACGAGTGCGCCGCTCGGCGGGCGCACGGTATGCGCTGGTCACCGATATCTCGAGCTATTTCCCCACCATCTACACCCATACAATTCCTTGGGCCTTGCACTCGAAGGCGCTAGCCAAGGTAAACAGGGGCAAATCTGATCATTTCTTCGGTAACGCCCTGGATCAGCGCTGCATGGGTACGCAGGATGGGCAGACCATTGGGTTGCCGATTGGCCCGGATACGTCGCACATCATTGCCGAGATGATAGGCGTCGCGATTGACGAATCCATTCGAGACGCGCTGGGCGGCTGGCCCAAAGGCTTCCGCTATGTCGATGACTTCACATTCTTTTTCAACACCAGGGAAGAGGCCGAACGTGCGCTGGCTGTCATCATCAAATGCGTCAGCGCCTTTGAACTGCAGATCAATGCATCCAAAACGAAGATTGTTGAAGTCCGCGAGCTCGTCCAAGAGTCCTGGAAATACACCCTCAAAAAGCTGGTTGTCTCACCGAAGCGCCGTCAGCAAAAAGACGACATCCACCACTATTTTGAGGTGCTGTTCTCGCTGGAGGCACGGTTCAAGGACGAAAGCTTGGTCAAGTATGGCTTGAAGCAGCTTTCGTCCACGATTATCAAAAAATCGAACTGGCCCATCGCCGAAGCCTACCTGCTCAAATGCGGGTATGGATTTCCCAACACACTTCAGGTGATCACCCAGATCCTGGTGACCTACCATCGCCATCAGTATGAATTGAACCGGGAAGCGCTGGGCGATTTCTGCAGAAACCTCCTCGGGTCAGCCTCTGCAGCGAACCATCACAGTGAGACGGCCTGGCTGCTATGGCTGTGCAAGGAGCTCAGGATCTGCCTAGAGGCGCCACTGGTACAGCAAGTGCTACAGATGGAGAGCTCCGTTTGCTCGCTCATCGCGCTGGATCTGAATCAGTCAGGTTTGGTGGACGGGGAGCTCAATCTTGCCGATCTCGAATCGTTGGCAACGGGACAGGCGCTTGTGGGCAACAATTGGATGCTGGCATATGAAGGCGGGCGCCGGCGTTGGCTTTCCAACTCAAACCTTGAATTCATCCAGGGAGAACCATGCTTCGCCGCAATGCTGGCGGCTGGCGTAGGTTTTTACAGTGAAGCGGCTCAGCTTCCGCCTATCTTCCAGCTTAAGCAATCAGCGCTCAATGACTTCGATTTCGACTCCGACGATGCCATCGAAGACGAGTTCGACTTCGATGACATGGATGAAGAGTACTTTGACTCCGCTGACCAGGGCGATGAGGATGATGATGAGGACGAGCCGGGGACGGCGGCGCGGCCAGCTGGCACTGCCGGCGACTCCGTTCCGGACGAAATCTGGTAGGCGGGCGAGTAGGGCGCAGTTGGCGGTGGTTAGGCAGGCTAGTCCGGTCGACGCCCCTGGGCCGCCCTGGATTGCCCAGACGCTCAGCCGCGTTACTTCGTCAGCAGGCAGCTACGCGCCTTTCAAACCAGGCTCCATCGTCGCTACGCTTAGGCTGTCCCTTTGATTTTGTGCGTCTTGCATTATGCAAGGCGGACTTGCCTCCCTTGACTTGCGCGAAGTTACTACCGAAGTGGTTCCCCCCACACAACGATTAGATGAGCAGGCCCGATCGAAGCTGGAATACAAGTGGACGCTCAGAATGACCTCATGGCTTCTTGCCCAGTGCTCCTCGGTTCTGTAGTACGGATTCAAAGTGTTGCGGGAATTAGGATGGCGTTTCCACTTATAACGCGAATGGTGCGGCATTAGACATGGAGAGAGTTATGGAAGGCACTCAGCAAACCTCGCAGGACACCTGGAATGGAGAGGACGTTCTAGACCCCAGTTTCATTACAGTCCGTCGCCCATTGGAAAGCGGCTTTTGCGTTGACTTGTACCTTCAGGTTTTTGACAAAATCTCCTCGGACAAATGGCAGTCATTGCCCGAAGACAGATGGCATCGGCTAGCCACGATTGAGCCAGGCTGGATCACGATGTACCCCATCTATACTAACCCTCACACCCAGCGCTATCGAAGCCCGAAAAACGGAACGGTGGGCTGCATCATGTATAGCCATCACTCGACGCGCGACCTTCCGCAGACCCCTGAAGACACCATCCTCTACATTGACGTCAGCCTTCCTCGGAAATTGTTTGATTCCTGCGATGAGGGTCTGGGGCTTGTGAAACAGCTCACCCCGCTTTGGCGAGGCTTGCGATTCGCTCCTGGTTTAAAAACCCTAATCATATCGGATGATAGTGACACCTCGATCACAGACAACATTGTCTTTGTGAGTGAGGCGATGGTGGATGAATGCCGTAGAACATGCATGCGGATTACCCGGGCCCGAAAAAAGGGTGAGACGTCAGCCCAGTTGCACTGGGTGATGAGCCAGGTGTTTCCGACGCTGATGCCCAATGTAGTCTTTGAAGGCAGCCGTCCTGTGCTGGCGAGCGATACGACCGGTCGTAGAGTCAGCAACCGGATTGCACGAGCGGCTGTGCGAGCGCGGCGTCATCAGCTCCAGGAAGTGAAGGTCGGCGTTGAGATGTTGGCCAAGGAAGCGCCTCGCGAGCTTTTCGAATTGCACGCGCAGATAGAGAGGGTCACGTTGGCCGTAATGATCGAAAAGTTCGAGACCATGCTAGGCCAGAACCTCAGCGAGGGGCACTGGCAGCAGTTTTTCGAAGCCAACCTGTTCATCCTAGCGATGGTGTTCTCACGCCCTGTGGCGCTTCTGCATACCCAGTTCCATGCCCAAGGTTCTACGATTAACGGAGCTGGCGCTCATATTGGCGATTTGCTTTTCTCACAAGGACGGGAACTGGCCATCGTCGAAATCAAGAAACCTTCCACCCCGTTGATGCAAAGCCGACCGTATCGCAACCGGGATGTCTTCGGCCCGAATCTGCAGCTCAGTGGAGCAATTACACAGGTGCTACATCAGCAAGGCCTGATGCGTTCTAACTGGCTGTCGCACCTTCGAGATCCAACGATGCGAGACTTAAATCCAGACACAGCGAGGTGCGTTGTCATTGCCGGTACCAAGCCAACCGAGGAAGGCCGCCGGCGCAGCTTCGAGATATTCCGCAATGCCTGCAAGGACGTCGAAGTCGTGACCTTCGATGAGCTGCTGGGCAAGCTGCGTTTGCTGGCGCAGCACCTGGCGCCCGCAGACCCGGCCAACATCCCAGATATTTTCTGAATATATGGCCGGACGTTATCTTGAGTGAAGATATCTTGGGGGAGTGCCACGGCCAATCAAAGACCTGAGCATCTGTTCTGGCTGGCGATGTTCCCAGGTACTTAGCAGCTCGACCGGATCAGTACCAAATTGCTTTGACGAATCGAAGAGATACGCACGGCCATCCGGGCAATAGCAGCTATCGCATTAGCCGAGCGAGTCGCAATCGTTGTAGAACGTGATGACGCAGCCATCGACTTCAACGGTAATCATGCCGCAGTAGATCTCAATCCATGATATCTCGCCCAAACGGCGCATGGTGCGAACGCTAAAGGCGATGTCGCGAAGCACTTGACACGTCTCGCGGGCGGTAAGCGATGTTGCTGACAAACATGCGAGTCTGAGCCTTGGTGTTTGCGAATCATCCTTGCAAGTTGAGGCGCCAAGCGAGCTAGCGGGACACATAGTTTAACATAATATACATTACACGTAACAAGATGTTGCAAGATTAACGTGGTTGCCACGGGGAATTGAAATCACCGCCACGTTAACACCCGCTAAACCTCTACCTCCGATATTGCCGTAGATTCCCCATCTGATCATTCGACTGAAAAAATCCCGCTACTGACCGTAACGGGATTTCTGATCTGGTTTGAAATGCCCCGATTCGACTTCTGGAGAATTTACTCACCACTTGTCGAACTCACAGGCTTGATCGTTTTCTCAGTAATTGTATGTTTCGCGATAACACGCTGATCCGCTGGTTTGTTGATCAAATCATTTCGTCGGGCCACTTGCGCGGGTGTTAATTGTTTCAATTGCTCTGGAGTCAGGTTCAAGAGTTGGTCATCGCTGAACGTTGTCATGGCGTTTTCTCCTTGGTGGAATGTACTCATTACGCAGCGACTATCCTTTGCCCCTCAGAGCAATTTTAAAACTGTAAGAAATAACAGTTTTTTAGGCCCGTTTGCGTTATTGCTCATAACGAAAGGACATGATGATGTGCGACTGGGTGCGCTGGGTTCATTATCTCCTCCGTTATCGGGAGGCTTTTTGATAGCTCAACTAAACGGTCATTTAGTGTAGTTAACGTATTATCGGCGAAGTTCGATGCATTTCCCCTGCTCCACTAGAAATCCACGGTCGCCGACAGCAGATACGTCCTCGGCGTCGACAGCGTCAATCCCGGCTCACTGTCATCCGAGGCTCCCGCCGAGCTCCAGTAGCGTTTATCCAGCACGTTTTCGACATTGGCGCGCAAGGTAACGGTCTTCTCGTCGAGCTTGAAAGCATAGCGTGTGCCTACGTCGAACCGTTCCCACGAGTCGATTTCCTTGTCGTTGGATTGGTCCAGGTACTGCGAACTTGAATAGACTCCGCGACTGGTCAACGTCAAGCCCTGCACCGTTGGCACATCCCACTCCGCGCCGAGGTTGACGTTGTATTTCGGTGTCGCCGGTGCGCGGTTGCCGTCGAATGTGCCGTTGGTGGTGTGAGTCAATTCGCTATCGATGTACATCACACCGCCGAGCAATCTGAAGCCTTTGAGCGGTTCGCCGAATACGCTGAGTTCCACGCCATTGTTCTCGCGCTTGCCGTTCGGGCCGAAGACACGCGTGGTGGCGTTGGTTTCGTAGGCGGGTTGTTTGATGCGGAACACTGCTGCCGTCAGCGCATATGAGCCCGCGTCGTATTTGGCGCCGACTTCGATCTGGCGGCTGATGAATGGCGGGAAGATTTCGTCCTCGTTGATCGATGTCGATGGTGCGATCTTGCCCTGGCTGAGGCCTTCCATGTAGTTGGCGTACAGCGAGAGTTTGTCGGTTGCCTTGAACAGAATGCCCCCCGATGGCGAGACCTTTTCTTCATCGTAGGCTGTGTCGCCCTTGATGCCGCCGCTCCAGTCATCGACTTTGACCCGCTGCCAACGCGCACCCAGGGTCAGCAACAGGCGATCGTCGAGGAAACCGAGGGTGTCGGACAACGCCACGCCGCTGAAGCGGTTCTCGGTGTAGACCTTGGCGTCATTGCGGGTCGGCGTGCCGGGTCTGGCGATTTCCACCGGGTCATAGAGATTGCTGCGCCCGGCCGCGTAACGGGCGCCGCCGTTTTCGAAGTCCATATAAAAGTAGTTGGCCGCCAAGTTCACTTCATGGCTGACCGGCCCGGTCTGGAACCAGTTACGAACGCCAGCGGTAGCCGTGCGGACGTTTTCGTCGCGAGTGAAATCTCGCGGCTGGACGCTGAAATCACCGGCGTCGTTAGTCACCGAAACGGCATGGCGCAAGAAGTCGTGATTGCTTTTGCGCGCGCCGACGCCGCCATACAGCATGACCGAATCACTGACATCGAACTCCCCGCTCACCGTACCGAAGGTATCTTTGGTGCGCGCCTTGCTCCAGGGTTGCGCATAGTTGTCGCGCACATCATTGGCGTTCGGCACCCTGGCATTGGCGGCGACTTGCACGCGTTCCTGCGGTGCGTCCGTGTCGCGTTCGGTGTGGCCGATATCGGTGGAAAGCCGCAAGCGTTCGCCACGGAAATCCAGGCCGAATACCGCCATGTCGCGATCGACACTCTGGTGATCCCATTCCGTATCGCCGGACTGTTTGACGCCGTTGAAGCGCACGCCGAACTGATTGTCTTCGCCAAAGCGCCGCCCGACATCCACCGCGCCACCGACCTGGTTGTTCGAGGCGTAGTTGGCCGTCAGCGAGGTGATCGGCTTGTCGGTGGCGCGTTTCGGCACGACGTTGATCCCCCCTCCTACACTGCCCCGTGGCGAAATCCCGTTGATCAATTGGCTCGGGCCCTTGAGGATGTCGACGCGATCGGCCATTTCCATGTCGATGGTGTACGTCGGCAAGATTCCGTAGAGGCCGTTGTAGGAGACGTCGCTGTTGAACAGGCTGAAGCCACGGATGGTGAATTGCTCGTAGCGTCCGCCGGCCGGGTTGGTCGCGCGTACCGAAGGGTCGCTGCCGATCAGGTCGCCGAGCGTGCGCGCCTGCTGGTTCTTCACCGTTTCGCTGGTGTAGGTGGTCATGCTGAACGGGGTTTCCATGAAATCCCTGGAGCCCAACAGCCCTTGCGAGCCTCGCCGTGCAACCTGGCCGCCGGCAAACACGTAGGCCTCGGTTGACCCGCTCGCGCCGAGAATAGATGTAGGCGCAAGCTGCAAGGTGCTGCCTTCTGCCGCGGGTACCAGCGTATAAGCCTGATCGCCGACCGGTTGCAGTTGCAGCCCCGAGCCCTGCAACAATCGGCTGAACCCCTCCTCCACGCCATATTCACCGGCCAAACCATTGCTGTTGCGGCCGCTGACCAGCGCCGGATCCACCGATAGGTTGACTCCGGCCAGGCCGGCGAACCGCGTCAACGCCGCACTCAGACTACCGGCCGGGACCTGATAACTGCGGCGACTGCCGTCGTCGGCCCAGCTCGATTGGATCAACACGGGGCTGGCACTCAGGCTCAGCACAAGGCTCAACTGCAACAACGGACGCAAACGACCTGGGAATACTGCGGGCATTGGAAGAAGCTCTCGATTTTGTTCACTTGCCTGGAATGACCAGCGAGGCGAAAAAAAGGGACAGGCTTCAGCCAGTTTTTTCTGCACGCGGCACCAGCGACACCCAGAATCGCGTTCGCGTGTGCACGTCGACGGGCAAACTTGCCGCCAGCAGTGACAGCACTTGATCAGTGTCATCGAGGCGGAAACTGCCGGTGATGCGCAGCGATTCCAGCGCCGGATCCCAGCGCAGTACGCCCGGGCGGTAGCGGCTCAACTCGCGGAGGAAATCACCCAGCGGCTGGTTTTGCGCCATCATCACGCCGTCGCGCCACCCGGGCATCAACGTATCGAATGCCGTCACCGCGCCGGCACCAGACGCTTGCAGGCTGACTTGTTGGCCCTGCTTCAATACCATCGTCGGGCCGTGCAACGGCTGCAATTGCATCGAGCCGCGCAGCACGCAGACCTGGCAGTCGCGAGCATTCAGGCGCACCGAGATGTCGCCGTGACTGACGATCATCCGCCCGTAAGGCGCGTTGACGATAAAGGCTGAATCCCCCGCTACGTTGAGCGCCATCTCGCCACGCATCAGCGTCAACTGACGGGCAGGCAAATCGACGTTCACCGCACTGTCGGTGTTGAGCTGCAATGACGAATCCTGCGCCAACTGCGCTGTGCGCCGCTCACCGGTGCTGGTGTGCAGATCGGCGCGCCAGACCTCCAGCGGCAGCTCACGGCCGATCAACCACGCCGCCGGCACCAGCGCCGCCACGCCCAAGGCACGCTTGAGCGCCGCGCGCCGCGCCGGATCCGGCCGATCCAGCGTGGCCATGGCCAGCGCCGGCGGTAAGCCTGCAAAGCGCTGACGCAATTGTTGAATTTTCTGCCACGCGTTTTCGTGGCGACTGTCGCTGCTGCGCCAATGCTGCAACCGGGCGTGATCTTCATCGCTGGCTCCGCCGGATTCGAGCAATGCCAACCACTGCGCCGCCGCCCGCGCCACTTCGCGCGCTTCATCGCTGGGGGCAACGCGCGTCACAGTTCCACCAGCAAGCAATGCTCATAAGCCTGGGCCATGT
>Ga0247818_10001411_pt1 | contig 15186 bp, 13 predicted proteins | sample 13C_Glucose_Day1_FD_192424 | JGI IMG/M metagenome (GOLD analysis project Ga0247818, IMG submission 192424) | Soil microbial communities from agricultural site in Penn Yan, New York, United States - 13C_Glucose_Day1 | ecosystem: Environmental > Terrestrial > Soil > Agricultural land | place...
TCAAAGAGGCGCTGGTCGGCCCAGTTTTTGTAATCGGCAAGCATGCGGGCAGTGCGTACGTTGATCATGAGAGATCTCCCATGGTGGTGGGCGCACTGCAAAGCATAGCCCGCTCAGGGGGTTGCATCACTAACGCTGATAACCGGCACCTTCGCGATGCGATCTGTGTAGCCGCCGCCGTGTAGCAGCTGTCGAGCACCGCGAGGCTGCGTTCAGCGCTGACCGAGCCGAACGCAGCCTCGCAGGCTCGACAGCTGCTACAGGATTGTGTCGTCGACTGACTTGGGGGAAAGGCACTCCACCACCCGATCGGCCAGCGCCAGGCAACTGGTCAGGCCCGGTGATTCAATACCGAACAGGTTCACCAGCCCTGGTACATCATGCTCTGCCGGGCCGCTGATAATGAAGTCGGCGGGCGGTTCAGTCGGGCCAGTGATTTTCGGGCGGATGCCGCTGTAGGCGGGTTGCAGGCTGTTATCGGGCAGACCGGGCCAGTAACGTCGAATGGCCTCGTAAAAACCTTCGGCCCGACGCGGGTCGACGCGGTAGTCGATATGGTCGACCCATTCGACGTCCGGCCCGAAGCGCGCTTGGCCGCCAAGGTCAAGGGTCATGTGCACGCCTAGCCCGGCGCTCTCCGGCGCCGGATACACCAGATGCCGGAACGGCGCCTGGCCGCTGAAGCTGAAATAGCTGCCTTTACATAACCGGGCCGTTGGAACGTGCTGCGACGGCAAGCCTTCAATCCGGCTCGCCACCTCAGGCGCGGACAATCCGGCGCAATTGATCAACTCGCGGCAGCTCAAGCTCATCGGCTGCGCACCGCCCGTGTGCAATTGAAAACCGTGCTCGCTGCAACGGGCAGTCACCAGCGGTGTGTGAAACGCAACCGTAGCGCCCGACGCTTCAGCATCGGCCTGAAGCGCCAGCATCAAGGCATGGGAATCGACAATTCCGGTGGAAGGTGACCAGAGCGCTGCGACGCAGGACAGTGCCGGTTCAAGGGCGTGGGCTTGCACCGCGTCCAGCCATTGCAAATCATCGACGCCATTGCGCCGCCCCTGCTCCAGCAACGCCTGCAAGGCCGTGCACTGGCGGTCATCGGTGGCCACAATCAACTTGCCCAGGCGCTGATAATCGACACCGCGCTCAGCGCAAAAGGCGTAGAGGCGTTGCTTGCCCTCCACGCACGATTGCGCTTTGAGACTGCCACTCGGGTAATAGATGCCGGCGTGGATCACTTCTGAATTGCGCGAACTGATGCCCACGCCGATCCTCTCACCGGCTTCGATCAGTATCACCTCGCGCCCGCTCCGGGCCAGTGCCCTGGCAACCGCCAGCCCGACCACGCCAGCCCCGACCACCACGCATTCGATATCGACACTCACCTGCCCTGTGCTCCTTTCACGCCTGACGATCCATCAAAACGTACCGGGATAACTGCCGCCATCTAACAACAGATTCTGCCCGGTCAGGAAACCGGCCTGGGCACTGCAAATGAATGCGCAGTACCCGCCGAACTCATCAGGCTGACCAAAACGCTGGGCCGGTACGTTTTTACGACGTTGTTCGCTGATCTGCTCGTCATCAACGCCATTGGCCTGGGCGGCGGCGCTCAAGGTCTTATGCAAGCGCTCGGTCTCGAACGGCCCCGGCAGCAGATTGTTGAGCGTTACATTGTGTCCAGCCAATCGAGACTGCCGTGCCAGCCCCAAACCTTTGCTGGACGCGCAGACAATCGCCCAACGCCCCGCTATTCCCAAATCCATGACAATGCTCCTGACCGTACGAATGCCTTTTTGCGCAGGCAAATTGCGCCAATTATTACGAAACCGGCCCTTTTCAAATACCGCGTCTGGCGCAAATCAGATTTGCCTGAATTGCACGAATGCGCACCTCCAGACGCAGGCACTATCCCGACCCACTATTCCGACCGCCCGCTTCACCGGACAGGATCAAGCGGGATTCAACAACGCTTGCCGCAACAGACGAGCCGCCGGGGAATCAGGTACGCCTTTGCGTGATACCAGCTCATAGGGTTCGCTGCGCGACGTGATGGGCAGAGGCAGAGTGGTGGTAAAGCCGTACCCGGAGCAGAACTTCGCCACGTCGGTCGACACCAGCGCAACGAGGGTCGGGTTTTCCTGGAGCAGCGACAAGGTGGCAAAAGCAGAAGTGGTTTCCAGCAGGTGCACCGGGAACCGCAGGTCGGCCTCGTGAAATTCCCGCTCCAGCAACAACCGCATGGGCATGTTGGCGCGATAGACAACCCAGCGGTAGTCCACCAGGTCCTTCAGGGTCAATTTGCTGGCATAGGCGAACGGGTGCTGGGTGCTGGCGATTACCGCCAGGGTTTCTTCAACGAAAATCGAGCTTTCATACAAATAGGGGGTGTTGCTGATGGTGGTACGGCAGATCGCAAGATCCAGGCGCCCGGCGTCGAGCTGGCTGAGCAGTGCGGCGCTGGTGTCTTCGACAATCTCGATCGACAGGTTCGGATTGTCCGCGATCACGCGTCTGATCGCGGTGGTCAACAACGGTACGGCGCCCATGATGGTGCCCACCGACACGCGCCCACCCTCCCCGCGCATGATGCCGATGATCTCTTCGCGCAGGTGCGCAAGGTCGGTCTGGATCAAGCGAGCGTAGCGGATGACGGAGCGTCCGGCGTCGTTCGGTTCAAGCCCGCGGTTAGTGCGCGTGAACAACGAAGTACCAAAGGTGGTTTCAATTTCCTGCAGCGCCTTGCTCGCACCAGGCTGTGTCAGCGCGACCTGTTTGGCTGCCCCCAGCAACGAGCCGTGTTCATCAAGGGCGATCAACAAGCGAAGCTGCTTGATGTGCAGGCGGGACATGATCGAGTTCAGTGATGGCGTCATCTGGATTAACTAAAAGTTATAGAGGTATCGAAAGTTGTCAGTATCGAGGCTAGCCGCGACGCCCCTATAGTCCACCCCACAACCAGGCAATGCAATGGGTTTGACCCGAGAGCAAACGCTCTCCTGCCCCCGACCGATTGCAACAACAACAATCCTGTATAACTTGTGGTGAATCATGTCCCTCATCAATTACGTCACAAAAATCCAGTTTGGCTACGACAGCCTCGCTCATCTGGCCGCTGAAGCCGAGCGCGCGGGTATTACCCGGCCATTGATTGTGACTGACATCGGCGTGCGCAACGCTGGCATCGTCGACAAGGTCGTCGCGGCCCTCGGCGCTGCACGTATGCCAACGATTTTCGATTCCACGCCGCCCAACCCGAACGAACACGCCGTGCGTGAAGCCGTTGCGCAGTATCACCTCGGCGAGTGCAACGGCATCATCGCGGTCGGCGGCGGATCTTCGATCGATCTGGCCAAAGGCGTCGCGGTTTGCGCCACTCACGAGGGTCCCCTGCAAAGCTTTGCAGTGATCGAAGGCGGGCTGGATCGCATCACGACTGCCACCGCGCCGCTGATTGCCATTCCCACCACCGCGGGCACCGGCAGTGAAGTCGGCCGAGGCGCCATCCTGATCCTCGACGATGGTCGCAAGGTGGGTGTCATCTCACCATTCGTAGTGCCTCGCGTTGCCATCTGCGACCCGGAACTGACCCTCGGCTTGCCACCGATGCTGACCGCCGCAACCGGCATGGACGCTATTGCCCATTGCATCGAGACATTCATGGCGCCGGCCTTCAATCCTGCAGCCGATGGCATTGCCCTTGATGGCTTGTGGCGCGCCTGGGAACACATCGAGCGCGCCACAACCGAACCCGGTGACCGGGAAGCCCGCATGAACATGATGAGCGCATCGATGCAGGGAGCGCTGGCCTTCCAGAAAGGACTGGGCTGCGTACACAGCTTGTCCCATGCCTTGGGCGGCATTAATCCGAGGCTGCACCACGGCACCTTGAACGCGATCTTTCTACCTGCCGTCGTGGACTTCAACGCCAATGCACCCACCGTTCGCGATGAACGCAAGCTGGAACGCTTGCGGCACGCCATGGGCCTCGAAGCCGGGGCCAATATCGGTGCCGCCATCGAAGACATGACCCGACGCCTGGGCTTGCCGACCCGCCTGAGCGAGATCGGCGTCGACGAAAGCCTGTTCGCCGGCATCGTTGAAGGTGCATTGCACGATCACAGCCACAAGACCAACCCCCGCGAAGCCTCTTCTGCGGATTACCTGTCGATGCTCGAACAATCGCTGTAAGCAACCACTATCCAACAACAATAAATCAGGAGGTATCCGCGTCGTCGGCCAAGCCGACGCTTGCGGAACAATCATGAAGCCCACCGTCCTTATCGAACGGCAAGATGCCATTGCCATCGTCACACTCAGCCACCCGGGGAAAATGAACGCCCTGACACTGTCCATGTGGCGGGACCTGGGTGATGTCATGACCGAGTTGTCCGCCGATCTCAGCGTACGTTGCGTGGTGTTGCGCGGCGCAGGTGAACAGGCGTTTGCCGCCGGCGCCGATGTCGGCGAATTTGCAAACGTGCGCGCCAATCAGGCGCAAGCCCGAGGCTATGCCGAGGTCACCTCGGCGGCGATGCGGGCGGTTGCCGACTGCCCACACCCGGTAATCGCGATGATCCACGGCGTGTGCGTCGGTGGTGGCCTGGAAATCGCGGCGCTCTGCGACCTGCGCATCTGCGGCACCTCCAGCCGCTTCGGCGCACCGGTCGGCAAGCTCGGGCTGGTCATGTCGTATGACGAAATGGCCGGGCTGGTGGCGCTGGCTGGACGCTCGACCACCCTGGAAATCCTCCTCGAAGGCCGCATTCTCGACGCCAACGATGCCTACGTGAAAAACCTCGTCACCCGCGTCGTGCCTGATGCAGAAGTCGAGTCCGAAACCCTCGCCACCGCCAAACGCATCATCAACGGCGCGCCCCTCGTTGCCCGCTGGCATCGCCAGGCCGCACGTCAGCTTGAGACCGGCATGGCACCCACCGCCGATCAGGTCGACACCAGCTACTTCTGCTACGACACAGACGATTTCCAGATCGGTCTGAACGCTTTCATCGAGAAAGCCAAACCACAATTCAAGGGGAAATGACATGGGACCGCTGACAGGAATGCGCGTGGTAGAACTGGCCCACATCATGTCCGGGCCGGTGTGCGGCATGATGCTGGCTGATATGGGCGCCGACGTGGTGAAGGTCGAGAAAGTCCCGGACGGCGATGATTCGCGCCGCTTCTCGCCGATCATGGCCAGTGGCGAATCCGCCTCGTTCATGGTGGTTAATCGCAACAAGCGCGGCATCGGCCTGAACCTCAAGACCGAGGGTGGACGCGACGTGTTGCGTCGCCTGTTGATGGACGCCGACGTGGTCACGGAAAACTACCGCGCCGGCACCATGGAGAAATTCGGCCTGGGTTATGAAACCCTGAAAACCCTCAATCCAGGGCTGATTTACTGCGCGATTTCCGGATTCGGACGTAGCGGGCCGTTCGGCGACAAAGGCGGCTTCGACCTGATCGCCCAGGGCATGAGTGGCATGATGAGCATGACCGGTGAAGCCGGGCGTGAGCCGGTCAAGGCTGGTTCGCCGGTGGCCGACATCAATTCCGGCATCCTCGCCGCACTCGGCATTTGCGCAGCCTACGCCGCCAAGCAGAAAACCGGTCTCGGGCAGATGGTTGACACCTCGCTGTTCGAAGCCGGCTTGCAACAAATGTACTGGCCGGCGGCGGCGTATTTCGCCGACGGCACTCTCCTGCCAAAAATGGGTTCGGCCAATTCCACCAGTGCGCCGTATCAGGTATTCCGCACGGCGGATGGCTGGATCAATATCGGAGCCGCCAACCAGGCCAACTACGAACGACTGGTGGAGGCGCTCGCCGTCCCACAACTCAAAGCCGACCCACGCTTCGCCAGCAACGCGCTGCGCATGGAGCACCGTCTGGCTCTGGTGGAAATCCTCAATGAAGTGCTGGTCGCGCGCACCACCGATGAATGGATGGTGCTATTCGACAACCTCGGCCTGCCTGCCGGGCCGGTACTCGATGTCGCGGCAGCGCTGGATCATCCGCAAACCAAGGCACGCGGCATGGTCGTGGAAACCGAACACCCCACCGAAGGCCGGGTGCGCGGCATGGGGCTGCCAATTCACTTCTCCGACATGGACAACGCCGCGCCCTCCACCAGCCGCCCGGCTCCCCTGCTGGGCGAACACACCCGCGAAGTACTGAAAGAAAGTGGTTATGCGGACGATGAAATCGACGAATTGATTCGCTCCCAGGCGGTGGTGGCGCTGGCGTCCTGACCTGCTCCAAAGCCTGAATCCACTTATTAAAACAAAAACAAGAAGGTAAACATCATGAGCCGTATCTTGACCGAGTCCGTCAGCCGCCGATCATTTTTAGTGTCTGCCGGCGTTACCGTGGGCGGCGCTGTCGCCGCCAACCTGCTGCCTTCGCGCGTCTTCGCCGCAAACAAACCCATTGTGCTGCGCTATACCAGCAGCCTGCCCGACACCCATCCGCTGAATAAACAGATGAAGGCCGCTTCCGAAGCCATCAAGGCCGAAACCAACGGTGCGGTGGATCTTCAGATATACGCCAACGGCGCCATGGGCGGCGATACCGACATGCTGTCCCAGGTACGCGCCGGGGCCATTGATTTTATTCCGTTGCCAGGCGCGATTCTCTCCACGCTGGTCCCGGCCATGTCCATTGAAAGCATGCCGTTCGCGTTCAAGGACTACGACAGTGTCTGGGCTGCGCTGGACGGCAAGCTCGGCGAACACGTGCGCGCCAAGACCGAGAAAGTGGGCCTGATCCCGATGGAGAAAGTCTGGAACAACGGCTTCCGCCAGATCACCAGCTCGACGCGACCGATCCACACCCCACAAGACTTGGCCGGCTTCAAACTGCGTGTATTGGTCAGCCCGCTATGGACCTCCATGTTCAGCGCCCTCGGCGCCTCCCCGACCGGCATCAGCATCAACGAAACCTACTCGGCCTTGCAGACCAAAGTCGTCGACGGCCAGGAGAACCCATTGGTGGTGGTCGAGTCCGCACGCTTCTATGAAGTGCAGAAATACTGCTCCATGACCGACCACATTTGGGGTGGCTTCTGGATCGTCGCGTCGGGCAAGACCTTTCCAAAACTGCCAGCGGACGTGCAGGAAATCGTTTCCCGACAAATCAACGCCGCCGCGCTGGTCCAGCGTCAGCAGGTCATAGACCTCAACTCCAGCCTGGAACCATCCCTGACCGCCCACGGCATCAGCTTCAACAAAGTCGATCGTTCATTGTTCAGGGCTGATCTCCAATCCAAGGGCTTCTACACCCAGTGGAAGGAAAAATACGGCGCCGAAGCCTGGAGCTTGCTCGAGCAGTACGCAGGTCAACTGTCCTAAGTCGGAGACAAGGTCATGAAAAGCGAACTACCAATGACGGATGTTTCTCCCGCTGAAGGACTCAGCCCCCATCAAGCCTCGTTTCGTCTCGGTCGTGTTTTGGACACGGGGCTGCGCTGGTTGACCGAAGGCAGCGCGGCGTTGCTGGTGGTCATCGAAGTCACGTTGCTGTTTTGCAACGTGTTCTCCCGATATGTGCTTAATCAGCCCATTGTCTGGGGTGATGAACTCGCCTCGTTGCTGTTTCTGTGGCTGGCGATGCTCGGCTCCGTGGTGGCGATGCGTCGGGGCGAGCACATGCGCCTGACCTCATTCATCGGGCACCTGCCGGCGGAAAAACGCGCCTTTATCGACACCTTGGGCGCGGTGATTGTGGTCACGTTCATCGGGCTGTTGTTCACGCCGGCCTGGGAGTACGTCAGCGACGAGTGGATCATCACGACGGCCGCCCTCGAAATCCCCAACGCCTTTCGTGTGTCGGCCATCGCGGTCGGTCTGAGCCTGATGCTGATGACCTGTGTCGCTCGGCTGTTGACCAGTGCCCGGTTGATCGACTTTTCGGTGTCGGTGGCGATGCTGGCCTCACTGGCCGCGCTGTTGTGGGTGGCTGAAAGCTGGATGCTGCTGATGGGCAACTGGAATCTGGTGATCTTTTTCATGATCGGCGTGATGGCGATGATCGTCATTGGCGTGCCAATCATGGTCGCGTTCGGCCTCGCGACGGTGGCCTACCTGTCAACCATGACCAGCACACCGATGACCCTGGTCGTCGGGCGGATGGACGAAGGCATGGCGAGCCTGATTCTGCTGGCCATTCCGTTGTTCGTGTTTTTGGGCGCATTGATCGAAGCCATGGGTATGGCCCGCGCGATGATCCGCTTTCTGTGCTCATTGATCGGCCATGTGCGTGGCGGTCTGTCCTATGTACTGATCGGTGCCATTTACCTGATTTCCGGTATTTCCGGCTCCAAGGCTGCCGACATGGCGGCCATCGCCCCAGCGCTGTTTCCGGAAATGAAGAAACGCGGTGAGGATGAACACGAACTGGTCGCCATGCTCAATGCGTCCGGTGCGATGTCGGAAACCATTCCGCCCAGCCTGGTACTGATCACCATCGGTTCGGTGACCGGCGTGTCCATCTCCGCGTTGTTTACCGGTGGGTTCATGCCGGCAGTCGTCGGGGCAATTGCCATGGCGGCCGTGGTCTGGTGGAAAAACCGCAAGCGTGACGCCTCCACCGGTCAACGCGCCACCGGCAAGGAAATCGGCCACTCATTGCTGGTCGCGCTTCCCGCACTGGCCCTGCCATTCGTGATCCGCACCGCCGTGGTTGAAGGTGTCGCGACCGCCACCGAAGTCGCCGCCATCGGCGTGGCGTACACCTTCATCGTCGGTTTGTTGTGCTACCGCTGCTTTGACTGGCGACGTCTGTACCCGATTTTGGTCAGCACCGCTTCGTTGTCCGGCGCGATCCTGATCATCATCGGCAGCGCGACCGCCATGGCCTGGGCACTGACCCAGTCCGGCTTCTCCCATCAATTGGCGCAAGTGATGTCGACAGTGCCGGGTGGCGCGATGGGCTTCCTGATCATCTCCGCCGTGGCGTTCATTCTCCTGGGCAGTTTTCTGGAAGGCATCCCGGCCATCGTGTTGTTCGGGCCGCTGCTGTTCCCGATTGCCAAGACCATGGGCATCAACGACGTGCACTACGCGATGGTGGCGATCTTCTCCATGGGCCTGGGGCTGTTCGCACCGCCGTTTGGCGTGGGTTTCTATGCGGCATGCGCAATCGCCAAGGTCGACCCCAGCGGCGCCATGCGTCGGGTCTGGCCGTATCTCGGCGCACTGGTTGTGGCCTTGGCGGTGCTGATCGCCGTGCCTTGGGTCTCCATTGGATTCCTGCCGACTCGCTAATCACCCTTTGTTATTCCAGCGCAGAGTCGCCGCTGCGGCTCTCTACACACTCAAACACGAGGCTGTTATGAATTTCTCGACACTGGAAGCAGGCAACGCCACCGAACGCCAACTGATCGTCGACAAGGAACGCACCATTTCCTTTCTGGGAGAGGATTTGCGCATCTACGCCACGCCCCGGCTGGTGGACGACATCGAGCAGACCTGCCTCGATTACTTGCTGACCTACCTTGATGACGGTGAAAACACCGTAGGGGCGGCGGTGGATATCCGCCACGTCGGTGCCACGTTGCTGGGCATGTCGGTGAGCATTGTCGCCACCATCACCCGGATTGAGGGTCGCAGCGTTACCTTCAATGTCGAAGTGCGCGATGACGTCGAGCTAGTGGCCACGGCGGCGCATACCCGGGTCGTGGTGAACGTCGCCAAACTGCGCACCCGCGTTCAGGCCAAAGCCGAGGCTGCCGTCGCCGGAGAAGTCGAAGACGGCGCACTCAACCCTTCCCAATTCGCCGCGTCGCGCTGAGCAGGGACGCCGTCATGATCACGCTGCACGAACGCAACGGCTTGCCCAACCTGGCTGCCGAGAATGCGCTGCCGATTGTCGATGCTCACCACCATTTGTGGGACTTGGACAATGGTCGCTATCCCTGGCTGCAGGACGAGTATCACGAGGATTTTTTCCTCGGTGACTATCGCAGCCTTTGCCATGACTTCTTGCCGGAAAACTTTCTCGCCCTGAGCGAAAATCAACGATTAGTGGGCACCGTGCATGTCGAGGCAGAACGTGCTCGCGATGAGCAGGTTGCCGAAACACGCTGGCTGGAGCAGGTGAATGCCCGTTACGGCTTCCCTAATGCCATCGTTGCCCATGCCTGGTTCGATCGTGAGGACAGCGCGGAAATTCTCGCGGCTCAGGCTGCCCGGCCGCTGGTCAAAGGCATACGCTCCAAACCGGTGACCTCGGCCTCGCCGGAGGTTTCGATAGCCGGCGCCAAGGGCACCATGCAGGACCCGAAATGGCTGGAAGGCTTTTCGTGCCTGGCCAGACATGGCCTGTCGTGGGACCTGCGCGTGCCACCGTGGCACCTGGTCGAGGCCGCTGACGTCGCGGCCATGTTTCCGCAGGTGCAGATCGCGCTCAACCACACCGGTTTCGCCTGGGATCGCAGCCCGCAGGGCATGATCCGCTGGCGCAAGGGCCTGGAAGCCCTGGCCATGCAACCCAACGTGCACATCAAACTCTCGGAGTTTGGCCTGAAAGACTCGCCCTGGAACTACGACGACAACCGGATCGTGGTGGTGAGCGCATTGGAGATCTTCGGCCCCGAGCGCTGCATGTTCGCCAGCAACTTCCCCGTCGCCGGCTTGCGTGCGTCCTACGACACGATTGCCGATGGCGTCGCCGCGATGCTGGCGCCACACGGCCGGGCGGTGCAGGAAGCCGTGTTTGCGGGCAATGCACAACGTTTCTATCGCCTGGAGCAACCCCATGGATAACGCAAATGCCATCGATTGGCGTGCACGCTTTCTGGCCAGCGGCGAAGACGCGGATTTACCCATTGTCGACGCCCACCAGCATTATTTCGATATCGAACAGCATTACTACCCATGGCTGAACGATCGCCCGTTGCGGCCCTTTCGATACGGCGATTACTCGTCGATCTGCCGCAACTTCCTGCCCCATGATTATCGTCGGCTGACGGGCAGCCATCGCATTGTGCAAACGGTGGTCATCGAGGGTGAATGGGACCCGGCAACGCCGGCCGACGAAGTGGATTTTGTCGAAACCCTGGCACAACACGAACCGACGCTGGCCGCCATGGTGGCGCAGGCCTGGCTGGATCGTGACGACGCTTCAATCCTGTTACAGCAGTACGCCACGCATCCACTGGTTCGCGGTGTGCGCCACAAACCGGTGGTGACCACTCGTAAGGCATGGCAGGAAGATTTTTCCGCGCCGGGCTCGATGCGCGATCCGCGCTGGCGTGAGGGGTACGCACAACTGGCTGAAAACGGCCTGCATTTCGAATTGCAAGCGCCCTGGTGGCATCTGTCGGAAGCCGCCGAGCTGGCCAGGGACTTTCCCGACGTGCTCCTAGTGGTCAATCACACCGGCTTACCGGCCGATCGCTCGGAGGACGGTCTGGCCGGCTGGCGCGAAAGACTCGCGCTACTGGCACGGGAGCCGAACGTCGCCCTGAAGATTTCCGGTATTTGCATCCCCGGTCAGGCTTGGCCCGTCGAGGCAAACCGGCGGGTGGTGAACGACGCGATTTCGATCTTCGAGGCCAGCCGCTGCATGTTTGCCAGCAATTACCCGGTCGATGGCGTGGTGAACAGCCTGAGCGAAGTGTTCGACGGTTTCAAAACCATCGTTCGCGACCGCTCCCGCGCCGATCGGTTGGCCTTGTTTCATGACAACGCCCGACGAATCTACCGGCTCACTTGATCCAATTTGAACCGTTCAACAGGAGTCAACCATGTTTGAAGTTTCAGGCCACAACTACATCGCCGGCGTACGCTCGGCAAAAGGCGCGAATACGCTGCAAAGCCATGACGCCAGCACCGGCGAAGCATTGCCCTACCTGTTTCATCAAGCGACGCTGGATGAAGTGGATGGCGCCGCAGTCGCTGCCGCCAGCGCTTACCCGACTTTTCGCAATCTGTCCGCATCCCGACGCGCGCAGTTCCTGGACGCTATCGCCAGCGAACTTGAGGCGCTGAACGACGACTTCATTGCCCTCGTATGCCGGGAAACCGCGCTGCCCACCGGGCGCATTCAAGGGGAGCGAGCCCGCACCAGCGGCCAGATGCGCCTGTTCGCCACAATGCTGCGCCGCGGCGATTTCTATGGCGCTCGCATCGACCGTGCCCTGCCGGATCGCCAACCCCTGCCCCGCCCCGACCTGCGCCAGTACCGCACCGGCCTCGGTCCGGTTGCCGTGTTTGGCGCCAGCAACTTCCCGCTGGCGTTTTCCACTGCCGGTGGCGACACCGCATCAGCGTTCGCTGCGGGCTGCCCGGTGGTGTTCAAGGCCCACAGCGGCCACATGGCCACCGCCGATTACGTTGCCGATGCAATCACCCGCGCGGCGAAAACAACCGGCATGCCCGATGGCGTGTTCAGCCTGCTTTACGGCAGCGTCGGTGAAGCCCTGGTCAAACACCCGTCGATTCAGGCCGTCGGCTTCACCGGTTCCTTGCGCGGTGGCCGGGCCTTGTGCGACATGGCTGCGGCGCGACCTCAGCCGATCCCGGTGTTTGCCGAGATGAGCAGCATCAACCCGGTGCTGTTGATGCCCGAAGCCCTCATGGTGCGCGGTGACAAGATCGCTGCCGAACTGAGCGCCTCCGTGGTGCTGGGTGCGGGCCAGTTCTGCACCAACCCCGGCCTGGTCGTGGGCATTCGTTCGCCTGAATTCAGCGCATTCCTCGAACGCTTTGTCGCGCTGATGGGCGAACAACCGGCGCAAACCATGCTCAATACCGGCGCGTTGAAAAGCTACTGTCACGGTCTGGAAAGCCTTCACGCCAATCCCGGCATGACCCACTTGGCAGGCGCAGCACAAACCGGCAATCAGGCGCAGCCGCAAGTGTTCAAAGCCGATTCCAGCCTGCTGATCAACGGCGACGAATTGCTTCAGGAAGAGGTTTTCGGACCGGCCACCATCGTCGTCGAAGTCGCCGATCACGCACAACTGCTCCAGGCATTGCACGGTTTGCGCGGCCAGCTCACCGCCACGCTGATTGCCGAAGACAAAGAACTCGACACCCTGGCCGAGGTTCTGGCGCTGCTGGAACAGAAAGTCGGACGCGTGCTGTTCAACGGCTATCCCACCGGCGTCGAAGTCTGCGACGCGATGGTTCACGGCGGGCCTTACCCGGCCACATCGGATGCGCGCGGCACCTCAGTGGGGACGCTGGCGATCGATCGTTTCCTGCGCCCCGTGTGCTACCAGAATTGCCCCGATAGTTTGTTGCCGCAAGCACTCAAGAACGGCAATCCATTGGGCATTAACCGACTGATTGACGGTGTCAGCAGTCGTGACGCGCTGTAACTAACACCCACTGTTAACAACAACTCTGTCGCCTATCAACAGATAGGCGCCGGGCCCGCTCGTCCCCAAAAACGCTGTAACCCACAACAACAAAAAACATAGGAAGTCCCATGCACGTTCAACTTCACCCGAAACACTGCCTGTCCAAATTGATGTTGGCGGTGACCACCGTCGTGATGCTCAACAGCGCGGCCATTGCCGAAACCCAGCCAACCGTGACGATAACACCCATGCAATGTGCCACCGAAGCCACCCCGCGCTACACCAAAACCGCGACCGGCTACCTCATGGTGCTGCGCATGGGCGACAACGCGTTCAAGGAACTGACCAAACTGGCCATCGCCGAAAAAATCCCGAGCGCGTCCATCAGCGGGATCGGTTTCGGAAACGTGAAATTCGGCTTCTGGAACAAGGACAAAAAGGAATTCGATGCCAGGACCTTCAACAGTGTCGAGATGGCCAGTCTTACCGGTTCTGTGGCCTGGAAAAACGATCAACCCTCAATCCACATGCACGGTGTTGCCGGAGACGCCACCTTTCAAGCCTACGGCGGCCACATTCTCGACTTTGAAGTCACCACGGGCTCGATGGAAATTACCGTGATCGTTCACCCGCGTCGTCTGGAACGCGGGATCGACCCGTGCATCGGCGCCAATGTGCTGGGGATCTGACCCAAGAGAATCGAGCTCCCGCAAACCCTGCGGGAGCCGTTTCGTGCCTCCCTTGAATCTGATCGACAGCATGCGCGGACACGTCCGCTCCCAATTCCAAACGACCATAAAACGGGGCGATTTACATGAGCAGCAAAAAAACGGCTGTCACGGTTGCACTGGGCGCCATTGCACTGAGCACCCAGGCACACGCTGATTTCCTGAGTGACAGCAAAGCCACCTTGGGCCTGAGAAATTACTACTTCAACAACGACAATCGCGACGGCACAGCCCCGCCTTCGAAAACCGAAGAGTGGGCGCAGGGTTTCATGCTCGATTACAAGTCGGGCTACACCGACGGCATGATCGGTGTTGGTGTCGATGCCTTGGGACTGTTGGGGATCACGCTGGACAGTGGCAAAGGTCGGCATGTCGGCAGCTCCATGATTCCTTCCGACACGGATAACCGTGCTGTCGACGAGTGGAGCCGGCTCGGGTTGACCGGCAAGGTCAAGGTCTCGAAAACCGAATTGCGCCTGGGTACGCTGCTGCCGAAGCTGCCCATCCTGGTGTCCAACGACGGACGCCTGCTGCCACAAACCTTTGAAGGTGGCCAGATAACCTCGGGCGAGTTGCAGGATCTGACCTTCACCGGAGGACGAATCGAACACGCCACCGGCCGAGGCTCAACCGATCAGACGGGTCTGGCCGCTACCGGCGGCACCCGTGAAAGCAATGCATTCGACTTCGCCGGCGGCGACTGGAAAATCACCAAGGACCTGACCGCCCAGTATTACTATGCCCACCTGGACAACTACTACACCCAGCAGTTTTTGGGTTTGATCCACACACTGGCGATCTCGGACGGTCAATCGCTGAAGACCGATTTGCGTTACTTCAAGACCGATTCATCTGGTGCAAACAGCTCGGGCACTCCAGGCTACAAAATCAGTGGCTACACCCAAGGCAATGATGGCGAGATCGACAACAAGACCTGGAGCGCCGCGCTGATTTACACCCGGGGTGGCCATGGCATCACCGCGGGCTATCAAAGCGTGTCGAGCGGCAGCAACTTCACGCAGCTCAATCAGGGAAGCCTGGTCAACAAGGGGGCCGGCGGTGCCAGTGTTTACTTGTACACCGACCGCCTGATTCAAACCTTCACCCGCGCGGGCGAACGCACTGCCTTCGGCCAGTACGCCTATG
>Ga0247818_10001413_pt1 | contig 15169 bp, 10 predicted proteins | sample 13C_Glucose_Day1_FD_192424 | JGI IMG/M metagenome (GOLD analysis project Ga0247818, IMG submission 192424) | Soil microbial communities from agricultural site in Penn Yan, New York, United States - 13C_Glucose_Day1 | ecosystem: Environmental > Terrestrial > Soil > Agricultural land | place...
CCGGCAGCTCCTTGGCGGTGCGCAGCTTCAGGATTTCGGCGAACTTGGCGAACGGCTGGCCTTCGGCCTTGATTCCCAGGTTGTTCTTGAAGTTGTTGGCAACGGCGTCGATCCATTCCTTGTTGCCACCATCGGTGTTGTACGCGAGCTGCAGGGTCTTGTCTGCGGGCCACGGGCTGATGGCGTCAGCCTGGGTCCAGAGGTCCTTCGCCTTGGCGGCGTCGAACTTCAGGACCTCGGAGCCGGCAACGTTTTCGTTGTAGCCGTCAACAGCCGGGGAGGTGAAGTCCTTGGCCGGGATGCGGGTGCCGGAGAAGATGACCTTGGTGATCTCGTCGCGGTTGATCGCCATGGAGAGGGCCTGGCGGCGCAGCTGGCCTGCTTCGCCCTGGAACTCGGGCAGGTAGCCCGGGATGTTCAGGGTGGAGTTGCCGGCGTACGGCTTGTTCAGGTTGTTCTCCGGGAAGTCCATCGTGTAGGTCTTCAGGGCGTTCGTCGGCAGAACGTCCGTGACGTCCAGGTTGTTGGCCTGGATGTCCGTGTAGGCCGGGGCCGGATCGGTGTAGAACTTGAAGGTCACGCCGCCGTTCTTGGCTTCGCGGGCACCCTTGTAGTCCGGGTTCTTGACGAGGGCGATCTGGCTGTCGTGCTGCCAGGCGCCTTCCTTCTCCATCTTGTACGGGCCGTTGCCGACCGGGTTCTCGCCGTACGCCTTCGGGTCCTTGATGGCGTCAGCGGGCAGCGGCATGAAGGCCGAGTAGCCCAGGCGCAACGGCCAGTCGGCTTCCGGCTGCGCCAGCTTGACCGTGATCGTGGAATCGTCCGCCAGGACGAGGCCGGAGAGAGTCTGGGCGGTGGGGGCGGGAACCTCGGTTTCCTTGCCGTCCGCTCCCATCTGCTTCGCGGTGGCGCTGACGGCGTCGTAGCCTTCAACGGATTCAAAGAAGCTGCTGTTGCCCTGCGCGTTGGTGCTCAGCGCGGCAAAGTTCCAGGCATCAACGAAGCTCTTGGCGGTGACTTCCTCGCCGTTGGTGAACTTGGTGCCCTTTTTGACCTTGATCGTGTAGTTCTGGCCGTCCGGGGACTCGATGGACTCGGCCAGGGCGTTAACGGACTTGCCGCTGGGGTCGTAGCTGGTGAGGCCCTCGAAGAGGAGCTCGACGACGCGGCCGCCGTAAACTTCGCCGGTGTTGGCCGGCATGAGGGGGTTCTGCGGTTCGTTGCTGTAAGCAGTGATGACCTTGTTGGGGTCGCCGGCAGCCTGGCTGGCACCGTTTGAGGTGCCGCCTCCGGCGCCGCATCCGGTCAGGGCAAGAGCGGCGATAGCCACCATGCCCAGTGCTTTGGAAGTGCGCGAAAAACGCATTCCGCCTCCTATGAGTTGTGGGAGTTCGTGAGGGAAAAACTTATGCTTCCCCGCAGGCAGGCACAGGGGTATCCCCTGTGACGTGGCCTACATATACGAGTAGCCTAACCCCAGAATGTCCAGATAATGGAACTCTGTTGCCAAACCGTAACCCAACAAAAGCGTGACCGTTAGCGTCAAGTGCAACGTATTTCAAGTCACACGCTACTGGCTGGTAGTATTCGCTGCCGGACCATCCCGGTTATGGAGGGTTAACTCGGTTCGGCCGCCAAAAGCTGGGCCCGCAATTCGCGGCGCTCGCGCTGTTTTTCCGGGTCCGGCAGCGGCACGGCGGCAAGGAGGCGCTGGGTGTAGGGTTCCTGGGGATTGCGCAGGATCTGGTCCCGGGTGCCCTGCTCGACGATGCGGCCACGCTGCATCACGCAGATCCGGTCCGCCAGCACGTCGACGACCGCGAGGTCGTGGGTGACGAACAGGCAGGCAAAGCCGAGCTCCTTCTGCAGGTTCTGGAACAGATCGAGCACCTTGGCCTGCACGGACACGTCCAGGGCCGAGGTGGGCTCATCGGCGACCATCAGTTTCGGCTTGAGCGAGAGCGCCCGGGCGATGCCCACCCGCTGCTTCTGCCCGCCGGAGAGCTCGTGCGGGTAGCGGTTGCGGTAGTTCCGCGGGAGCTCCACCTGGTCCAGCAGCGCCTCGATGCGTTGCTGCAGCTCGGCGCCCTTCGCCACCCCGGCCAGGAACATCGGCTCACCGATGCTCTCGCCGATGGGAAGCCTCGGGTTCAGTGACGACGACGGGTCCTGAAACACCATGCCGACGTGGCGGCGCATCTCGTGGAGCTGCCGGCCGTTCCTCTTGGCGGCGGAAATGTCCTGGCCGACAACCTTCATAGTGCCGGCCGCAACCGGCAGCAGCCCGACGGCGGCACGGCCGATGGTCGTCTTGCCGGAACCGGACTCCCCCACCAGCCCGACAACCTGGCCCGGATAGATCACCAGGTTGGCGCCCTCCACGGCGCGGAACGCGGGGACGCGGCCCTGCTTGGGGTATTCGATCGCCACGTCCGTCAGCTCCAGCACCGGGTCCCCCTGCGGCCTGGCGGCTTCCGCGGCGGCCAGGGCGGCGGCGTTTTCACGCTCGCGCCGGAGCAGCTGCTCCTCCGGGATGGAGTTCAGCTCGGTGTGCGTGGCGGCGGCGAGGGCTGCGGTGACGTCCACTTCCGCGGCGGAGTCCGCGCCGCCCTGGCCCAGGTGAGGGACGGCGGCCAGCAGGGCCTTGGTGTATTCGTGCTGGGGGTTGTGGAAGATCTCGGCGGCAGTCCCGGTCTCCACGATCACACCGCGGCGCATCACGGCGATCCGGTCCGCCAGGTCGGCCACGACGCCCATGTCATGCGTGATCAGGACGATCGCGCTGTCCAGCTTGTTGCGCAGGTTGCGCATGAGGTCCAGGATTTCGGCCTGGACGGTCACATCGAGGGCCGTGGTGGGTTCGTCGGCGATCAGCAGCTTGGGATCGCAGGACAGGGACTGGGCAATCATGGCGCGCTGCCGCTGGCCGCCGGAAAGCTGGTGGGGGTAGGACCGGAAAGCTTTCTCCGGGTCCGGCAGCTCCACGAGCTCAAGCATCCGCAGGGCGCGCAGCCGGGCCTCGTCGGGGGAGACCTCGCTGTGCAGCCGGACGGTCTCCACGATCTGGGCGCCCACGGTGTACACCGGGTTCAGGGCTGTCATGGGCTCCTGGAAGATCACGGCGACTTCCTTGCCGCGGACGGCCCGGATGTTCGCCTCGTCCGTCCCCAGCAGCTCCTGTCCGGCGAGCTTGACGCTGCCGGTCACCCGGCTGTTGCTCGGCAGCAGTCCCAGGAGGGCCATCGAGCTGGCACTCTTGCCCGAGCCGGACTCCCCCACGATCGCGAGCACTTCACCGGCGCGCACCTCATAGTTCAAGCCGATGGCGGCCGGCACCCACTTCTTGTCCACGCCGAAGTCGACGCTGAGGCTGCGGACCTCGAGGACGGGTTCGCTCCTGCCGGGAGCCGGGGTGACGGCCGGATCGAGGGTGATGAAGTCAGTCATGATGGGGCTTTCCTTCCACCCGGGCCGCCGGTCCACCGGGGATTAGTGCTGCGGCTCGGAATACTGAATTATTGGGGGCATGAGCTCTGCGCCGCATGCCGGTACCGTTGAAATCTTCAAGGCCCGCACGAACGCCTGGTTCGCCTGGCTGTCCTGGGCGGTGGCCGCCCTCGGCGTCGTCGTCACGGCGGTAACCGCCGGTCCGGCGGCGCTGGCCGGAACGGCACCGCTGCTGCTGGTGGCGTTCCTGGGCTGGCAGCTGTTCTGGATGCCCGCCGTTGTGGTGAACGACGGCGGGGTCACCCTGGAGAACCCGTTCCGGTCGATCCATGTGCCGTGGGAGGCCCTGGTGCATGTCGACACCCGCTTTGCCCTCACCCTGGTCACGGCCCGCAAGAGCTACGTGGCCTGGGCGGCGCCGGCGCCGGGCATCTGGGGCGGGCGCAATGCCCGCCCGGAGGACCTCCGCGGCCTGCCGGCAACCACCTACGGCCCCGGGCAGTCCGTGCGGCCCGGGGACCTGAAGTCCACGGACTCCGGCCAGGCGGCCCGGATTGTACGGGAGCGCTGGCACGGCCTGGTGGAAAGCGGCGCACTGTCGGCCGGCGATGCCGCCACCACACCGGTAAAGGTGACGTACCGCTGGGCGGCTGCCGCCGTCGTCGTGCTGCTGCTCGCGGCCAGCTACTGGTCGGTTGCCGCCCGGTAGCTCAGCCGGTCGGGCACTGCGGGGGGCCGGCATCTAGTCGTCCTTGGTTCCGTCGAACGCGGTGACGGGTGTCGCTTCGAGGGGATGGCTGCCGCTGTCCTTGGCCTTCTTGGCGTTGAACTTCTTCTGGCGCGGATCGAACGCGTCCCGCAGCCCGTCGCCGATGAAGTTGATGCTCAGGCAGATCAGCACGATGAACAGGCCGGGGAACCAGAACAGCCACGGCCGGGTGGCGAACGCCTCCTGGTTCTGCGAAATGAGCAGCCCGAGCGAGGTGTCCGGGGCCTTCACACCGACGCCGAGGTAGCTCAGGGCGGTTTCGGTGAGGATCGCGGCGGACATGGTCAGCGTGATGTTGACGATCAGCACACCGATGGCGTTCGGCAGGATGTGCTTGAAGATGATCCGGGCGTTGCTGGCCCCGGAAATGCGGGCCGCGTCGACGAATTCGCGTTCGCGCAGCGAGAGGAACTCCCCCCGCATCAACCGGGCGAGTCCCACCCAGGTGATCAGGCCGAGGAAGATGCCCAGTGCCAGGATGCCGTTGCTGCTGGCGAAGGCGGAAAACCAGCCGCCGGAGTCACGCCGGCCTGCCATCTGTGCCATCACCGCGGCGAGCAGCAGACCCGGAATGATGATGATGACGTCGGTGAGGCGCATCAGGATGGCCTCGGTCCAGCCGCGGAAGTAGCCGGACAGCGCCCCGACCACGACGCCGATCAGGCCGGCGATGAGCCCGATCACCAGCATGACGGTGATGGACTGCTGGGCGCCGCGCATGGTCATGGCAAAGAGGTCGCGGCCGATCCGGTCCTGGCCGAAGGGGTGTTCGCCCCAGGCGAGCGGCCACAGCGAGGCGGTGGGGACGCCGTCGTTGATCAGGGGTGACACTTCATCGTGGCTGTACTTCCACCAGCCGGGGATGCCCCAGTAGCCCACGGACGTGAAGGCCGTGACAAAGATGATGGCGAACACGACGAGTCCGGCGATGGCGCCGGAGTGGCCCAGGAACCGTTTCCGGACGATCTGCCCCTGGCTCAGGCCCTTGGCTTCGAGGATCGGCTCGACGCCGGCCGCCGGCACTCCCGCTTCTTCGGCCATGATTTCGTCCTGCTGACTTGGCTGGCTCATGCTTTTACCCTTACGCGCGGATCAAGTGCGGAGTACGCAAGGTCCGCAATGAGGTTGAAACCCATGGCTGTGATGGCGACACAGAGGAAGACGCCCATCACGGGGTTGGGATCGACGTGCGAGATGCCGTCCAGGAACAGGAAGCCCATCCCCCGGACGGAGAAGACCGTTTCGGTGATGACGGCGCCGCCGATCAGCCCGCCGATGTCGAAGGCCACGATGGTGGCGATCGGGATCAGCGCGTTGCGGAAGGCGTGGCGCATGACGACGGTCCGCTCCGACAGGCCCTTGGCCCGGGCGGTCCGGATGTAGTCCATGTTCATGATTTCCAGCATCGAGGCCCGGGTGAAGCGGGTGTAGCCGGCCAGCGAAATCAGGATCAGTGCCATGGTCGGCAGGATCAGGTGCGTGAACGAGTCCAGGCTCAGGATCCAGAAATCGCCCTCGATGTTCGGGGTGCTGGCGCCGATGGTGGCGATGGGGCGGCCCCGGACGCGGCTGTTGTTGAAGTACGTGGGCCACGCCTGCATGTAGCGGTCCAGCAGGATCAGGAATCCGACCAGGAACGAGGTCAGGGCGGCGGCCCGCATGGACTGCCCGCGGTCGTAGCCGCCCATCAGGAAGCCGATGCCCAGCCCGACCAGGACCGCAGCGACGGCGAGGAGCACGATCATCAGGAAGGTCGCTTCATTGAGCAGCGGCTGGATGACGAAGTAGACCACCAGCCCGACCCCGACGGCGATCAGCGCCGACTGCAGCGCCTTGCGGTTCTTGAGCCCCGCCGACAGCAGGGTCACGGCGAACGCAATGCCGACGCCGGCGATCGCGATGACCACCGGGCCCAGTCCCGGGGTCTTGAACCATTCGGTGGCGGAGAAGTACATCAGCACGGCGGACGCGAACAGGAACGCGACGCCGCCGATCAGCAGCCGGCGTTTCATCTCGCCGCCGACGGTGACAGCGGTCAGGACACCGAGGACGGCGCCGATGGCGAGGGCTGCCGGGATCGGTATCTCGGGATTCCGCAGGAAGTTGTTGAACCCGATGGCGCCGTACTCCTTCAGGAGCACCGCGACCCAGAAGATCGGGAGGGAGAAGAACAGGAAGGCCATGAACGTCACGCCGTAGTCCAGCGTGCTGTACTGGCGCAGGGCGGTGATGATGCCGAGGGTGATGCCGATCAGGATGGCCAGCACGGTGGCCCCGGTGACCAGGGTCAGGGTCTGGACCAGGGCGTGCCCCAGGGCATCGGTGATGGGCTGGCCCGCGATGTTCTTGCCCAGGTCGCAGGAATTGGCGAACGGGATGAGGCACTGTGCCGCTCCGCCCAGCCAGTGGAAGTACCGGATGGGGGCGGGTGTGTCCAGCTGCAGCAGCTCGGTGCGCGCGTCCATGAGCTGCTGTTTGTTGGGGGCGCTGCTGGCGCGGAATTCCTCCAGGGGATCGCCTGACGCCGCTGTCAGGAGATACACCAGGAAGGATGCGCCGAGAAGTATGAGGGCGGCGGTGATAAGCCGCCGGACTATGTAGGTCACCATCGGAAAGAACCTCGGTATTCGGGCCCAGGGGTTGCCCGGACCGGTCGCAGAGTTTGGCCTTTTCCCCGCGGATGTAGGGGCAGGCCCGCCATCATCAGGGGGTGTCGCTAGAAAAGGCGTCGGAACCAGAATGCCCGGTCCCGACGCCTTTAGCTAGCAAATATCACTTGCGGTCGTCGGCTACTTCTGCGCCCATTCCCAGAAGTTCCACCAGACACCGGTCTGGTTCGGCATGTACTTCACGCCGGTGATGCGGTCGCTGTAGGCGTCCACGCCAACTGCCTGGAACAGCGGCAGGCCGTAGGCAGAGGCCCAGATCTTCTGGTCGATCTGCTTGATGAGCTCGTCCTGCTTGCCCTTGTCGGTGGTGACAATCAGTTCGTCCATCAGCTTGTCGGCTTCCGGGTCGCTGAACTGGTTGAAGTTGGAGTCGTTGCCCGACTTGAAGATCTGCGGAACGCCGGAGACGCCGACACCCGAGTTGATCCAGCCGAAGATGGTGGCATCGTAGCTGCCGTCGCCGAGGGCCTTGCCCCAGTCCGACTTGCCGAGGCCGCCGTCGACGATCTTGAAGCCTGCCTTGGTGGCCGACTCGCTGATCAGCGCGAACATGTCCGCACGGTTGGGGTTGTCCTTGTTGTACATGATGCGGACTTCAGGCGTGGCACCGGCGAGGAGCGCCTTGGCACCTTCGATGTCGACATCCTGGTAGGCGGACGAGCCGTTTGCCTGGACGGATTCGGTGTAGAGGGCCTGGTCCGGTACGAACAGCTGCGAGTCGAGCGGCTTGGCCTCCGGGTCCAGCTTCTTGACGATCTTGTCGACGATGTCCTTGCGCGGGACGCTCTTCATGAACGCTTCGCGGACACTCTGCTCAGCGAAGACGCCGCTGAAGTTGAGGTCGATGTGGTCGTAGGACAGCTGGTTTCCGACCTCGACCGTGACGCCCTGGCTTTCGAGGGCCTTGAGCTGCTCCACCGTGTCAGCCGAAGCCTGCGGGGCGATGATGTCGGCTTCGCCGTTCTTGAGCGCCTGCACCTGGGCCGGAGCGGAACCGATGTAGCGGACGGTGATCTCGTCCAGCTTGGCTTCCGGACCCCAGTTGTAGTCCTTGTTCTTGACCATGGTCAGGGACTGGTCCTGGTTGACGCCCTTGACAATGTAGGGGCCGTTGGAGAGGTACAGCTCCGGGTCGGCCGGCAGGGTCTTGGAGTCGAAGCCGGTGTTCCACATCTCCGCCATGGCCTGGAGCTGGGTGTTGGCCGGCTGGGGTGCCTTGGCGTCGCCGCGCGGCAAGCCCTTGACCAGGTCAACGAATGCCTTGGCGTCCGCCAGGCCTGCCTTCTTGGCCAGGACGTGGGCCGGGATGTCCACGCCGGGGCCGCCAATGGCGATTTCCCAGTCGGCGAACGGCTGGGAGTACTTCAGGGTCATGGAGCGGCCGTCTTCGCCAAGTTCCGGGAAGTCCGTCAGGGCGATGCCCGTGGGGTCGCCGGCGTAGGAGAAGTAGGACGTTCCGGTCTTTGCCTCGGCGTCGGCGTCGTCATAGTAGCCGGAGAAGGCGGCCCACTGCAGGACGAGGTCGGCTGCGGTCACGGGGGTGCCGTCCGACCACTTCACGCCTTCGTTGATGGTGTACTTCACCGTCAGCGGGTTGTCAGAGACCTTTTCCATCTTGCCGAACTTCTCGTTGCGGACAACGTTCAGTTTGTTGTCGATGTAGAAGAAGCCCGAGTGGGTGGCGTAGCTGATCTTGGAGTTGATGTCGGTGTTGCCATCAGCGGTGTTCGGGTTGAACGTGTTGAACGCGTTCACCTCCACGACTGTTGCAGATCCCCCTGATTTGCTTGCTGCCGCAGCAGTGGTCGGGGTTGTCCCGCCGCTGTTGCCCGCGCAGGCGCTGAGGGCCAGGGCAGCTGCTGCTGCCACGCCCACTGCTTTGGAAATACGACCGAAGCGCATTCCGCCTCCTTGTTTCTGTGGTGTGGATGAGACCGAGGCCGTAGGCACCGGGCAGACGTCCACACTCCCCCAGCGGCAGTGTGGCACGTCTCACATGGGATGTAGCGTAAACCCCAAATTCAGCTCCGGGCAGAGAAAGTTGACCGACTGTAAAGTTCGTTACAGAGCTGCAACATTGGAGACCCTGCCGGCGGACGAATTCTTCTGCGCCTATTGACGTTCCGCGCACCCGGCGGTATTAGCCCCGGGCGCAGGAAAAGCCCCGATTCGCAAATCGGGGCTTCTCGAGTTAATCCTTAATTACTTGATGAATTCATCAATCCGTCACACGTTGAAGCGGAACTCCACGACGTCGCCGTCGACCATGACGTATTCCTTGCCTTCGATGCGCACCTTGCCGCGGGACTTCGCCTCCGCCATGGACCCGGCCTCGATGAGGTCGTCGAAGGAGACGACTTCGGCCTTGATGAAACCGCGCTGGAAATCGGAGTGGATGACGCCGGCGGCCTGCGGTGCCGTGTCGCCCTGGTGGATGGTCCACGCCCGGGTTTCCTTGGGTCCTGCGGTCAGGTAGGTCTGCAGCCCGAGGGTGTGGAAGCCGACGCGGGCCAGCTGGTCCAGGCCGGATTCGTCCTGGCCGTTCATCTCCAGCATTTCCCGGGCCTCTTCCTCGTCGAGTTCGACGAGGTCCGATTCGAGCTTGGCGTCGAGGAAGATGGAGTCCGCCGGGGCCACCATGGCGCGCAGTTCCTCCTGCTTCTCCGGGCTGCCCAGAATGCCCTCGTCCGCGTTGAAGACATAGATGATGGGCTTGGCGGTGAGGAGGCTGAGCTCCTTGAGGTGCTCCATCTCCAGCTTGTCGCTCTTGACCGAGGCGAAAATGGTGTCGCCACGTTCGAGCACGGCCTGCGCGGCCTTGATGGCGGTCAGCTCCGCGGCGTCCCGCTTCTTGATCTTGACTTCTTTTTCGATCCGGGGAATGGCGTTTTCGATGGTCTGAAGATCAGCCAGGATCAGCTCGGTGTTGATGATCTCCATGTCCGAGCGGGGATCCACCTTGCCGTCGACGTGGATGACGTCGGGGTCATCGAAGACGCGGATAACCTGGGCAATGGCCTCGGCTTCGCGGATGTTGGCGAGGAATTTGTTGCCCAGGCCTTCGCCTTCCGAGGCACCCTTGACGATTCCGGCGATGTCGACGAAGGACACCGGGGCGGGCAGCAGGCGCTGCGATCCGAAGACCGCGGCCAGCTTGGCAAGCCGCGGGTCCGGCAGGTTGACCACACCGACGTTGGGTTCGATCGTGGCGAACGGGTAGTTCGCTGCGAGCACCTGGTTGCGGGTCAGTGCGTTGAAAAGAGTTGATTTGCCGACGTTGGGCAGTCCGACGATGCCAATAGTAAGAGCCACGAGTACTAATTCTACCCGCTGCGGCCGGGGTCCCCTGCGACGGGCCGGGTTGGCGGCTGGTTCGCCGCCTGCAGGGCGTCGGCGGGAAAGTGTCGGAGGGGCATGCCAGAGTGAAGGCATGGACGCTTTTGCACTGATTCTTGCCCTGCTCATGCTGCTCGTCGGCGCGGTCGGCGGCGCCGCCGTGGTCTTCCTGCTGATCCGGCGCCGCACCCACGCCGTGGAGGAGGACTTCGACGCCGTGTCGGCCCGGCTCTCGGAGGTCAGCGCGCAGTTCGCCGCGGCCGACGCCGAGAGGCGCCTGCTGGCGGCGCAGAACCGGGACCTTGGCGAGTCCCGCAACCAGGACGGCAGCGTGCTGCGGGCCCTGGCGCCGGTGGCGGAGAAGCTCACCGCGGTCCAGCATCAGGTGTCGCTGCTGGAGCGCGACCGCCTGGAGCAGTACGGACAGCTGGCGCAGCAACTGCAGGAAGCCCGGTTGTCCGACGAGCAGCTGCTGCGCTCAACCCATGCCCTGGAGTCCGCGCTGCGGTCCAACAGTGCCCGCGGCCAGTGGGGGGAAGTCCAGTTGCGCCGGGTGGTCGAGGCTGCCGGGATGCTGCGCCATGTCGATTTCCACGAGCAGGTCCACAGCGGCCAGCAGCGCGGTGCCGGTCCGGAGAGCAGTATCCGGCCCGACCTCGTCGTGCAGCTCCCCGGCCAGAAGCAGCTCGTGGTGGACGCCAAAGTGCCGCTCGCGGCGTATCTTGCAGCGCAGGAACTCGGAACGTCCGCCCCGGGCCTGCAGCACGGGCAGTCCCTGAGCGGGCAGCAGGCCCATCTGCTGGCCCATGCCAAGGCCCTGAAGGCCCATGTGGACGCGCTGAGCAACAAGAAGTACTGGGACATCCCGGGCAACTCCCCGGAGCTGGTGGTCTGCTTCCTGCCGGCCGAGTCGATCCTGGCCGCGGCGCTCTCGGCGGACCCGGCCCTGCTGGACTACGCCCTGTCCAGGAACGTTGTGCTGGCCTCGCCCTCGACCCTGCTGGCGGTGCTGAAATCCGTCGCCTTCACCTGGCGCCAGGACGTCCTGACGGACAGCGCGCGGGAGCTCTTCGAACTGGCCCACCAACTCTATGAGCGGATGGGCACGCTCGGCGAGAACGTCACCAAGCTCGGCGCCTCACTCAAGACGTCCGTGGACCGCTACAACTCCATGGTGGGCACCCTGGAGGCCCGGGTGCTGCCGACCGCACGGAAGCTCAATGCCCTGGATGCGACCGGGCTGGCCACCCCCGCGGCCGTCGAAGTGACACCGCGATCCGTGGCCGCTCCGGAGCTGCAGCCCGGGAACGGGCCGGAACTTGGGTCCGGGCGGTCGGACCAAGCGCCGGACGGTTCGCGCGAAGAGGACCAGGAGTCCGCCGCCTAGGAGGTCTGGGCGGGACGTGTTCCGCGGCCCCCGAGGGCGCGGGTGACGTCGCCGGCCTGCTTCAGCGTGGCGCGGAGCTCCTTCGGCAGCGAGAACAGCAGGTCCTCCTCGGCCGTGACGACTTCCTCGACCGCGCCGTAGCCGTAGTCGGCGAGCAGGCGCAGGACGTCCTTGACCAGGACCTCCGGGACCGATGCACCCGAGGTCACACCAACGGTGGCCACACCCTCGAACCAGGACTCGTCCACCTCATTGGCGAAGTCCACGCGGTACGAGGCCTTCGCGCCGTACTCCAGCGCCACCTCCACGAGCCGGACCGAGTTCGAGGAGTTGGCCGATCCGACCACAATCACGAGCTCGGCCTGGGGTGAAATCTTCTTGATGGCCACCTGGCGGTTGGTGGTCGCGTAGCAGATGTCGTCGCTGGGCGGGTCCTGCAGGGTGGGGAACCGCTCCTTGAGCAGGCGGACCGTTTCCATGGTTTCGTCCACGCTCAGGGTGGTCTGGGAAAGCCAGATAACCTTCTCCGGGTCCCTGACCGTGACCTTGTCGACCTCGTGCGGGCCGTTGATGATCTGGATGTGTTCGGGGGCCTCGCCCGCGGTCCCTTCGACTTCCTCGTGGCCGTCATGGCCGATCAGCAGGATGTCGAAGTCGTCCTTTGCGAAGCGCACCGCCTCTTTGTGCACCTTGGTCACGAGGGGGCAGGTGGCGTCGATGGTCCGCAGTCCGCGGTCTTCCGCGGACTGGACGACGGCGGGTGAGACACCGTGGGCGGAGAAGATCACCAGGGCGCCCTCGGGGACCTCGTCGGTCTCATCGACGAAAATGGCGCCTTTTTCCTCCAGGGAGCTGACGACATGCACGTTGTGAACGATCTGTTTGCGGACGTAGACCGGCGGGCCGTAGTGCTCCAGCGCTTTTTCCACCGCGATGACCGCACGGTCTACGCCGGCGCAGTAGCCGCGCGGGGCCGCGAGCAGGACCTTTTTCGGACCGTCCACGGGGGCTGCGGCCAGGACTTCTTCCGGCGTACGCCGCCGGCGCGGAACGGTTGGCATCGGAATGGAAACAGCAGTGGAAGTCATGCCCCCAATGCTACCGGTGTTGGAGGGGCCGCCGACCGGGCAGCGACCGCAGGCGCGGCGCCCGGTTGCTCAGGCGCGGCGGCCGCCAATGACGCGCACCACAAGCCCGGCTGCCAGCAGGACGCCGCTGGCCACGGCGGCCGCCAGGATCCACTGCCCGAAACTTGAACTGGCGGCGGCGACAAACTCGCTCTTGAAGATCTCCGCGACCTCGTTGCCGCTGCTCGTTGCCGTCACCGCACTCCCGGCGGCGTCGGCGGCCAGCTTCCAGGCGCCGGCCAGCGCGAGGCCTCCGAGTCCGATGCCGGCCAGGACGGTCCAGCGCCGCCGGGCAGCCACAAAGGCCAGCGCGAAGGCGATGAGGGCACCGACGGCCAGGGCGTAGCCCATCGGAGCGAAAGCGGAAATCCGGTCGAGGAGCTGCCGGTGCTCGGGCTGCCCGATCGTAACCAGCAGCTGCTCCGGCGCCTCCAGCGGCAGCGTGGTGGCATCCGCCACCTGCTGCGCCACCAGGCCGACGAGGGGCGCCAGATCCAGGGTCAGCGACGTCGCAGTGTCGGCCTCGGCTGGCGGTGTGCTGGGGTCGGCGAAGTTCAGCTGGTGGCTTTTGCGCAGCGTTTCGGTCCAGGCCTCGGGGTAGCCGGGCATGCTTGTCAGCGACTGCGCCGCGCTTTCCAGGATCGGGGTGACGAGACCGCTGAGCGCCTCCGGGATCCGTTCCGCGCCCAGGCTGCCGACGGCGGCCGCAGCCAGCCGCTCCTGGAACACAGGGTCCTTGCCCAGCGGCGCGGTGAACGCCACGAAGCCGTCCTGCTGGACGATGTTCCGGTCCACCCACATGGCCGGAACAGCGACAGCCGCCAGGACCAGCCCGATAAGTACTGCTACGGCCGAGACAAAAGTGCGCACGAAAAGTCCTAGGTGGTTGGTGGGTAGTGCCCATCCTACGGGGGCGGCCTGCGGAACGATAAAAGTCGGCCCCCGATGATAGAGCTATGGATAGAGTTGAAACCGATACGTTCGAGTTGCCGGCCGGTGGCCTTTCCTGACGCGCAGTCGCCGGGGACGCACCTGCTGACAGCCCCGCCCCGGCAAAGGACACCCACGCATATGCACCAGCCCATCCCCGGCCCGGGACACCGGCATGTCTGAGGAGGTCGCGGCAGCCACGACGGTTCCTGCCACGGCAGCGGAAACAAGCCCGGACAACCCCTGGCCGCTGCAGCTGCTGTCCCAGAAACTCAAGATGCACATCGACCGCGCGCCCTCCGCCTGGGTCGAAGGCCAGGTCATCGAACTGAACCGGCGCGGCACCAACGCCTATCTGACGCTGCGGGACATCGACGCTGAGATCTCCCTCCCCGCCTCCGCCTGGACCAAAGTGCTGGACCGCCAGGAAATACCGCTGGAGCGAGGGTCCCGGGTGGTGGCCCTGCTCAAGGCCGAATTCTGGCTCAAGACGGGGCGGCTGAACATGTCCGTGAAGGACATCAGGCCGGTCGGCCTCGGCGACCTGCTCGCCAGGATCGAGCGCCTGCGCCATGCCCTCGCCGCCGAAGGGCTGTTCTCCGACGCCCGCAAGAAACGCCTGCCGCTGCTCCCCCACCGGATCGGGCTGATTACCGGCCGCAACTCGGATGCCAAGAAGGACGTGCTGCGCAACGCGGCGCTGCGCTGGCCCGCCGTCGAGTTCGAAATCCGTGAAGTGGCCGTACAGGGCAACACCGCCGTCGCGCAGGTTATCGCCGCCCTGCGCGAGCTGGATGCGCACCCCGAGGTGGACGTGATTGTCATCGCCCGCGGCGGCGGCGCCCTGGAGGACCTGCTGCCTTTCAGCAGCGAGGAACTCATCCGGGCGGTGTCGGGCGCTTCCACGCCCGTGGTCAGCGCGATCGGCCACGAGGCGGACCGCCCTATCCTCGACGATGTCGCGGACCTGCGCGCCTCCACGCCGACCGACGCCGCCAAGCGCATCGTCCCGGACGTAGTCGAGGAGCTCGCCCGCGTGCGTCAGGCCCGGGACCAGCTCCGGCGCGGTGTGACCCGCCTGGTGGAACGTGAGGCGGACCGCCTGGCCTCGCTGCGCTCCCGCCCCGTGCTGGCCTCCCCCGAAGTCATGGTCAGCAGCCGCCACGACGACGTCGAACGGCTCAAGGGCCGCGCGCAGGCGGCGGTCACGACCGCCGTCGTCCGGGCCGCCGACCAGCTCGCCCACCTCAAGGCCCAGGTCCGGGCACTCTCGCCGCAGAAGACCCTGGACCGGGGATACGCCGTGGTGCAACTGGCCGACGGCCACCCCGCTCCCGGCACCCGCCGGGACGTTGTGCGGCACCCTGACCAGGCGCCGTCGGGCACCCCCCTGACCGTCCGCGTGGCCGGAGGCAGGTTCACCGCGGAGTCGACCGGCGGCCAGGAACCTGCTGAGGAATGACCCGGCACCGGCAGCGCCAGACCCACCCGGCACTTCCACCCG
>Ga0247818_10001414_pt1 | contig 15157 bp, 16 predicted proteins | sample 13C_Glucose_Day1_FD_192424 | JGI IMG/M metagenome (GOLD analysis project Ga0247818, IMG submission 192424) | Soil microbial communities from agricultural site in Penn Yan, New York, United States - 13C_Glucose_Day1 | ecosystem: Environmental > Terrestrial > Soil > Agricultural land | place...
GTCGTGGGCTCGGGACGGCTGCCGCTCGGGACCGACGTACAGGTGGAGCTGACCAGGGCGGACGTCGAGGCGCGCAAGGTGGAGTTCCGGCTCGTCTGACCGGTCTCACGCGAGGGGGTCGACCTCCGCGAAGGGCAGCAGGGCCTCGACGCGGCCGCCCTGTGGCGTCGGCCCGGCGCCCAACGTCCCGCCGAGCTCCGTCGCGCGCTCCCGCATCGAGGAAAGTCCGACGCCCGCCGTCCAGGGGTCCTCGCAGCCGCTCGCGTCGGTCACGGCCACGGCCAGGCCGTCCGGCCGGCACTCGAGGCTCACCGAGGCCGTGGGACTGGTGGTGTGGCGGGCGACGTTGGTGAGTGCCTCCACCACGATCCGGTACGCCGCCACCTCGACGGCTGCCGGCAGCGCAGGAAGCACCTCGGGGGCGTCGACCCGGACCTCGAGCGGCCGGCCGCCGCGGCTCCGGAGCCCGGCCGCCTGCTGACGAAGGGCGGGCACCAGGCCGAGCTCGTCGAGGGCGGGCGGTCGCATCGCGTAGACCAGCCGGCGGATCTCCTCGATGGCGGTGACCGTCTCGGCGCGGAGGACCCGCAGGAGCTCCTCGGCCCCGGCGGGGTCGCTGCCGACCAGGTTGCGCGCGGCGTCGGCGCTGAACGCGATCCCGGACAGCCGCGGGCCGAGGCCGTCGTGGAGGTCGCGGCGCAGCCGACGGCGTTCCTCCTCGCGGGCGGTGATCGTGTGGCCGCGCGACTCGCGCAGGTCCTCGGCCAGGGCCCGGGCCCGCAGCGTCTGACCCAGCAGCGGAGCGACCAGCGAGAGCACGCGTCGGTCGTCCGCGGTGAGCCTGAGGTCTCCGGCGCGCAACCCGACGACCAGCTCGGCGTCCCGCTCGTGGTCCAGGCGCACCGATGCGACGTGCGTGGTCTCGGTCCCGGAGCTCGCCACGGTCAAGCCACCTGCCCGGAGCGCCGCGTACGGCAGGACGAGGGCCTCGCGGATCGCCCTGAGTGCCAGCTCCGGGTCGTCCCCGACCCGGCCGACGACCTGGGCCGCCGCACCCAGCGGATCCGGGCGGGGCCCGAAGAGCAGCTCGTCGACGACCCCGCGCAGGATCACCCGCAGCGGATGGAACGTCGCGGCCGTCAGCGCTCCTACCACCGCCAGCGTCGCCGGGGCGGGCGTGGTGTCTCCGAGGATCTCGAGCAGGGACTCCAGGACCATGAACAGCGCGACGTACCCGGTGCCGGCGGTGCCCAGGACGGTGAGCTCGACGACCAGGCCCCGGACGTCGACCAGCTCCGGCCGGCGCAGGCCGATCGCCATCGCGGCCGGGACGGTGGCCATGGCCAGCCAGGCGACGACCTGGCCCCCGGTGCCGAGCTGCATGAAGGCGGCGATGAAGACGGCCGTGCCCGCCAGGGCCGCCGCCAGAGCCATCCAGATCAGGGCCCGCCGGTCGTCGGCGCCGGCTCGTTCGATCTTCCACCACGTGTGGGCGAGCAGCACGCATCCGAGCACCAGTCCCATGGAGGACAGCACCGCGGCATCGTCCGGCCAGGCCGCCGCGAACAGTCCCGCCGCGGCGACGGTGACCAGGGCGAGGAAGTCGACGGGGTGGCGCACCCGCGCGCTCGGGTAGAGCGTGAGCGCGAGCGGCGCGAGCAGTGCCGAGGCGATGACGAAGGCCGTGCGGGCCGCGGTGTCGTTGCCGGTGGCCGCCAGGAGCGAGCCGGCAGCGAGGCCGCAGCCACTCAGCGTCATCAGCGCAGCCGCCGGACGGGCCCTGCGGACAGGCAGCATGGCCACTCCGCCGCCGACGCCGCCGGCGCCGAGGGCCATCAGCGCCACCAGCGTCGGGTAGCTGGTCATGTGCCCAGGCCACCCTCGCGGGCCCGGATGATCGCCGCTGCCCGATCGGCGACCTCGAGCTTCGCGAAGATGCTGGTCAGGTGGTTGCTCACGGTCTTGGGGGAGAGGAACAGTGCGTCGGCGATCGCTGCCGTGCGCCGTCCGGACGCCAGCAGGTCGAGGATCTCGCGCTCGCGCTCGGTGAGCTCGGGGAACGGCTCGGCGCGCGGCGCCGGGGGAGAGGAGAAGTAGCCCAGCACCCTCGCGGCGACACCCGGGCCGAAGATCACCTGCCCGGCGACGACGGCGCGGATCGCGGTGACGATCTCGTCCTGCTCGGCACCCTTGAGGAGGTAGCCCCGTGCTCCCGCCTGCATGGCGGTGAACACGGTGGCGTCGTCGTCGTACATCGTCAGCATCAGGACGGCCGAGTCCGGCACGCTCGCGCGGATCCTCCGGGTGGCCTCGACACCGTCCGTCCCGGGCATCTGCACGTCCATCAGGACGACGTCGGGACGCAGCAGCTGGGTCTCGCGCACGGCCGCGTCGCCGTCCGCGGCCAGACCCACGACGTCGAGCCCGTCGATGGTGTCGATGAGCGCGCGCAGCCCGCCGCGGACCACGGGGTGGTCGTCGGCGATCAGCACGCGCAGACCCATGTCCCCATGATGGCTGTCGGGGTTCCGCGTTGACCCGGGAAGTTTCTCCCCCGACACCCGGGTCAGGGGGAACATGGAGGGGTAGTCCGTCGGTCGTGTCGGGAGATGACCGGGTCCCACGGTGGACCTGTCCACTTCTTCACCCGAGGAGCCACCATGAACACCACATCCAGCAACACCCCCCATGGCCGGCAGAAGGCCGGCCTCATCCTCGCTGGTCTCTACAGCCTGGTGAACATCCCCAGCGCGTTCTTCCCCACACCCGATGGTTCGGAGGGGCCGCCTCTCGAGATCCTGGTGATCGGCAGCCTTCTCGGCGTCGTCGGGCTGGTGGCGGTCGTGTTGGCCTGGCGTACGGGGAACCGGGCAGCGCTGAGGGTGGCCGCGGGCGCGATCATCGTCGTCACCCTGACCGGCTTGCCGGCGTTCTTCGTCGACGTGGCGGCGGGCATCAAGCTCCTGGTCGGCCTCTCGGTCCTGCTGACGATCGCCACGGTGGTGCTGATGTTCTCGCCGCCACGTCCCTCGGCCCCCGTCCTCGACTGAGCACGACGCCCGCCGGTGGGCCGTGCTACCCCCGGGCGGCCCGCCGCAGGGCGTCCAGGCTGCGCTCGACGTCCTCGTCGGTGGTGCACCAGTTGCTGACGGAGACGCGGAGGACCGCACGGCCGCGCCAGCGCGAGCCGCTCATCCACGACGTACCGTCGGCCAGCACCGCGCGGACCACGGCCTCGGTGCGCTCGTCGCTGCCGAACGAGACGCACACCTGGGTGAACTCCACGTCGTTGAGCACCTCGGCGCCCGCCACGGTCGCGATCCCCTCGGCGAAGGCGGTGGCGTGGCGGCAGAAGCCGTCGACCAGGTCCGCAACGCCGTCCCGTCCGAGGGCGCGGAGCACCGCCCAGACCGGGACGGCGCGCCCGCGCCGGGACGCCTCGGGGCCCTTCTCCAGCGGGTCGGCCGCCGCGCTGTGGATCAGGTAGTCCCCGTGCATCCCCATCGCCGCGTGCAACGCCGCCGGGTCGCGGACGATCGCCAGGCCGCAGTCGTAGGGCACGTTGAGCGTCTTGTGGGCGTCGGTGGTCCACGAGTCGGCGGCGCCGTAGCCCGCCACCAGGTCGCGCCGCGAGGGGGATGCTGCCGCGAACAGCCCGAACGCGCCGTCGACGTGCACCCAGGCGCCGTGCTCGTGGGCGATCGCGATCGCGGGGTCGAACGGGTCGAAGGCGCCCGAGTGCACGTTCCCGGCCTGCAGGGCCACGATCGTGGGGCCAGCGCGGCCGCGTTCGAGGGCCGCTCGCAACGCGTCGCGGTCGATGCGCCCCTGGGCGTCGGCCGCGACGAGCTCCGGCGCCCCCAGACCGAGGTAGCGCAGCGCCAGGTCCACGGTGTCGTGCCGCTCGGCCCCGGCGAGCACGCGCAGCCGCGGCGCGCCGGTCAGGCCGTCGCGACCGACGTCCCAGCCCGCCCGCCTCAGTACGGCGTCGCGCGCCGCGGCCAGGCACGTGAAGTTGGACATGGTCGCCCCGGTGACGAACCCGACGTCGCACCCCGCCGGCAGGCCCAGCAGGTCGAGCAGCCACGCCGACGTGACCTGCTCGACCGCGCCGTACGCCGGGGTGACGGCCCGCAGCATGGCGTTCTGGTCCCAGGCGCTGGTCAGCCAGTCCGCGGCGAGGGCCGCCGGGTGTGTCCCGCCGATCACGAACCCGAAGAACCGACCCGAGGGCATTGCCACCAGGCCCGGCTCGCACGCCGCCGCGAGCAGGTCGACGACCTCTGCGGCCGGGGTCGGGTCCTTCGGGAGGTCGGTGCCCAACCGGGCGACGACCTCGTCGACGGACGCCTGCGGCGGCACCGACCGGTCCCTCAACGACGCCAGCCAGGTCCGGGTGTGCTCGTGCGCCCTGGCGAGCGCCGCCTCCGTCTCGGTCATGCCCGACCTCCCTGCTGCGCGGCTCGCACCAGCATGCGCCGCCGGGCGGCTGCGCCGCCATCCCTCAGGCCGGTGGGGCCCCCGGGTGGTCCGGGTGGTCGCGGTGCGCCGCGGCGAGCAGCTTGAGCGCGGTGCAGGCGCTGTCGGGATGGGGGGCTGCCGCATGCTCCACCACGAGCCGGCGCCTGGCTTGGCAGTCGTCCAGCGCGCGCTCCATCACCCGGCGCACCAGCGGGCTCGGCGACGTCCCGCCCCGCGACTCGAGGTAGGCGCGCGCGACGGCCTCGTCCTCGTCGATCCGCGCGAGCAGGAACTCGACCAGCGTGAGGCTGTCCCTGTCCCCGAACGGTCGGGTGTCAATCCTCCCCATTGCCCACCATCGCCCCCCTGAGCACGTGTTGGACCTCGAGGCTAGGGCGGCGGGGGCCCCGTGCGACCGAGATCGCGGAAACAGGGCCGAAGGTCCCGAGGCCTGGCCAATTCGGGCCATTGGTCCCTAGCCACCTCTGGGGATGATCAGGCAAAGGTGGACCCGTGATCGTCGAGACGTTGCGCGTCGTCACGGAGCCCGAGCTGGACCAGCGGCCCGTGATCCGGCGTGAGAACGAGAGCCAGATCGGCCCGCTGTTCTTCAGCTTCGGCGAGATCGACCTGCTGTGCGGGGCCTGCACGTTCCTGCTGATCCGGGGCGCGCGGGCGGTGGAGGCCATCTTGGACGCAATCGTGGTCTGCCCGAACTGCGGGGCCTGCAACGAGGCGTGGCAGGACCCGGGAATCTCCGCCTAGCGGGGGCGAGCGCCTCGGCGACAACAGGGGAGCCCCCGTCACACTTACGCAGGGTGACGGGGGCATTGCCCGTCCGGTCGCCGGTGGCTCAGGCGCGGTGCGGTCGGGATGCGTCGGGGACTCGGCGAGCAGGATCGGCCGGCGGCAGGTCGCGGCGGTGCCCCAGGTGCTCGAGCCATCCCACGAGGACCCGGTGCAGGGCGTCGGCACCGACCACCATCGGACGGGGCGGCGCCGGGAGAGCCACGGGCCACATGAGCATCGCCCGGTCCTGCCAGCCGCCCAGGCCACCGTGACAGCCCACCAGTCCCTCGAACGCCGCGACCTCGCCGAGGTCGTCGACGAGGCTGTTGACGTAGATGTCGGGGGCTTCCGCCATGGTCGCGGCGCGCAGGACGAAGGCGGGCGCCTCCGGACCGAAGCCGGCCAGCGGGTCCTCACCCACGACCACTCCCTCCCGCACGCGGTGCTCGCCGCCGGTGCCCAGGACGACGGGGCCGTGGTCGGCGGTGTCGACCACCACGAAGCCGACACCGGGATGGGCCACCAGCCCGGGCACCAGCGCCGGGAAGCGCGCGGTCAGGTCGTCCAGCGTGAGCCTGGACTTCTCGCCCGCGACGTAGACGAGCCCCAGGTTGCCCGAGCCGAAGACGAGGCACCGGTCGGCACCCGCCTCCTCGACCGGAGCCGGCCCCTGTGTCTGCACCTGTGCCGGCACATCGGGTGACGCGGTGTCGAGCCGGCCGGCCGCCATCCGGTCGGACGCGCGACCGAGCGCCCGGCCCAGCACCGTGTCGGTGTCGCTGGTGGACGCGATCATGGAGTTCAGCGCCCCGGTCGCCTCGGCGTTCTCCTCGGCGCCGGTGACGTCGGAGTCGGCGAGCCGGCGTACGAGCGAGGCGAGGTCCTCGCCGTACCGCGACGCGAACACCTCGCCCTGGGACTGGCCGTGGTCGGACAGCACGACGAAGTGGTAGCGGCGGGGAGAGACCGTCGCGACCTGCTCGAGCTGCGCGATCACTGCGTCGATGCCCTCCAGGGCGGCCAGCGACTCCGGCTGCATCAGCCCCGCGTGGTGCGCGACGGCGTCGTAGTCGACGTAGTCCACGTAGATCACCCGTCGGCCCTGCAGCATCGAGTCGGCGACCAGCGTGGTGTTCAGGTCGCGCAGCACCCCGCTCACGGCAGCCCGCTCGCCGGCGAAGCCCCACCCTCGAGCGACGCGGGGACGCACGTCGCGCCGCCTGGCCCGCGCGGCCTGGAACCGCTCCCGCGCGACCTCGCTCACGGTCCGCGACATGCTCCGGGCGAGGCCCTCCGGACGCGCGAGGAACGTGGACAGCGCGACGCGGGCGTGCTTGGTCTCACGCGTCCGGTGCACCGCACTCATCGTGGCGTACGCCGTCGGGGCGTCGCCGGTGAACAGGTTGCTGACCGACACCCCGTCGTCGACGAGGAGGCCGCGGCCGTCCGTGTGCTGGGCCTCGATCACCGCGGCGTCCGCGGGCTTGTTCGCGACGAAGACCTTGCCGGTGGACCGGTCGACCCAGCGGAAGGCCGGGATCCCCTCGATGGTGCCGTGCAGGATGCCCATCTGGCTGGCCGGTGTGGTGGCGGGGAGCTTGGGCCGCCACTCGGCCATCCGGTGCGATCCGCTGCGCACCCAGCGCGACAGGGTCGGCAGCGTGCCGGCGCGCACGCCCCAATCCAGCACCGGGTAGGGAACCCCGTCCGCCTGGATGAAGACCACGCCGGGCACGTCGGCATCGGCGAGGTCGGGTGGCTTCGCCCGGCGTCCCCGGCGCAGCAGGCTCGCGGTGACCGCGTCGTCCGTGCCCGCGGTGGCCACCCAGACGAAGGCGGTCGAGACGGCCGAGACGATCCACGAGGCGACGAACGCGGCGAGGAAGGGAGGGTTGTGCTGCTCGCCCACGAAGTCCCAGGCCACCAGCCAGACGACGAACCCCTGGCCGAACAGGCCGAGCAGCACCGCGCCCACCCAGCCCACCAGCACGGCCAGACGCACCAGCAGCGGCCGCAGCACGGCGCCGACCACGGCGATCGCGATGGCGGCCGAGATGGTGCGGCCGGGGCCCTCGATGTCGAAGTCGGGGACCAGCCACGAGGCGATCTGGAGGCCGAGGGCGGCGCCGAGCACCGCGAGGACCGCGCGCCCGACGTCGCCCCAGCGCAGGTGCCACCACCCGCTCCGCTGCCGGGCGTGCCTCATCATGGGCTCACCGTAGGTGCGTCCGGTGGCCTCCGGCGTCGTCAGCGACGGGTGATGCGGCGGGTGGTCCGCGCCGGTCGCGCAACGTCCGTGAGCCGGGGGCCGTGCGCGAGGTCAGCCGCGGCTCGAGCTGGCGAGCAGCACCGCGACGGCCGTCACGGGCACGGCCCACGACAGCGCCCGCAGCGCCCCTTCGAGGGGAGCGAGCAGCGTCGCCCGGTCCAGCGGGACGGCGGCCCCGTCCGCGGTGGTGAGGCTCCCGGTGACCGACGCGGTGTCCCGACGCAACCGCCGCGCCGGTGTGCTCAGGCGTCGCTGCGCGTACGACGTGCCGACGGCCGCCAGCGTCATGGCGGCCGCGGCGGCCACGGGCCCTGCCTCCGGGGGCGGGGACTGGGCGAGAAATCCGACGGCCACGGGAAAGCCGCCCCAGCCCCAGGCGAACACGTGGTCGTTGTGGAGCCGGCCGCCGAACAGCTCGAGGTTGTACCCCACCACCAGCACCGCTCCGATCGGGATGGCGGCGAGGAGCGCCCAGTTCGACCCGTCCCGGAAGAACGCACCGACGATGCCGAGGACGACGGCACCGAGGAGCGACAGCCCGGCGACCGCCCACAGGGTCGCCGAGGCGATCCCCGTCCTCAGCGGACGGCCCTGCTGCTCGTCGAGGGCGTGCGCGGCGAGGCCGACGGCGAGGAAGAACGCGAGGAGGGTGAACGCAAGGTCCGTCCAGCTGAGGCTGGGAGCGACCGCCGCCCCGAGCGCCACGTAGCTCAGGTGCCAGGCGGTGTACGGCGGATGCAGCAGGCTCCACCAGTCCGAGACGGCGTTCCCCCGGCGGGCGTAGAAGGCGGCGGCCGGCTCACCCATTTCTTTTGCGTCCGGACATCACCAGGCCGCCGCCCAGGCTCATGGGCCTGACCCGGACGTCCTCGAGGCCGGCGGCCTGCCACAGGGCGACGTGCCGCTCGACGGGATACGTGCCGTAGTGCTGCTCGATGGACGGACCCAGGAATGACCCCACCCGTGCCCAGGCGCCGCCGCCGGTCACGAGTCCGGCGATCGGCAGGACCACCCTCGTGTACAGACGCCAGGCCGGGAGCCACACCGGCGGCGGCGGGACGCCGAACTCGAGGCTGGCGACGACCCCGCCCGGCCGGACCACCCGGGCGAGCTCGGCCAGGGTGGCGGCCGGGTCGGCGACGTAGCGGAGCAGGTAGGTGAAGGTCAGGGCGTCGAACGACGCGTCCGCGAAGGGCAGCTGCTCGGCGCGAGCGGCTGCGAGCTGGATGCGGGCGTCATGCCCACGCGCCGTGACCCGCTGCCTGCCCCGGCGCAGCATCTCCTCGGTGAGGTCGACCCCCACCACGCGGGCACTCGTCCGGTCGGCCAGCGCAAGCGCGACGCCCGCGGTCCCGGTCGCCACGTCCAGGACGGTCGCCGGGCTGCTCGCGACCACGGCGTCGACCATCGCCGTCCGCCAGCGACGGTTCTGGCCGAAGGAGAGGACCTCCTCCAGCACGTCGTAGCGCTGGGGGAGCCCGTCGAACAGCTCCCGGGCGAACCGGTTGGGCTCCGCGCGTGACCGCACGACCGCCCGCTGGCTCGGTGTCGGCATCGCGCGCCTCCTCAGCCCCTCCCTGCTCGCCACCATAGTGCCGCGGGGCCGGGCCGCGAGTCCCGCAAATGAGGGGTGGTGCGGACGGGCTGGCCTGTAGGCCGGGTTCTGTCCCGGGGGCCCTTGCGGGCGTCCCGGGGGCGACCATCCATCTACGGCTGCCGTTGCCGACAGCCTCCAGCGGTCTACCCGCGCACTCGGGCGGGCAGCCCTCAGACGTGCGCGCGCCCGGTGTCCGAGGACTCCGGGCTTCTTGACCTTGCTCCAGGTGGGGTTTGCCGAGCCGACCCGGTCGCCCGGGTCGCTGGTGGTCTCTTACGCCACCGTTTCACCCTTACCTCCCGGCGAACCGGGAGGCGGTCTGCTTTCTGTGGCACTGTCCCGCGAGTCACCTCGGGTGGGTGTTACCCACCACCTCGCCCTGTGGAGCCCGGACCTTCCTCGGCGCCTCCGTGAGGAGACGACGCGGTCGCCCGGCCAGCCCATCCGCATGGCAAGGATAGGGGACGATCCGTTCGGTCGTACTCTGGCCGACGTGTTGCCCACCGGATACGGGATCCGACCGCTCGCCGTCGAGGACGCGCCGGCCCTCGCCGCGGCGTACTCACGCAACCGTGCGCACCTCGCCCCGTGGGACCCGCGCCGCACCGAGGAGTTCTTCACCGAGGCCGGTCAGCGCAAGGACGCCGAGGCCAAGCTCGAGAGCGCCGGGCTCGGGCTCCAGGACCCGTGGCTGCTGGTGCACGGCGACGAGGTGGTCGGCCGGGTCAACCTCAACAACCTCGTGCGGGGCGTCTTCCAGAACGCGTCCCTCGGCTACTGGGTCGACCGCCAGCACACGGGCAGGGGGCTCGGCACCGCCGCGGTCGGGTTCGCCCTGCGGCGCGCGGTCGAGCTCGGCCTGCACCGGGTGGAGGCTGGCACGCTGGTGGGCAACGTCGCGTCCCAGGCAGTGCTGCGCCGCTGCGGCTTCGAGCAGTACGGCGAGGCCGCGAACTACCTGTTCATCGCCGGTGCCTGGCAGGACCACCTCCTGTTCCAGCGCATCCTGCACGACCGACCGGCGGGCGCGGCAGCGCCCTGAGCGGAGGCGGACGACATGACCGACGACCACGAGCTGCAGCCACCTCCCCTCACGCCGTTCCTCGGAGAGAGCCCGGGGCGGGCACCCGAGACGGCGTACCGCACCGCCCACGACCTGCTCGCGCGCCGGGCGCCACGCGAGGCGCTCGAGGTGCTCGAGCCCGCCCTGGAGCAGGAGCCCCGCAACACCGGCCTGCGCTCGCTGCGGGCCTGGGCCTACCTGCTGCGCGCCCAGCTGGCCAAGGCCGAGGAGGAGCTGGCCGCGCTGGTCGAGGAGCGGCCCGACGACGACTGGGCCCGGCACGCCCTGGGCCGCAGCCTCGAGCGCCAGGCCCGGCTCAGCGAGGCGCTGCCGCACCTGCGCCTCGCCGCCGCGATGAGCGGCGACCCCGAGCACGAGCTGGCGGTGCTCCGCGTCGAGCGACGGCTCGCCGAGACCGGCCAGACGTCGTACGACGACCTCACCTGAGGCCCCTGCGGCGGCTTGCGGGGTCTCGAGGCTCAGGCGCTGCACGCCTTCGCACCTCGACCACCGGGACGGTCAGGGCTGTGTCAGCACCTCGGCCCCGGTCGGGGTGACCAGGAGGGTGTGCTCGAACTGCGCGCTGCGCTTGCCGTCCCGGGTGACGACCGTCCAGTCGTCGTCCCACATCTCCCACTCGTGGGTGCCGAGGTTGAGCATCGGCTCGATGGTGAAGGTCATCCCGACCTCGATCAGGTCGTCGTACTCCGGGGTGTCGTAGTGGGGCACGATCAGGCCGCTGTGGAAGGCGGTCCCGATGCCGTGGCCGGTGAACTCGCGGACCACGCCGTACCCGAAGCGGCGGGCGTAGGACTCGATGACCCGACCGATCACGCTGATCCGGCGGCCGGGCTTCACGGCCTTGATGCCGCGGTCGAGCGCCTCGCGGGTCCGCTCGACCAGCAGCCGCGACTCCTCGTCCACGTCGCCGGCGAGGAAGGTCGCGTTGGTGTCGCCGTGCACCCCGTCGAGGTAGGCGGTGATGTCGATGTTGACGATGTCGCCGTCCTCGACCCGCCGGCTGTCGGGGATGCCGTGGCAGATCACCTCGTTGACGCTCGAGCACAACGACTTGGGGAAGCCGCGGTAGCCGAGTGTCGAGGGGTAGGCGCCGTGGTCGCAGAGGAACTCGTGGCCGATCCGGTCGAGCTCGTCGGTGGTGATGCCCGGCGCCACGTGGGAGCCGACCAGCTCACGGGCCTGCGCCGCGAGCTTCCCGGCCGCGCGCATCCGCTCGATCGTCCCGGCGTCCTTGACCTCGCTGCCGGTGAACCGCTCGGGCGTCGGCCTGTCGACGTACTCAGGTCGCGGTATGTGGGCGGGGACGGGACGTCGCGGCGAGATCGTGGCGGCAGTCAGGGGAGTCACGCGGGCGAGTGTAGTTTCAGGCGACATGAGCCAGTTCTGGTACTGCGTCAAGCACCACCGGGTCGAGGACCCGGACGGGTGCCCGCCCATCGACCGCCTCGGCCCCTACGACACGCGCGAGGAGGCCGAGCACGCGCTGGAGAAGGCCGCGGAGCGCAACCAGGAGTGGGAGAACGACCCCAACTGGAACGACGAGCCCTGATCGGTGGCGAGATCTCGTCGGCACAACCCGAACGCCGTCTCGCCGTGGCCGTTCGTCGGCATGGCCGGCATGGCGTGCGCGTTCTTCCTGTACGCCGCGTCCGGCCTGCTCGCCCCGTGGTGGGCGGTGGTCGCGCTGCTGGTGTTGTGGATCGTGCTGCTCGTCGTGGCGACCCGCTGGTGGACCCCGCACCCGAAGCGGGTGCCGTTCGTGGCGCTCTTCGCGGTGGCGCTCTGGTTCGCCGCGATGAACGCCGGGGGAGCGTGGCTGGGGTGGACCGCGTGACGCTGCTGCCGTCGGCGCGCTCCCTGCGCGTCGCCCCGCTGACCGCGGAGCACGCGCGCGACATCTGCACGTGGGGCTACCCGGCGCCGTACGACTGCTACGACATGACCGATGTCGACCCGGACGGGCTGCTCCTTCCCGACGCCGGGGTGTACGCCCTGCTGGCGGACGAGCGGCTGATCGGCTTCCGGTCGTTCGGAGCCGACGGGCAGGTCCCGGGCTGGGAGTACGACGGCTCGGCGCTGGACACCGGCGGGGGCCTGCGGCCCGAGCTGGTCGGCCAGGGCCTGGGCCGGAACGCCATCGCTGCCGGACTGGCCTTCGGCCGGGCGACGTTCGCGCCCCCGGCCTTCCGGGTCACGGTGGCGTCGTTCAACGCGCGGGCGCTGAGGACCGTGGAGTCGCTGGGGTTCCGCCGGGTCGGGAGGTTCGACGCGGCCCGCGACGGTCGCAGCTTCGAGGTGCTCGTCCGGCCCGAGGGCTGAGGCGTCGACCCCGCGGGACCAGCGCGAGCTCAGTGTGGGCTGACCCGCAGGATCGCGTCACTGCCGTTGCCGTTGTCGGTGGTGACCAGCAGGTCGTGGTTCGGCGCGACCGTGACCGAGCGGAGCCGGCCGAACCGCTGAAGCGCCTTCGGTGCCCGGGCCCGCTGCAGGTGGCCCGCCGCGTCGAAGGTCAGGAACACGATCCGGCCGGCCTTGAGCGCTGCGACCGCGAGGGCGCCGTTCAGCGCCCCCCACGCCTTGCCGCGGACGAACGTGCCGCCGCTCGCGGCCAGCGTCGGGTTGCCCGAGCTCCAGCGGGCCTCGACCTGCGTGCCGGGCAGCTCCTGGTCGGTCATCGGGACGTCCTCGTTGTAGCCGGGGACGGGGTCGTAGCCGTAGTCGCCGCCGTTGACGAGCCGGTTCACCTCGTCGTCGCGGTAGGTGCCCTGCTCGATCGACCAGAGCGTGCCGTCCCTGCGCTGTGCGAGGCCCTGGACGTTGCGGTGGCCGTAGGTGTGGACGTACCGCTTCTTCCGGTTCTCCGCGTCGATGAACGGGTTGGTCGGCCACGGCGCGCCGGTACGCCGGTTCAGCCGCAGCGTCTTGCCGCCCAGCGAGGTGAGGTCCTCGGGGTTGGTGCCCTCGGCCGCGTCGCCGGTGCCGACGAGCAGGGACCCGTCCCGCGCGATAAGCAGCCGGCAGCCGCCGTGCCGTCCACTGCTGGTGGGGAAGCCGCCGACCAGCTCCTTGATCCTGCGCACCCGCGTCGCCCGGTCGTCCAGGCGCCAGGCGAGCACGTGCACCTCGTGGCCGGTGGCGGTGGTGCCGCCCTGGCAGGTGTAGAAGCGACCGTTGCTCGCGAACTCCGGATCCACCTCCAGCGACATCAGGCCGGTCTCGCCGGAGACCCACACCTGGCTGCTCGGGAACCGCACCCGGCGTGTGTGGCCGTTCTTCCACACCGACAGCGTCGCGCGGTCGCGCTGGGTGACGAGCAGCCGGTGGTGGCCGATGGGCTGCACGTCCCAGGGGTGGTCGAGCCCGGTGACCTGCCGGTGCACGTGCAGCGTGGGTACGCCGCGGGCCGGTGGTGCGGCGTCGGCCCGGCCGTCGCGCGCGGCGACCGCGGGAGCCGAGGGGAGGACAAGGGCGAGGAGCAGTGCTGCCGAGACCAGACGCATGTCGGCCATCTTGGCAAGCCCGGGCCCCGGGTGCATCCGTGAGCAGCCCCCTCACCCGAGTGCGCGAAGGACCTCGTCAGCCGTGGCCTCGCCGGAGCGGACCGCCCCCTCCATGTAGCCGTTCCAGTGCACGGCGTACTCCGCGCCGGCCCAGTGGATCCGGCCGACCGGCGGACGCAGCGCCTCGCCGAACGCCGTCCAGACCCCGGGCGCGAAGTGCGCCCCGTAGCAGCCACGGCTGAACTCCTCGGCCGTCCAGTCCTGCTCCAGGTAGGCGATCGGGTTGCCGGCGGTCGGGCCGAAGTAGCGCACCAGCGAGTCCAGGAAGCTGCGCCGCCGGTCCTGCGCGGACAGGCGCACCCAGTCGCGGGCGTCCCCGCCCTCGATGAAGCCGAGCATCATGCCCACCTCGGCGGCCGGCGGGGACACGTCGAAGGTGACCTTGACCGGGCCACGGTCCGAGGCAGCCTGACCGTTGAGGGCCTCGTCGCGCCAGAACGGCGTGGGGTACGCCGCGAACGCCTTGACGACCGACCCGGCGGGCAGCTTCTGCGTCAGCTGGTCGCGCCACGACGGCAGCGGCGGGTCGTACTCCAGGCGACCGGCCAGCATCGGCGGGATCGCCACGACGAGCCGTTCGCCGGTGACGCGGCTGCCGTCCCGCAGCTCGACCGCGACCTCGTCGGCCCCGTGGCGAACGGAGCGCACCACCGCGCCCAGACGTACCCGGTCGCCGAGCAACACCGCTAGCCCCTCGGCGACACGCACCGAACCGCCCACGACCCGGTCCTGCTGCGCACCGCGGTCGACGGCGAGCAGCGTCTCGAAGTCGGCGTTCGACCTGGCGTAGAAGAGCGCGTGCAGCAGCGACAGGTCGCACGCGTCGGCGGCGAAGACCGCCTCGCAGGCCGTGTGGAAGTACGCCCGCCCGGCGCTCGTGCGCAGGTTGCGGCGGATCCAGCTCTCGAAGGTCTGGCCGTCGAGCCGGCGCGCGCCCGGGGTCGCCCACGGCTGCTCGAGGTCCACCTTGGTGGCCATCCGCTCGAAGCGGAGCAGCCCCTGGGCCAGGTCGGCCAGCGCGAACGGGTTGAGCCTCGGGGTGGCGCCCTTGTGCGGCGCGAGCCGGCTCTGTCGACCGCCGAGCTCCAGCAGCACGGAGCCCGAGTCGTTCCACGTCCGGAAGGTCGACAGCCCGAGCTCCTCGACCAGCGCGTACATCATGGCGTGGCCCTCCCCGAGCCAGGTGCCGCCCACCTCGACCGGGTGGCCCGCCAGCTCGCCGCCCCGGACCCGCCCGCCGACCCGGTCCCGGGCCTCGAGGACCACGACCTCGCGGCCGGAGGCGACCAGCCGCCTGGCCGCGGAGAGCCCCGCGAGCCCGGCTCCCACGACGATCACCGTCATCTCCACACCCCTGCCTCTCGGTCCCAGCGCCGCCACATCCGGCGCACCCAGGC
>Ga0247818_10001417_pt1 | contig 15138 bp, 12 predicted proteins | sample 13C_Glucose_Day1_FD_192424 | JGI IMG/M metagenome (GOLD analysis project Ga0247818, IMG submission 192424) | Soil microbial communities from agricultural site in Penn Yan, New York, United States - 13C_Glucose_Day1 | ecosystem: Environmental > Terrestrial > Soil > Agricultural land | place...
GTGCCGCGGTGACGGAGTCCTGGCCGTATGCCGCGGTCTTCGCCTTCTTCTTCGCAGGGGCCCTGGTGCGCTCGACCGTGACGTACTGGGCCGGCCGGGGGCTGCGGGCCGGGGGCGAGCGGACCCGGTGGTCGCGCCACCTCGACCGGCCCGCCGTGGTGCGCGCCGAGCGGCTCGTCCGCCGGGTGGGTGCGCCGGCGGTCGCCCTGTCCTTCCTCACCATCGGACTGCAGACCGCGGTCATCGCCGCATCCGGGGCGCTGCGCATGCCGATGGCCCGCTTCCTGCCCGCTGCCGTGGCCGGTTCGCTGGTGTGGGCCGGCGTGTACACCACGGTCGGCTTCGCGGTCGTCGAGGCGTGGGTCGGGGCGGTGCCCTGGTGGTGGGCGCTGCTCGCCCTGCTGGCCGTCGTCGGCGTCGTGGCGGGCACGTCCAGGCTGGTGAGGGGTCAGCGCAGCACGCCCTGACCGGCAGCCTCCGCGGGGCGGAGCGCCGACGGCCGAGCGGTTGCGGCCTTGCCACAGCCCCGGTCTAGTGCACGTGGGGCCGAGCGGGTTGCGAGGACAGCCATGCCGAGAAGGACGGGCCGCCGGTGAGGGCCTCGGGCCCGGGGAGGTTGGTGTGCGCCGAGAAGGAGCGCAGGGTGCCCCCGACCGGCGGGATCCGCACCAGCCTGGGGGCCGGCCGGCCCGCGTGCGCGCAGAGCTTCGACGCCACCTGCGCCATCGTCAGGAACTCGGGCCCGGCGAGGTCCGTGCCGCGAGTCGGTCCGGCAGGGCGGGGCCCTGCAGCTGCGTCGGCCAGCCGCGAGGCCAGCCAGAGCGGATCGATGGGCTGGACAGCCATGTCGCCCAGGGAGAAGGCGAGGGGACCGATGGTCAGGGCCCGGCCGACCAGGGCCGCGAAGGAGTGGAACTGCGTCGCCCGCACGACGGTGGCAGGCAGGCCGCTGCCCATGACGATCCCCTCGGCAGCCGTCTTGGCGACGTAGTAGGGGTAGGGGTTGAGGTCACAGCCCACGATGGAGATGACGACGAGGTGCGGCGGGGTGGGCTGCGCGGCCAGCGCGGTGACGAGACGCCGGGTGCCGCCGACGTCGACGGCGCGGGCATGCAGGGGGCTGGTGGCGCAGTGCACCACCGCCTCCACGTCCCGCGTCGCCTCATCGATCCCGGCGCCGGTGGACAGGTCGACGCCGGAGCGTCGGCTGGCAGCCACGCCGTCGTGGCCCCGCTCCCGCAGCTGCGCCATCACGAGGCTTCCGAGGGCGCCGGCCCCGCCGGTGACGAGTATCCGCATGCGGACCATCCTGCAGGCCGGCGGGACGCTCCGCCCAGGGCTTTTCGCCGGGTTGACCGGTCCGGCGTGCGCAGTGGCCATCGACCCCTGGGACTCCGCTCACATCGCGGGACTATCCATCCACATCGTGGGCGGCTGCCCGTATGCTGGGCGCGGCACAGTGCGGTGCCTGGCTCGCGCGGACCCCTCTCGGGGCCGCACCCACCCCGTGACCGAAGGACTGACCCGTGACCAAGCCGATCGTGCTGATCGCCGAGGAACTCTCGCCCGCCACCATCGACGCCCTCGGCCCGGACTTCGAGATCCGGACGTGCGACGGAGCCAACCGCGACGAGCTGCTGCCGGCGCTCGCCGAGGTCGATGCCGTGCTGGTGCGCTCCGCGACGAAGATGGACGCCGAGGCCCTCGCGGCCGCGAAGAAGCTCAAGGTGATCGCGCGCGCCGGCGTGGGGCTCGACAACGTCGACGTCCCGGCCGCGACCCAGGCGGGGGTCATGGTGGTCAACGCCCCCGCCTCGAACATCACCTCGGCGGCCGAGCTCGCCGTGGGCCTCCTGCTGGCGACGGCGCGCAACATCGCCCCCGCCAACCAGGCCCTCAAGGGCGGCGCCTGGAAGCGCAGCAAGTACGGCGGCGTCGAGCTGCTCGACAAGAAGGTCGGCGTGGTGGGCTTCGGCCGGATCGGCCAGCTCGTGGCCGAGCGGCTCAAGGGCTTCGGGATGGAGGTCCTGGCGTACGACCCGTACGTCTCGGCGCAGAAGGCCGGCCAGCTGGGTGCGCAGCTGGTGACCCTCGACGAGCTGCTCGAGCAGAGCGACTTCATCACGGTGCACCTGCCCAAGACCCCGGAGACGGTCGGTCTCATCGGCAAGGAGGCGCTCGCCAAGGTCAAGCCAACGGTGCGCATCATCAACGCGGCACGCGGTGGCATCGTCGACGAGGAGGCCCTCGCCGAGGCGCTGGCCGCGGGCCGCGTGGCAGGCGCCGGCATCGACGTGTTCGCGAAGGAGCCGACGACCGAGAGCCCGCTCTTCGAGCACGAGTCCGTGGTCGTCACGCCGCACCTCGGAGCCTCGACGGACGAGGCCCAGGAGAAGGCCGGCGTGGCCGTGGCCAGGTCCGTTCGGCTGGCACTCGGCGGGGACCTCGTCCCCGACGCCGTGAACGTCTCCGGCGGTGCCATCGACGAGGAGGTCCGCCCGGGGATCGCGCTGGTCGAGAAGCTCGGTCGGATCTTCACCGCCGTGGCCGGGGGTGTCCCGGTCCAGCTCGATGTCGACGTCAAGGGTGAGATCACCGAGCACGACGTCAGCATCTGGAAGCTGTCGGCGCTCAAGGGCCTGTTCACCGACCTCACCGAGGACCCGGTGACCTATGTCAACGCCCCGCTGCTCGCCGAGCAGCGCGGCGTCGAGACGCGGCTGCTGACCGACCCGACGAGCCCGGACTTCCGCAACGTCACGACCCTGCGCGGCACGCTGGCCGATGGCACGACCGTGAGCGTGTCCGGGACGCTGACCGGCCCCCGGATGGTCGAGAAGGTTGTCGGGCTCAACGGGTTCGACCTCGAGGTGCCGCTCTCGGAGCACATGGCCTTCTTCACCTACACCGACCGGCCCGGCATCGTCGGCGCGGTCGGCCGCCTGCTCGGCGAGGCGGACGTCAACATCGGCGGCATGCAGGTGGCGCGCGACGAGAAGGGCGGCCGCGCCCTCGTCGCCCTCACCGTCGACAGCGCCATCCCGGCCGACGTCGTGAGTGCCATCGCCACCGAGATCAAGGCCGAGGTCAAGGTCGTCGACCTCGAGGGCTGATCCCTGCCCAGCTCACCTGGTTCGGGGTGGTGGCCGAGCGCTACCGCGCGCGCCAACCACCCCGAACCGGTGCCGGCCATCCACTTCCCGTATGCCGCGTGCGCGCCCCGCGCACGCGGCATACGGCTGCCTGCTCTCGTGGCGTGATCGAGTGCCCACGCTCTGTGGGTGATCGAGTGTCCACGCCGTCTCAATGTGTGGGAAACGGGTTTCGGTTAGTTGGACGTCCACGTAACCTCAGGGACATGACGCGGCAGGTCGTACTTATTCAGTGCCGCGGCGAGTTCCGGTAGTCAGCCTCCTCGCCGCGGAGATCCCGCGTGCACCGGCTGACCGGGCGCCCCGAATCCGGGAGCGCCCCCCGTAGAACTCCACCCGAAATCTGTCTCCTGTTGGGACACAGGGGAATGCAAAGGACTGATGATCATGAGCGAAGAGGCGAAGAAGGCCCGACAGGCACTGCAGGAGTCGATGGACCTGCGCGAGCAGGGTCACACCGACGACTGACGCCCCGCGCCACGGCGCACGACGAACGGCTCCCAGCATCCGCTGTGGGGCCGTTCGTCATGTGAGACGTCGGTATCAGATCGCAAGACCGTCCGTAGGCTGGCGGGATGGCTGACGAGCACCCGAAGGACACCCTGGACATCGCCGTCATCGGCGGTGACGGCATCGGCCCCGAGGTCGTGGCCGAGGGGCTGAAGGTGCTGTCGGCCGTGACCGGAGCCAGCGGCCCGAAGGTGCACACCACGGAGTACGACCTCGGCGCTCGCCGCTGGCACGCCACCGGCGAGACCCTTCCCGACTCGGTCCTCGAGGAGCTGCGCGGCCAGGACGCGATCCTGCTCGGGGCGATCGGCGACCCCGGGGTGCCCAGCGGCGTCCTCGAGCGCGGCGTGCTGCTGCCGCTGCGCTTCGCGCTCGACCACTACGTCAACCTCCGCCCCGCCCGCCTCTACCCGGGGGCGACCAGCCCGCTCGACGTCGCGCGGGTGGCGCCGAACGGCATCGACTTCGTCGTCGTCCGGGAGGGGACCGAGGGTCCCTACGTCGGGAACGGCGGGGTCCTGCGGGCCGGCACCCCCGCGGAGGTGGCCACGGAGGTCAGCGTCAACACCCGGTTCGGCGTGGAGCGCGTCGTCCGCGACGCGTTCGCCCGGGCGGCAGGCCGCGAGCGGAAGCACCTGACGCTGGTGCACAAGCACAACGTGCTCACGTACGCGGGGCACCTCTGGCGGCGCACCGTCGAGGAGGTGGGGGAGGAGTTCGCGCAGGTGAGCACCGACTACCTGCACGTCGACGCCGCGACCATCTTCCTGACCACCGACCCCGGCCGGTTCGACGTGATCGTCACGGACAACCTCTTCGGCGACATCATCACGGACATCGCCGCGGCCATCGCCGGCGGCATCGGCCTCGCGGCGAGCGGCAACATCAACCCGGCGCGCACGACGCCCAGCATGTTCGAGCCCGTCCACGGCTCCGCGCCCGACATCGCGGGGCAGGGCAAGGCCGACCCGACGGCAACCATCCTCTCGGTCTCGATGCTGCTCGAGCACCTCGGCCGCGCCGAGGAGGCCGCCCGCGTCGAGCGAGCGGTCGCCACTGACATCGCCGAGCGGGGCCCGGCGGCCCGCACCACGGCCGAGATCGGCGACGCCATCGCCGCCCGACTCTGAGCGCCCCTGCGCCCGCCTCCGAGCGCTCCGCGCCCGCCTCTGAGCGCTCCGCGCCCGCCTCTGAGCGCCCCTGCGCCCGCCCATGATCGGCGGTCGGGGTGATCGCGAGCTCACCGCGCTCGCCATCACCCCGACCCGGCGCTGGCGGGAGCAGCGGTAGCCTGCAGGAAGCATCCCGTCGCACGTTGGAGGTACAGATGACCGAGGCTCCGGCCCTGTCCGAGCACACCCTCGAGTTCACCGTCGAGCGGCGCCAGGACCCGCTGCCCGACGAGCAGCGCGAGGCGGTGCTGGCCAACCCCGGCTTCGGCAAGACCTTCGCCGACCACATGGTGCTGGCCACCTGGACCCCCGACCGCGGCTGGCATGACGGCCGCGTCACCGCCTACGGCCCCCTGTCCCTCGAGCCCTCCGCCGCCGTCCTGCACTACGCGCAGGAGATCTTCGAGGGCATGAAGGCCTACCGGCGGTCCGACGGCTCGATCTGGACCTTCCGTCCGGACCAGAACGCCGCCCGCTTCGTGCGCAGCGCCCGCCGGCTGGCCCTTCCGGAGCTCCCACCGGCCGCCTTCATCGGCTCGCTCAAGGCCCTGGTCGAGGTCGACCACGAGTGGGTGCCCTCGCCCGAGCACGGTGAGGCGAGCCTCTACCTGCGGCCGTTCATGTTCGCCTCCGAGGCGTTCCTCGGGGTTCGGCCCGCCGCGAAGGTCACGTACAGCGTCATCGCATCGCCGGCCGGTCCCTACTTCAGTGGCGGTCTGAAGCCGGTGAGCATCTGGGTGTCCAGCGAGTACGTCCGGGCGGCGCCCGGCGGCACCGGGGCGGCCAAGTGCGGGGGGAACTACGCGGCGAGCCTGGCGGCGCAGGTCGAGGCGTCGAGCCACGGCTGCGACCAGGTCGCCTTCCTCGACGGGCTCGAGCACCGCTGGGTCGAGGAGCTCGGTGGGATGAACCTCTTCTTCGTCCTGCGCGACGGCAGCATCGTGACGCCGGAGCTGACCGGCACGATCCTCGAGGGCATCACCCGCGACTCGATCGTCGACCTGGCCAAGGAGCTCGGTCACGACGTCACCGAGCGCCGCATCTCCATCGACGAGTGGCGCGAGGGGGCCGCGTCGGGGGAGATCGCCGAGGTCTTCGCCTGTGGCACCGCAGCGGTCGTCACCCCCGTCGGCCGGCTGGCCTGGGACGGCGGCGAGGTCGTCATCCACGACAACGAGGTGGGGGCGGTGACCGCCCGGATCCGCTCCTCCCTGCTCGACATCCAGTACGGCCGCACCGAGGACACCCACGGCTGGATGGTCCGCCTCGTCTAGTGGCAGGCGCGATCCCCGCCATGCCTGAACGGCGCCCCGTCATCGCCATCAGCTGCTACCTCGAGCCGGCCTCGCAGGGGGACTGGACGGACGTGCCGAGCGCCCTCGTCCCGCACGACTACGTCCGCCAGGTCGAGCGGGCTGGAGGGCTGGTCGTCCTCGTCCCGCCGCGCGTGGACGCCGACGACGCGCTGGCAGCCGAGGTCCTGGACAGGATCGACGGCCTCATCCTCGCCGGTGGCGCGGACGTGGAGGCCAGCCGCTATGGCGCCGAGCCGCACCTGTCCGTGCAGGGGGCACGCCGCGACCGGGACGAGCTCGAGCTCGCCCTGGCGCGGGTCTCCGCCGCGCGCGACATGCCCGTCCTCGGCATCTGCCGCGGCATGCAGGTCATGGCGGTCGCGGCCGGCGGCGAGCTCGAGCAGCACGTCCCGGACCGGGTGGGCCACCACGGGCACTCGCTGGGCCAGGGCAGGTATGCCGTGCACACGGTCGCGACCGTGGAGGGCACCCTCACGGCGCAGCTCCTCGGCCCCGCTGTCGAAGTTCCGACCTACCACCACCAGTCGGTGCTGAGCCACCCGGGCTTCGTCCCGTCGGCATGGGCCGACGACGGGACCCTGGAGGCGATGGAGGACCCCGGTGCCAGCTTTCGGGTCGGGGTCCAGTGGCACCCGGAGGTGGGGACCGACCCGCGCCTGTTCCACGCCCTCGTGGCAGCGGCCATCCGGTCGGCGGACTGACGCCAGACGGCCTCTGTGGGGGGTGTGAGCCGACCCTCAGCGTCGGCGATCACCCATACCGGGCCACCCCCAGCCGGCCTGCCGACCAGATGGCGGACGGGGTGTTCGCATTTCGGCACGGCTGTGCGACGCTCATCCCGTGACGACCTGGCACATGGCCACCGCCATGGTGATTATCGACTAGCGCGACGAGACTCCCTCGTCGCGCAGACCTCCCACATCCGGGGGGTCTTTTGCTTTGTATGAGCAGTCGCCGCCGGGCACCACCCCAGCCGGGCAGCGGCCGACGCGGGACAATGACCACCAGGACGACTGGGCAGCGACCGACACCGAACCACCCGAGGACGACCCGATGAGCGACCTGCACGTCTACGACACCACTCTGCGCGACGGTGCGCAGCAGGAGGGACTCAACCTCTCCGTGTCCGACAAGCTCGCCATTGCGCAGCACCTCGACGAGCTCGGGGTCGGCTACATCGAGGGCGGCTGGCCGGGCGCGAACCCCAAGGACACCGAGTTCTTCGCGCGGGCCCAGCAGGAGCTCAGGCTGCGCAACGCCACCCTCGCGGCGTTCGGCGCGACCAGGCGGGCCGGCGGGAACGCGGCCGACGACCCCCTGGTCCGCGCCCTCGTCGACTCCGGTGCCTCGGTGGTGACCTTGGTCGCCAAGTCGCATGCCGGCCATGTCGAGCGGGCCCTGCGCACCACGCTGGCGGAGAACCTCGAGATGATCCGCGACACCGTGTCCTTCCTGCGCTCCGAGGGCCGCCGGGTCTTCCTCGACGCCGAGCACTTCTTCGACGGCTACGCGACCAACCGGGACTACGCCCTCGAGGCCGTGCGCGCCGCCGTCGAGGCCGGCGCCGAGGTCGTGGCCCTGTGCGACACCAACGGCGGCATGCTTCCGAACCAGGTGGCCGACGTCGTCGCGGAGGTGCTCGATGCGACGTCCGCCCGCCTCGGGATCCACTGCCACAACGACACCGGGTGCGCGGTGGCCAACTCCATGGCCGCGGTCGGCGCCGGGGCCACGCACGTGCAGGGCACGATCAACGGCTACGGCGAGCGGACCGGCAACGCGGACCTGCTCACCGTCGTCAGCAACCTCCAGATCAAGCAGGGACTGCCCCTCCTCGAGGAGTCGCGGCTGGCGGAGGCAACGCGCATCGCGCACGCCATCAGCGAGATCACCAACGTGCCGCCCTACAGCCGTCAGCCCTACGTCGGGGCGAGCGCGTTCGCGCACAAGGCCGGGCTGCACGCCAGCGCCATCAGGATCGACCCCGACCTCTACCAGCACACCGACCCCACCCTGGTGGGCAACGACATGCGCATGCTCGTCTCCGACATGGCGGGTCGGGCGAGCATCGAGCTCAAGGGCCGAGAGCTCGGCTTCGACCTCAGGGGTGACGACGCCCTGCTCACCCGGATCCTCGCCAAGGTCAAGGACCTCGAGCTGCGCGGCTACACGTTCGACGCTGCCGACGCATCCTTCGAGCTGCTGTTGCGCCGCGAGGTCGATGGCGACGTGGACGCCTACTTCGACGTCGAGTCGTGGCGGGTCATCACCGACGCGCGCGGCGACGACAGCGCACTCTCCGAGGCGACGGTCAAGGTCGTCGCGGGCGGCGAGCGCGTGGTCGCCACGGGGGAGGGCAACGGTCCCGTCAACGCGCTCGACCACGCCCTGCGACAGGCCCTCTCGCCGGCCTACCCCGAGCTCGACAAGCTCGAGCTCATCGACTTCCGCGTGCGCATCCTCGACGCCGCCCACGGCACGGACGCCGTCACCCGCGTCCTCATCGAGACCTCCGACGGCGAGACCTCGTGGGAGACCGTCGGCGTTGCCGGCAACATCGTCGAGGCCTCGTGGCAGGCCCTGGTCGAGGGCGTGACGTACGGCCTCGTCAGGGCAGGCGTGCCGGTGCGCTGACCCCGTCGGGCGCCGGCACCCACGTCCACGTCGAGGCGGACGAGCGGCTCCCAGGTGGCGGCCCGCCCGTGGCGGCGGAGCGCAGCGCCTCGACCGCTGCCAGCAGCCGCTCCCGCAGGACCTGGCCGCGGGCCGCGAATCCGCGCTGCGCCGCGGCATACTCCGCCTTGCCCTGCGCCGTCTCGATCGGCACGGCCGGGTAGCCGAGCTCGGTGAGGTCGTAGGGGGAGGCGCGCATGTCGAGCTCGCGGATGTCGCGGGCGAGGTCGAAGCAGTCCATCACGAGGTCGCTGGGCACGGCCGGCGACAGCTTGTACGCCCACTTGTAGAGATCCATCCCGGCATGCAGGCAGCCCGGCTGCTCCATCTCCGACTGCGTCTCGCGGGTCGGCTGCAGCAGGTTCAACGACCGGGCCGGCGGTGTGTAGAAGCGGAAGGCGTCGTAGTGCGAGCACCGGATCTGGTGGGACGCGACCACGGCATCGGTACCGTCCGGGCCGAGCCGCAGTGGCCACCCCGCGTGGCGCACCTCGTCTTCGCCGAGGCGGTAGACCATGGCCCACTCGTGCAGCCCGAAGCAGCCGAACTGCGCCTGCCGCTCGCGCGTCGCGGCCACCAGTGTGGACACGAAATCGACGCTCTCGCCGCGGGTTTCGAGGAAGCACAGCGGGTCGAGGGCGACGTCGGACCCCAGGGAGCGGTAGAAGCGCCAGGCCGCCCGTGGCAGCGCCGCTGCGTCCTCGAGCACCACGCCCGGCCCGGGGTGCCAGCGCCGCAGCTGTGCGGGACGGTGCGAGTAGTACGTGAAGAGGAAGTCCTCGACGGGGTGCCGGCGGCCCCCCTCGCGACGACCCAGGTGTGGCGCGGTGACAGCGTCGACCCGCGCCTGGTGAGCCGCCTCCGCGGCCTCCCACTGCGAGGCGCTCAGGCGCTCCACGGCATTCCTCCTACGGCGTGACGGGTCTCGTGGTTGGCCGGGCCCCGGCGGGCAGGCGACCCCACCAGTATTCCCGAACGACCTCGACCATCCCCGAAACGGCCTCGCCAGTCCCCGAAACGGCCTCGCCAGTCCCCGAACGGCCTCGCCAGTCCCCGAACGGCCACGCCGCCGGCGGTACGGTGTGCCCATGCCGGCGCGCGACGAGCTGCGGGTGTCCCTGGGCTCGACCAGGCCGTGGTGCTGGCTGGGCCTGGCCCTCACGGCCGCGGGTGCACTCGAGCTGCTGGGCGGCGCGCTCCTCATCCGCGCGCTGGTCGGGCCACCGTGGTCGACCGCCCTCGAGACGGTGCTCGCGGTGGCGACGCTCGCCCTGCTCGTCGTCCTCTGGAGCCCGCTGTGGGGGAGCCTGCGCGTGAGCGGCGACCACCTGGTGGTGGACTTCGGCCTCGTGGCCGGCCTCTGCGCCCGCCTCGACGAGATCGAGTCGGTGGAGCCCTTCCGGCCGGACGCCCTGCACCCCGTGCCGCTGGGCGTCGACGTCGACCCGGAGCTCGCCCGGGCGACCCTGTCCCGCGGCGCCGGCGGCGGCTACCTGCTGATCCGGGCGTCGGCGCCCCAGCCGATGCGCCACCAGGTGTGCAGCCGGGCGGACGTCCGCACGGCGGTCGTGCGGGTCGCCGACCCCGCTTGGGCCGCTGAGGTGCTGACGATGTCCCTGCGGCAGGGTGGCTAGGCTCCTGTCGTGCGCATCGCGAGATTCACGACAGGTGAGGACCCGGTCTACGGGCTGGTCGACGGGGCGGGCGAGAAGATCGCCGAGATCACGGGCGACCCGCTCTACCAGAAGATCGAGCTGACGGGCGCCACCCACCTCGTCGCCGACGTGCGCCTGCTCGCGCCGGTCATCCCGCGCAGCAAGGTCATCGGAATCGGCAGGAACTACGCCGACCACGCGGCAGAGATGGGCGGTGAGGTCCCGGCCGAGCCGATGATGTTCCTCATCCCCAACACCGCCGTGGTGGGCCCGGGGGAGCCCGTCGTCATGCCGCCCCAGACCTCGGAGGTGCACTACGAGGGGGAGCTTGCGGTCGTCATCGGCCGCCTCTGCAAGGACATCGAGCCGGACGAGGCCGCCAAGGTCATCTTCGGGTACACCTGCGCCAACGACGTGACGGCGCGCGACCTGCAGCGCGGCGACGGGCAGTGGGCGCGTGCCAAGGGCTTCGACACCTTCTGCCCGCTCGGGCCCTGGATCGAGACCGACCTCGACCCCACCGGCCTGTCGCTGGTCACCCGCCGCGACGGGGAGGTCGTCCAGGACGGCACCACCGCCGACATGGTGCACGGCGTCGCGGCCGTCATCTCGCACGCCTCGAAGGCCTTCACCCTCCTGCCGGGCGACGTCATCCTGACGGGCACGCCTGCGGGGGTCGGGCCGGTCGAGTCGGGGCAGCGCGTGGCGGTCGAGGTCGAGGGAATCGGCGTCCTCGAGAACCCGTTCGTGCGCCGCTGAGCCCGCGCCCCGACCACCCCAGGGCACTGCCGGGGCGCCCGCTCCGCACGCGCCTGAGGTGCCGTGTGCCGCGGGGCCGGCGTCCCGGCATACGGCACCTCGCGCTGCGCTCATAGAATCGGGTCCACCATGAGCGCATCCCCCTCCACCGCCCCCCGTCTCCGCGTCGCACCCTCGCCCACCGGCGACCCGCACGTCGGCACGGCGTACATGTCCCTGTTCAACCTCGCGTTCGCGCGTCAGCAGGGCGGCAGCTTCGTCCTGCGGATCGAGGACACCGACCGCGCGCGGTTCCGGGCCGACAGCGAGCAGCAGGTCTTCGACACGCTGCACTGGCTGGGCCTGACCTGGGACGAGGGGCCGGACGTCGGCGGGCCCTACGCCCCCTACCGCCAGTCGGAGCGCCTCGACACGTACCGGCCGTACGTCGAGCGGCTCGTCGCCGAGGGCAAGGCCTACCACTGCTGGTGCTCACCGGAGCGGCTCGCGGAGATGCGCGACAAGCAGCAGAAGCTCAAGCTGCCGACCGGCTACGACCGGCTGTGCCACGGCAAGACGCGCGAGGAGCGGGCCCTGCTCCCCGGGTTCAACGAGACCCCCGTGGTGCGGATGCTCGTCCCCGAGGACGTCGAGCTGCAGTTCGACGACCTCATCCGCGGCCGGGTCTCGGCCCCGATGCCTGACGACCAGGTCATCCTCAAGGGTGACGGGTTTCCGACCTACCACCTCGCCGTCGTCGTGGACGACCACGAGATGGGCATCACCCACGTGGTGCGCGGCGAGGAATGGATCAGCAGCACCCCCAAGCACATCCTGCTCTACCGCTGGCTCGGCCTGGAGGCGCCGCAGTTCGCCCACATGCCGCTGCTGCGCAACACGGACAAGTCCAAGATCTCCAAGCGCAAGAACCCGGCGGCGAGGCTGACGTGGTTCCAGGAGCAGGGCTACCTGCCCGAGGCGCTCGTCAACTTCCTGGCCCTGCTGGCCTACCCGCCGAAGCAGGACGCCGAGGGCAACGACGTGGAGGTCTTCACGTTCGAGGATTTCGCCAAGGACTTCGACTGGCGCAAGGTCAACCCGGTGGGGCCGATCTTCGACCTCAAGAAGCTCGAATGGCTCAACGGCGTCTACATCCGCGAGCTCGAGGTCGGCGAGCTGGCCACGCGCCTGCTGCCCTACCTCGAGCGCGAGGGGATCCTCTCCGACAACCCCAGTCTGGGGGAGCTCGCCCGCCTCAAGGCAGTGACGGAGCTCATCCAGACCCGGATGGCCCTGCTCACCGAGGCTGCCGCGCTGGTCCGGCCGTTCTACCTCGCCGATGACGAGCTCGAGATCGCCGACGACGCCCGGGCGCAGCTCAAGGAGAACGCCGGCGAGGTGCTCGGCACCGCGATCCGGGTGCTCGGCGACATCGACGACCACGGCACCGGGGTGCTGGGGACGGACAGCGGCTGGAGCGCCGCCGCCATCGAGGCGGCCCTGCGCGAGGCCATCGTCGACGGACTGGGCATCAAGCCGAAGTTCGCGTTCGGTCCGCTGCGCACGGGCGTCTCCGGCCAGCGCATCTCGCCGCCGCTGTTCGAGTCGATGGAGATTCTCGGCAAGACGTCCACCCTGGCGCGTCTGCACCGGCTCCACGACGAGCTGGCCGTCGGCTGAAAGCCCGATTTGGGAAGGGGTCAGGGAGGCCGGTAGTATCGGCCCTCGGTTCACCGCCTGAGGCCTTGTCGGCCAACGGCAGTGATACCCCCTTGGGGTATGGTGTAATTGGCAGCACGACTGATTCTGGTTCAGTTAGTCTAGGTTCGAGTCCTGGTACCCCAGCGCGTGTCCTCCCGGTCGCAAGACCGAAGGGCCGATTCGGAGAAACGCCCTCTTGCAGGTAAGGTTCTCTCCGCTGCCTGAGCCGCTGAGAAGCGCCAGACAGACCAGCTAGGGCCCCGTTGTGTAGCGGCCTAGCACGCCGCCCTCTCAAGGCGGTAGCGCGGGTTCGAATCCCGTCGGGGCTACGCGTCGAGAGCCCCCGTCCACACGGACGGGGGCTCTTCGCATGTGTGGGGTGCGCGCTCACGGACCCCGCGAGCTGAGGTCCTCCTGGGCGAGCCGGCGCAGTGACGCGAGCACCGGGTCCACGAGCACGGTGCCGACCGTCACTGTCAGCAGCGCCTGCTCGGGGTCGAGTCCGCGCACGTTCGCGACGTCGACCGCCGCCACGCCCGCGACCGCCTCGGCATACCGGCGCAGGGAGTCCGCCGTGAGGGGTATGCCGCCGGCGCGGGCGGCCTCGACAGCTCCGCTCAGGGCGTGCAGGGCGGGGGCATCGGGGGAGACCTGCCAGCCGAGGTCGTCGACCAGGTCGCGCACCTCCTGCGCAACCGGGTGCTCGCGGTGCGGTGACGGAAGGGCGTACTGGGCCACCCCGAGCAGCTCGTGGCGGGAGGCCGGCGGGTGCTCGAGGGCTTCCACCACCCGGCGCACGTCGGCGATCGAGAGCCCTGCCGACTCCACGAGCGCTCGGATGAGCCTGACGCGCTCCAGGTGCGCCGCGGCATACCGGGCCCTGGTGGCGCCCTCGCTCTCACCCGCTGGGAGCAGTCCCTCGCGCAGGTAGTACTTCAGCGTCGCGACGGGCACGCCGCTGCGCTCGGACAGTTCGGCCATCCTCATGGATAGCGACACTACCCACCGCACCCCTTGCGCAGTGAGCCGCGCCCCACCGCCTCAGCCGGCCAGAGCTGCGGCCTGCTGCGCAAGGCGTCGGGTGGGATCGGCGGCGTCAGGCGTTCTGCTGCTGTTGCTGCGCGTGGTGGCGCGCGAGCACCTCGGTGAGCTTGTTGGCCCCGGCGACGACCGTTGCGGCGTGCAGGCGACCGGGCTGGCGGGACAGCCGCTCGATGGGCCCGGAGATCGACACGGCGGCGACGACCCGGCCCGAAGGCCCGCGCACGGGCGCCGAGACCGACGCCACGCCGGCCTCGCGCTCGCCCACGCTCTGGGCCCAGCCGCGGCGGCGCACGCCGGAGAGCGTGGTGGCGGTGAACTTCGCGCCGTGCAGGCCACGGTGGAGGCGGTCCGGATCCTCCCAGGCAAGCAGCACCTGGGCGGCCGAGCCCGCCAGCATCGACAGCGTGGCGCCAATCGGGATCGAGTCGCGCAGCCCGACGGGGCGCTCGGCGGCGGAGACGCAGATGCGGTGGTCGCCCTGGCGGCGGAAGAGCTGCGCGCTCTCGTTGGTGTGGTCCCGCAGCGCCCCGAGGACCGGCCCCGCGGCAGCGAGAAGGCGGTCCTCGCCCGCGGCCGCGGCCAGCTCGGCGAGCCGGGGCCCGAGCACGAAGCGGCCCTGCATGTCGCGCGTGACGAGCCGGTGGTGCTCGAGGGCGACGGCGAGACGATGGGCGGTGGGCCGCGCGAGACCGGTCGCCGTCACGAGCTGCGCGAGGGTCGACGGGCCGGCCTCGAGGGCACCGAGAACGATGGCGGCCTTGTCGAGAACGCCGACGCCGCTGGTGTTGTCCATGCACTGATATTGACGTCTCATTGCCTGAGACGCAAGTTCACGCGGAGAGGTGGCGGTGCGAACCTCGCAGTACGGCGTCGGGGATGCGCCGTGCACGGACCACCGGCAAAGGAGCGACGGAGTGTCAGGAACACTGGCGGAGAAGGTGTGGGACGCCCACCTCGTGCGACGCAGTGAGGGCGAGCCCGACCTGCTCTACATCGACCTCCACCTGCTCCACGAGGTGACCAGCCCCCAGGCCTTCGACGGCCTGCGGCTCGCCGGCCGGAAGGTGCGGCGTCCTGACCTCACCCTCGCCACGGAGGACCACAACGTCCCGACCACCCCTGGCCCGATCACCGATCTCACCAGCCGGACGCAGGTCGAGACCCTGCGCCGCAACTG
>Ga0247818_10001420_pt1 | contig 15136 bp, 14 predicted proteins | sample 13C_Glucose_Day1_FD_192424 | JGI IMG/M metagenome (GOLD analysis project Ga0247818, IMG submission 192424) | Soil microbial communities from agricultural site in Penn Yan, New York, United States - 13C_Glucose_Day1 | ecosystem: Environmental > Terrestrial > Soil > Agricultural land | place...
AATAGTAATCATGCTTACTATCTATTTGCCAACCCCGTTTTTGGAAAAAGGTGCAGTTCAGGAGTGTTTTAGTGCCCGGTTTTGTCTGAGTCGTTGCCCGCGCCGGGGCCCTCGTCGAGGATCGATAATTCCGCTAGATCCTGCGGGTCCAGGGCGAAATCGAACACGTCCAAATTCTCTGCCATCCGCTCCGGGGAAGCGGTCTTGGGAATCGTTACCAATCCGTTTTGTATGTGCCACCGAAGGACCAGTTGGCCGGGTGTTTTTCCATGCTTTTCGGCCAACTGGGTAAGGATGGGAGCACCCAATAAGCCGGCGCCCGATCCGCCAAGCGGGCTGTAGGATTCCGTGACAATCCCGTGGCGTGCGTGGAATTCACGTTCTGCGGTTCGGGTGATTGCGGGGCTGAGCTGGATCTGGTTTACCGCCGGCACCACATCAGTCTCCGCCATCAGCCGTTCCAGGTGCGCGGGCTTGAAGTTGGACACCCCGATGGACCGGACTTTCCCCTGTGCCTGCAGCCGTTCGAACGTCTGCCACGTGGAGACATACTGGTCCCGTCCCGGCAGCGGCCAGTGGATCAGCAGCAGGTCCACATAATCCAGCCCCAGGCGCTTCAGGGATCCATCCAGGCCCGCCACAGCGCGGTCGTGGCCCTGGAATTCCCCGTCCAGCTTGGTGGTAATGAAGAGTTCGCTCCGGTCCACCCCGCTGGCGCGGATGCCGTTGCCCACGCCGCGTTCGTTGCCGTACTTCACGGCGGTATCGATGTGCCGGTAGCCGGCTTCCACGGCGTGTACGACGGCGGCAGCCACCTGTTCGTCGTCCAGCGGCCAGGTGCCAAGCCCCAGTTGCGGAATCCTGTTGCCATCATTGAGGTCGATGAGGGGTGCAAGTGTCATGCCATCAGTCTGCCCTCCCACGGCCGTTCCTGTCCCTAGGCGGGGTCCTCAGCCAGCTTCCGCTTCAAAATCTTCCCGCTGGGCCCCAGCGGGAGTTCGGAAAGAATCCTGACCACCCGAGGGTACTTGTACGCCGCGAGCTGGTTGCTGGCGAAATCCATCAGCTCAGTTTCGCTGACGGTTGCCCCGGCATCCAGCACGATCGCCGCTGCGATTTCCTGCCCGTGGACGTCATCGGGGATGCCGTAGACGGCAGCACTCACCACAGCCGGGTGGGTCAGCAGGACTTCCTCCACTTCCCTGGGATAGACGTTGTATCCGTTGCGGATGATCATGTCCTTCTTGCGGTCCACGATGGTGAGGTACCCGTCGTCGTCCTTCGTCCCCAGGTCACCGGTGCGGAACCAGCCGTCCACCACCGCCTCCGCCGTTGCCTCCGGCCGGTTCAGGTACCCCTTCATCAGCAGGTGCCCGCGGATGACGAGTTCACCGAGTTCCCCGTTGGGCAGCAGCTCAATGCTCTCCACCGTCTCCGGGCGGGCGATTTCGATGTCGACGCCCCAGATCGGGATCCCGATCGTTCCGGGCCGCGGCGCCGTGCCCACATGGTTGAAGGCCGCCACCGGGGAGGTCTCCGTCAGGCCGTAGCCCTCATGGATTTCCACCCCGAAGACGTCGCGGAACTTGTCCATGACGGCCAGTGGAAGCGATGCTCCGCCGGAGATGCCGTAGCGGAGCGCCGTGGGCCGGTCCGGCACGGTCTTGGCGGCTTCCAGGAGCGCCACATACATCGTGGGTACGCCCAGGAAGATGTTGACGTTGTGCCGTGCCAGCAGCTTCAGGGCGTCCTCGCCGCTGAAGCGCGGCATAAGCACGATGGTGGCCCCGGCGCGCAGTCCGGTGTTGAGGACCACGGTCTGTCCGAAGGTGTGGAAGAGCGGCAGTCCGCCGAAGAGGACGTCGCCAGGCCGGAAGTCCATCACGCTGGTCAGCAGGACACTGGTCTGTTCCACCAGGGCGAAGTGCGTGCCCAGCGCGCCCTTCGGTTTACCGGTGGTGCCCGAGGTGTACAGGATGGTGGCTGTATCCGACGGGCGGCACGGCTCATACGTCCGGATCGGCTCGGTGCGGGCGGCCTCCGCTTCCAGTCGGCGGAACCCGCCGTCGTCGGGAGCCATCACGGTCAGCACGTCAATGCCGTTGGCCGCCGCGCCGGCGGCCCCCTCCGCCAGCAGGGGAGCGGCGCAGACCAGCAGCTTGGAACCGCTGTCCTGGAGGACGTACTCGATTTCGCGTGCCTTCAGCAGGGCATGCACCGGGACAACGATGGCGCCGAGCGACAGGATGGCGTAGTACACCCGGGCGAAGTCCGGGACGTTGGGGATCAGGACGGCGACGGCGTCTCCCGGGCCGATGCCGCGGGCCCGCAGGGCTCCGGCGTAGGCCCGGGTCTGGCTCCAGAGGTCGGCGTAGCTGACCTGGTCCTCCCCAACGACGAGGGCAATGCTGTCCGGAGTCCTTTTGGCTGATTCAGCCAGAACGGCTGCGACGGAGATGGTGGCGAAGCCGTCGGCGGAGTGGGTATTGGTCATGGCCTGCTTCTTCGGTGGGAGGGTCATGCTTTGAGGATGAGGGCGTCGCCCTGTCCGCCGCCGCCGCAGAGGGCCACGACGCCGGTGCCACCGCCGCGGCGCTTCAGCGCCAGCGCCTGGTGCAGCACCAGGCGTGCGCCCGAGGCGCCAACGGGGTGGCCCAGGGCGATGGCACCGCCTTCGGCGTTCACGGCTTCGGGGTCGATGCCCAGGTCGTTGGCGGACTGGATGAGGACCGAGGCGAACGCCTCGTTGATTTCCACCACGTCCAGTTCCTGGACCGTGAGCCCCTCGTCCTTGAGGGCACGTTCGATGGCCCGGGCAGGCTGGGAGTGCAGGGACCCGTCCGGTCCCGCCGTCTGGCCGTGTGCTCCGATCTCGGCGATCCACTCCAGCCCTGCGGCAATGGCGGCCGCCTTGCTGGCGATGACCAGGGCTGCGGCGCCGTCGGAGAGGGGAGACGATGAACCGGCGGTGATGGTGGCCGTCTCCTCCTTGGAGAACGCAGGGCGGAGCTGCGCCAGTGATTCGGCCGTGGTTTCCGGGCGGATGCCCTCATCGTGTTCAAGCGTCACGGCAGGGCCCTTCCGCTGGGGCACCTGGATGGGGGCGATTTCCTCAGCCAGCACCCCGGCGGCCCGGGCCGCTTCGGCGCGCTGGTGGGAGCGGGCCGCCACGGCGTCCTGCCCGGCACGGGTGATCCCGCGCTCGGCGTTGCCGGCGTCGGTGGCCTCGCCCATCAGCTTGCCGCTCACCGGATCCTGCAGCCCGTCGTGGTTCAGGGAGTCGAGCATGGGAGCGTCGCCGATCACGACGCCGGCGCGAAGCCCGGGGACCAGGTGCGGTGCGTTGGTCATCGACTCCTGGCCGGCGGCGACAATGAAGTCGGCTTCCCCGGTGCGGATCATCCGGGCGGCGTCGATCACGGCCGTGAGGCCGGACAGGCAGAGCTTGTTGATGGTGATGGTGGGAACGTCCCAGCCGATTCCGGCGGCCAGGCTGGCCTGGCGGGCTGGGCCTTGCCCGGCACCGGCCTGGATGACCTGCCCCACGATGACGGCGCCGATCTGCTCCGGGGCAACGCCGGTCCGTTCCAGGGCCGCCCGGATGGCGTGGGCACCGAGCTGGCTGGAGGAGAAGGGCGTGAGGCCACCGCGGAACCTGCCGAACGGGGTGCGGGCGCCGCCCAGGATGACGGGGATGTTGGCGTTCTGGTTCAAGAACAGTCCTTTCGGGGATGCGGGGCGGAGATCAGGCGAAGGCGGACATGCCGGTGATGCCCCGGCCGATGATCAGGGCCTGCACAGTCTCGGTGCCTTCGTAGGTGTGGATGGCTTCGATGTCGGCCAGGTGCCGGGCCACGCGGTTTTCCAGCAGGATGCCGTTGCCGCCCAGCAGGTCGCGCGCATTGGACGCTATGCCCCGGGCGGTCCGGGTGCAGGTGTACTTGGCCAGCGACGCCTGCTCCGGGGTGAGTAATCCGGCGTCGTCCAGCCGTGTCATCTGCACCACCATCAGTTGCATGGTGGCCAGTTCGCTGAGCATCCGGGCCAGCCGTTCCTGCACGATCTGGGAGGCGGCCAGCGGCCGCCCGAACTGCTTGCGCTGCCTGGCGTACTGCACGGCAGTCTCGTAGCAGGCGGTGGCGTGCCCGACGGCGGACCAGGCCACGCCCAGGCGGGTGGCCAGGAGGACGCGGGCTGTGTCCTTGAAGGTCCGGGCGCCCGGCAGGACGTTCCCTTCCGGGACAAAGACGTTTTCCAGCCTGATATGGGCCTGCCAAATGGCGCGCAGGGCCAGCTTGCCCTCGATTTTGGTGGCGGTGTAGCCGGGGGAGTCCTGCGGGACCAGGTAGCCATGGACCTGGCCGTCGTCGCCGCGGGCCCACACAACGGTGACGCCACCTACGGAGCCGTTGCCGATCCACTTCTTTTCGCCGTTGAGCAGGAAACCACCGTCGGTACGGGTCGCCGTGCTTTCCAGGGCCACCGAGTCGGAGCCGTGGGTGGGCTCCGTCAGGGCAAAAGCGGCGTACTCGCTGCCCCTGGCGATCGGCGGGAGCCAGCGCTCCCGCTGCGCGGCTGATCCGCATTCCGCCACGGACCGCAGGGCCAGGCCGCCCTGGACAGCGATCATGGTTGCCACGGAGCCGTCACCGCGGCTGATCTCCATGTTTACCAGCCCGGCGGCCATGCTGCTCATCGGCGCGAAACCATCAACCGCCACGCCGTCCCGCAGCAGGTCCAGTTCGCCAAGGCGCCGGAGCAGGTGCAGCGGGTACTCGCCGCGTTCCCAGTAGCCGTCGATGACGGGGAGGACCTCATCCTGGACGAAGCGGCGGGCCCGGTCCCAGTACGCGCGGTCCTCATCGCCGATGCGGGTGAAAACGGATGCGGGGTCAGTCCCGAGGGCCTCGGTCAGAAAGTAGTCCGGCTCCACGGTGCCTGCAGGAAAGCCTGCGGGGCTTTCGGTGCGGCCGGACACGTCGGTCCGCGACGTCGTCGTCATTAATCTGCATCCTTTAAATCAGTGGCGGGAAGCATGTGGCTTGCACCACACCGACTAAGGATGCCTTGAAACTCAGTTCCACGTCAAGAAACTGGGTACCACGGAGGGATGCAGCGGACTAGGGAAGGGCGTCGAGGACGGCCTGGGCGATCGCCTCCCTGCCGGCCTGGCCCGGGAGAACGGTGACGACGACGGTCGGCGCGGGTTGGGCGGTGGCGGCGGCACCAAGGAGTGCAGGCCGGAACGTATCTGAGAGGGCACGAAGTTCGGCCGCGAGGGCTGCAGCCCTTTTCCGGTCCCCATCGTCGGTTTCCCCGGCGCCGGGCGAGGCGCGCAACCACTGCCGCAGGAAGGCGTTGTGCACGGCCACCACGGCTGCGGCGAAGGCCACGGCCTTGTATCCGCTCCGCTGGTCGTCGGGCAGCCTGTCGTTCAAGTATTTCAGGAATGCCCGCTCGTACCGGTGCGACGTGACCAGCTCGCGGTCCCTGAGGGCCGGAACCGCCTGCAGCAGTCCATACCGGGCCCGGGACGTATCGCGGTTCCGCATATGGTGTTCGAAGACCAGCAGTGCCGCGTCCGCGACGGCGGCCAGGGGCTCGAGCCTGGATTCCGCGAGCCGGTCATTCACCTGGCGCAGGATCCGTTCGTGGTCGGCGAAGACCACGTCCTCCTTTGACCCGAAGCGTCGGAAGAACGTGCTCCGGCTCATGCCCGAGGCCTCGGCAAGCTCCTCAACGGACGTTGCATCGAAACCCTGCGAGGCCAGGAGCGCGATGGCGGCGGCGACAGGCTTATCGACGGGCTGTTCGGAAGGGGGCAACGTCATGCGCCGAAATTAGCACAGCCGGCAGGCATCGCTGGCCCGCCGCTGGATGCGGCGGCCCCAGCGATACCGGCGACGCAGGCTCAGGCGCCCTGGCGGGACCAGCCGGTGAGCTTGTCCGAAAGCTGCATATAGGCTTCGTCCACCTGCTGCAGCTCCGGGTGGCTGTCGTACCAGTCCACAATTTCCCGGGCCCCGTCCGCGAACGGGATGGTTGCGGTGTAGTCCGGGACCAGGGACTTGATCTTGGTGTTGTCAAAGACCACTGAATGGGACCGGTCGCCCAGGAGGTTGGAACCGAGTTCCTGGTCATGGGCGGCGATGGTCTCGGACGCCACGTGCACCAGTTCCGGCTCCCGGATCCCAGCTGCCCGGGCGAACAGCCGGTAGATCTGGTTCCAGGGCAGGTACTCGTCAGAGGTGATGGTGTAGCTCTCGCCCACCGCCTGCGGCCTTCCGAGCAGCCCGACGAACGCCTTGGCGAAGTCCTTGCTGTGCGTCAGCGTCCACAGCGAGGTGCCGTCGCCGTGGACCATGACGGGGAGGCCGCTGCGCATCCGGTGGATGTCCGTCCAGCCGCCCACCATGGCGATCTTGGTGCGGTCGTAGGTATGCGACGGCCGGATGACTGTCAGGGGGAAGTCCTGCTCCCGGTAGGCCCGGAAAAGCAGTTCCTCGCACGCGATCTTGTCCCGGGAGTACTGCCAGAAGGGGTTCTTCAACGGCGTCGACTCCAGGATAGGCAGCCTGGTGGGCGGCTTCTGGTACGCGGAGGCGGAACTGATGAAGACGAACTGGCCAGTCCGCTCCCGGAACAGGTCCATGCTTGTTTGCGCCTGGTCCGGGGTGTAGGAGATGAAGTCCGCGACGGCGTCGAACTCCCTGCCTCCCAGGACCTCCCGGACCGACGCCGCATCCCGGACGTCCGCGTGCAGCACTTCGGTCCCGTCCGGGACCGGCCGGGTGGACCGGCCCCGGTTCAGGATGGTCAGCCGGTGGCCGAGCTCGACGGCCCGTTCCGCCGCCGCGGTGCTGATGACGCCGGTGCCGCCGATGAAGAGGATGCTCCGCGGCGCCACCGTATCGGCAACAGGCGGGGTTACCACGCGTAGTCTTCCGGCGCCGTGCGGTGTCCCGGGAAGATGTCGTCCAGCCGCTTGAGCGCGTCGTCATCGAGGGAGACGTCCAGGGCGCGGATGGCGGCGTCCAGCTGTTCCTGGGTGCGCGGGCCGACGATCGGGGCGGTCACGGCAGGCTGGTGCAGGAGCCACGCCAGGGCAACGTCGCCGGGCTCATGGCCCAGTTCATCGGCGAAGTCCTCGTACTGGCGGATCTGGTCCTGGTGCTTCTTCAGGGTTTCGGCCGCCCGTCCTTCGGTCCGCCGCACGCCCTGGCGTTCCTTCTTCAGCACACCGCCCAGCAGCCCGCCCTGCAGGGGCGACCAGGGGATCAAGCCAAGGCCATATTGCTGTGCCGCCGGGATGACTTCAAGTTCCACCTGGCGCATGAACAGGTTGTAGATGGACTGCTCGCTGACCAGGCCGGTGTAGTTCCGGCGGCGGGCTGCTTCCTGGGCCTGGGCGATGTGCCAGCCGGCAAAATTGCTGCTGCCCGAGTAGAGGATCTTCCCCTGCTGGACGGCAACTTCGATGGCCTGCCAGATCTCGTCCCATGGCGTGTCACGGTCAATGTGGTGGAACTGGTACACGTCGATGTAGTCGGTCTGAAGGCGCTTGAGGCTGGCGTCCAGCGCCCGGCGGATATTCAGTGCCGAGAGCTTGGATTCATTGGGCCGGTCCGTCATGGTGCCGTACAGCTTGGTGGCCAGCACCGTGTGTTCGCGGCGCTCGCCACCCTTGGCGAACCAGCGCCCAATAATTTCCTCGGTCCAGCCGCGGTGGTCTGCACCGCCGTACACATTGGCGGTGTCGAAGAAGTTGATGCCGGACCCGTGCGCGGAGTCCATGATGCTGTGGGCGTCCGCTTCCTCTGTCTGAGGCCCGAAGTTCATGGTGCCCAGGCAGAGGCGGGAAACTTTCAGGCCGGAGCGGCCAAGGTGCGTGTACTGCATGGAAAATCCTTTCGGTGGCGGAGCGTTCCGGCGGCTGGGTTGCCGGACGCTACATCTGGGTGAAGGCGGCGACGGCGGGATCGGACCCGATGCGGGCACCGGACTCCAGTGCCGTGATGGCGGCCAGTTCGTCCTGGGAAAGCTGCAGGGATGAGGCTGCGAAGTTTTCCCGGATCCTGTCCGGGTTCGCCGACTTGGGAATGACGATGTTTCCGCCGGCAAGGTGCCAGGCGAGCACAACCTGGGCTGCCGTGGCGTTGTGGGCATTGGCGATTGCCGTGACGGCGTTTCCGTTCAGGTCCCCGCCCTGCCCCAGCGGACTGTAGGCCTCCACCGCGATGCCCAGGCCCCGGCACTTGGCTGCGAGGTCCACCTGCTGGTAGCTGGGGTGCAGTTCGATCTGGTTGACGGCCGGAACGGTTTCAGCCGACTGCAGCAGTGTGTCGAGGTGGTCGGAGAGGAAGTTGGAGACGCCGATGGCGCGGATTTCCTTGTTCTCGTACAACCGCTCCATCTCCTTCCAGGCCTGGACGAAGAGCCCCTGTGAGGGGACCGGCCAGTGGATGAGGTAGAGGTCGATGAAGTCCAGGCCCAGTGCCTTGCGGCTGTTCTGGAACGCTTCCTGCGCCCGGCCCTGCTCGCCGTTGCGGAGTTTGGTGGTGACGAAGATGTCCTCACGTGCTATCCCGGTGGCGGCAAGTGCCGCCCCCACCCCTGCCTCGTTGCGGTAGGCCGCGGCGGTGTCAATGTGGCGGTAGCCCGCTTCCAGCGCGTCCTCCACGGTCCGCTGGGTGTCCTCCGGAGGGACCTGGAAGACGCCGAAGCCAAGCTGCGGGATGGTGACGCCATTATTCAGGGTCAGGTTCGGGGTCAGCTCTGACATGGTGTGCTCCTTGGAAAGTCTGGTGCTGGGATTTAGGGCCGGGTGGTGCGGGGGTATGACGCCGTCCAGAAAGCGGTTTCCACCGGCTCACTCCCGAGCCTATGCACTTTTCGCCATCAAGTCAGCAGGCAAGGCTGTTCCTGTTTTTCCTAGGACTGCCAGTCCTACCTTCGTTGTAGAGGAGGGCAGTCATCGCAGGCAGAATGGTCTGCATGGGTCAAAGCGCGGAGTTCGGAAAGTTCCTCAAAGCCATGCGGTCCCGGTTGAGCCCGGACGTTGCCGGAACGGGTCCCAGCACCGGGGCCCGAAGGGTTCCGGGGCTGCGGCGGGAGGAGGTGGCGCGGCTTGCCGGCGTCAGCACCGACTATTACGTGCGGCTGGAGCAGGGGCGGAACATCCACCCCTCGCGGACGGTCCTGGATGCAGTGGGCAGGGCGCTGCGCCTGGACAGCAGCGAACACGCGCACATGCTGGACCTGCTGGAGAACTGCGCCGGCGCTCCCCGCGAACCCGGCGCGAACACTGCGCAGGGTGTCCGCCCGGCGCTGCGCCAGCTCCTCGACGCCGTGGGGGAGGTGCCCGCGATGGTGCTGGGCCGGCGCAGCGATGTCCTTGCAGGCAACCGGATGGCCTTCCTGTTGTTCACGGACTTCCCGGCACTGCCGCCCGCGGAGCGGAACCTCACCCGCTGGACCATCCTGGACCCCGCAGCCCGGGAACTGTTCAGGGACTGGAAGACGGTCGCGGCGGAGGCCACGGGATCCCTTCGGCTGGACGTGGGACGGCACCCCAACGACCCCCAGGCCAGCCACCTGGTGGGCGAGCTCGCGGTCCACAGTGAACACTTCCGCCAGTGGTGGGCCGGGCACCGGGTGGCCACCCGCTCGGCCGGCACCGTCCGGCTGCACCATCCCGCGGTAGGGGACCTGGAGCTGAACTTCGAAAACCTTGTCCTGCCGGAGGATCCTGACCAGACGCTGCGGGTGTACTCCGCGCGGCCGGGATCGCCGTCGTCGGACGCCCTTGCCCTGCTGGGCAGCCTTGGCGCGGGGACGGACGTCCGCCCGGACCGCGACCCCGCGGCGGTGGGCGAAAGCGGTGAAGCGGGCTGAAAGCCGCCGTGCTCCTGTACATTCGTCCAGCGAAGGGCGGTGATTCTGGCCAGCCGCCCATTGGCCGTTGACCAGGCGTTTCCTAGGGTGGGAGTACACGTTTTCCCTGCCCAGTCTTCACACCCAGGATGGTCTCAACGATGAAACGCATCGCCCTGCTGAAGGAGCGCCAGGCGTCCGCCGGCGCCGCTTCCACCGCCACCGGTTCGCACTGCCCGGTTTCGGGTCTTTGGAGCCCGGACCTCGATCCGCACACGGTCCTGTCCTTCTTTGAGGGCCACGTTTTCCCCGCGTTCGACGGCGTCCCAACAGTCTGGCGGCGGCGCAGCCAGGGCACAGCGAACTAGGGCGCCTTAAAGCAGAACTGACCAGCAGTCACCGTCGTTGAAACCAGGTTTCGCGACGATGGCTGCGGGTCAGTTGCTTTAGTCAGTGCTCTTCCAGGCGGAAGCCAATCTTGATGGTGACCTGCCAGTCTGCGATCTTCCCGTCCTCCAGGTGGCCGCGGACCTCCTTGACCTCAAACCAGTCAAGGTTCCGCAGGGTCTGGGATGCCTTGGCAATACCGTTGCGGACGGCGTCATCCACGCCCTGGGTGGAGGTGCCGACAATTTCAGAAATGCTGTACGTGTGGTTGGACAACTTCGCTCCTCGTGATCATCGTTGCTCCCGGTTGCGGGCCGTCCCTGAAGCCTAGTGGGACTGCGGGAGCGTTGAACAGACCCTGTCCGCGCGCCGGCTACTTGGCTTCCAGCACCAGTTGCTTCAGGTCGTCGAGGGTTTGCTGCATGTGGGCGTCCATGGCCTGGCGTGACCGGGCTGCATCGCGGGACTCCAGGGCCTCGGCAATGTTCTGGTGATGGCCGATGGCGTGCTCCTGGATTGCCGGAACGGCAGAGGTCTCAGTCCGGCGCTTTTCCAGCACGCGGTGCAGCGGCTCGAACAGGACCGATACGAAGACGTTCCCGGATGCGTGCAGGATGACGTCATGGAAGGCCAGGTCTGCCTCCACGAAGGCCGCGACGTCGTTGATGCTGTGGGCGGCCTTCATTGCCGCGATGTAGTTGAAGAGGGCCTTGATGTCCTCCTCGGCGATCCGTCCGGCCGCAAGCTCGCAGGCTCCTGTTTCGAGCATCCGGCGGAGTTCGATGAGCTGGATGGAGGCGTCTGCATCATTTTTGCCCTCGGACGCGGCCCGGAGCACGGCTTCCAGCGAAGCCCAGCGGCTCAACGGGTTGACGAATGTTCCCCGGCCGCGCTCCACGCTCAGGATGCGTTGGGCCTGCAGCGTCTTCATGGCTTCGCGGACGGTCATTCGGCTGACCTCGTGGCGGGCACTCAGTTCGTGCTCGCCGGGAACGGTGGAACCGGGTGGAAACTCGCCTTCGATGATGCGGTCCAGCAGTTCGTCCGCCACCACGCCTACCAGTGACTTCCGTGCCATGTTGCCCCCCGATCCCTGTGCCCGGCCGACGCCTGGCGGATATGTCAGACAAGTGTACTTGCGCGTCCGTATGCCGTGTGCCACACTAACATTCAAATGCAAGATGTCAGACATCTTACAGTTACCCTTACATCAGGATCCGTCCGCCCGGATCGCTACACAACGGAGTGCACTGTGACGCTTGAAGCAGACGTTCTGGCCGCCTACCCGGCTGACATGGAGATCCCCGCCGGGCTGGTTGCCGGCGCGCTGGCCGCTTCCAACGCGGAGGTTCCCCGTGTCCTGGTAGTGCTCGACGACGACCCCACCGGCACGCAGTCCGTGGCGGACCTGCCCGTTCTCACCCGCTGGGACGTGGAGGACTTCACCTGGGCCTTCGGCCAGGACAAGCCCGCCGTCTACGTCCTCACAAACACCCGCAGCCTCGACCCGGCAGAGGCCGCGGCCCGCAACGGCGAAGTGGTCCGGAACGCCCTGGCAGCAGCAGGTTCCGGCCTGCGCCTGGGCTTCGTCAGCCGCAGCGACTCCACCCTCCGGGGCCACTACCCGCTGGAACCGGACGTCATCGCAGCCACTGTTGCCGCCGTGAGCGGGGAAAAGACCGACGGCGTTGTCCTGGTTCCCGCATTCCCCGACGCCGGCCGGCTCACCATCGGCGGCGTCCACTACATGCGCGGCACCGGTGACGCCAAGGGCACCCTGGTCCCCGTCTCCGAGACCGAGTTCGCCAGGGACGCCTCCTTCGGCTTCAGCACATCCGTCATGGCCGACTACGTGGCGGAAAAGTCGCAGGGCAGGTTCCCCGCAGACTCCGTGATCGTCCTGGACCTGAACATCATCCGTGCAGGCGCCGCCGCGCAGGACCCGGCCATCTCCGCCAAGGCCATTGCCGATGCCATCGAGCCGGCCACCGACTCCACGCCCATCGTGGCCGACATCGTCACCGAGAACGACTTCCGGGCACTGGCCCTGGGCCTTGAAGAAGCGGAACGCCGCGGCAAGAACCTCCTCTACCGCGTCGGCCCCCCATTCGTCCGCGGCCGCATCGGCCAGGAAATCCGCACCGCGCTCACGGCCGAAGAGGCCTATGCCGGCAACACCCCGTCAGAGGCGGGCGGCCTGATCGTGGTGGGCTCGCATGTTGGCCTCACCACCCGGCAGCTGAACGTCCTCACGGCCCAGCACAGCTCCGCGCGCATCATCGAGATCGACGTCGAAAAGCTCCTCGGCGCCGAACCGGACGCCAAGGCGCACCTGGACCAGACGGTGGACGCCGTCGTCGACGCCCTCCGCGCCGGTGACGTCATCGTCCACACCAGCCGCCTGCTCATCAAGACGGACGACCCCGCCGAGAGCCTGCGGATCGCCCGGACCGTCTCCGCCGCCGTCGTGGACGTGGTCAACCGGACCCTGAAGACCTTCCCTCCGCGGTTCGTCATCGCCAAGGGCGGCATCACCTCCTCCGACGTCGCGGCCCACGGCCTGGAAATCCGCCACGCCATTGTCCGCGGCCCCATGCTGCCCGGCATCGTCAGCCTCTGGGAACCGGTGGACGGACCTGCCAAGGGCATCCCGTACATCGTGTTCGCCGGCAACGTTGGCGACGACGACTCCCTGGCCCAGGTCACCCGCAAACTCAGCAACACCTTCTGATCCCCACCCGGCACGAACCCTGATTCCCGCAAGAATTCAATGGAGAACACCATGACCAGCAATTACACCGTCACCGTCCTGGGCCTTGGCGCCATGGGACTGCCCATGGCCACCCGCCTGGCATCCCAGCTGACCGTCCACGGCTTCGACATCGCCGAGCCCCGCCTCAAGCTGGCGGAAGAAGCCGGCATCGCCACCTTCACCACGGCACGCGAAGCCGCCAAGGGCGCCAACGCAGTCCTCCTGGCCGTCCGCAACGGCGAACAGCTCAACGACGTCCTCTTCGGCGAGAACGGCGTGGCCTCCGTTCTCGAGCCGGGCGCCGTCGTGATCCTCGGCAGCACCGTGGGCACGGACGCCATTCCCGCCACCGTGGCCAAGCTGGCCGAATACGGCGTGGACCTGGTGGACGCCCCGCTGTCCGGCGGACCCAAACGCGCCGGCGAAGGTGACCTGTTGATCGTCGTGGGCGCTTCCCCCGAAGCCCGCGAGAAGGCCGCCCCGGCCCTGGACCTGCTGGCCTCCACGCTCACGGTGGTGGGCGACAACCCCGGCGACGGCCAGGCCCTGAAGACCGTCAACCAGCTCCTGTGCGGCGTCCACATCGCCGCCGCGGCCGAGGCCCTGGCCCTGGCCGACGCGCTGGGACTGGACCAGGCCAAGACCCTCGCCGCCCTGGAGGCCGGCGCCGCAGGTTCCTTCATGCTCTCCAACCGCGGCCCCCGCATCCTTGAGGCCTACGACGAGGAAGGCGCCGAGGTCCTGTCCCGCCTGGACATCTTCGTCAAGGACATGGGCATCGTGGGCAAGGCCACCCGTGCCGCCGGCCTGGCAGCCCCCGTTGCCGCCGCCGCCGAGCAGCTCTACCTCCTCGGCCAGGCCCAGGGCCTCGCCGCCGCCGACGACTCCGCCGTCATCAAGGTCGTTGCGCCCACAAAGCGCACCAAGTAGGCCCACCCGGCAGTAGGCCCCCAAACGGTGCGACGACGGCGGTCCCCCCTCCGCCGTCGTCGTACCTCCCAGCGCTGCCGGCTTTGTTCCGCAGCGTTCCATCCCCGCCGTAAGACCTGATGCCCGTCTGCCCCGGACGGCACGTCAAAGGAGACATTTTCCCGTGAACCACCTCATGACCCCGCTGATACAGCGGGCGGCCGACGCCCCGGCCATCAAGCCCGCCGTTGAGCTGGGCACCCCGGTACTGCTCACCATCGCGGCGGTGGGCATTGCCATCCTGCTGGTGATGATCATCCGCTTCAAGATCCAGGCCTTCGTGGCCCTGCTTACCGTCAGCATCCTGGTTGCCGTGGCTGCCACCATCCCGCTGCAGGACATCTTCACGGTGGTGTCCGGCGGCGTGGGCAGCACCATGGGCAAGGTGGCCATCCTGATTGCGCTTGGCGCCGTGCTGGGCCGGATGATCGAGGTGTCCGGCGGCGTCCAGTCCCTTGCGGACCACTTCACCCGCAAGCTGGGCGCCAGGCGGGTGGCCGTAGCGCTCACCGCCGTCGGCTTCCTGGTGGCCATCCCCGTCTTCTTCGAAGTCGGCATCATCGTGCTGGTGCCCATCGTGTACGCGTTCGCGAAGATCGCCAAGGTCCACCCGGTCAAGTTCGGCCTGCCCATGGCCGGCATCATGCTCGCTATCCATGTGGCAGTCCCGCCGCACCCCGGGATTGTGGCCGGTGCGGGCGTGCTCGGTGCCGACATCGGACTCATCGCCCTGATCTCCCTGCTGATCTGCATCCCGCTGGGCTTCCTGTCCTACTGGGTTGCCGCCATCATGAACCGCAAGGATTACGAACTGCTGCCCGCCGTCAAGGCCCAGGTGGAGGAGTTCGGCTCCGACTCGCTGGTCAAGGTGGGCCACGACGGCCCCGGTGCCGCCGCCATCGCACCTCCCCGGCCGGCCCTGATCATCTTCCTGATTGCCGCGCCCATCGTGCAGATCCTCCTGGGTACCGCCGGCACCCTCATCCTCCCCAAGTCCCACCCCCTGTATGGCCTGGCGGCCTTCGTTGGCAACCCCTTCCTGGCGCTGCTGGTGGCAGTAGCGCTGTCCTTCTTCCTGCTGGCCGTCCGCCGCGGCTGGTCCTTCAAGGAAACCGGCGAAATCTTCGAAGGCTCCCTGCCTCCCATCGCCTCCAT
>Ga0247818_10001421_pt1 | contig 15134 bp, 5 predicted proteins | sample 13C_Glucose_Day1_FD_192424 | JGI IMG/M metagenome (GOLD analysis project Ga0247818, IMG submission 192424) | Soil microbial communities from agricultural site in Penn Yan, New York, United States - 13C_Glucose_Day1 | ecosystem: Environmental > Terrestrial > Soil > Agricultural land | place: USA...
GGCTACTATGCTCTTGGGGTGTAGTCATTGTTCGAATGCACTACTTATTGTTTTCTTTATTGAACACGACGATTGGCGCAAACACTTCTGAAGATTTCTCGGCAAGGGTCGATAAAGAGCACAAGACAGGAGAACCCTCATGCGATTCGTACCCATTGCCGCCCTTGCCCTCAGCGTCCTCGCCGTGACGGGCTGCACCCGTTGGTCGATGAACCATCATTTGAACAACGCCTACAGCGCCTACGATCGTGGCAACTGCGAGCAGGTCATGCTCGAGCTGTCCAAGGTCGAACGCGCCAGCCGTGCCCGCCCGTATGTGTGGCCGGAAGTGTCGATGATGCGCGGCCAGTGCCTTGAGCGGCAGAAAATGTTTGTCGACGCGGCGCAGACCTACCAGTTCATCATCGCCTCGTACCCCAACAGCGAATACGCCTACCGCGCCCGCGCGCGTCTGGAAACCTTGCAGAGCCTGGGCCATTACCCGACGCGCAGCGCCGCTGCCGTGGTGCGCCCGACCCGCTTCTGATGACAGTTGTCATACAAAATCTGGCTGTGTGTACAAGCTGAGCTATAGTCGAGTAACCCGGGTTTGGAGCTGAATCTGTAAACCCGGAGCAACACCTGCGACTGGCAAGTGGTCAGGTGACGGCGACGTAGCGACCGTCACACCGGTAGCGGGGAGAGCGGGCCTGCGACACAGGCACGTTCCGAAGCAAAGGTGCGGCTCTGTGACGGAGCCTTGCATGGCGAACTGCGCATGTTTACCGACCGCCGGATCGAACGGCACCAGTTGCCGTACTTCCTCAGAGTGTTCAACAGCGTTACCGACAAGCCCATCGGTTTTCTCGGCAACGTCTCCGCAGACGGGCTGATGCTGATCAGCCAGTTGCCGATGATGATCGGGGTGGACTTCCAGTTACGCCTGAAAATCCCCGCCAGCGATGGCTGCCAGCAAGTCATCGACTTCACCGCGTGTTGCGTGTGGTGCCATGAAGACGCCACGCCGCTGCATTACGACGCCGGCTTCATCGTGCAGCGCCCCCCGCCGGAATTCGGGCAACTGGTGCAGGCGTTGCAGCAGTACTTCAGTTTTCAGCCGTTGCCGGCTTCGGCCTGATTTCGGGATCGCTGAAAGCTCTATGAGCAGACTCGCTCGGCGGAGCGCAAAAGGCTTGACCCGAGAGCGTCAATACCGGATCACGTGGACTAACGCTCAGGTGTGGTAAGTGCCTGCTCGTTTTTCATCGCGACCTCCGCCCGTAACAATCCTCCCATACTCAACTGATCGATCACCGTCAATAGATGCCGTGGTCTTGTCATCGTGGCTGTCGTCAGTCCGGTGGTCCTGGGAGTGTAGGCCTGCCGAGTCGCTGCAGGAAAAGAGCTACCGCTCGTCGGGACTGTCAGATCTTACAGGTGTGCAGTCGGGATACGTGCGTATTCAATGACTCAACCAGTATCCAGCCCTAGCAATGACATGGAGCAAGCCATGGACACCAAAGACGGTGGCATTGAAGAACAAGGTCATGATGGATCAAACCACCAGGGGGATCGGGTTGAAGATCTGTGCACTGCTGGCCCATCTTCTACTGAAGCAAGTTATGTCGTTACAGAGCAAATGGAGGAGCCTGAATTTATTTTTGAGGATCTTCGCGCAGTAAAGGGATTACTTTGGGCAGAACTTCGAGTTAAATATAAGTACTCAGAAGAAGGTGCCAACTTTGCGTGCTATGTCACACATTACCGGGTTAGAAATAATGGCCGAAAGGAGGGGAATGTTTATTTTTATACCTCATTTAAAAGCGGTGAGGGGCACGTCATAGAGTTGACGAGCAATGCTTGGCAGGATGGTAATTGGCACGAATTGTCTTATGGGCAAGGTATTGCTGCTTTTGGGCGCGATGTCACGATCGGCTTTGATTATATTTATGATATTGATGATGAAGGCGATCCAACATTAAAAACATATGTTGTTAAACGTTTTAAGCCGGCCACCCCGACTTTGGATAATGTTCCTAACTTTGCCTCCTCGACTTTTAATGTGGCAGGTGGCAACGGCATAGCCCGCTACACCCTGATACTTGACCATGGTGATGGAACTTCCACACCTTTGCTTCTCAACAGTCATGGTCGCTGGTCTGTACCTGTTAATGTTGAAGACAAGCAAAATTCCATAAAAATCCAGGCATATCAGCAAATCACCGGTTTTGAATCCGACAAAACACCGTTCACAACGCTTTTTCGAGCCCGACTTACCGAGCCAGTCGCTGGATCAGCTTTATTGCCTGATGAGGTCATATTCAAAGGGATGGGTGCGCCTGGAAGCATGGTTAAAGTGGTCAGCGCTTCGAACCATAATGAGGAGTGGAGCGCTTCGGTAAACATTGGAGAGTCGAGAACCTGGCAGGCCCCGATGACGAGACTTCCCACTAATGGAGCCATGTCTGTCAAAGCGCAGCTAAAAATGTCAGGTGCTGCGGATTTTTATACAGAAACTGTCTCTTTCAATGTCCGGCTTTCGCCAGTAATCACAAGCCCACAGCCTCTGACTGTACAGAATCAATCGTTCCGATTGGAGGGTGGTAATGGCCAGAGCGGTGCACGGATCGAGGTATATGTGGACCTGACGGATTCGCTGGTCGGGTCGGGTACGGTGTCACTTGGAGGTAAAGTGTGGAATGTCTCTGTCACCGACTTGCTGCCAGGACCGGTCAGCCTTGTAGCCGAACAGATAGTCGGCGGGGTTCCCTCTGGTCGCGGCGAGCCGCGTGCTTTTCGAATCCGCCCTCCACAACTGGAAAAACCTGAGGTCACCTTTCTCCCGGATACAAGTTTGAAGTTCTCCGGCTCCGGCCATTTCGATCAAAACCTCTCCACCGAAATCCAGTTCTCTGCCAGCGACAGCTCGCTGCCTTTGCCTCCCAACATCCGCGTTGATGGGAAAGGCCGGTGGGAAACGGCCCCGGTTGTCTGGCCTCTGGGCAGCCACGATGTGACGGTGATTCAAAAAATCGCCGACAACGCCAGTGACTGGATCGAATCGCAGCCTCGTGAGTTCATCGTCCACCACGACATGCCGGATATCACCGAGGCGAGCTACACCGAGGACTATCTACCGGTCTTCAGTGGCGAAGGTTACACAGGCGCCACCGTCTCGCTCAGAGATCCCGATACACACGAGGTTGCGCGAAGTGTAGAGGTCGTGAACAGCCAATGGTCGACGCCGGCATTGGAGGAGTGGGGGCCAACCGACAAGCGACAAGTGCTGATTACCCAGCGTCTGGGAGACCACTCCTCGCAATGTCCTTTCATCCTGTACGTCACGATTCTACCGCTGGCGCCAGGCCTGGATGATCTTTCCGGGGAGGGGCTGGAGCCGGAATTCAGCGGCACTTGCTTGCCGGGCGCCACGGTGAGCATCACGTTCAGCGACGATACCGAGACGTATGTGGCGACTGTGACGGGCACCATCTGGACGTTTCAGCGACCAACCCCGTTCGAGGCGAATATCGAACATACCGTGGAGGTCACGCAAACAATCCTCGATCTCCCTTCAAAGCCGGCTTCGAAAACCTTCACTGTCCACAGAGTCATGTTGCAACCGCTCATTGTTGCGCCGGCATCCGGCACAGAAGTGGGGTACGACGTCACCATTGAAGGTGATAACGGCATGCAGGGCGCGATGATGCAATTGCATGACAGCCAGATGGGAGGAACGCTGGGTGCTCCGATCGAGTTGCTTGAGGAGGGCAAATGGTCGATCGAACTACGCGATCTGGAGCTGAGGCATTATTTCCTCCACGCGCAACAGATACTCAACGGGCAAGAGTCGACCAACAGCGATGAGCACGAACTCAAGGTGGTAGTGCCGCCGCCTCGATTCACGACGCCGATCCCTGGCGGGAAAGCGCCGCGCACCTCGAAGATTGCTGGTACTGGCCGACCTGGCGCGCGGGTGGAGGTCTGGCTGCAAGGCGCTACTGAGCCATTGCTGACGGATATCCTGGTGAACGCGTTAGGCGACTGGGAAGCCGAAGTGAGTTTGCCTGTGGGAATCACAATCATCTGGGCCTTTCAGACATTCGTCCTCAATGGCATTGCGCAGCGTTCTCAACCCAATGAGCGTCTGCGTTACAAAGTCGTGCCGGCCGCTCCGTTTATCGAAACCCCGACTGCCGATGACCATATCGGCCGACGGGTCGTGGTCTCGGGTTTCGCGACGCCTGGCGACACCGTGACCGTGACGCTGGGTAGCGACCAGGCAAGCGTCGAGGTGCGGGAAAACCGGACGTGGTCGGTAAGGCTGGAGCCTGGGCAAGTCGAGGGCAATCATGAACTGAAAGTTGTGGCGGCCTGCGAAGGGTTTGAATCCGATAGTGCGAAACGCATGGTTCAGCTGGCAACTTATCCGCCCACCATTGAGATACCAGCGCCGGGACGCAGGGTCAGCAACCCGGTGCTGTTTGCCGGTAAGGGCCGTCCAGGCATCGGTGTTCTGGTCGACCCGTTCAACCCGGACAAGATATGGGTAGCGTCGATTCAGGCCGACCCTGACTGGAAAGGTCAGGCTGGGCACGCGCTATCGCTGGGTGGCAACTGGGGTTGCTTCAGGCTGCTGCCAAGTGAAAGCGATCCGATCGGGTCTGACTGGGTTGCCAGCCAACGGTTTGAAGTTGAATCAGCGCTGGCAGATAAAACTGGATTGAAAATCCGATGATCGGTCATAAAACCTGTCATTTATGACAGTTGGCAATGGCCATTTTCAAGCGCTAAATCCTTATTGAACGCTGGGTCGCCTGACACAACCGTCAGGCAGCCCGGGCCTGTTATCGACTCAAGGAATGTGATCATGGCTGATTCGCTCCGTCCCGCCGTGCAGTTGTTCGTTCAGCTGTTTGGTGAGCAAACGTCCACTGCGCAAAACCGGCTTTCGAAGCTCTGGAGTTACATCGAGCAGGGGGGATCGATTTTCCCTCTGGTCGAAAGGGGGCTTCCGGTGCTGGTCGGCGAATACGGACTTGAGCAGGAAGAGGCCCGGCGCTTTTTGCGCCGGGCTAACAGCCTGGCGACTTATGTGCGGCGCCGGTATATCGAGCATGACGTGCCTCGGGACAAAGTCGGACCGACAGGACCGTCCAGTGGTTTGATGTCGCTCGTTGATGGGCCGCAACTGGAGCGAATATTCGATCTGCAATTGAGAGCCAAATGCCCCTCGGATTCTCTGGAGTCCATGTTCGGGCCTTCGGCGTATCTGGTCTTCTTGTATCGCTTGATTCGCGACTTGATCGAACCCGTTGGTGACGACAGCAAGCTGCCGTTACATGAGCGTCGCACGGATTTGATGACGTTGACGGTCGACAGTAAAACGGTGAACGCGCCGGAGTCATCAGTCGACGTGATCGTACGCGTGCTACAGGCGTTCGTCGCTGAGAACACGACGGTTCCCATTGAACAGGCATTGATCAAAGCGCGCTATCCCAACGGTCTGCCGTATTACCAGCACTGGGTCACGGTTGATGGGATTGCGGGTTTCAACGGACGATCAGTGGGGGATTTTGCCAACATTGTTGACGGGAAATTCCCCAGCTTCTTGCACCCCGGACCCCTGACCAGGCTTGCCGCTGCTGCCTTGGCTCATGCCTCTCGGCTTGGCCCGTACCAGCAGAAGTTGCTGACTGAGCCTTACAAAACCTTCGACGAGAGGCTTGCCTTCTATCTGGACAATTTTGGTACGGAATTTTTCATAGATATCCAGGGCCTCGCCTACATTTTTCGTTTGGCTGAACGTGCAAATCTAGTGGCCGAGGAAGCTATCAGTCTTTTATCGGTTGGGGATCACACACCGCGGCGTTCTGCCAATGTGATCTATTCCGATAAAACTGATCTCCCGGAAAGTGGACGATCCGGCTCGGTTTACATCAATAACAACGCTCATCCGGCTATCGGTATCACCACTCAATCGCAATCCAGCTTCAATCGAATTATGGTCGACCCGGTAACCAACGAGGGCTTGAATTTCTTTGATCGACTCAACCGCAAGTTACGCCTGGACAAATGGCTGAATCTGCCTCCTGAACAGACTGACGCCCTGTTGGTGGCAGCGATCAGGGCGCAAGCGCGTGGTGCCGAAAAGCCTGAGGTGTGGGCGATTTCGGTCAACGTGATTCATGCATTGGGTCTGTTTCAGCGACTGCGTGAACGCTACAACTGCACGGCAGCGGATTTCGCCGTGTTTCTCGATGAATTGTCACTGTACGGTCGCGGTGATGCACTGTCGCAGTTCGATCAGGTCTTCAACAGTCAGGACAATTATCGCGAGCCGCTGAAACTCGACGGCGCAGCGTTTGCGCTGATACCGACATCGGACAAAGACAATCTTACGGTCAGCCAGCTATGCAGTGGTTTGGGCATTGATCTTCAGACTTACCATTACCTGGCGCTGGCCATAGCGCAGGCTCATGACCTTACCGATAATCTGGTGTGCAGTCCGGCGGTCATTTCCAGTTTTTACCGTTTGGTAAAACTGCCCCGGCTGTTGAATATCACGCCGGTCGAAGGCGTGTTGATGCTCAGTGTGCTGGGGGGAGAAAGCTGGCTCAAAGGGCTGGCGGGCAAGCCGCGCATTGTCGACGTGGCGGATGATGACAGCCGCATTGGCGCCACTGCTGGCGGTCCTGGTGTGCTGAGCCTGATCGAAGCCATGCAGGCCTGTGTGCACTGGTGCGAGCAAAGCAACATATCGGTGCTGTGGATGTTGCAGCACGTGAGTACACCACTGCGTCTGAGCGACTTCTCCCAGCAGGACCAGCAGTTCTTCGACAAGATCGGCACCCTCCTGCCCAGCGCGCGGTTATCCAATAATTCTTTTCTCGTAGCCGGTATTCCGTCGGCGGGCGAAAGCGACTGGCTGGATTTACTGTCGATTGACAGTGAGGGGCTGGCGCCGGTTGTCGATGCCAATGGCCTGATACTGGCCACTGCCATGACGCCGGAAGATTATTCGGCCTTTGCCCGCGAGAAGCTCGAATGGGCCGTCAGGAACGGCCTGGACATCGAGGAAACCCAGGTCAGCGTCTTGGCCGAGATCATGCTCGCCGTTCTTCTGCAGGCCAGAGACGCTCAGGTGTCGCTGGTCAGGGAGTCGCTGGCAGTCTACGCCGGCATCGAGGGCGAATTGGCCGTTCTGCTGCTGAAATGGGTCGATGCTTCGGTGTACCAACTGTTGCGCCAGGTGTATGACCGCACTGACCTCGAATCGCCAGAGACGGAGCGCAGGCGCGACGAACCTTCAGATCCGTTACTCGAATTGCTGGCTGATGTGCGCCAGCGCGCCGAAGTCGTTTCAATGCTGGGTTTGAGTGCGGCCCTTGTCCGGGATTATCTGGATTATGGATATGAGGGGTGGGTCGACCAAGGCATCATCATCGTCGATCCCTCTCAAAGATATGTGTTATCGGTGCGCATACTTTACGCGCTGACCACGCTGAGCCGCGCGTTCAGCATGAGTGAACAGTCGGAGCAGAAACTGCTGGACTATCTGCGTCAGGTCCATTCGCTACCGTCCGGGCTAAGCGTCGATGCATTACGCGTGGTGCAGCAGGCAGCAGCCATCAAACTGGCTGAATTCTTTGCCTGGAGCGCGCAGGAAGTCAGCGAATGTGTTCGCCATATCGATCCTGAAACCCAAGTGTTGAAAACCCTGGAACAACTGGATCTGCTGATACGCGTTTACCAGTTGTCGATGCACACCGGTATGGATGCCCGGACCATTTTGCGGATCGGTACCTTGCCGGAGACAACCGATGCCAGTGAAGCCTATGCCCAGGCAGCTGAACTGGCTTTGCTCAGTCAGACCCAGACGCGTGTGCCGGTCGTGCAAACACCGGGCGAACTGAAGCAGTTGGTCAGGATGACTTACACCGTCACTACTAGAGAAGTCTTCGCTCGTAAAAAGGAAGAGAAAGCGATCATTACGATGACGCTCACCGACGCCCGAGGCGCAGCGTTGAAAGGCGTCGCCGTAGATTGGCACTCCGAGCTAGGGACCATCAGGTCGGGCATCACCGATCCCGACGGAGTCCTCACGGCTGAGTATTTTCCGGGCAACGTCCTGGGCACGGACAGCCTTTATTTTTCCATGAGCCTGCTCGAGCCTGAGTGGGTAGTGAACATCAACGTCATCGCCGACGCCAACAGCATGAGTTTCCCCACCGAGCGGATGTCTCCGGTGCCAACGGAGGTCGTGCCGCTTGGTCAGGAAATCACACTCTACGCAACGATGGTGGACCAGTACGGAAACCTTGGGGCCAACATGCTGGTGGACTGGGCCTGGGAAGACGAAGCAGATCCCGAAGAACGGCCAAGGATCCGTCCGGCACATGGTTTCACCAATCAGAAAGGTCAAACCACGGTTTATATCGCCAGCGATTTCAGCGGTGAATTCGAAGTCGGTATACGCAGCCTGGCAAGCGGGCAGGGAGCTCTCTTCGAATCCATCAGGTTTGGGGAAACGCAAGGCCGCAGCCACTCGCTTGAACAAGCGTCACCGTCTTCCGCCAGTGATTCGGGAACCTCTTCCACGGAGCAAGGATAATGACATCGAACAACATTGCCCTGTTGCAGGAAAAACGTCGTACCGCGTTGCTTGAGTATTGCATCGGGCAAGTGAGGGCGGAGCGTTACCCGCCTTTGCAGACTCCGGAGGACGTGTTCGAATTGCTGCGCATCGACCCGCTGGACAGTGCTCGGGTGCAGACGTCGGGGGTGGCCGAAGCGATCAGTTGTGCGCAGCAATACATCAGTGCGGTGTACAACAAAATGGAGCCCGGTTTCGAAGACCACGAGTTTCCCCCTGAGCAGCTGGAAAACTGGGCGCTGTACAACAACTACTCGCGCTGGGCCGCGGTGCAGATGATCGCGCTCTACCCGGAAAACTACATCAATCCGTTCGTGCGTCAGCGCAAGACGGATCTGTTCAAGATCCTTGAAAACTACCTCAACCAGGCCCGTCTGAGTACCGATTCGGTTCAGGCAGCGTTGCAGGATTACTTGCAAGCCTTCGAGCAGATCTGCGATCTGGATGTCGTCAGTGGCTACATGGACGGCACAACCCCTGAGCGCGCCGCTTACTATTTTGTCGGGCGTCAGCGGGTGCCGCCGTTCCAGTACTTCTGGCGCAAGGCGCAAATCGAGATCACGCCCACTTGCCTCGCCGTCAACCCAGCGGCGTGGAGTGAATGGAAAGCGGTGGACATTCAGCCCGCCGGGCGGGTGCTGGACATGCGTGCGGTGGTCTGGAACGGCCGCCTGTGTCTGGTCTGGGCGGAGTGGCGGGACAAGGTCGGCGAGATTATCAAAGCCGATCCTCCGGATCCCGATAAAGACGACAAATCCCGGTTCGTACCGCATCAGCTGGATATCAATGTGGCCTTCATGAGGCAGAGCGGCCAGTGGTCGGCGCCATTGAATTTACGCCATAGCGAGTTTGATGAGGATATCTCTGCAGATGCCAGGCTGATTGCAACCGTGTGGGTCGACCCTCAGATCCCCAAAGGCAAGCTGGGGGTATTGCTGGTCAACGATAAAACCGGCACAGGTGCCTTGAAAGAGATCGCGATCATCGATGTGCTGATGCGTCCCGTTACCGGGGACAGTGGTAGCTGGCTTGAGCTGGCCAAGACGGATCGATTTGTTTCTGCCTTGACGGTTCAGCACCCCTTGGGTCTTGAGGTTACGGTGGTATCCAGCGAGTCGCCGTCAGGCTCCATGGCCGCTTTTCTGGGACTGAACGTCTTCGCCATGCGAGTGGGTAACAACGATGTGCTGACGGTTGAGGGGTTTTGCAGGTCAACAGGGTTACCAGGTATCGAGAAGACTGCGTTTACCTTGCAGTTGGAACTTGCAACGGCTGACGACCCTAAACCTGTGAATAGCGAGGTCGCAATCGCCGGCGACTGGACCATGAAGTTCTTGGGGACCTTCACTCGACCAAAGGGGACCTGGAACAACGTCAAGTTCACTCTAAAGAATGATACTGAAGGCTTTGGCGGTAAGCAGTTTGACCTGACGATTGTCGAACTCTCGGATGTCCTCCCGCCAACGCTGCGGAAAAACACCACGGATGCCGCCCAATTCCTCGACTTTCAACTGGGCGCTGACTGGGCACTGCGATACGTTCGGCTCAATTCGCTGTTCGGCCCCGAGTTGGTCACACGCTCCACTGTCTCTCCAGCCACGCTGATCAACTGGGACTCCCAGCATTTGTCAGAGCCGCCACCCACTGGTGTTGTTTTCGTGGAGCGCAACGGCGCTTTCGACGGTGCCAACGGGCTGTTTTTCTGGGAACTGTTTTTCCATTTGCCGCATTTGATCGCGACGCGCTTGCGTGATGAAGAGCGGTTTGCCGAAGCACAGACGTGGCTGCATTTCGTCTTCGATCCCCGGGCTACTGCCGACAGCAGTTCGGTACCCGAGAAACCGAATTACTGGCGCTGCCGACCGTTGATCAACGATCTGGGCAATGCTGGCTGTGAAGCCGTGGCGCCCGCCGACCCGGATGCGATTGGATATTCAGCGCCTGTGCATTTGAGGATGCTGATGTTCATCGAGTATGTGAAGAACCTCATGGCCTGGGGGGACTGGCATTACCGCCAACTGACTCGCGAAAGTCTGGTGGCGGCAAAGCTGTGCTATGTGCAAGCGGGATCATTGATGGGCAAACCGCCTCTGACTCAAACGGTGAACTTGTGGCAGACCGCGACGCTGGGGAGCCTTCTGGCCCAAAGTTGCACGCGTACGGCACTGGAAACTTTCGAGCAGACATTGAATTACAGCCTGGCAGATGTTCCGGCCGGCTCCGATACGGCTCCGATGCTGGGCATGTTGGGGTGTGCGCCGTTCAGGGCACCCATCAATGATGAGTTGTTCACGTGGTTCAACGAGCCGCAGTACCGGATGAACAACTTGCGCAACAACCTGACGATTGATGGCAATCCCATGCACCTGCTGTTGTTCAACCCACCGACTGACCCGAACCAATTGCTGCGCGATCTGGCCGCTGGGGGTGTCGGTGGCGCCAGACCGATGGGCGGACGGCTAGTGGTGATTGCGTTTCGCTGGCGCGCGATCTTCGAGGTTGCCTTGCGTGCAGTGCAGGCCTTGCAGGATTACGGCAGCCAGGTACTCAATCTGCTTGAGCGGCGTGATCGTGCCGAACAGGAAGAGCTGCAGCAAAACCATCTGGTGGAGTTGGGCAACTACGCCAGAACCGTGCAGGAGCAATCCATCGCTCAGTTGGAAGCGAGCATGACGGCGCTTGAGCAGAGCCGGACAGTGGCGCGGGAACGGGCTGATGCTTACGCAGCCCGCTATGACGAATACGTGTCGGCTGGCGAATATCAGGTCATGGAAAAACTGGACCAGTCCAAAGAGCTGGCGCTGACTGCCAAAATCCTCAAACCGGTAGGCGCGGCAGTGGCGGCGGCGCCTAATATTTTCGGTATGGCGAACGGTGGTTTTCGGGTCGACAAAGTCACGGATGCCATCTGCTTTGGCCTGGAAATAGCTTCTTCAATGTTGCAGATCGATGCCGACAAGCAAGCCACTACCGAAGGTTATCGTCGTCGCCGCAATGAATGGGGGCTGCAACGCGATCAGGCGCTGGCAGAAATCGCGGCCATCGATGCGCAGATCGTCGCGCAGAACCATGCGATTGATGCCGCCAGAACCAACCTCGCGCAAACGCTGCGAGCTAACGCTCAGGCGTTGACGATGTACAACTATCTGAAAAAGCGCGCGACCAATGCCGAATTGTTCGGCTGGATGCTGGGCCAGCTCAAGGCCTTGCACTATCAGGCTTATGACGCAGTAGTCAGTCTGTGCCTCAGCGCGCTAGCGGCGATGAATGCCGAAACCGGCGATTACGATTCCAATATTCCCTTGCCGCAGGTCTGGCAGGATCAACGCCACGGTTTGACCGCTGGCGAGCATCTGCGCGCGTTTCTGCTGCGCATGGAATATGAGTACCTGCAGCGCACCGAGCGACGGCTTGAACTGGTAAAAACCATCTCCTTGTGTCGCCTGTTCAACGATGCAACAGACCCTCAGCTCGGTATCGGTAGTTGGAAAGATGCATTGGCGCAATTGAAGGCGACCGGCTCGCTGGAGTTCAGACTGACGCAATTGCTGTTCGATCGGGATTATCCGGGGCATTACTGCCGGCAGATCAGTTCGGTAGAAGTCGATTTGCCAATACTGACGGAACCTTTCGGGGATGTTCGCGCGATCTTGCTACAGGTCGGCAGCATGACGGCGAGCCGGCCTTCGGTGCAGTCAGTGCAGTACTTGCACAATCCTGATCCTGGGGTAGTGGCCCCTTTCGATGTGCTGTTGAACTTACGTCCGGGCCAGCAGATTGCCCTATCGGTGGGGATTGCCGACAACGGCATGGCGGCGGCGAAGCCAGATGAAGGTTTGCTCTATCCATTTGAAAATACCGGTGTGGTATCCGCGTGGAAGCTGAAATGGCCATGGCATAAAGAACCGTCGCAGAAGGCCATGCTGGACTCGATGAACGATTGCATCTTGCGCATTCGCTATACGTGCAAGAGCGGAGATCAGTCGTTTACCGATTCAGTGAAGGAGTTGGTCATGCAGCGAAAAGACGGCCTGGCCGGCAGGGGCAAGGGAGTGCGCAGTCATGAGTGATCCTATCGTTCAGGTGAATGAAAACCTGGTGTGCAACGGTGATTTCGAAGAAAGGTTCGATTGTTGGGAAAGGACGGGGGTGGTTGCCATAGGCACGGCGTATTACGACAACACGCCTGTCAAGCACATCAAAGCGCCGAAGGGCGCGGGTGTCACTCAGGAGGTCACACTTCCCAGAGATTCCGATGACAAGGGTGCTTATTGGTTGAGTTTTCTATGGGCAAGCAGTTTCAGCCAATCAGGCTGGGTGAGGATTTCTCAGGGGGAAACCGAGCATTACTGCATCGAACTCAAACCCGTCGGTGAACCCGAGCAGGCACAACAGCGCAAGGGTTTCGGATCTGGGCCAGAGAGGCGCTTCAGTCCGATCCTGCATGAAGTGGAACTGACATCGGACATCCCAAGCTCAAAGCCACTGTGCATCGAAATATACAGCTCGACAGAGTCTTCAAGTCCATTTGGCGAACTCTGGGTTACACGCGTCAAAATCGAGTTGAAACTCGCGCCACTTGAGTTGCAGGAAATTGAGCTGGACGGCCTGTCGTTCCAGCCCTTGCGTAAAATGTACCTGTGTCAGGGCGCCAGCACGGGCGGAGTTTTTGGCAGCGACGCATTGATCACGCCGCACGTGCTCGGTTTTGTACCTGTGCCGGATAACCCTTGGCACGGCACCCCGGTTGCATTGAGCATCGACAATAATCCGCAGGGCGCGATTGTCGCGACGCCTGCGTGGGACACCCAGCAAGCGCTGGACGCGCCATGGACGCTCGATTGCCCGTTGATCGATGATCAGGACTACGAATTCACCCTGAGCTTGCGCAACCGTTACACCGCGCAGGCCTACGAGATCCGCGTATCGCTGGGGCATCATCGACTGATTTTTCGTGAGGTGGTCGAGGCTGCTTACTACCCGTTGATTGAGCAAAGTGTCCGTTTGGGTGTGCAAGTGGCGTCGTATTACACCGGCCAGCCATTTGCCGGGCTTACGGTGAACTGGGCGACCGTCGAGCACGGGGTGTTAGCGGCTGCCGTTACTGATGAACAAGGTTGGGCCTACTTCGATTATGCGGCGAAGGCAGCAGGGGACTTCGTTATCGAAGCGTCTGTGGTCAGCCTTTATTACGAGCAGGGTGTGTGGACTCAGACGTTCGACGTGCTAGTACTGGGGGAGGATCCGTGGGCACAGTTGACTGTCTGTGAAAACACCGAGATCAGGGACTGGATTGATAACAGTTATCCGAATCGGGGTTCTACCCATTTCATTGATGTAATGCTGGCGGCCAACAGTCGTCTGCGAGGCAGCGACTTCTATCTGCATTGGCACGGTGACAAGCCTGGGCAATTGGGTGTCGTGGTCAGTCCGCCACTGGAAACATCGGTACCCATGCCGATCGATGGAGAGGGCACTGCATCCTGGACGCTGAACTGCGAAGACCGCCGCGACGGGATATTCGAGTTGTCACTGGTCTGCTCGAAGCTGTTGTTGCCGTCGCCCAGGAAGCGCATGTCGCTGGCGCGCAACAGGATCAAAATCAAAGAGGTACGCCAGGCCGCGAATAGTCCGGTGGTCGAGGAATACGAAAGTGCGTACCTGCGTTTGCAGGTGGTGCATGTTACTGATCAGGGCGACGGCGAACCGGTCATCGGTGCGCTGGTCGATTGGCAAATGGCCGACAGCGTCGTGCAGAGCCAAACGGGAAGCGGTGGTTGGGGGAGCCTGAAGTTTTACACCAGAGAACCCGGTACTCATGGGATCACCGCAGCGGTCCGAGCGCATGAATCTGCTGAGCCGCATGAGTGCGAATTCAGCGTGACAGCGATTGCCAGGAGTTCATGGAAGGACAAGGTCAACATCACATTTGATCGTGGTCTGATCGACCAGGATCTAGGGGTTGCCTGCAAACGAGGTCTCACCCATTCCCTGGTGGTTACTGCCCTCGCCGGCAGTCCTCTTATCGGCCAGGAAATAACGCTGGTATGGGGCATCGACGAACCAGAAATCGGGCTGGTGGTGAGTGAACTTGGCGAGCCCAGGGTATTGCGGGCAGATGAACCGTTGATCTGGACCCTAAGCTCTGAAGTCGCCAAGAGCTGCAGCAGCATGTTCGGACTGCGGTTGTTGACCGATTCACTGGAAGATCGAGAGTTGCTCGGCCGCTTGGTTTCACCGGACATTTACGATGAATTCACTCTGGAACTGGATCAGATGAGCACCGACCGAGGTCAGTTGCTGTATCCCTGCCTGGGTGCCGTACACCGGTATATTTTCAGAACCAAAGCACTCAGTGCCCTGGTGGGGCTTAGCATGGATTTGCAATGGTCCGGAACTCCAGCGTCAGAGATGGGCATCGTTCTCTACCCGCCTCCACATAGCCACAATGTTATTGATGAAAGTGGCATGACCTGGACACTGGATTGTTCCGATAGTC
>Ga0247818_10001424_pt1 | contig 15124 bp, 14 predicted proteins | sample 13C_Glucose_Day1_FD_192424 | JGI IMG/M metagenome (GOLD analysis project Ga0247818, IMG submission 192424) | Soil microbial communities from agricultural site in Penn Yan, New York, United States - 13C_Glucose_Day1 | ecosystem: Environmental > Terrestrial > Soil > Agricultural land | place...
CTCTGAACATCAGCCGGGCTGTCGATGGTGATTTGTCCATAATGCTCTTCAACGATGGAATAGACCAGTGCAAGGCCCAGACCGGTGCCTTCACCCGGGTCCTTGGTGGTGAAGAAGGGTTCGAACAATCGGTCCATGATGTTCTTCGGTATACCGCTGCCTTCGTCTTCCACGATCAGGTCGACCGTGTGTTCGCCGGCTTCGCTCTTTACCCGCACCGCACTGCCGGGAGGCGAGGCATCGCGGGCGTTTGAGAGCAGATTGATCAATACCTGCGCCAGGCGCTGCGGGTCGCCTTCGACCCAATGCTCCGGATCGCACAGGTTATAAAATTGCACCTCGAAATTGCGTCGGTTCAGGGCCAGCAGGCCAATGGCGTCCTGTGCGACTTCCGCCAGACAGACGGGCTCGTCACTGTGTTGGTGGCTGCCGGCATGGGCGAAGCTCATCAACGACTGAACGATGCGCGACACGCGTTTGGTCTGCTCGAGGATTTGCCCGCTGATTTCCTTGAGTTCGCCGTCTTCTTCGCGCTCTTCGCGCAGGTTTTGCGCCAGGCAGGCGATACCGGTGATCGGGTTGCCGATTTCATGGGCCACACCCGCGGCCAGACGGCCGATGCTGGCCAGACGCTCGGAATGCACCAGTTTGTCTTCGAGCATTTGCGTTTCGGTCAGGTCTTCCACCAGCAACACCAGGCCGCTGTTGCCCGGCGCGAGCGGTTCGTCGATCGCCGCTTTGTGCAGGTTTAGCCAGCGAGTCTGGCCGTCGAGGGCCAAGTGCTGCTTGTGCAAATGTTCGTCGGGAACGTTGATGAAGCCCTGCAGCAGTTCTTTCCACGGATCGGCAATCGTACTCAGGCGTGAACCGACCACGCGCTGCGCGGCGATCCCGGTCAGCTCCTCCATGGCTTTGTTCCACATGAGGATTTCCTGGTCCTTGGCCAGCGAACAGACGCCCATCGGCAACTCTTGCAGGGTCTGGCGGTGGTAACGGCGCAGGGCATCGAGCTCCGCAGCCAGACCGGTCAGGCGCGAGTGGTAATCCTCGAGGCGGCTTTCGATGAAGTGAATGTCTTCGGTGACGTAGTTTTCGCCACCGGCCTTGTACGGCAGGAACGTTTCGACCATGTCCTGGGCCACACTCGGCCCCATCAGGCCGGAGAGGTTGGCTTCGATGCGGTCACGCAAACGGCGCAAGGCATACGGTCGGCGCTCGTCGAAGGGCAAGTAAAGGTCGCGCAGGGCCTGTTCGACTTCCTTCTGTGCAGCCTTGGCGCCCAACGGCTTGGCCAGTTGCGTGGCGAACTCCTGCGGCGAGGCCGCATGCAATTCGCGGCGTTGCGGGCGGCGCACGTTGTCCACGGCGCAGGCTTCGGCGGCGCTGGCCTCTTCGGTGCTGGCGTTGGTGAACAGCGAGATCAAGGTGAACATCAGCACGTTGGCGGCCAACGAGGCGATCGCGGCCATGTGCCAACTGGTGTCGTCCAACACGTAGATCATGTTCAGCAGCGGAATGTAGAAGCCCTGCAAGTTGCCGACCAACGGCAGCAGCATGGTCACCAGCCATACCAGAATCCCTGCCAGCAAACCGGCGATGAAGCCGCGGCGGTTGGCGGTCGGCCAATACAGAACCGACAGCACGCCCGGCAGGAACTGCAACGTGGCGACAAACGCGACGATGCCGAGGTTGGCCAGGTCTTGCTCGGCGCCCAGCAACAGGTAGAAACCGTAACCGGCCATGATGATCGCGACGATCAGTGCCCGACGAGTCCATTTCAGCCAGCGATAGATGTTGCCCTCGGCCGGTGGCTGATAAAGCGGCAGTACCAAATGGTTGAGCGCCATCCCCGACAGCGCCAGGGTGGTGACGATGATCAGGCCGCTGGCGGCGGACAGTCCGCCGACATACGCCAGCAATGCCAGCGCTTTGCTGTTGGCGGCAATGCCGATGCCCAGCGTGAAATATTCCGGGTTGGTGGTAGCGCCGAGCTTCAAGCCCGCCCACAGGATCAGCGGCACCGCCAGGCTCATCAGCAGCAGGAACAGCGGCAAACCCCAGCTAGCGCTGACCAGCGAGCGCGGGTTGAGGTTTTCGGTGAAGGTCATGTGGTACATGTGCGGCATCACGATCGCCGAGGCGAAGAACACCAACAACAGCGTGCGCCACGGACCTTCCTGCAACGGGGTGTGCAGCGCGGCGAGGGCAGTCTGGTTTTGCAGCAGCCACAGTTCAAGCTGTTGCGGGCCGTCGAACACGCCATACAGCGCATAGAGGCCAACGCCGCCCAAGGCAATCAACTTGATCACCGATTCGAAGGCAATCGCGAACACCAGCCCTTCATGCTTTTCGCGGGTGGCAATGTGCCGGGAACCGAAGAAAATCGTGAACAGGGTAATCAGCGCGCAAAAGCTCAGGGCCACACGATGCTGCACCGGTTCGCGGGTGAGGATACCGATGGAGTCGGCCACCGCCTGAATCTGCAACGCCAGCAACGGCAAGACGCCGACCAGCATGAAGATCGTGGTCAGCGCGCCCGCCCAGGTGCTGCGAAAGCGAAACGCGAACAGGTCGGCCAGCGATGACAACTGATACGTGCGGGTGATCTTCAGGATCGGATACAGCAACACCGGCGCCAGCAGGAAGGCACCGGAAACACCCAAGTAGCTGGACAGGAACCCGTAGCCGTACTGATACGCCAGGCCAACCGTGCCGTAAAACGCCCAGGCACTGGCATAGACGCCCAGCGACAGGGTGTAGGTGAGCGGGTGGCGAATGATCGCCCGGGGGATCATGCCCCGTTCACTGATCCAGGCTACGCCGAACAGCACCGCCAGGTAGGCGGCACTGATCAGGATCATCTGGGTCAGGCTAAAGCTCATCGGCATCTTTTTGGCTCTGCAGGATGAAGGTCACGACGATCAGGATCAGCCAGAGCAAATACGGGCGATACCAGGCGCCAGTGGCGTCGATCCACCAATCCATGATGGCCGGGGAAAACAGATAAATCCCCACTACCAGGAGCAGGACCAAGCGATAGATGTACATCCCGGCCTCTCTTTTTTATGCGCGTGCCCGAAAACGTGCGGCGATGGTAACGGATGGGCGCGCCACTGCAAGCATCATCACTGAAGCTGCGCCTCGGGCAGCGTCAGTGTGCGCGGGATCAGCAAGGCGTCCCAGTGGGCGATGCCCCAATCCAGCACTTCCCGCGGGGTGCCGTGAGCCAGTTCGGCGCCGGGGTTTTGCCCTAGTGCGCGCAAGGCTCGCAGCAACAATGGCGTGGCCTGATCGGCGGTCAATGGCGGTGAGCGGTAAGACTTGCCGAGCTTGTTGCCATCAGGCTGGGTAATCAGCGGAATATGCAGATAGCGTGGTTGCCGCAGGCCGAGCAGTTCCTGCAAGTAGAGCTGGCGTGGCGTGGAGTCGAGCAGGTCAGCTCCGCGGACGATATCGGTGATGCCTTGCCAGGCATCGTCCAGCACCACTGCCAGTTGATAGGCGTAGAGCCCGTCGCGGCGGCGAATCACGAAATCGCCGACGTCGCGGCCCAGGTGCTGGTGGAACTCCCCTTGCACCCGGTCGATGAAATGGTAGTTCAGTTCGGGAACTCGAACCCGGATGGCCGCCCCTTCAGCGCCATGCCCGGCATTGCGGCACAGCCCCGGATAAATGCCTTGGTACGGCTCAAGTTGTTTGCGCGAGCAAGTGCAGGCGTAGGCCAGGCCATGGTTGAACAGGCGATCGAGAACTTCGGCATAGGCGTCGTGGCGATCGCTCTGGCGGACCATTTCACCGTCCCACTCAAAACCATAGCTTTCCAGTGCCTTGAGGATCGCCGTTTGGGCGCCGGGTTCTTCGCGAGGGGGATCGAGATCTTCCATGCGCACCAACCAGCGGCCGCCCACCGAGCGCGCGTCGAGGTACGAGGCCAATGCGGCGACCAGCGAACCGAAATGCAGATGGCCGCTGGGCGTGGGGGCGAAGCGCCCGATATACGTGGGGGAGGTGGTGGCGGTCATGAATGCATTTAAAGCCAAAAAAACATCAGAAACAAAAACGGAGCGTTCGCACGCTCCGTTCTTCGTTCAAGTCGCAATTATTTGCCGACTTGCTTTTCCTTGATTTCCGCCAGGGTCTTGCAGTCAACGCACATGTCGGCGGTGGGGCGGGCTTCCAGGCGCTTGACGCCGATTTCGACGCCGCACGACTCGCACCAGCCATACTCTTCGTCTTCGATCAGTTGCAGCGTCTTGTCGATCTTTTTGATCAACTTGCGCTCACGATCGCGGGCTCGCAGTTCGAGAGCGAACTCTTCTTCCTGACTGGCACGGTCTGCCGGGTCCGGAAAGTTGGCTGCTTCGTCCTTCATGTGATCAACCGTACGGTCGACTTCCTGCATCAAGTCCTGTTTCCACTTGTTCAGGACCTTGGTGAAGTGAGCGCGCATGGGCTTGCCCATGTACTCCTCGCCCTTGACTTCTTTATAGGGTTCGAAGCCGCTGATCGACGGGACTGCCTGTTGCTTTGCTTGGGTGGACATGAAATAGACCGCCTCTACTCTTGTAATCCATCTGCGCAGGATTGCTCCATCACCGACACCTGCCGGCCCTGCGGCTGCAAGCGGGCGAACTTACCAGATCAAATCGGACCGCGCTACTCCCGGATGTCGAGCTTGCGATCCGTGGCGCCTGCAAATGCTGGCAAAGCGCTGTCTGGTGGCTCTGTACGCTGCTCAATTATTGATTTTAGTCAAACCTTGAGCGCCCGCTTGAGTCGTTTGTGACCGGGTATATATGGCCTCTGACCGCTTTAGGTTCTCGCTCGTTCCTGTGCTTGGGTAGAATCGATTCTTTTCTTCGTTGAAGGAAGGCCAATGGCTCAGTCCTACAGTGCCCGCAGTCGCGCGATCGAACCTTTCCATGTCATGGCGCTGCTGGCGCGGGCCAATGAATTGCAGGCCGCCGGCCACGACGTCATCCACCTGGAAATTGGCGAGCCGGACTTCACCACCGCCGAGCCAATCATTCGTGCGGGCCAGGCCGCGCTGGAAGCGGGCCGCACCCGCTACACCGCGGCCCGTGGCATTCCTGAGCTGCGCGAGGCGATTTCGGGTTTCTATCAGCAGCGTTACGGTCTGAACATCGACCCACGGCGCATCCTCATCACACCGGGCGGTTCCGGGGCCCTGCTGTTGGCCAGTGCCTTACTGGTGGATCCCGGCAAGCATTGGCTGCTGGCGGACCCGGGTTACCCGTGCAACCGGCATTTTTTGCGTTTGGTGGAAGGCGCCGCTCAACTGGTGCCGGTCGGCCCTGACGTGCGTTATCAACTGACCCCTGGCCTGATCGAGCGGCATTGGGATCACGACAGCGTCGGCGCGCTGGTGGCGTCGCCCGCCAATCCGACGGGGACCATATTGACCCGTGATGAGCTGGCCGGGTTGTCCCGTGCGATCAAGGAACGCCACGGTCATCTGGTGGTGGACGAGATCTACCATGGCCTGACCTACGGCACCGATGCGGCCAGTGTGCTGGAAGTCGATGACAACGCCTTCGTACTGAATAGTTTTTCCAAGTATTTCGGCATGACCGGCTGGCGCCTCGGTTGGCTTGTTGCGCCAGAGGCCGCAGTCGGTGAACTGGAAAAGCTTGCGCAAAACCTCTACATCAGCGCCCCGAGCATGGCTCAACACGCCGCCCTGGCATGTTTTGAACCAGGGACGATCAGCATTCTCGAAGAGCGCCGCGCCGAATTCGGTCGTCGTCGGGACTTTCTGTTGCCGGCTCTTCGAGAGTTGGGCTTCGGGATCGCCGTCGAGCCTGAGGGCGCGTTCTACTTGTACGCCGATATCAGCAAGTTTGGCGGTGATGCCTTCACGTTCTGCAAGCATTTCCTCGAAACCGAACACGTGGCGTTCACTCCGGGACTTGATTTCGGTCGTTATCAGGCCGGGCACCATGTGCGCTTCGCCTACACGCAAAGTCTTGAACGCTTGCAGGAGGCGGTGGAACGGATTGCTCGTGGCTTGCGGAGCTGGCAAGGCTGATGCGATTTCATCCTCCCCTTGAAGAAGGCCGCCTAATCCGACGATACAAGCGTTTTCTCGCCGACATCGAAACCGTTAGCGGCGAGTTGCTGACCATTCATTGCCCTAACACCGGCTCGATGCTCAATTGCCAGGTCGAGGGTGGGCAGGTCTGGTTCAGCCGTTCCAATGACCCCAAGCGCAAGTTGCCGGGCACTTGGGAAATCGGCGAAACGCCGCACGGGCGGCATTTCTGCGTGAACACTGCTCGGGCTAACGGTTTGATCGAAGAAGCGCTGCGCGCCGGTGTCATCACTGAGCTGAACGGTTTTACCGAACTCAAGCGCGAAGTGGCTTACGGTCAGGAAAAGAGCCGGATCGATTTTCGCCTCGACTATCCGCAAGGGCCGGCTTATGTGGAGGTCAAAAGCGTCACCCTGGGTTATGAAGGCACGCCGGTCGCAGCGTTTCCCGATGCAGTAACCCAGCGCGGCGCCAAGCATTTGCGTGAATTGGCGCATCTGGCCCGGGACGGGATTCGTGCGGTGCAGTTGTACTGCGTGAACCTGACGGGCATTGAAGCCGTGCGTCCAGCCGTTGAAATCGACTCGGCGTACGCCGCAGCCTTGCGTGAGGCGGTTGCCAGCGGCGTAGAAGTGCTGGCCTATGGCGTGAGCTTGACCCATGAGGAAATGGTGGTGGATCGGCGGCTGGACGTGCTGTTGGGCAATTAGAGGCTAATCCAGATCCCTTGATCGTCTTCACGGCAGGCAACGCGGGTCAGCGATTGGCCCGCGCAGGGGCCGGATACACATTCGCCATCCTCGATCAGAAACAGGGCGCCGTGGGTGGCGCACTGGATCAGGCTGTTGCTGGGGTCGAGAAACTGATTCGGGGTCCACTCCAGCCCGACACCCCGGTGCGGACACCGATTGATGTATACGTAAGCCTGGCCGCCCCGGCGCACGGCGAAGAGTTTCTGGCCATCGATCTCGAAGCCGCGGCTACTGGCATCGGCCAGTTCGATGCCGGTACACAGAAATTTCATGATGGTCCTCAGGTCCCGCAAGGGTGACCGGATGTGTTTGTACTTGACGTGAAAATGCGAGTGATTATCAAATGGTGGCTTGCCCAATCGAGAGCGATCGCCAGATGTGCAGGATACTTGGCTTGTCGACTCGATGCCCGGGAAACCCCTAAAGGAAGCTGTTTATGCGCCTGAGTACCCGTGTTGCTGCGCTCTGTGTCGGACTCTTCGTTAGCCATCATGCAACCGCCGCCGAATTACCGCAGCGGTGGGTCAGTGCCGGTGGTGCGCTCTCCGAGTGGGTCAGTGCGTTGGGCGGCGAGTCAAAACTGGTGGGGGTCGATACCACCAGCCAGCATCCTGAATCCCTCAAGGCGTTGCCCAGCATCGGCTATCAGCGGCAGCTTTCGGCTGAGGGCGTGCTGAGTTTGCGCCCGCAGATATTGGTCGGCACCGAAGAAATGGGGCCGCCACCCGTGCTTTCGCAGATACGCAGCGCGGGCGTGCGGGTCGAATTGTTCTCGGCGCAAGCGGACGTGCCCACGTTGCAGGGCAACCTTCAGCACCTCGGTAAGTTGCTTGGCGCCGAAGACCGGGCAACGCAGTTAATCGCCACTTATCAACAGGCGCTTGAGCAGCAGAAAATACGGGTCACCCGCGCACAACTGACCCAGCCATCGCCGGGCGTTCTGTTGTTGCTCGGTCATGCTGGCGGCAAACCGCTGATTGCCGGCAAGAACACCGCCGCCGATTGGCTGTTGCAACGGGCCGGTGGCCATAATTTGGCGACCCACACCGGCTACAAACCCTTTTCGAACGAATCGCTGGTGAGCCTCGATCCTGATGTGCTGGTGTTTGCCGACAGGGCGTTGAGCGGCGACGCGGCGCGGGCCGCGCTGTTCAAGGAGAATCCGATTCTGGCGTCTACTCGTGCAGCCAGGGAGGGGCGGGTCATTGAACTCGATCCGACGTTGCTCGTAGGGGGATTGGGGCCGCGGCTACCTGACAGTCTGAAAAAACTGTCTGACAGTTTTTATCCGGAGGCCGGGAGCCAATAGCTGCTCGAAGGAGTTTTCCACAGGCAAAAAAAGACCCGGCAAGAGCCGGGTCAAATAACCGTGATTAGCCTGATGAGGAGATAATCTGAGAGTCCGAACCAAGGGCTTTCCAGAATATCGACCAGTCTCGCGACCAGTTGTGATAATCATAGCGATTCTCATTACCAAGTCAACAGCTGATTTTCCGTTTGCCTGATTCGTGTCGCACCCTATCGATAACTCGCTGTAATCATTGAATATTGGTCTGTCGTTTTTAGTGCGCCAGGATGAAAGGGGCACTGGTTCAATTCTTGTGGCGCGACGAGATGGCTTCCAGCTGTTTATTCAGGGCCTCTTTACGCTCGGCAGGAATATCGTTCCAGTGCACGTCCATCAGGGCGCCTTCTATTGCATACAACAACACCTTGGACGCCCGAAATCCGCGCGTGCGCACGGCCCGATAAGCATCCACCGCCCCCAGGCGACGCAAGTCCGAGGCGCTGTGGATGCCCACGGCATGCAGCCACTGCGCCGACGTCTTGCCAAGATTTTTCAGGTGTTGCAGTTCATCATTCATCAAGCCTCCTTGCGATGGCCGAATGGTGCGTGGGCAAGCTTCAGAGGAGTGTAGCCATCAGTAGGAAAAGCGTGATTGTTTGGTCGTTTTCGACGCAAAAGCTTCTAAGAGCGGCGATTGGCGGCTGTAGGGAAAATCTGTAAATCGGGCAGGGTTTGTTTGCAAGTTGGCGGGATTTAGAGGGAAACAGGCTCGAGTCCGGCGCAAAGCGGGGGCGCCGGACTTGTCAATTTACGCACGTGTCTAGCGTGTGCGGTAGCGCAGTCGAGTTCCGAAGTTCATCGACATCAGAATCTCGTCGGCACTGAGTTCCGCAGGAAAGTAGGCACCGGAAATCTGCGCATGGGCCAGGCTCGCGCCTTCAAGCATTGCCTTGCGAAAATCAATGCCGCGCAAATCGGCAGACCGGAAGTAGGCATCAGTAAAGTCGATACCGTCAGCGTTCAACTCGCGCAGGTCCAAGCCCCGGAAGTCGCCTCCGACCATGTCGATCGATCCTTCCTTTGGTCGTTCGTTATTGAAACCTGTGATGTCGTCTTTGTGCAGCAAAGCATAAAGCGGGGTGTCGAGAAGTTTCGGCTGGCTCATGTCGCATCACCTGTTGGTTTTATGACGCCAGTATAGTGCCACTATTTGACAGTCGTGAAGCGGGTGAAGGCTTCACGACTGAAATAGTTTCTTACAGGCCGGGCAGGCGTTGGCGAATTTGCTCCACCACGGTGTCCAGAGTCCCGCTTTCATTGGTTTGCACGCGTTTGCTGCAGAGGATTTCGGCAGGGGTCAGGGCTTCGCGGCTGGCTTGCTGAGCCGCGATGACTTCCAGCGTGGCGTCGGACGGATCGGTTTTGTCTGCCTGACGCTGTTGCAGCCAGCTCTCAATGACCGCTTGAGGGGCGTTGCACTCAAGAATCAGGAACGGCGCGCCGGTCGCTTCCGCAACTTTGGCGGCGTTGTCGCGCTGCTCGCGCTTGAGGTAGGTCGCGTCGATCACCACCGGGAAACCGGCGTGCAAAATCACCGCGGCAATTTCATGCAGGCGCATGTAGGTAGCGGTGCTGGCATCGCTGCTGTAGATGCCGGCCTGCACGTCGTTCGCGACAGTCTGTTCACCGAACAGGCGTTTGCGCTCTACGTCGGAGCGAAGACGAATGGCCCCCAGTGCTTCCACCAGACGCATGGCCACATGGCTTTTGCCAACCGCGGAGACGCCGTTGGTGATGGCCATGAAACGCGAAGGGATGGTGCTGTAGCTTTCGGCCAGGTTTGCATAGTTGCGGTATTGGCGCAGGCTGGTGGCGCGTTGTACAGGTGTGGCATCGGCCGGCATGCTGAACAGTGCGACCTTGGCGCGCACCAGTGCGCGGTAGGCTTTATAGAAGTTCAGCAGTTCCAGGCCTTGATAGTCGCCAGTCAGCTCAAGGTATTGGCTGATGAAACGACGTGCCAGGCACTTCAGACCACGGTCTTCCAGGTCCATGGCGAGGAAGCCGGTGTCGGCGTACACATCGGTGAAGCGGAAGGGTTCGTTGAATTCGATGCAGTCGAAAATCACGACCTTGCCATCGATCACCGTGGCATTGCCCAAATGAATGTCGCCATGGCATTCACGGATGAAGCCGTCGGCCTTGCGCTTGGCGAGCAATGGCTTGAGGCGTTCGAAGCTGCTTTCAGCCCAGGCTTGCAGGGCGTCGAGTTGCTGAAGGTCGGCCTTGTCACTGAGGAACGGCAGGATCTGCTCGAAGTTCTGACGCACAGGGGCCATCACGCTGTCCGGGGTGCCGGCTTCATGGTCGGCCGGGACTTTCGGGGCGTTGATGTGGAAGCGGGCAATCTGAGCCGCCATTTCATCGATGTGTGCGGTCGTCAGTTCACCATTGGCTTGCAGGGTGCTGAGCAGGCCGGACTGTGGGAACTGGCGCATTTTCAGAACGTATTCGATGGCCGGGCCGTCACCACCCAGTTGAGGCGCTTCGACACTGCCGGTAACAGGCAGCACTTCGAGATAAAGATCGTCGGTCAGGCGCTGGTTCAGGCGCAGTTCTTCGCCGCAGAAATGCTTGCGAGCGTCGAGGGTTGTAAAGTCGAGGAAGCCGAAGTTCACCGGTTTCTTCACTTTATAAGCAAACTCGCCAGTCAGCAGTACCCAGGAAATGTGGGTCTCGATGAGCTGGAACCCGTCTACGGGATGCGGGAAGAGGGCCGGGTTTTGCAGGGCGGCAATCAGGGACTGGCTCACAGGCGATCCTTCAGAGACTGGAAAAATTCAGGCCGTCATTATGGCGTCTAGCCAGCCTAACGCAAACTCGGAGGGCTCCTGTTGAGTATGAATAAAGTGCGTATAATCCGCCGCCATGACTCGTACCCGAACCCCCCGCACCCCCAAAAAACCACCTTCCCGAGGCTTGCGGCCTTGGCTGGGCTGGGCCCTTAAACTCAGTCTGGTCGGCCTGGTAGTGCTGGCTGGATTCGCCGTTTACCTCGATGCCATTGTGCAAGAGAAGTTTTCCGGCAAGCGCTGGACAATTCCGGCGAAGGTATACGCGCGTCCGCTCGAACTGTTCGTCGGACAAAAGTTGAGCCGGGATGACTTTCTCACCGAGCTCGATGCCTTGGGCTATCGCCGCGAAAGTGTGAGCAATGGCCCCGGCGCGGCAGCAGTCAACGGCAATACTGTTGACTTGAATACCCGTGGTTTCCAGTTCTATGAAGGCATGGAGCAAGCGCAGCCGGTGCGCGTGCGCTTCTCGGGCGACTATGTTGCCGAACTCTCGGCGACGAACGGTTCGAAGCTATCGGTGGTGCGCCTGGAACCGTTGTTGATCGGCGGGATTTATCCGAAGAACCTCGAAGACCGCATTCTGATCAAGATCGATCAGGTGCCGCCGTATTTGCTGGAAACGCTGATCGCCGTGGAAGACCGGGATTTCTACAGCCACTGGGGCGTATCGCCCAAGTCGATTGCGCGAGCCGTCTACGTCAACACCTCTGGCGGCAAAATGACCCAGGGCGGCAGTACGCTGACGCAACAACTGGTCAAGAACTTCTACCTGACCAGCGAGCGCAGCCTGAGCCGTAAGCTCACCGAAGCCATGATGGCGATGTTGCTGGAGCTGCATTACGACAAACGAGAGATTCTTGAGGCTTACCTCAATGAAGTGTTCGTCGGTCAGGATGGTCAACGGGCGGTACATGGCTTCGGTCTGGCCAGCCAGTTCTTCTTCGGGCAGCCATTATCCGAATTGAAACTGCATCAGGTGGCGATGCTGGTGGGCATGGTCAAGGGGCCGTCTTATTACAACCCGCGGCGCAATCCTGAGCGAGCACTTGAGCGGCGCAATCTGGTGCTCGATGTGCTTGAGCAACAAGGCGTTGCCACCGCGGAGCAGGTCGCTGCGGCTAAGAAAATGCCGTTAGGCGTGACAACCCGGGGCAAATTGGCGGACAGCTCGTTCCCAGGCTTCCTTGACCTGGTCAAACGTCAACTGCGTGAAGACTATCGCGACGAAGACTTGACCGAAGAAGGTCTGCGAATCTTCACCAGTTTTGACCCGATCCTGCAGATGAAAGCCGAAGCGTCGGTCAACGATACCTTCAAGCGTCTCTCCGGGCGTAAAGGGTCTGATGATGTCGAGGCGGCCATGGTCGTGACCAACCCGGAAACCGGTGAGGTTCAAGCCATGATCGGCAGTCGCCAGGCCAGTTTTGCCGGGTTCAACCGCGCTCTGGATGCGGTGCGCCCTATCGGTTCCTTGATCAAGCCGGCGGTTTATCTGACAGCGCTTGAGAAACCGAGCCAGTACACGTTGACCAGTTGGCTGTCAGACGAATCCTTCTCGGTTAAAGGTGCGGACGGTCAGGTCTGGAAACCGCAGAACTACGATCGTCGGTCCCATGGCACAGTCTTCCTTTATCAGGGCCTGGCGCATTCCTATAACCTGTCGACCGCGCGCCTTGGCCTGGCGGTAGGTGTACCGAATGTACTCAAGACACTCGGACGCCTCGGGGTGACCCGCGAATTCCCGGCATTCCCGTCGATGTTGCTGGGCGCGGGCGGCATGACCCCGATCGAAGTCGCAACCATGTACCAGACCCTCGCCAACGGTGGCTTCAATACGCCAATGCGCGGGATTCGCAGCGTACTGACGGCGGAGGGCGAACCGCTCAAGCGTTACCCGTTCCAGATCCAGCAGCGTTTCGACCCGGCTTCGATTTACCTGATTCAGAGCGCCATGCAGCGGGTGATGCGTGAAGGTACCGGCAGTTCGGTTTACAACGTGTTACCAAAAACCTTGACCCTCGCGGGCAAGACAGGGACCAGTAACGACTCCCGAGACAGCTGGTTTGCCGGCTTCAGCCAGGATTTGCTGGCGGTGGTCTGGTTGGGGCGCGATGACAACGGCAAGACGCCGTTCACCGGCGCCACCGGCGCGTTGCAGGTCTGGACCAGTTTCATGCGCAAGGCCGATCCACTTCCCCTGGACATGCCGCAGCCGGACAATATCGTTCAGGCCTGGGTCGATTCGCGTACCGGACAAGGTTCTGATGCCGGTTGCCCGGGTGCCGTGCAGATGCCGTATATTCGCGGCAGCGAACCGCCTCCCGGCGCCGCCTGTGGTGGTGAAAACCCAGCAGAGTCGGTGATGGATTGGGTCAAAGGCTGGATGAATTAAGCAAAGAGGGTTTCAAGTGAACAAGTGGTTGATTCCAGCGGTTGCCGCCGTAGCTTTGCTCAGCGGTTGTTCCTCAGTACAACGTGGTTCGATTCCGGTGGTGGACTCCGGAACTGCGGTTTCCAACAGCGAGCGCGTTTCTGCAAACGGTGGTTATCGTCAGACCACGGTGAAGCGTCCCGTGCAATCGCAAACGCAGGCGATTCCGCAAGGCGATACCGGCGTGGTCGTGATGATCCCGGGTGGCGGCGCAACGACGTCGACGCCGATCAGCACCACGCCGATTACTCCTGGGCCGATCACGCCTGGGCCGATTGATACCTCGCCGGTTCAGTCCGCACCGATCAACCAGGGCAGCTACAGCATGCCTTCAACGCCGAGCGGGATTCCGTCGGCCAGCTCTGGCGGCCTGTCCGCTGACGAGCAACTGGACGGTCCGGTCCTCGCCCTGTTGACCACCGCCCAACAACAACAGGCCGGCGGCGACCTTAACGGTGCGTCCTCCAGTCTGGAACGCGCCCAGCGCGTTGCTCCGCGTGAGCCACAAGTGCTTTATCGACTGGCTCAAGTGCGCATGGCTCAAGGTGATGCGCCACAGGCCGAGCAATTTGCGCGTCGTGGCCTGACGTTCGCCAATGGTCGTCCGGCGCTTCAAGCCAGCCTGTGGGAATTGATCGCCCAGGCGCGTGAGAAGCAGGGTGACTCCTCCGGTGCAGCACTGGCTCGTCAGAAAGCCAAGGTTTCGTCGTGATGGATGCACGCTTTCTGAAAATCGCCGATCAACTGCTGCTGATCGAACGGGAGTTGCGGGTGCAGGGATGGTGGGACGAAGTTTCGCCATCGGCTGAAGCGCTTTCCAGTGTCGAGCCGTTTTCGGTCGATACCCTGGAATTCGAGCAGTGGCTGCAATGGATTTTCCTGCCGCGCATGAAGGCGATCCTCGAACAGGATCTGCCGTTGCCCAATGCGTCGGGTATTCAGGAAATGGCCGAAATGGTCTTTGCCGGACGCAATGTCCTGGGCAAGGATCGGCAGTTGCAAGTGCTGCTCAAAGAATTTGATCTGCTGATCACCGCCTCTCGCTGACGGCGAGCCTTTGTAGGAGCCGAGTTTGGTCGGTTCCTACAGGTGGCTACTGGCAGTTTTCCGCAATTTGCTTTTGTGTTTCGCCAATGCGTTCCTGCCGCTGTGCGTCATCCAGACGGCGTAACTGTCCTTCCACTTCCTCCCTGAGTCGCGGATTGTTCTGCAACTGCGCGAGGTTCGTTCGCGCCTGTTCACAAAACACTTTCAGTTCCGCCTGCTGCTGGGCGACCTGCTTTTTGACACTGTTATCAATGGCCTTTTGATCGCCAATGGCACCGCTATGGGCGGGAGGGAGTGGCTTGTCACTGGGTGCAGCGGGCGTGACGATGGTCGTGGCCGGCTGACCTTGGGGTGGCTGCGCATCGAAATGGGTAACGCCCTGGGCGTCAACCCATTTGTAAACCTGCGCGGCCATGGACAGCGGGCTGAGGGTGGCCAGCAGGCCGGCGATGAAGAAGTGCGTACGCATGCCAATTCCTTGTCAAAAGTTGCGCAATTGAAGCTAACACACATGGGGTTTATAGGTTTTTTCTTGCGTTCTCATGCGGTTACTAGAATAAAGCGCATAGACGACTTGACTTGAAGGGGACGAAACAGAAGAATCCAAAGTCCGCTGTAGAGGGACTGCCAGAAGCAGACCCACTCAGCAGATCATGAGGCGCACACCAGCGCCGACCTGTTACACCCGCAACGCGTTAC
>Ga0247818_10001427_pt1 | contig 15108 bp, 18 predicted proteins | sample 13C_Glucose_Day1_FD_192424 | JGI IMG/M metagenome (GOLD analysis project Ga0247818, IMG submission 192424) | Soil microbial communities from agricultural site in Penn Yan, New York, United States - 13C_Glucose_Day1 | ecosystem: Environmental > Terrestrial > Soil > Agricultural land | place...
GTGTTGGAGCCCCGTAAACCGTATCAAATCAAAAGGGGGAGCTGATGATTAAGAAAGGGCTTTGCTTTACTGACGACTTTCCATTGCGCAATGCAGGAGAGGCTCAGTTCAGGGTGTCGCGTGAAAATGGTGAAATCATTACCCATTCAGTTCCTTGGCAGCGACGCCAACGCACTATCCTGGTCCGTCATGGTTTTCGTGAACCGATCAAGTTCTACGCGGTAACGGAAACAGCTCACGGTAATCTGATTGCCATGAGTGACGGTCACTACACCCGCTACTACTGGCTCAGTGCCATGGGTCGTCGTGACACGTATGTGCTTCAAGGTTCCTCGGCTACCTTTGAGGAAGCGTGGGAGCATCTGTTTGAAGCGCTAGTACTCGATGGACGGGCTCCGTCTATTGGGCTGTACAACCGAATCAGTTTCCTCTTCATCTGGTACTTCAATCAGATCGAAGATCAACCGGTTCGTCGTGCCACTGAAGGTTTGTGGCGTGGTGTCAAGAAAGAAGTATTGTTCGAATGGTTACCCGAGATTGGCAAGCGCGCTGTTCGCGTAACTATTGCTGGTTCCCAACCCGTTGCAGTACCCCTGGCGGATCACCCGCTGGTAGGCTTGCTGCGCAAATAAGTTAAGAGGCAAAAGAAATGACAAATGCACAACGCCAGTACCACCAACTGTTTACCCTGCGTCTCGACAATGGTCAACAACTTAAAGTGTGTTCTTACGAGCACCAGACCTCTTACATCGTGTCGGACACCCCAAACCGTGGCGGTACCATGTACCTCATTCAGAAGGCTTCTCACACGCCTGAGGAAGCTATTGAGCAGTTGTTCAAAGAACTTGTCATGGATGATCGTGAAGCAGCGATCAACTACTACAACCTGGTTAGCGGTTTCTTCATCTACTACTTCAGTGGGGATGAGGAAGGTAAATTCAAAGCGACCCTGACCAGTCGCTGGCACGGTCTGTTTCTCCATGTGGATCTGGAACGTCGTCCTGGTCTGGACGGGTCGTTGATGTTCTTCCACATCCACGACAAAGAAGTAATGGCGTCTCTACAGACCCACCCGATTGTGTACATCCTGGCTAAAGACCAGTAACCACAATCTTACGCTTGAAATAATAACGCCAGCAGCTATGTAAGGGGACAAAGCATGCCAGTAGTAGAAATGACGGTAGAGGAACGCCTCAATGAAATCACTCGCGAGTGCTCTAAGCAGGGGATAGGGCTTACACTGGAGTATGATCCTGTGGAGGAGAAGTGGTACGGTTCCTTTGACGACAGCAGACATGACATTGAGGGCGACACCTTCGAAGAAGTTATCGAAGGGCTCGAAGCTGAACTGAACCTCTAAGCAGTTATACCTACCTCACCCCGCAAAGGGTGAGGTAGGTATATAGCTGTTTCTTTTTTGTTTGAGATCGTATGACAACCAACCCAAGAGATTAGTTATGAACGAATTATTGTTAAGCCTTACAAAGAAGGCGGCCAGCGGAGGTGGCCCAGGACCCAGTACACTCACTGCCGGTGATGCGGCTAACGGTTTGTTTGGTAGCGTGCCATCTGATTCTTTCTTTACAGGTTCTGAACTGGCCACTGCGGTAGGTGCTGGTGCCATGGGTACGTTGATTAACGACACCACCCCGTGGTTTAAGTTGAGTAAAGATGGGCAAGTTATCTTCATCCCACAGAAGTCTATCCGCACAGGGCTCACTTGGAACATGATCGAGGCACTGGGTATTCGTACCGTGGCGCATAACAAGATCGTGACAAAGGGTGGCCATAACTACCGGGTGCGGTTGATGACGGGCACTGGTTCTGGTTGGGCAGGTCAGTTGGGTGATGATCCCGCTGGTTGTTCTGACAGTGAATACAACCGATTCATTTATCGGCTCTGTGCGTTAAATCCTCCCAGTGAGACACCTCCTGTTTTGGGAGCATACACACTTGCAGAACTGGGACTCACTCTGGCGTCTAACGGTTGCTGTATCATCTGCCAGGAAGGTCTGAGCAGCACGTACATTCAACGTAATGGTGGGAGTGAGGCAGCCAACAATGGAACAGGGTGGAGTTCCCTTCAGAACGGTGTGAACAGTAACCTCGGTGACCAATACCGAGGATGGCGTCCTGTATTAGAGTTGATTGAATAAGCGAGCATAACCCTACCTTCCCTTTGCGGGGAAGGTAGGGTTAGTGTTACATTACGCCGCCAGTGCGATTGGCTTTGGTTCGGTTGGATTGTTCACAAGACGATGCAGGTTTACGCCCGCCATGATAATTTTCTTCTTCCACGGAGTAACGTTGAGCACGTCCATGGATTCTTTCAGGATGGCGTCGATTTGTTTACGAGTTACCTTCACCTGAGTAGGTTTCCCGTTGACCACTTGAATGATGTAATAAGTGGTACAGAGTTTGTCGTGCAGCGTGGTGCACTGGGTGTACTCACCGATTGGAGGAAGTAGCCACCACAACCAGCGTGGAATTGTTGCCCCATCAGTTTTGAAATTGGTTTCAACATCTACGTAGCGAGTGGAGTTCTCCTCGCCGATGTAATAACGGAACCCGGGAATGGTATCCCACAGATCCTTGTTATTAAGCACACTGGCGGTTTTATCATAACGCAGTTGTTCTTCAGCGCTGAAACGCGTAAATGTACTCATTGTTAAGGCCCCGTAATCTTTGTAAAACCTCCCTCCGAAGAGGGAGGCTATTGCTTACGCAGTGAAGAAGTCTTCCACAGCTGGTAGAGGTGGGATTTCTTCGATGGTGGTTGCATCCCGTGCACCATCTTTGGCATCCCAGGTCTTCTGGTACCCGACGTTAGCTGCTACGAACGCTGCGTCCGCTACGGCCACCATCTCTTCGGCAGTGATGTTCACCACAACGTTTTCGTAAACGCGGAAGGAGAAGTTCATCTGACCACCCGCCTGAACCACTTCCTTGGCGACAGTACGCAGCCCCAGCAAGTTAGAACGGTCAGCGTTACGGATTTGAACGTGGTAAACGTTCTCACCGAAGGTGTGCGGGAAACCCCGTTCGAACTGTTCAATGCGCAAGGTCTCAGCCTGTGCTTGAAGCATTGCTTTGGCAGCTGCCAATTGCTCAGCCAGCTCTACCTCACCATAGCTGCGCGAGATCCAGGTCTGGGTCCACTCACCGTCGATCTCTTGGGGCGGACCTTCGGAGACAACGTCGTTAACCGGAGCCGGAACTTCCTTGACGACTTCGATGCCGAACTCGATCAGGGTTTCAGCATCGGTAGTAGGACCGAATGCCGTGTGTGGTGCGTATTTAGCGAGACCGTCCATGAAGAGTGGGTAAGTACCGGACTCAGCGTGGATCAGACGGGTTTGACGGGTTACTGTTGTCATGATGATTCCTTACAGAACGAGTTCGAAGAGAGGACGCCAAGCATGCTGAGAATGGACACCGTTGGTACCCAAACTGACGTTGAGCGCATCAGGGCTCTGACCACTGCCTCGGTTAATGCAGATGTTGGATTGCAGGTCAGTGGAGAACGTGATCCAGCCACCGTTGATGATGTCGTCCAAAGTCCTGATCCCGAGCGTATCAGGGTAGGTGCGAACCTGGAACGCGTACGGAAGAACAAGATCGTACTCACCACCGGTTTGATCAGCTGCTGTTGCGCCTGTGCTAGCCATTACCGCACGAGAGGTTGGCACACGCATGATAAGCTGGTGATCGCCTTTATTAACCACCTTGGCCTGCGGGATGGTTCCGAAGGTGGTCTTCGCGTACGGAGCCCAGTCAGCACTCGGGAAGTTACCGTAGATAACACCTGCGCGATACAGTGTTTCCCAGGTAAGGTTGTTGTACAACGCCTGACTTGCGATAAAGAGAATCTTCCCTTTATACACAAACTTCAACCAGCCCAGGTCTGCCGCAGTGTTCTCGGTAGACGACGCCGTGATGGTTCCGACAAGGTTCTTGCATTCTTGAGCGCTGAACAAGTCAGACATCGGGATCTTGCCAAAGTAACCGAAGTTCCAGTCGCCCCGCAACAGTGACTGAGGACCCGGTCCAGTGTACGGCATGTACGCCAATACCTTGTTAGGTGTCAACGCTACTTCGGTGCCTTTGCGAGAGGCCACACGATAGTAGTACACCTGGTTGCGAACGGCGGTGTCGTCCGTGTAGGTCAACGTTCCACCAGGCACTACTGCCAGTGATGCAGGAAGCGCAGCATCGGCGATAGGCGAAGCCGATCGGTAGATCGTGTAATCGTCCGCCGAGTTAGGGTCGGACCAGTCAATTTTGATGGGCATTTAACCCTCCGTTAATCAGGAATGTATTCGAGAACAGGAACCCAGGAGATCCAAGCCCCAGAAGCAGCACCATTAATAGCGCGAGGAAAAACATCTGACCAGTTACTGTTACTTGCTGACCAGTTGTTTAACGAGTTGAAGTGCTGGGTGGCCATCAGTGGATAAGGAACCCCGGTAGCGTCTCCCCACTTGAACGGCTGCAACAAAGGAACATCAGCAGCCAGAACCGCTGTGGTCATAGAGCACATCAACTCGCACCACTCACTGCCTTTAAAGGTAGAGCGGTCTGGAACGTTTTGATCAGTTGGCAACGTACTGTTCTTGGGGATGCGAACCAGGAAACTATCACTACCTGCGGTAACAACCTTTTTCTGGTTGACCGGTGCGGCAATAGCAGGCTGTGCACCTGCGGCAGTAAGGCTGAACGGAGCAGCACCAGGACCGTCAACACCGTACACCAAACCCAGGTTATAAATCTGAGACCAGGTAGACGTACCGGCGGTACTGAACGTGTTGTTCGGGAAGAACAAGATCTTGCCTTTGAAGACAAACTTGTACCACCCGGTCATGGTACCGTCAGCAGGAGCGCCGCCGAGTTGGTTACTGGCCGCTACCGCAGTGCGCAGACCAGAGATCGTGAACAGTTGAGCCGCTGGGACGAAACCCATGTAGCCAGCTTCCCACGTCCCTCGCAATACGGTATTGCCACCAGGCCCGGTTTTGGAGAAGTTACCGTAGCACAGGCACTGGCTATACTGCGTAGCAGCACCAGCCTTTACGGCTTCCAACATGTAGTAACGAACACTTTTGTCAGGGACAGTAGTGTCTGTATACGTCACATCCGAAGCGCCCAGTGCTACGGTGTTAGCAGGAAGTGTGTTCCAGGTGAATGGTGAGTCTGACCAGTAGAGCGTCAGGGAGTCAGCAGACATTGGAGACCAATCGATTTTGATAGACATGGAATCCCCTTAAGCCTCAATCAGCTCCAGCACAGGCCACCAGCCGTTGGTTGCGCTGTTATACGCAGCGTGTGTGCGGTTAGCGATACCGGTGCGGTTAGCGGCAGTGTTACCACGGAGCAGACTGTTTACCGCGTTACCCGCCGAGATACGTTCCTGCACAATCGACCCAACGGTTACGCCAGTCAGTGCCATGCCCAAATCGGCAACAGTCGCTTGTTGAACGTTGGCCATCCGTTGCAACTCTGGGCAGTACATGGAAAGCGGATAGATCAGATCGTTCCACTCGTTAGGCCACAGCTCAGTTGGCTCGGTGGAGACCGGGGTAACAGGGTAACGAGCCAAGGTATCGTCAAAGCCCGTCATTAGTCGCACACGGAACTGCTCACCACCAATGGTTACCTTGGCACTCTGGTTAACGTTAGCACCGGCGTTAGACGGACCAGCACCGTCAACACCGTAGACCAGGCCGAGGTCGTACAACGCTTTCCAGCTGATGTTGCCGCAGAGAGGACCGTTAGGCACATAAAGCACTTTGCCATTACGGATCCATTTATGCCAGATAGGACCCTGTTGGTTAACGGAACCGATGGTCAGACCTACCGCAGCACGCAGATCGTTGGTGTTGATTAACTCACCAGACTGCATCGACCCGAAATAGCCGTAAGTGAAGTCACCAATCAAGAGCCCGGTTGGACCAGGTCCTTTACGAGGAACAGCGCGGATAGGAATGTTTGGGGTGCTTTGTTTATCCGCACCCACGATGGTTTCAAACACGTAGTAGTACAACGTGTCGCGAACCGTGGTGGTGTCGGTGTACGTGTTCTCACCAGCGGAAAGGGTGGCGATGGGGTTAGCCAGGTTAGCCCGATCCAGTGGAGCAGTCCCACGGTAAATCTTTGTAACGAACGTACCCGGCGCGCCCAGGTTAGTCCAATTCAGTACTGTATCCATTGTTCAATTCCTTAAGCGACGTATGAGCCGGTGATTGTGAATGCTTTAAGGGTAGGACTTTCAGCAGTCCCTTTCACGCTTGCGGCTCTGATAGCCTGACCAGAAAAGCTGTATTGAACCTGCGGGAGTTGATACGGCCAAGTCCTCTGTCGTGCGTTCTGAGCTCTTTGGGCGACTGCGTCACCCGTCCACCGGCGAACGTCGGTAATGACCGGTGCAAAGGGACCAGGGGTCCGGTAAAGCAGTTGGTATGGGTCCTTGGCTTCGGTGTCAGGAATCAGCTCCAACACAGGGCGCCAGAAGTGACCACTTGCACCAGAGGTTCGGTCAGTCTTGAGGACCGCTCGATAAGCGCCCATGATCTGGCCACTCGCTCCATCACCCCGCACGATGGTCTGGTTGACGTTAGTGGAAACCGTCTCCATTACAATCGAGTCAGGACTTGAGTTGGTCCAACCCATAGCAGCGTAACCGAAGGATGCGAACTTGGGATTGATACCCCCATCCGCTGCAATACTGCAACGACCCAACAACTGACTCCACTCGCCGGCATGAATGTTGGAACCACCGCTATTGGTGATTGGATCAACATCGTAACCTTTAACCAGTCGTGGCTTCAGGACCCAGGTCTTAGGCCCCTCATTCTTCGGCATCTGAATATACTGATGCTTAGGAGTGGCCAACGGGTACTTGCCGTTATCACGTGTGCCATACACCAGACCGGCCGCATACAGGTCAGCCCACGAAATGTTGTCCCGGAAAGGACGTTTGGCGATATAAATAATCTTGCCGTTCCAGATGAACTTCAACCAATGGTTAGACCCGACGGTCAATCCAGAGTTGTCGTTGCCTTGGAATAGGGAGCCCGCTGCCGCCACTTGGGAGATGCTGAACAGCTGACTGTCAGTTACCTCGCCGAAGTAGCCCATCGTCGTGTCACCGGCAACCAGGGCTTTAGGACCAGGTCCGGAGTTGTCGACGTAGATCGTTTTACCCCCCGTAGAGAGTAGTGCTTCATTCATAATGTCTACCCCTGTCATACAAACCTCCCCGAAGGGAGGTGAGTACGTTAACAATTAAGGTGCTGGTCCGATCAGCTCCAGTACCGGTCTCCAGCCATAGCCGGCGTGAGTTGCGCCTGGTGCCTGGTACCACAAACCGTTGAACCCAGGATAACCCCGCGTCAATGGACCGTTGCTAGCCCACTTCTCTTGGCAGAGTGTAAGTTCACCCGCACCAGTGGTACCGTTCCAATAGACATCGGCGTTACTGTAGTTGGCCCAACGGTCGTTTGCCGAGCCTTGGTAGTTGACGGTCACACGAGCGAAGTACGCGTCGTATTCACCGCCAGCAGCACTTGCAGGGTCAGGTCCATTACCACCCGTCATTAACCGGACCTTATAAAGGTTACCGCCAATGTTGATAGTCTTGGTTCCTTTAACAGCACCCAGACCATTGAGGGTTTCCCACAACACTGCAAGGCGCATCGGCTTCTTAGCAATGTAGAAGGTTACACCGTTGTCAATAAACTTCAGCCACACTGGGTCAGCGTCCGGCGGAACAGTGCCGGTGATACCCAGGTTGGTCGCCAGAGCACTGGCTGTGATGAGATCAGCACCCGCTACCTCACCCTTGAAAGGACTTGGAGGGATGGACGATTTCTTAACCAGCATCGGTCTCCAACCGTAATACGTTTGCGGGTTGTTGGCTGGCATGTTCCAGATACCCATGATCGGGTGGTTGCCGCTGGAGTTCTGCCAGTCGTTACCGCGTAAGCAAAAGCCGTTGGAGAGCTGTTCTGCGCAGATGGTAAAAACACCATCGCTCAAGTCAGTACCACCAGGAGCACCAAGACCTAGCATCGTCCTGGTGTAGTTACCCCAAATCGGTGCCGACTCGATGCCCGCGCGATCCGTGTTGTCGTATATCGCATACATGTAACGGTTCCAGTTACCGCCGGCGTTTGCAGGCACGGCGGAACCCGAAGCAGAGATGGCACCCGTCATTAACTGACAGATGTATACCTCGCCCCGAATCTCTACTTCCTTTGCACCACCATTGGTAGCCGTAGCAATGGCTTCGTAACTTGTAGCGTAACGAATAGGCTTCTTGGCGATGTACAGCTCAAGCCCACTTTCTTCAATGAAATGTAGCCAACCACCGTCGGCGTTCATCACACCACCCGTGCTTAGTCCTACCAGCGCGGCCAGTGTATCCCCGTAAATAAAGTTAGCCGAGCTCGTTATTCCTTTAAACGGAGTTCCTGCTGGGAAAGGGATATCAGAGTTGTCATTGGCTCCTGGCGTGTACGCCGTTGCAAGCATCGCTTCATTCATTTCACGATCCTTTAATGAAAAAGTAACACAAGGAACCTCCCCGAAAGGAGGCCCCTGTGTTCAGCGGTTAAGGCACTACCGCACCCGAAGCGCCGACCCACTCAACACCGTCCCAGAAGAACGTGATGATGGTACGGCTACCGGTCAGGCTAGGCGGAGCGCCCGTGTTCCAGACCAGCGCCGTAGCGCCCGTTGGAGCAAAGGTAATCGCTCCCGCAGCACCGTTGACTTTCACCACCAGGGTTTGAGCCCGAGCCGGAGCTTTAGGACCATCGCCGATGGTAATTGTCTTGGCGGTTGCACCCGTGTTGGTAACGATCAACGTACCAGTGGTCAGTGGATCTACCGAGCCCGTTGCTGCGAGTGTCTGAATCGACAGGTCGTAGCGGTTGAACTCGATCCAGGTACCGTTCTTGTACGTGTAGTTCTTGCCGTCGTTACCGCCAGCAGGACCAGAGATGCCAGGTGTAGGCGGGGTGTACAGCGACCACGTCTTGTCACCTTTACGCAGGTACAGGTTGGTATCCGTTGGGACGTCAGCAAAACCAGGTACAAACGCATTGATCTGCGCCTGGATCTTACCGAAGGCCGTCAGGACAGTGTCGGCAGCAGTGATAGCGCCAGAGGTGCCAAAAGAGACACCTGCCAGTGCAGTCGAACGAACACGAGCCGGGGTGTAGTAGAGGTTGGTGGTGCCTTCCGCTACCGCGTCAGTGGTTCCAGGAGAAGAAACCATCCCTCTGTAAACAGAGCCGGTCCAGCGATACTGAATGTCGGTGTCTTTGGCGATGTAGATTTTGCCAGATTCACCGGTAGCAGGGAACGCCGCCAGATTATCAAACTCCAGAACGTCGTCGACATAGCTTGGCAGCTGACCCGAAGGCACGGTACCGTTAACCAGCGTTGCAACCGTCTGACCCAGAGCTGCGAGAGGAACACCGCCCAGGCTACCAATCGTAGGCGCGTTGTACGCACCCCAGGAACCGACATCCTGACCGTTGAGGCGCACACGCATGTACGGCTGGTTGTCAGCAGGTGGTTCGTCGAACTGAGGAGGGAACTCCAGTTCTACCCACTCACCTTCGTTGGTGGTGCTACCTTCGACCAGTTGGCGAACGTATACCTTGCCAGCAATCATGGCAGGGGCTTCATCAACCGGCAGCATGACCCACTCGTTGCCGAGACGGACTACTTTACCAGCAGACAGTTCTGGCGAGTTAACATCACCCGCAACCAGTTGACCCCAGTACACCCAGCCCGACACAGCCGACTTGTAGTAGACCTTGAAGCTGTCGGAAACAGCCCAGTCACCCACGTTACCGGTAAAGCCAGCACTTGGAGCATCCACACCAGCAGGCAGAGTAATCCAGGACGAACCTTTCTCACCCTTGTCGCCCTTCTTGCCGATACCTACAGGACCGGGAACACCCTGGATACCCTGAGGACCGCGAACCAGACCGATGTCGATCCACTCACCGCCGTTAGCGGTAGTCCAGATGGCCAGGTTGTTACCAACCAGATAACCATCACCCAGCGAACCAGTAGGGACCGCAGTTTCCAGAGCGGCCAGCGTTGGGTAAGCACCCAGGATGTTGATCGAGGTACCTGCTTCACCCTTCTCACCATCGTTACCCTGAGGACCAGGCAGACCCGTGATGTCGTACGGACCATCCCACTCACCATCGGTCAAGACGTACAGCATCTTGTCGTTGGAAGTGAAGTAACCGTCGCCTTCTTCAGAGTTGGCTGGAAGAGGCAGATACGTAGGACCTGCAACGGTACCACGCAGCTTCAGACCGATACCTTGGATACCACGCTCACCAGGAGCACCCACTGGACCGCAATCGACCCACACGCCACCCAGAGAGATCTGGAGGTGCTTGTCCAGGTCTACGTAGGCTTTACCGCCGTTGAGGAGCGGATCAGGCACGTTGGCATCTTCGGCGGTCAGGATCTTGATGATCGTGATCGAAGAACCGTTGGCGCCTGGAGCACCGTCGCTACCGTCTTCACCTTTGAACTGACCCAGGTTCACCCATGCAGCACCGATGTGGGCATACAGAGTGTTGGTATCACGGACAGCGTAGACGTCCTGTTCTTCCGGAGAGGCTGGCAGGGAGCCGTAAGTGGATACCGAACCCTTGATGACGATGTTGGTACCGTTAGTACCGTTGGTGCCTACCAGGCTGGAAAGGAACTCGAGTTCCGAACCGCTGTGGCCGTTATCCAGCCAGAGCTGGTAGGTCGACTGGCCACGGAAAGGACCCACGTCTACCCAAATACCCTCAGTGAGGATATGCAGGTGACCGTCGTCAGCGGTGACGTAACCGTCTTGCTCTTCTGGGTTTTGGATATTGCCCAGTTGAGGAGCGTTGGCCACGGTGCCTTTAACGGTGAGGTTTTTACCAGGAATACCCTGAGGACCTGGCTCGGTCGACTTGAGAGACGCCAACCACTGTTGCAGCGTACCAACAAAGCCGTCTTCAACAGCCAGATCGTAAGCCGACAGGCCGCCTACCGAGCCGAGGTCAACGTATTGCTCAGCGTCAGTCACCCAAACGTACAGGTGGCTACCGACGTACCAGGCTTCAGTTGCAACACCTGGGGTTGGCAGCAGTGCTTCGGTGTCTTTGGCACCCATCACCTCGAAAGGCGAACGAGCAGGGCCTTCAGGACCTGGGTCACCAGGAGTGGTCGACTTCAGGGAAGCAACGAACTCAGCTTCGGTACCCGTGTTACCGATGTTCAGCCACGATTGATAAGCGGACTTACCTACCAGGCTAGCCAGCCATTGTGCCTGAGTGCCCGCAAAGCCGTCAGCCTGAGCAACCTGGAACGCCGACTTACCTTCAGGACCTTCCAGACCGATCGAACTCCAGACTGGGTCAGCTTCAGGATCGCTACCGTCACCACCCGGTACCAGCAACCACAGGTCACTTTTCCAGATGTACGCATCACCGATCGATACAGCGTTGACCGGAGGCAGTGCTTGGCCATCAGGCCAGGTACCCAAAAGAGTCACACCGCGATCACCCAACAGGGAACCGGAGTCAGACCAATCGACGCCGTTCCAGACACGCAGGGAACCGGTCACGAAGTAAGCGGTACCTTCGGTCAGACCTTCGGTAGGAATAGCATCCAGTTCGGCTTGGCTGTTCAGCGTGCCGATAACCTTAACCGAACCCACAGAACCGGCAGCACCTTTAAGGCTCAGCAGGAAGTCTGCTTCAGTACCAGTGTTACCCTGGTCCAACCAGATCTGGTAAGTGCTCTTGCCGACCAGGCTGGTCAGCCACTGGGCTTGGTTACCCTGGAAACCACCGTCTTGAGCGATTTCGAAAGCCGACTTACCCGCATCGCCTTTCAGGCCGATAGTGACCCAGCCGTCTGGCTGAGGGATGAGCAGCCAGATGTCGCTCTTCCAGATGTAGGCATCACCCACTTCATTCAGCGTGTGATCCGGGAGCGGCTGGTTATCAGGCCAGGTGCCGAGCAGGGTAATGCCCCGTGGACCCAGCAGAAGACCAGAGCTGATCCATTCGGTCAGGTTCCAGACAACCAGCGAACCTTCAACGAAGTAGGCGTCGCCTTTGGCGAGGTCTTCAGTTGGCAGTGCGTCCAGATCAGTCTGGGAAATGTTGCCGATGACGTTCAGCCCGCCAACTACCAGAGCCTGGAATTGATCGAGCAGATAACGGGTACGGTTCGCCAGCAGAATTGCTGCGCGGTTATCCGGACCATCCGGACCACCACGGACCGGTTCCCCTGTTTCAATAAGGGGGATGTCTTGGGGAAATTCACTTACTTCTTCAATGTTAGCCATGACTCGTCCCTTCAGGAAATGAGTTTAAAATAGTGGTCCTTACTGGTAGGTAAGAGTCCCGTCGTGCAGATACGTGCCGTCGTGGATAGCGTCGGTAATAACACCACCGTTGCTTTCAACAATTGTCAGCGTGCCTACAACGGTATGTGAATCGATGGTGGCCAAGGTCACCTGTTGGTCAATCGTGATTTCTTCATCGACCAGCACGTACTTGCAACTGGTCTTAATGATTTGCAACACTGTTTCGGCGTTTTTGGAACCCTTACTCACCAAAACTGCCCCCGACACACTATCACCCTCTCCTGACAGAAGGTAAATGCCCTGTACCGTTTTTGCCTGAAGATCAGCAAGGGCCAGCGGGGTGGGTTCAATCAGGTTAGCCGGTCCGTTGGCAGTATAGTCGGCCGGCTGATACTTCTGGTCGACTCCCGTGAAAAGGGCTGGTGAATCAACATCGACCAGGTAGGTGATGACACCCGCATTGTCCGCTTTACGGAAATTCGAGAAAGTGACTTGGCCGAGGGTCAGGGCAGTGAGTGCATTTACGAAGGTCGGTTCATCCTTATAGCGGTCTTGGTTATAAGCGATAAACCTGTCCAAAAACAGTTGTTCGTTTGGAGAGGCCATATTTAGTTCCACAGTAGGGTCAGGGGGCTTAGAGCATAAAATTGCAAAATAAGATAGTCAGTGGGATTTCATTTATAATAAAACTCAAACCTACATTATTTATCCGGAACTCCATTTCTTTTGAAACTTTTGCAGGGGCGTTTATGCGCAGCAGACCTGTTAACAAGCAAGCCTTGATTATCCTGTTGATTCAAGTGCTTGGACCCTTTATTGCTATCGGGATTGTACTCCTGATCAAACCTTTTATTAATTCGTAACGGACAAGGAATTTATTATGAAAAAGCCAGACGTTATCTTCAACCCACCTGTCTTCGGTCGCAACATGGACCGTGTGAAAGGACCGGTCACCTATACCGACAGTAAGGGCGAAACTCACACTTCGTCTATCCCAGTCGTTGTTACCAAGGAGTCGCTCGTTCTGTTGGAGAAACTTCCACAGGCCAAGGTCGTCATCCGTCCTAATGAAGACGGCATCGACGTCAACTACGGTCCTTTGGTTGCTGGTAACTTGGACGGTATTCCGTTCGTTGCTGAGGACTGGTACATGGACATGCTCAAGTTGCCGTACGTGATCATGGACAAGATCCCTGAATTCCTCCTCGACTTCAAGTTGGACGTGGAACTCAGTGCAGAGAGTGGTCGCAAGATCATCGTTCACATCCTGGACAAGACTGACATTCGCCAACTGGCAGTGGCGTTCTCCAAGGTAGGTGGTGGTCGTTGGGTTGGCGTTCACCACAAGTGCCGTTGGTTGGAGACCTTCGAGAACGGTCATGTGGTCAACGGCCATCAGACCATCGACGAGTTCTACACGGGCATGACGGCAGAGCAGATCGAACACTCCAAGTACTGACGGGGGTAATGCGATGGGCAGTCAACTAGGTATCAGCAAACTTAACGGCGGGCTGTTCATCGCAGATCAGGATACACTGATCAGACTAAAGGTTTGCTTCAGACCTTACAAGGCTAAGTACGAGTACAAGACGTTTAATGTTCCAACTGTGTACGCGATGACTCGCGGCTGTGAAAAGCTGTTGGTTGCGCACTTTAATAAACATCACCTTGACGTACGCGTTATGCTTGAGTATAGCGCACGCAAGAGACCTCTTTAGGAATAACCATGGCTACTAGCTTACACATCGCTCTGCTCACCAAAGAACAGTTTGCAAATCAGTACCAACGTGAAAAGTTGGAAGACGGGGGCTCGACTGACTTCAGCAATGTTGTTCATGAGGGCTACGAAAACTTCTGGATCGGTCCGCGTCTCTGGTTCCATGAAGAGTTCATGACCAAGCCTTTCGTTTGGGGCATGAGCAGGATCATCACCAAAGATGAGTTGTTGAAGATGCTGCCACCGGCTCGGGAGTATCTTAACAGTCCCGAAGAGAGTTTTGAAGCCGATGTAATCGCTAGCGTGCTCAGCGACTACCAGGAGCTGGAGGATAAGCTGAACGTCCTTAATGAAGAGACTCATGTTCTTATCGGGCACGCGGTTTAGTTATTAGGAGAAAAACAAATGGGTGAAGTAGTTAACATGTCGTTGTGGAAACACCGTCGTGCTGGCATTCAACCTACTAGAGTCTATACGGCTGGCAACACTGCAAAGACACTGGTTGTTGCGACGCTCGAGTCGCAACTTAAAACACAACGGTCCATCCTGAATACCAGCGGCAGCGTTTACGAACGTGAAACCGCCGCGATCAAAATAGGTGAGTTGCAAATAAAACTCCGGAATATCAAGGAGAACGGTAATGGGTGAAGTTGTTAGTCTCGGCGAGCACAAGGCCCGTAAGTTGGGATTCCCCGATCACGTTGCCACGGGAAGCTACACCGACGCAAACGGTAACAAGTGCGTGCGGCTGGAACCCAAAGCCGGTTCTAATGCCAAACCTGCCCAAGCGGTGACGTATGCTGCTCGGGTAAATGAGGATAAAGCCTTTAAGTACGTTAAAGGTGAGGCAGAGCAACATTTGTACGGCGACACAGTCAAGGATCGGGTCCTGAAAATCCAGGAACTCTTGCAATCGTCGATCGACATCATGTCCTACATGCCTCAGCTAAGGTCTGTCGCGGCGCGGGAACAAGCCGTGATTGACTCGATGAAGATCCGCGAAAAG
>Ga0247818_10001430_pt1 | contig 15088 bp, 14 predicted proteins | sample 13C_Glucose_Day1_FD_192424 | JGI IMG/M metagenome (GOLD analysis project Ga0247818, IMG submission 192424) | Soil microbial communities from agricultural site in Penn Yan, New York, United States - 13C_Glucose_Day1 | ecosystem: Environmental > Terrestrial > Soil > Agricultural land | place...
TGAGGTAGTAGTCGTCGCCGACGCGCACGACGTCCGGGTCGGACCAGTCCGAGTTGAGGACCGGGTTGCGGTAGGTGCCGTCCCCGAGGTCGGCTCTCCAGACCGGTGTCATGCGGCGACCGCCTTCCGGACGTGGGCGGCGGCGGCGTCGCGGTCGAGGCGTCCGTCGGCGACGACGGTGACGACCCGGCGTACGACGGTGGCTCCGGCGGCGACGGGCAGCCGCCGGTCCGCGGCGAGGGACGAGCCGACGCCCGGGTACTCGGTGGTCCGTACGAACCACGGGTCGCGCCGGGTCTCCTCGGTCGCACCGGCGAACACGAGGGTCCAGCCGTCCCCGGCGAGGGCCAGCCAGTCGGCCGCCTTGCCGTGCACGGCCTCCTCGCCGTCGAGCGTCCCGCTGAAGACGGCCGGCGGCCGGGCCTCCTTGGGGGCCCGGCAGAAGAAGCCCCCGTATCCGGCGCCGGGACGGCCGTTGGTGGCGGGGCTGCCGATGGAGAGGTCACCGGTGCCCCGGTTGGTCAGGGAGAACGAGAAGTCCAGCGCCCAGGCCGTCGTGGAGAGTTCGGCGACGGCGACCGTGCGGTGCTCGCGCAGCAGTTCGGTGCCGGCGGCCTCCCAGCTGAGCTCCTCCACGAAACCGTCCGGGTCGCGGAGCTTCCAGCCGATGTGGCGCTGCGTGCCGTGGTTGTCGAGCTCGGTGGGTCCCTGGCCGCGGACGAAGGTGCGTCCGCCCCAGAAGTTGTGTCCGGCCACGTCGGGCACGGCGACGGAGGCTCCGAGGTGGTGGATGTGGTCGGCCGGGCGCTCCTCGGTGACGGGGGTTCCGGCGAGGGTGGTGACGGGGTGGAGGTAGGGCCGGCTGTCCGTCCCGGGCCGGTAGGTGTAGCGGCCCACGGGGCGTCCGGCGCAGCTGAGGAGTGCGGTGGTCACGGTGTGCTCACCTCGCTCGGGCGCGCCCAGGACGCGCCCAGTTCGGAGAAGAGGGTGAGGGTGTCGGCGGCGGCGGCGACGGTGCCGTCGATGCCACGCACGACACGCCGGTCCCCTCCGGCGGGCCCGTCGGGCCGGGTGTGCCAGGCCGTTGCGGGCAGGGCGGTGGGGTCGGGTGCGGTGCGCACGGCTTCGACGACCCGCATGAAGGCGCCCGTGCGCTCCGGCGGTACGAGGAGCGCGGTGCCGTGCTCCAGGTGGTCGACGAGGTTCTCCAGGAGGTCGGTCCGCCCGTGCACGGCCTCCTCGGGGCCGTGGCCGGCGCGCTGGACGAGGACGCGGTCCTGCTTGTACCAGAAGGTGACGCGGCCCCGGTCACCGTGCACGATCACGTACGGTTCCCCGGCCTTCTCGGCGCAGAGGGTGACCGCGACGGTGATCGGCAGCCCGCCGGTGGTGGTGACGCGGCAGCAGCTGGTGTCGTCGGACTCGATGTCGTGGGCCCGGAAGAGCTCGGTCTCGATGGAGGCGACGTCCTCGGCCGTGCCGCGGTCCGCCAGTTCGAGAGCGGTGGCGACGGCGTGCGCCAGCGGGTTGGTGAGCACCCCGTCGACCACGTCCGTGCCGCCGAGCCTGCGACGGCCGGCCCAGGGGGCGCGGCGGAAGTAGGTGTCGTCGCGGACCCAGGCGCCGGCGGCACCGATGCCGCGCACGTTCCCGATGGCTCCGGAGCGTACGAGTTCCTTGATGGCGGGCACCGCGTGGGACCCGAAGGACTGGAAGCCGATCTGGCAGGCGATGCCCGCCTCCCGTACGCCCTCGGTCATGCGGGCGTAGTCCGCCCAGGTGGCGGCGGGCGGCTTCTCCAGGAGGAGGTGGACGCCGCGGGAGGCCGCGGTCAGGGCGAGCTCGGTGTGCGTCGGGATCGGTGTGCAGATGACGGCGGCGCGTGCGCCGGTGGAGTCCAGGAGGGCGCCGAAGTCGGACGACTGCTCCGGGAGTTCACCAGCGAACGCTTCGAGTTCGTCCTCGGTCAGCGGGTTCAGTTCGCAGATCCCGGCGAGCCTGACCAGGCTCTGGTGCTGGAGCCTGCGGATGTTGGCGAGGTGCCAGCGGCCGTGGCCCCTGGCACCGGCCAGGACGAGGGGCAGGGGGGTGGTGGCGCTCATCGGCCCGCCCTCCCCGCTCCGGCCTCGCGGGCGACGTCGGCGGCGGCACGTTCGGCGCTGTCGACGGGGCCGTGCAGGGCGGGCGTCCAGCCGGTGTCGGGGCTGAGGTCCTGCTCGCTGCCTGAGTTGTAGGCGTTGTAGATGGAGACGAGGTCGACGGGGAAGCCGTTGAAGACGGTGCCGCGCTGGGTGAGGGCGCTGCCGTTCCAGCTCTTGACCAGGTCGGCGACCTCCACGTGGCCCGGTGCCTCGAAGGCGTTGTTCTCCGCGACGATCCGCGACTCGGTCGAGACGCCGATGGAGTAGCGGTGGTCGGCGTCCCCGGGGAGGACGTAGCGGTTGTTGTAGAGGTGGACCTGGCCGAAGCGGACGCGGGGCGCGCGCTGGACGACGGAGTGGAACTCGTTGTGGTGCAGGGTGACGCGGAGCTTGCCCCGGTCGGTGGTGACACCGTCGCCGTTGCCGATCAGCATCGCCTTGTCGTGGTCGGCGAACCGGCTCCAGGAGACGGTGACCAGGTCGGAGCCGTTGGTGATGTCGAGGAGCCCGTCGTGGCGCAGGAAGTTGCGCCCGAAGTAGGTGGGCTCGCGGTCGTCGGGGTGGCCCTTGTCGTCGGCGGTGACGTGGTCGACCCAGACGTGGGTGGCGCCGCGCAGCCACAGGGTGTCGTACGCCGTCTTCCAGTCGCCGAGTCCGCCGGTGTTGGGCTGCCAGGCCGGGAAGCAGTCGTAGGCGTCGCGCAGTGCGATGTTGCGGACGATGACGTTGTCGGCGCCGTCGACCCGCAGGCTCGCACCCTTGAGGACGGCGCTCGTGCCGACGCCGACGATCGTGGTGTTGGAGCCGACCAGCAGTTCGACGCGTTCGGCCTGGCGGGCGGCGGACGCCTTGCGGGCGTCCTCCTGTGCTCCGGCGGGCTTGGCGCCGCCCCAGGTGCGCGGGTCGTAGGCGGCGAGGTAGGCGTCCAGGTCGTAGCCGTCGGTGGCGTAGTCGGCGCAGTCCAGCCGCCGGCCGCGGTCGTCGGTGTTGGCGTCGACGGTCCCCGCGACCTTGATGATCTTGGGCGTCGAACTGCCGCCGTCGAGCGCCGCGACGAGCTGGGCGCGGTTGCGCACGGTGAAGACGTGGGCGTCGTCCGCCGTCGAGCCGCCGGTGGTTCCGGCGCCCTCGGCCGCCCAGCCGTCGCCGGCGGGGAGGACCTCGCGGCCGAGGTCGCGCTCCGGGGCGGCGGGCCGGGCCTCCGGCGCCGCGGTTGCGGCCTGGGCCCCGGCCTGGAGGGCCAGGCTGCCCAGCAGCAGGGCGAGCGCTGCGGCGACGCGGCGGGCGGCCCGGGGACGGGACGTCGGGATCATGTCCGTCATCCCTTCACCGCGCCGGCGCTGAAGCCGGTGATGAGCCACTTCTGGATGAAGGCGAAGACGATCACCACGGGCACCGCGGCGATGACACCGCCCGCGGCCAGTGCCCCGAGGTCGACGCTGTCGGCGCCGATCAGGGTGTTGAGGCCGACCGGGATCGTCTGCTTGTCCTGCTCGCTGAGGAACATCAGGGCGAACAGGAAGTGGTTCCAGCTGTGGACGAAGGCGAAGGAGCCGACGGCGATCAGGCCGGGGCGCAGCAGCGGCAGCACGACCGCGCAGAAGGCCTTGAAGCGCGAGCAGCCGTCCACCCAGGCGGCCTCTTCGAGGGAGACCGGCACGTTCTTGATGAAGCCGCTGATCAGGATGATCGACAGGGGGAGCTGGAAGACGGTCTCCGCGATGACGACGCTCCCGAGGGAGTTGATCATCTGGAGGTTCTTGAAGATCTCGAAGAGCGGTACGAGCATCAGCGCGCCCGGGATGAACTGCGAGCAGAGCAGCGCCAGCATGAAGGCGCCCTTGATCTTGAAGTCGAACCGGGCCAGGGCGTAACCGCCGGCCAGGGCGACCAGCGTCGTCGCGATCAGCGTCGCGACGCCGACGAGCATGCTGTTCTGGAAGAAGACCGCGAAGCTGCGTTCGTTCCAGACCTTGGAGAAGTGCTGCCCCGTCATGGGCCACGGCACGAGGGAGGTGGAGCCCGCGGGCCGTACGGCGAAGAGGAACATCCAGTAGAAGGGGATGAGCGTGAAGAGCAGGTAGATGCCGAGCGGCACGTAGATCTGCCAGCGCGGTACGTCGTCGAAGGCGCGCTCACGCTTGGCACGGCGGTGGGCGGGGGGCGGCGGGACGTCGTTCCCCGTGGACGGTCCCGGCGTGCGGGCGCTGTTCTTCTCTGCGAGTGCGGCAGTCACTTGTGGTCGCCTCCGAACTTGCTCAGGCGCAGATAGACGATCGAGCAGAAGAGGAGGATCACGAAGGCGACGGTGGTGAGCGCCGAGGCGTATCCGAAGTCGTGGCCCTCGATGCCGGTATTGGCGACGTAGAGCGGGAGGGTGGTGGTCTCACCCGCGGGCCCGCCCCCGGTGAGGGTGTAGAGCAGGTCGACGTTGTTGAACTCCCAGACCCCGCGCAGCAGGGTGGCGAGGATGATCGCGTCGCGCAGGTGCGGGAGGGTGATGTGGAAGAACTGGCGCATCCGCCCCGCTCCGTCCACCGACGCCGCCTCGTACAGTTCCTTGGAGACGGACTGCAGGTCGGCGAGGATGAGGATGGCGAAGAAGGGGACTCCGCGCCAGAGTTCGGAGATGGTCGCCGCCCAGAAGACGGTCCCGGTGTCGGAGAGCACCGAGGTGCCGTACTCGCCGATCCCGGCGTCCGCGAGGTAGCGGCTGAAGCCGGTCGAGGAGTTGTACAGCAGGATCCAGATGGTGCTGGTCAGCACGCCGGAGACGGCCCAGGGAGAGAAGACCATGGCGCGGGATATGCCGCGGCCGATGAAGGTCTGGTTGACGATCAGGGCGAGCGCGAGGCCGAGTGCGAGCTGCAGGGTGACCTGGGTGAAGACCCACTGGGCGCTGAAGCCGAGCGTCGACCAGAACTGGTCGTCCTCGGTGAAGATCCGGGTGAAGTTGTCGAAGCCGGCGAAGCCGTTCCGCCACGGCTTGGTGACGTTGTAGTTCTGCAGGCTGTAGTAGAAGACGCTGATGACCGGGTAGGCGATGAAGCCCACCATCAGCAGGCCCGCGGGCGCGATCAGCAGGTACGGCAGGCGGCGGGGACTTGCCGAGCGGCGCTTGGTCGCCTTCGCCTTGGGCGGCGGTGTGGCCACGGCTGTGTGGGCCATGACGCGTCTCCGATCTCTGGGAAGTGCTGGATGTGCCGTGCTTTCGGTGCATGGTGCAAGCGCTTACCGCATGCCGTTCGGCATCCCGGACAGGTGGTGCGCTGAATTCCGTGCGCCCGGTTCAGCCCGCGTACGGGTCGGGAACCTCTCCCTGCCTCGCCAAGAACGCGAAGTCGCATCCGGTGTCGGCCTGGGTGATCTGGTCCTGGTAGAGCGCGCCGTATCCGCGCCCGTAGCGGGCGGGCGGCTCGGACCACTCGGACCTGCGGAGCTCCATCTCCTCGTCGGACACGTCGAGATGGAGCAGCCGCGCCTCGACGTCCAGCGTGATCAGGTCCCCGGTGCGGACCAGGGCGAGCGGTCCGCCGACGAAGGACTCGGGGGCGATGTGCAGGACGCAGGCGCCGTAACTGGTGCCGCTCATGCGGGCGTCGGACAGCCGCACCATGTCGCGTACGCCCTGCTTCAGCAGGTAGTCGGGGATCGGCAGCATGCCGTACTCGGGCATGCCCGGTCCGCCCTTGGGGCCGGCGTTCCGCAGCACCAGCACGTGGTCCGGGGTGAGGGCCAGGGCCGGATCGTTGATGGTGCGCTGCATCTCCTTGTAGTCGTCGAAGACGACCGCGGGTCCGGTGTGACGCAGCAGGTGGGGCTCGGCGGCGATGTGCTTGATGACGGCGCCGTCGGGGCACAGGTTGCCGCGCAGCACCGCCACGCCGCCCTCCTCCGCCAGGGGGTTGTCGCGCTCCCGGATGACGTCGGCGTTGTGGACGAGCGCCCCGTCGAGCTGCTCGCGCATCGTGCCGTGCGTGACCGTGGGCCGGTCCAGGTGGAGTACGTCGGTGAGCCGCGCCAGGAAACCCGGCAGCCCTCCGGCGAAGTGGAAGTCCTCCATGAGGTACTTGCCGCCGGGGCGGAGGTTGGCGAGGACCGGGACGGTGCGGGCGATGCGGTCGAAGTCGTCCAGGGTGAGTTTCACCCCGGAGCGGCCGGCCATGGCGATCAGGTGGATGACGGCGTTGGTGGAGCCGCCGAGGGCGAGGACGGTGGCGACGGCGTCCTCGTAGGCGTCGGCCGTGAGGATCTTCGACAACGTCAGCTGCTGCCACACCAGTTCGACGACGCGGAGGCCGGACTGCGCGGCCATCCGGTCGTGACCGGAGTCCACGGCCGGGATGGACGAGGCGCCCGGCACGGTGACCCCCAGCGCCTCGGCGGCGGCGGTCAGCGTGGAGGCCGTACCCATGGTCATGCAGTGGCCCGGCGAGCGGGCGAGCCCGTTCTCCAGCTCGGCCATCTCGCAGTCCCCGATGAGCCCGGCCCGCTTGTCGTCCCAGTACTTCCACATGTCCGTACCGGAGCCGAGGACCTCGTTGCGCCAGTGGCCCGGCAGCATCGGTCCGGCGGGCACGAAGACCGTCGGCAGGTCGACGGACGCGGCACCCATCAGCAGCGCCGGCGTGGACTTGTCGCAGCCGCCCAGCAGCACCGCGCCGTCGACGGGGTAGGAGCGCAGCAGCTCCTCCGTCTCCATCGCCAGCATGTTGCGGTAGAGCATCGGGGTCGGCTTCTGGAAGGTCTCCGAGAGCGTGGAGACCGGGAACTCCAGCGGGAAGCCGCCCGCCTGCCAGACGCCCCGCTTGACCGCCTGGGCGCGGTCGCGCAGGTGGACGTGGCAGGGGTTGATGTCGGACCAGGTGTTGAGGATCGCGATGACCGGCTTGCCCAGGTGCTCCTCGGGGAGGTAGCCGAGCTGCCGGGTGCGGGCGCGGTGGCTGAACGAGCGCAGGCCGTCCGTGCCGTACCACTGGTGGCTGCGCAGCTCCTCGGGGGCGATGCGGCGGCCCGTCGTGCCGTTGTCCGTCATATGGACCACCCGGCGACCTGGTCGGCGACCTCCGCGCGCTGCGCCTCGGGCAGGACCCGGCTCGGCGCGCGCACGTCACGGCGGCAGAGCCCGAGCGAGGCCAGCGCCTCCTTGACGACCGTCACGTTGTTGGCGGACTGCCGGTCGGCACGCAGTTCCTCGAAGCGGCGGATCTGCTCCCAGACCTTCATGGCCGCGGTGTAGTCGCCGGCCTTCAGCGCCTCCAGCATGCCGAGCGAGACGCCGGGCGCGACGTTGACGAGGCCGGAGGTGAAGCCGGTGGCGCCGGTGGCGAAGTAGGAGGGGGCGTAGAGCTCGGCGAGCCCTGCGACCCACACGAACCGCTCCAGGCCGGCGTCGCGGGCGAAGGCGCCGAAGCGCGCGGCGTCCGGGACGGCGTACTTCACGCCGATGACGTTGGGGCAGCTGTCGGCGAGCTCCGCGAGCGCCTCACCGGCCAGCAGCGGGTTGCGGATGTAGGGGACGACGCCGAGGTCCGGGACGGCTTCGGCGATGGCCCGGTGGTAGTCGATCCAGCCGTCCTGCGAGACGTAGGGGTGCACGGGCTGGTGCACCATCACCATCTCGGCCCCCGTGTCCCTGGCGTGCTCGGCGGCGGCGACCGCGGTGGGCACGTCGTGGCCCACCCCCACCAGGACGGTGGCGCGCCCGCCGGCCTCCTCGACGGTCAGCTCGGTGACGGTGCGCCGCTCGTCGGGGGTGAGCGCGTAGAACTCACCGGTGTTGCCGTTCGGGGTGACGATGCGGACGCCGCCGTCGAGCAGGCGCCTCAGCAGGACGCGGTGCGCCGGGACGTCGATGCTCCCGTCCTCGGCGAACGGGGTCACCGGGATCGCCACTACGTCTGCGAGGGCCGCCTTCAGCGGGGAGATGTCCATGCGGACTGGCCTTTCGTCGGAGTGCTGGTGAGTCGGATCCAGCGGGTGGTTCACGCCGTGTCACCCCCGTCTTCGTCGTCGGGGAACGCACGGCGTACGAACGATGCGATGTGGTCGTGCAGGGCTCCCGCGGCGGCATCCGCGTCGGCGGCCAGCGCGAGCCTGAGGATCTCGCGGTGCTCGGCCGCCTCGCGCTCCCAGGAGGGGATCGCCGACCAGGCCACGGTCGACACGAGTGCGGCCTGGTCGCGGACCTCGTCGAGCATCCGGCCGAGCAGCGGGTTGCCGCAGGGCAGGTAGAGCGCCCGGTGGAAGTCGCGGTTGGCGAGCGACCTGTCCGCCTTGTCGATCGCCGAGTCGGACCGCTCCAGGGCCTCCTGGGCCGCTTCCAGCGATGCCTGCCGGGTGATGGTGCGGCGCAGCGCCTCCGGCTCCAGGAGCAGGCGCACGTCGTAGACCTCCCGGGCCATGGCGGCGTCCACGAGGCGGACCGTGGCGCCCTTGTACTGGCTCATGACGACCAGTCCGGTACCGGCGAGTGTCTTCAGCGCCTCACGGACGGGGGTCTTCGACACCCCGAACTGGGCGGCGAGTTCGGTCTCCACGAGGGCCTGTCCCGGTCTCAGCTGCGCGGTGAGGATCGCGTGCTTGATCGCCTCCAGCACGTACTGGGTCCTGGAAGGGATCGGGGCAGGCGCAAAGGTCATGGAAAGGTGCTCTCACATCTCGCGTATCGCGTCTCATATATGACGTACGAAGTATGACGCGATGAAGCTAGAGCGGTGCGAATGTTTCGTCAACGCTTCTGGCAGAAGAAATTTGGTTTCGTCACCGGAAGCCGGAAAAGCCGCAGGTCCCCGGCGTGCACCGGGGACCTGCGGGTGGGACGTGTGCCGGCCGGTTCAGCCGCCGCGCAGGGCGGACAGGGCGTCGGTGACGGCACGCAGGTCCGGGCCGGAGGCCAGACCCGCGTGGTACAGGCGCAGTTCGCCCGCGCCGAGGGAGGCCGCGTGCGCGGCGTCCCGTGCCAGTGTGCCGGGGCTGCCGCCCATCCCGGTGACCACGTTGAAGTTCGCGGCGAGCACGCCGGAGAGGCCTCTGTACGGGCCGAGCACCACCTCGCGCGCCGGGTCCGGTCCGGTGCACGGCAGCACGACCCCGTCCGCCGTGGACAGGATGTGCGCGGGGTCCGTCCCGACGTTGGCACCGGTGCGGTACGGCGCCGGGTCGGCGTGCAGCAGGACCTGGAAGTCCGGACTCGGCGCGGCGGCCCGCACCGCCGTCACAGCCGCCTCCTGGAGGCCCCTGGCGACCTGTGTGCGCCACCGCAGGGTGGCGTCGGCGAGGTCCTCGCCGAGCAGTTCCCCCACGCCGGACCAGCCGGCCTCGGCGGACCCCTGACCGGCCCAGACGGGTTCCAGCGCGCGGCGGACCGCCGCGCCCAGCCCGTCGGGGTCCAGCCCCACCGAGGCGTACCCGGCCCGGCAGTCGGCGCAGAAGCAGAGGGACATCAGATACTGCGCGGCGTCCCCGAGGCCCACCCCCGCGGTCTTGTCGTGGGCGTGCAGATGCGCGAAGCCGTACCAGCCGCACGACTCCAGCTCGGTTCCCGACGCCCCCGGCCGTACGGCGGCCTCGGCCGCCAGGTCCACCAGGTACGCGTGGACGGCGGGCTGCGCGATGCACGGCGCCCAGGGATAGCGGTCACCGTAGGCGTTGACCACGGAGGTGTCCGGATGTTCCGCCCCGAGCCGGGAGTTGTGCGCCAGGACCACCCAGGAGTGCACCTGGAGACCGGCGTCCGCCAGCGCGTCGGCGGCCTCGGCGTACGGATCCTCCCCCGGCACCCAGGACTGCGGGTAAGGGCTCAGCTCGCGCCCCTTCCAGCGGGTGTCGTCCGGCGGGTAGAGCACCGCCGCGTGTTCGGCGGTGACGATCCGGTGGCCGGGGTGGCGCGGGGTCAGGGCCCGGGTGGAGTGATACGCGGAGGCGAGCGTCACCTGCTCGACACCGAGACCGGCAAGCCGTCCGGCCGCCTCGGGATCCCCTACGACGTCCCAGGGGTACAGGAAGGCGGAGGCCTTCACTTCGCCTCCTCCGTGCCGTACTTCTCCAGCAGGGCGCGGCCGTTCGCGATGATCGCGGTCAGCTCCTCGACGTGCGCCGCCGTGGGCTCGGTGAGCGGGGTGCGCACCGGTCCGACGTCCAGACCCTCCAGCCGGACGGCCGCCTTGACCAGCGAGACGGCGTAGCCCCGGCCCTTGGCCCGGAGTTCGACGAGCGGCCGGTAGAAGTGGTCGAGCAGCGCGTTGACCTGGTCGTCGTCGCCGGATTCCAGCGCCCGGTAGAAGGCCAGGGCGATGTCGGGGGCGAAGGCGAAGACGGCGGAGGAGTAGAGCGTGACGCCGATGCCCCGGTAGGCGAGCCCCGTCAGTTCGGCGGTGGGCAGCCCGTTGAAGTACAGGAAGTCCTCACCCGGCAGTCCGGTGCGCACGGCGCTGACGGTGCGCTGCATCAGGTCGAGGTCGCCGACGCCGTCCTTCAGCCCGATGATCCCGGGAGTGGCGGCCAGGGCGAGGACGGTCTCCGGGGTGAAGACCGCGTTGTCCCGCTGATAGACGATCGTCTCCAGCGAGGTCGCGGCGGCGAGGGCGGCGTAGTGGGCGAGCAGCCCCTCCTGGCCGGCGACGACGAGGTAGGGCGGCATGGCGAGCAGCCCGTCCGCCCCCGCCTCCTCGGCGAGCTTCGCGTACTGGATCGCGAGCGCCGTGCCGTAACCGGCGCCCGCGACGACGGGCACCCGCCCCGCCGTCTCCTCGACGGCGGCGGCCACGAGGAGGCGGAACTCGTCGGGGGCCAGCGCGTGGAACTCGCCGGTGCCGCAGCAGGCGAAGACGGCTGCCGCGCCGGCGTCGACGCCCTTGCGCACGTGTGCGCGGAAGGCGTCGAGATCGACGGCGCCGTCCGGCCCGTAGGCGGTGACGGGGAAGAAGAGCGGCCCGGCGACGTCGGTGAGTCGGGCGGCAAGGGGGGCTGAGGTCACGGGCGCTCCCTGAGCAGATTCAGGCGTGCACAATTATGATCGATGTCCATATTCATGAACGCTGCCACGCTAAGGCAGCCGTACGGCGCAGGTCAAGACGCGAACACCCGACTCGGGCCCGGATCGTTCGAGTGGGCACCGCACTTGACGCGGTCCGCCCGGAGTTCTTAGCGTGTCCACGCATGTGAATGTGATCCATGCATTTGACGCTCCGGGCGGGTTGCGCCATGTCCGCGCGCCGCGCGTACCTTGCTGTCCGTACGTCCAGCTCCGCGCAGCACCTTGCCGCACCTGTCCGCGCACGCCGCGCCCGCGTCCTGCGCCCGCACCGAGGAGATCCCCGTATGCCCGCTCCCCGCACCGTTCTGCTCACCGGCGCCGCCGGCGGCCTCGGCACCCTCATGCGGGGACTGCTCCCCGCCTACGGCTACGACCTCCGGCTCCTCGATCTCACCCCCATCGAGGGTGAGCCCGGCGCCGTCACCGCGGACCTGGGCGACAAGGACGCCCTCCGGGAAGCCGTGCGGGGCGTCGACGCGATCATCCACCTCGCGGGCATCTCCCTGGAAGCCTCGTTCGACAAGATCCTGCGCTCCAACATCGAGGGCACCTACAACCTCTACGAGGCGGCGCGCGAGGAGGGTGTCGGACGCATCGTGTTCGCCTCCTCCAACCACGCCATCGGCTACACCCCGCGCCCCCTGCCCGGCGACCCGCTGATCCCGGTGGAGACCCCCCGGCGCCCCGACACCTTCTACGGCCTGTCGAAGTCGTTCGGCGAGGACCTCGCCCAGTTCTACTGGGACAAGCACGGCCTGGAGACCGTCTCGGTGCGCATCGGATCCTGCTTCATGGAGCCGACGTCGGTGCGGATGCTGTCCGTCTGGATGAGCCCCGGCGACGGGGCGCGCCTCTTCCACGCCGCCCTGACCGCCGAGGACGTGGGGCACACCGTGGTCTACGGCTCCTCCGACAACACCCGTCTGTGGTGGGACCTGACGAGCGCCCGCGCCCTCGGGTACGACCCGCAGGACGACTCCGAGCAGTACGCGGACAAGCTCGTCGCCGAGCACGGCGAGCTCGACCCGGAGAACCCCGACCACGCCCACATCGGCGGTCACTTCGTCACGGACCCGCCGATCTGGCCCTACTGAGGCCCTCGGCCGGTCCGGCAACCGAGGCCCTCGGCCGGTCCCGGGAAAACGCCGTGCCCCGGCGCGCCGGAAGGTGCACCATACGGCCATGCCCAGACCTTCCGGATTCCGGTACGAGCAGCACGGTGACGCGAGCGTCACCCTCACCCACCACGGCCGCCCCGCGGGCACCCTGCGCGGCGGCCGGGCGGAGAAGTTCCTGGCCGAAGTGGCGTCGGGCGACGCCCAGCTCGTCATGGCGCGCTGGACGGGCGCATACCGGCACGGCAACGAGCGGACCGCGCGGGACCACCCCCGCAACCGGGCCGGCGGCAGGCACTGAGCCGTACGGATCAAGCCGCCGAAGGTAAGGGAACGGCAAAGCCGGGTCGTTCGTTACCCCGTGCATGACCGCAATGACCCCCGGCTCGAACATCCCTCTCTCCGCCGCCCGCGTGGCGGTGGACGTCGCCGCCCCCGTGCGGCTCGACGTCTCGGGCCTGCTGCTCACCGCCGACGGCAAGGTGCGCTCCGACGACGACTTCATCTTCTACAACCAGCCCTCGGGCCCCGGCGTGACCTACCGCTCGGGCGGCGGGTCCGCGCCCGACGCGATCGTGGTGGACACCACCGCGGTCCCCCCGGGCATCGAGAAGATCGTCGTCACCGCGAGCCCCGACGCCGCGGGCCAGACCTTCCAGGGCGTCGAGCCCACCGCCACCGTGCGCAACGCGGACGACGGCGGCGTGCTCGCCACCTTCACCCCGCCGCAGCTGGGCAGCGAGACGGCACTGGTGGTCATCGAGATCTACCTGCGCAACGGCGCCTGGAAGGCCCGCGCCGTCGGCCAGGGCTACGCGAACGGCCTGGCGGGCATCGCCACCGACTTCGGCGTCTCGGTGGAGGAGCCCGCGGCGGCCACCCCGCCCGCACCGGCGGCGGCACCCCTCGCTCCGCCGGCCGCACCGCCCGTCGCGCCCCGGACCACTACCCCGCCCGTGGACCCGCGAATCGCTCCCCCGGCTCCCCCGGCGCCGCCCGCACCCGCCGGCTCCGGCAAGATCAATCTCGACAAGGGCCGGGTCAGCCTCCAGAAGAACCAGACGGTGTCCCTGGTCAAGGGCGGCCGGCCGCTGCTCTCGCAGGTCAAGATGGGCCTCGGCTGGGAGCCCGCGTTCCGCGGCAAGGACATCGACCTCGACGCCTCGGTGATCGCCTTCGGCCCCAACCGCAATCACCTGGACAGCTGCTACTTCGGCAAGCTCTCCATCCTGAACGGCGCGATCAAGCACTCCGGCGACAACCTCACGGGTGAGGGCGCGGGCGACGACGAGGTGATCGTCGTGGACCTCGGCCGGATCCCCGCGGACGCGACGGGCCTGGTGTTCACGGTCAACTCGTTCACCGGCCAGAAGTTCACCGAGGTCGCCAAGGCCTACTGCCGGCTGATCGACGCCGCCACGGGCGAGGAGCTCGTCCGCTTCGACCTGACCGGCGCGGAGCCGCAGACCGGCGTGATGATGGCCAAGCTGATCAAGCAGTTCTCCGGCGAATGGGAGATGACCGGTATGGGTGAGTTCGTGAAGTCGCGGACCGTCCGGGGCATGGTGAAGCCGGCCGCGAAGGCCCTGTAGGGCCGCCGTCGGCCGCCCCGGAACGGCTTCCGGGGCACCCGAGGGGTCTCAACCCCAGGGTGCCCCGGATCCGGAAGTTTCCGGTGGGACGCGGTGCGTGCTCGTTCTCTCTCTCAGAGCTTGGTCAGCTTGGAGTACGGGCTCAGGATCCTCCCCTGGCGCCCCGAGAAGTCGATGAGCACCGCGTCGTTGTCGCCCTCGACGGCGAGGACTCGCCCGAGGCCGAACTGGTCGTGCGACACCCTGTCGCCCACATCGAAGCATTCGACCGGTGGGGCCTCCTGGGCCGGGCGGTTGAAGGGACTGGAAGGCAGGTGACGCCGGGAACCGGCTGACTGTTTCATTACGGTCGAGTATGCGCCCTGGGAGCCCTCGACGCCATGCCCGACCGCTCCGGAGCGGTCAGTAGTGCCGCATTCGTAATCAGCGCTGCCAAGGCCAGACCGCGCTCCTGCCCGCTTCCAGCAAGGGCACCATGCGGAAAGCCGCGTCGGAAAGACCCCCGAACGTGTGGCGGTTGTCGCTTCCGGACGGCGCGTGCCCGACCCGGTATCCGGCGAGGTTCCAGGTGTAGACGGGCACGGTCGGCGGGATGCCCTCGGTGGCGTCGCCGTAGTGGGTGAAGGAGGCCTGCTCGTCGGTGACGATCAGTACCCGGTCGTGTGCGCGGTAGTGCTTGCGCACCGCCCGCACGGTGTCGGTCCCGCCGAGGTCGCCGAAGCGCTCCAGGACCTTCAGCACGGATTCACCCCTGCGGTGGGTCACCGGCGCGCTGGTCGTACCGAACTCGACCAGGTCGGCGTCGTCGGCCCGCAGCGCAAGCGCCGCGCCGAAGACGGCCGCCGCGTCGGCCCGGTTCAGCTGGGAGCGGTCCGACAGCGGGGACCACATCGAGCCTGACCGGTCGACGAGGACCAGCGTGCGGCCGGGGAGCGCAGGGACGTTCCCCAGCGAGTGCCCGAGCGCCTGCTCCAGCGGGTAGGCCCACCGCAGCGACGGGGCGTGCTGGTACGCCGCCAGGTAGCGGAAGGGGAACTGCCGCGAGGCCACGACGGCCTCCGGGTCGCTGATCCGCGCCGCCACCCCGGCAGCGACCTGGTCCGAGACCCCCGCCTCGTCGAAGTTGCGCAGGTTGCGTACGAGCGCCATGGACCCCATGGACGGGATCACGGCCTCCCAGGCCGCGGCGTCCATCGGCCCCTG
>Ga0247818_10001433_pt1 | contig 15084 bp, 11 predicted proteins | sample 13C_Glucose_Day1_FD_192424 | JGI IMG/M metagenome (GOLD analysis project Ga0247818, IMG submission 192424) | Soil microbial communities from agricultural site in Penn Yan, New York, United States - 13C_Glucose_Day1 | ecosystem: Environmental > Terrestrial > Soil > Agricultural land | place...
CTGCGGTTGTCCGTGGACTCGGACCAGTACGCCAACAGCCGGTTTGGTGACACGGACCTGGTGGATGTCAGCGCCACCTGGAACGAGGAAACCGGCCGCGTGGCCCTGTTCCTGGCCAACCGCGGCCTGGAAGAGGCCGCGGACGTGGAGGTCAGCCTGCGGGGCTTCGACGCACGGCGGGTGGTCAGGGCGGAGGTGCTCGAGATCCCGGAAGGCGGCGACCGCTTCACCATCAACAACCAGGAAAAACCCGACCGGGTGGGCCTGAAGCCGCTTGAGGGAGCCAAGGCAACCGGATCTGAGCTCCGGCTGGGACTTCCCGCCCTGTCGTGGGCTGTGGTGGAACTGGACGTGGCGAAGAACTGACCCACGTTCCAGGCACAAAAGGTCAGGCACAAAAGGTCAGGCACAGGAAAGGCCGCCCCGAGGGGCGGCCTTTCCTGTTGGGCCTGGTTTTTGTTGGGCCTGGTATTTCTTGGTTCTGGTTTTTGTTTGTCCTAGCGGGAGCGCTGGCGGAGGCGCTGCATGTCCAGGATGACCACCGCGCGGGCTTCGAGGCGCAGCCAGCCGCGCTGGACGAACTCGGCCAGGGCCTTGTTGACCGTTTCGCGGGAGGCGCCCACCAGCTGCGCCAGTTCTTCCTGCGTGAGCTCGTGGGCCACCAGGACGCCGTCGGTAGCCGGCCGGCCGAAGCGGTCCGCCAGGTCCAGCAGCGCCTTTGCCACGCGGCCGGGGACGTCGGAGAACACAAGGTCCGAGAGGGAGTCGTTGGTGCGGCGCAGGCGGCGGGCCAGGGCCTGCAGCAGCTGGGCCGAAACCTCCGGGCGGGTGCGCAGCAGGGCGTTCAGGCTCTCGTTCTTCAGCCCGGCCAGCCGGGTTTCGGAGACCGCGGTGGCGGTGGCGGTGCGGGGGCTGGGGTCGAACAGCGCCATCTCACCAAAGAGCTCGCCCGGGCCGAGGATGGCCAGGAGCGATTCACGGCCGTCGGGCGAGGTGCGGCCAAGCTTTACCTTGCCGGAGACGATGAAGTACAGCTGGTCACCCTGGTCACCTTCGCGGAACACCGAAGCGCCGCGGGACAGGTCCACCTCGGTGAGCTCGTCCGTCAGCAGCCGGAATGCGTCGTCGTCGAGCGTGGCGAAAAGGGGTGCTCGGCGCAGTACCTCGATGTCCATGAAATCTCCTGAGTAAAAGTATCGGCTGTGGCGCTTGTGCCATTGTTTCAGAATTTTCAACGTTCTGTGACGAACTTGGCAGCCGAAACGCCTGCGGGCAACCGAATGCAGGTCTGCCGGAGGGCGGTGCACGCCACAGAAGATTGTCAGCGTCCGCCACTAGAATGGGGGTTCAACTGTAAATAAGGAGCCTTTGTGGTCGGCCTGACTGTCCTGGACATCGTCCTGATCCTGGCGCTGCTGTCATACCTGATCTATGGCCTCCGCAACGGGTTCCTGGTCACTGTCGGCGGCCTCGCCGGGTTTGCTGCCGGTGCCATCGCCGCATTCTTTGCCGTCCCCCTCGTCAGCACCTTTGTCGAGGACTCCGGGTGGAGGCTTACCGCCATCATCGCTGCCGCCGTCGTGCTGATGGCCGTGGGACATGGCCTGGGCACCATGGCCGGGCGGCAACTGCGCGGCGTGGTGCGGATCCGTCCCTTGCGGGCGGTGGACCGGCTGGTGGGCGGGGCGCTGAACCTGGTGGTCTCCGCGCTGGTCATGTCCATGCTGGCGTTCAGCGTCAGCTCCCTGGGCGTGCCTTTCGTGTCCCAGCAGCTGGCCGAGTCCAAGGTGATCCGCTTCATCGACGGGCTCACCCCCACCCCCGTCAAGGCCACCATGGCGCAGCTGCGGTCCACCGTGATCGGCAACGGCATTCCCACGTTGATCGAAGGGCTGGACCAGGGCCAGGCGGTCCAGGTGCCCAACACCAGCACCAACACTCCGGCGCTGAACAAAGCGGCGCAGTCCGTCCTGAGGATCGCCGGCACTGCCTACGAATGCGGCCAGAACCAGACCGGCAGCGGCTTCGTGGTTTCCCCGGACCGCGTGGTGACCAACGCCCACGTCGTTGCGGGCGTGTCGCAGCCGGTAGTGGAGATGCCCGACGGCGGTGCGATGCCCGGCCGCGTGGTCTACTTCGACACCAAGCGGGATCTGGCGGTCCTGGCGGTGGACAACCTGCCGTCCCGGCCGCTGCCGCTGAGCCGCGACCTGCCCGGCGGCAGCCAGGCCGCGTTCGCCGGGTACCCGCACGGCGGGCCTTTCCAGTCCAAGCCCGCCACCGTGCAGGACATTGCCACGGTCCTGGTCCCGGACATCTACGGGAACAACCCGTCCCCGGAGGACATCTACCGCCTTGCCGGGGACGTGCAGCCGGGAAACTCGGGCGGCCCGCTGCTGACCACTGACGGCCAGGTGGCCGGGGTGGTCTTTGCCAAGGCAACCTCTGACGCCGAGGTGGGGTTCGCCATCACCATGAACGATCTTGACCCGGTCGCGGAGCAGGCACCCGCATTGTCCACACCCGTCTCCTCCGGGCAGTGCATCCAGAAGTAGCGGCTCCCGGCTACAGGACCTCGGCCAGGTAGTCGATGGCAAGTTTGTAGCCGAACACCCCGGCACCAACGATCACCGCCGCGCAGACCGGCGACAGGTAGGAGTGGTGCCGGAATTCCTCGCGCTGGTGCACGTTGGTGATGTGCACCTCGACGGCGGGCACCTGCACCGCGGCCAGGGCGTCACGAAGAGCAACGGACGTGTGCGTGAAGGCGCCGGCGTTCAGGACAATGCCCACCGCGGTGCCCCGGGCGGCGTGGATGGTGTCCAGCAGGACGCCTTCGTGGTTGGACTGGACGCACTCCACTGCGAAACCGTGCCGCTCTCCGGCGGAAGCGGCCAGCCGCTCCACATCGGCAAGGGTGGAGGTGCCGTACTTCTCCGGCTCCCGCGTACCCAGCAGGTTCAGGTTGGGGCCATTGATGACCAGGATGGTGCCGCGGCCGGCTTCGACGGTGGAGGAGGCTTCAGTCATGCCTGCAAATCTATCGGTTGGCCCTGCCCGCCGCGCATTCTTACGTCCGGATGCGCGGCGGGCAGGGGGTCCGATGGCTGTTTAGAGGGCCGTCGCCTTCAGCAGCAGGGCATGCTCGGGGTTCAGCACCGGCATCGGCAGCCCTACCTCCGCGAGGAAACGGCCGTTGGCCACGGCTCCACCGGCAAGCCACGCCGGCGGTTGCGCCTGGGTGAAGGTGTGCGCGTAGTCGGCGTCCTCCTGGACGGGGGCGAGGACCTCAATCCGGTAATTCCGCTCCGGCTCCAGGCCGGGGAGGCCCATGCGTCCGGGCTGCTCCGCGGCAGAGGTGCGCGTGCCCACAACGGCGAACAGGGCCGCCGTCGTGCTGTCCGCGATGGACCCGTCCGCCACCACGCCGTGCAGCAGGAAGGCATCATCGGCGACGTCCGCGTGGACCCGGCGGCCGCTGTGGATCAGGTCCCGGTGTTCCTTGTACAGGCCCACGATGCGCCGAAGTTCGTCGCGCTCCTTGCCCTGGACGCTCCGGACGTCCCATTCCATGCCAAAGTGGCCGAACAGGGCGGTGATGGCCCGGAAGGACAGGTCGTGCGTGCGGGCGGTGGTGTGCGACGTGGTGGGGCCGATGTGGCTGCCCACCAGCTCGGGCGGGACCACCGCGCCGGTCCAGCGTTGGATGGTCTGCCGTTCCAGCGCATCGTTGCAGTCCGAGGCCCAGATCCGGTCGGTCCGCTCCAGGATGCCCAGGTCCACGCGCGCGCCGCCGGAGGAGCAGCTTTCAATCTCCACGCCGGGGTGTGCCTTGCGGAGCTCGTCGAACAACCGGTACGCGGCGAGGGTCTGCGCGTGGACGGAAGGGGCGCCGGCGTGGCCGTGTTCCACGAGGTCGCGGTTCTGGTCCCACTTCAGGTAGCTGATGTTGTTGCCGGACAGGAGCCCGTCGATCCGGTCGTAGATGTACTGCCACGCGTCCGGGTTCACCAGGTCGATGACGTGCTGGTTGCGCCACTCCAGGGGCAGCCGGCCGCCGTCCTTGTGTGCCTTCGCCGACGGGCCCACGATCCAGTCAGGGTGGGCGCGCGCGATGTCCGAGTCAAGGTTGACCATCTCCGGTTCAACCCACAGCCCAAACTCCATGCCGCGGGAGGTGACGGCGTCGATGAGGGGGGCCAGGCCGTTGGGCCACAGGGTTTCGTCCACGTACCAGTCGCCCAGGCCTGCATGGTCGTCCCGGCGGCCGCGGAACCAGCCGTCGTCGAGCACGAAGCGCTCCACGCCGAGGTCGGCGGCCGATTCCGCCAGTTCGGTCAGGATGTCCAGGTTGTGGTTGAAGTAGACGGCCTCCCAGACGTTGAGGACGACGGGCCGCGGCTTGCCGGCGGGCAGGCCGGTGGACGCGGCGGGCAGGACATGGTGGGGACGGGAGCGGAACCAGCTGTAGAACGCCTCGGTAATGCCGTCCAGGCCGTGGTCGGAGTAGGCGGCGAACAAAGCGGGGGTGGTGTAGCGGGCACCTGGTTCAAGGATGACTTCGGCGGGACCCAGCAGCTCGGAACCGCCGATCATGGTCCGGCCGTCGCCGATGGTGTCGGCGAACTGTTCATGGTTGCCGCTCCAGGCCAGGTGGGTGGCCCACACCCTGCCGTGCCGGTTGCCGAAGCCCTTGGTGCCGGCGGCGAACAGCAGGGAGGAATCGTGGCCGGTGCGGCCGTGCCGGCCGGTGCGAACCCAGGTGCCCTGCTGGATGGGGCGGCGCTGGGGATGCCGCTCGCGGCACCAGCGCCCGGTCAGGTCAAGGAGTTCGACGGCGTCCGGTGCCACGGGCAGGACGGTCGCCAGCTCGTCCACCTGGAAAGGCGTGGTTCCCTCATTGGTGATGGTGTGGCGCAGTTCCAGCAGGCCGCCCGCATGAAGCGCAAGGGACGTGGCGACGCTCAGGCCCGTGTCGCCGTCGGCCTGCACGATGGTGGCGCAGGATCCTTCGGTGCTGACGGAGGTGACGCGGAGGCGGGAGGAGAAGTCCCGGCCGGCGCCGCTGTCCGTGATCCTGTGGCCACGCAGGGCCGGGCGCCCGCGCCAGGCCGAGGAAGCCTGGGGGAGGAGGCCCGCGGGAACGCGGACGTCGATCGACGAGGGCGGCACCGCAGCCGTGAGGATGGCCAGGTCCGGCAGGTCTGCGCCCAGCTCGGCGCCCCAGTGGATGACTTCGGCCTCTCCGCTGTCGAAGCTGATCACCAGGCTGGTGCCGGCGGAACGGAGGTGCAAGGGATCCATAGGGAAGTCTCTTTCAGTGTTCAGGGATTGCGTCGTCACGAACGCGCAAAAGGAAAATCACGGGAAGGGGAGGCCGGGTGCCGCCGCCGCGAGGAGGGGACGGCGGCACCCGGCCGGGTGGCTGCGACCACATACGCAGCCACGTGCGGGGGTTACTTGAAGAGGGCGTTGACCTGGTCGTTGGCGGCCGTCAGGGAGCTGGCCTTGGATTTGCCGGAGACCACGGAGTCCATGGCCGGCTTCATGATGCCGTCAACCTTCGCGGCGTTGTCAGCGATCGGGTAGAGGAACGTGGTGCCGTCCTTGACCTGCTGGCTGAAGGGGGTGACGTCCACGCCCTTGGCCTTGAAGGCTTCCACGGCCTTGTCTGCGGAGGTCTTGATGGCGGGGAAGACGACGGCCTTGGAAGCCACCACGTCCTGGCAGGCGGCGGAGCCGAGGTATTCGACCCACTTGATGGCGGCTTCGGGCTTCTTGGTGCCGGCGTAGATGGAGTCCGCCAGGCCGTTGTACATGCTGGCGCGCTTGCCGTTGACACCCACCGGGGTGGGGGCGATGCCCACCTTGACGTCCTTGTAGCCGGTGTACTGGCCGATCATCCAGGAGCCGTTGGCGTTGATGACGGACTTGCCGGCGGCGAAGGTATCGGCCATGCTGGCGCCCACCGTGGTTTCGAGCTTGGGCATGTAGCCCTTCTCCACCAGCCCGGCGAACCAGTCGATGCTTTCCTGGAACTTGGGGTCGTCGTAGTTGAAGTGCTTGCCCCACGGGTTCTTGTCCGTGTGCGTCCAGCCGGTGGTGCCGGTCAGGTAGCTCCATTCGGTCTGGCCCTGGCCGGAACCGGAGCCGTTGAGGCCGAGCCCGTAGACGGCAACGTTGTTCTTGTCGAAGCCGGGCTCGTCGCCGCGCTTGCCGTTCTTGTCCACGGTCAGGTGGGCGATGGTCTTTTCGTACGAACCGCCGTCCTTCGGATTCCACGTCAGGTTGGCCATCTGCTCCGGGGTGACGCCGGCGTCCGCGGCAAGTTTGGTGTTGTAGAACAGCGCGATGGTGTCCCAGTCCTTGGGAAGTCCGTAGCGCTTGCCGTCCTGGCCCACCCAGAGGTCCGCCAGGCCGGAGTTGTAGATGCCGGTGTCGATGTTGTCCTTCTTGACGGCGTCGTCCAGGGCGAGCAGCTGCTTGTTCTTGATGAATTCGGGGTACTTGCCCAGGTGGTCGGTGAAGACGTCCGGGGCGGTGCCTGCCACGAATCCGTTGGTCAGGGTGCCCCAGTAATCGTCCCAGCCGCGCTGGGTGACCTTGACGGTGATGTCCGGGTTGGCCTTGTGGAAGTCGTCGGCGCACTGCTTGTAGGCGGGGAGCTGGTTGGCGTCCCAGAGCCAGTAGTTGATCTCGCCCTTGCCGGCTTCCGCGGAGCCGCCGCCTCCGCAGGCGGAGAGGGCCAGGACTGCTGCCGCGGCTGCTGCGAGGGAGCCGAGTGCTTTCTTGTTCAGGTTCATGGTGGTCCTTTCAGGGTGCTTCCGGGCAGGCCGCCGTGGCGCGCGCCGGGAGGGGGAATTTCGAGGGAAGGGGTGATTACTTGATGCCGGAGAAGCCGATGGAGTTGACGATTTTCTTGCCGAAGACGGCGAACAGGATCAGGACGGGAAGGGCGGAGACCAGCGTGGCCGCCATGAGGCCGGACCAGTCCGGCGCTCCCTGCGGCGATTGGGACTTGAACACGCCCAGGCCCACCGTGAGGACGCGGACGGACTCCTCCTGGCCCACCAGCAGCGGCCAGAAGTACTCGTTCCACTGGCCGATGAAGGTGAGCAGGGCCAGGGTGGCGATGGGGGCTGCGGCGTTTGGCAGGATGATCTGGAAGAAGATCCGAAGGTGCTTGGCGCCGTCGAGCATTGCCGCTTCCTCCACCTCGCGGGACATGTTCAGGAAGAACTGCCGGAGGAAGAAAATGGCGAACGGGGTCATGAAGATGTAGGGGAGTACCAGCCCCGCCATGGTGTTGAGCAGGCCCAGGTTCTTGATCAGGAGGAAGTTGGGCAGCGCGGTGAAGATCGGCGGCACCATCATGGTGGCCAGGAACAGGCTGAAGACCAGGTTCCGTCCCCGCCACCGCAGCCGGGCGAAGGCGTAGGCGGCCATGGCGCTGAAGAACACTGCGCCGGTGGTGGTGATGGAGGCAAAGAGCACGGAGTTGCGCAGGTAGATCCAGAAGTCGATTTGCGCGCCGGATCCGCCCTGGGCCACTGCCTCTTCGGGGGACTGCAGGCCGAAGACGCGCTGGAATGCGCCCAGGCTGAATTCTGCGGGCAGCAGGTTGGTGGCGTTGCCGGCCAGGGCCCCGTTGGTGGACAGTGCCGTCCGGAGGATCCAGTAGAAGGGGAGGACCGAGACGGCCACGGCGATGGCCACAAGGAACCAGGCGGCGGTGCGGCGCCAGTTGAACGGACGACGGCGGGTGGCGGGCCGGGCGGGTGCGGAGACTTTTGCGGTGGTCATGGAAGTGTCCTTAATCCAGGTCTGATTCGTTGCCCTTGAGGAACTTCATCTGGATGAAGGCCACCAGGGCGAGGATGACGAAGAGGATGACCGCCAGGGCGGAGCCGTAGCCGAAGTCCGATTCCGTGAAGGCCTTTTGGTAGATGTAGAACTGCAGCACCCGGCTGGCATTGACGGGTCCGCCCAGGGTGGTGACGGCAACGGTGTCGAACACCTGGAAGGAACCGATGACGGTGACGATCAGGACCAGCGCGAGCACCGGGCGCAGCAGCGGCATGGTGATCTTGCGGAATGTTTGCCAGGGTGAGGCACCGTCCAGGTTGGCCACTTCGTAGACGTGGCTGGGAATGGCCTGCAGGCCGGCGAACAGCAGCAGGGCGGTGTAGCCCATGTGCCGCCAGGTGTTGATGAGGGCCTGGGTGGGGATGGCCCATTCCTCGCTGCCGAAGAATGCCACCTTGGGCAGGCCGATGGCGTCGATGAAGTAGTTGACGATGCCGATCTGGTAGTCCAGGAGCCAGAACCAGAGGAGGGCGGCGATCACGTTCGCCATCAGGTACGGCAGCAGGAGCGCGCCGCGGATCACGGTTGATTTGGCTACCCGGTGCATCAGCAGGGCAAGCCCCAGCGCGAGCGTGGTCTGGAGGAGGATGTTGATCAGGACGTACTGCCCGGTGACAGCCAGCGCATTCCAGAACAGGGGGTCCTTGGCGATGGCCTCATAGTTGGCGGCACCGATCCACGTCGGGTCGCCGAGGATGCTGTATTCGGTGAAGCTGAGGTAGATGCCCCGCAGGGTGGGCACCAGGTAGAAAACGATAAATCCGATCATCGCCGGGGCTATGAAGAACAATGCGATCTTCAGGTCGCTCTGTCCCCGGCGCTTCAGCGGCCGGTGCGCTGCGTGCACTGCCGGGCTGGCGTTCCTGGTAAGGGTGGTCATCGTCGACCCTTTCCTGAGTGTGATGGAAGTAACAGGCTGGAAAGAAATCTACACGAGTAGATATTGGACGGCAAGGGCTTATTTCAATGTTTCAAAACCAGGGCAATTACGCCAGTGACTGGATATTGACTCGAGTAGATGCGGGTGAAACACTCGGAGAAACTTCAATCGGAAGGCAAACAATGACGTTCTCCATCGGCATCGTGGGCGCGGGCCAGTTCGGCAGCCAGTTCGCACACCTGTTCAACCTGCATCCCGGCGTCAGTGCGGTCTATGTTGTGGACGAGCTGCCGGAGCGGGCTGAATCCGTGGTCCGAAGGCTGGATCTTGCCGGCGTCGTGCCCGACTTTGACGCCCTTCTGGCCTCCGACGTCGACGCCGTGGCGGTCTTCACCCAGCGCTGGACGCACGGACCCCTGGTGGAGCGTGCTCTCCGCGCCGGCAAGCACGTCTACTCAGCCGTGCCCATGGCGGTTGCCGAAGAGGAGATCGCCCGCATCATCCAGGCCGTCCGGGACACCGGCAAGGTGTACATGATGGGTGAGACCAGCTACTACAACCCCGCCACCGTGTATGCCCGCGAACAGCAGGCGGCCGGCAGGTTTGGCCGGGTCTTCTACTCCGAAGGCGACTACGTCCACGACATGGACCTCGGCTTTTACGACGCCTACCAGTACAGCGGGGGCGAGCGGTGGAAGGAGACGGCAAGCTACCCGCCAATGCTCTACCCCACCCATGCGATCGGCGGGGTGCTGGGGGCCATCCCGGCGCACGCCGTCAGCGTCAGCTGCGTGGGCGTCAAGGACCAGCGGGACGACGGGGTATTCGACAAGGACGTCAGCATGTTCGGCAATGACTTCTCCAACGCCACGGCGCTCTTTGAACTGAACGACGGCGGCGTGATGCGCACCAACGAGATGCGCCGCGTGGGCTATCCCTCCCACATTCGCGAATCGCGCTTCCGGTTTTTTGGCACGGAGGCAAGCTTTGAACAGCTCGCCAGGGTCACCGTCTGGCAGGACAAACAGAATGTCCACGACATCTCCGAGCAGATGGAAACCCGGCCCAGCATGTCCCTGGACGATCCCTCACTGGCCAACGTGGCCCCGGAACTCCGGGACGCATTCGTGTCGGGACTCGCTCCCGTCCACGACGCCGGACGGTTGCCTGAGGAGTTCCGCGGCGCACCGAACGGGCACGAGGGAAGCCACCATTTCCTGGTGGACGACTTCGTCACGGCGGTCAATGACGGCACACTGCCGCCCGTGAATGCGTGGGTGGCCGCCCGCTTCACCCTCCCGGGCATCGTGGCCCACCAGTCCGCCCTGCAAAACGGCGTACGGCTTCCCATCCGTGACTTTGGGGATGCGCCGGGTATGAGTGGTTAGCATGGACAGCATGACTTCCCCGGCCGCGCAGGCCTCCGGCGGCGGCCCGGTGACCCGCAAGGATGTGGCGCGCTATGCCGGCGTCAGCACCGCCGTCGTCAGTTACGTGGTCAATGGCGGACCCAAGAAAGTGGCGCCGGCAACCGAAGCCAAGGTCCAGGACGCCATCCGCGTCCTGGGCTACCGGCCCAACGCCGCCGCGCGGGCGCTGAAGCTCGGCTCAAGCGAGACCCTGGGGCTTATCGTCCCGGACATCTCGAACCCGTTCTTCTCACTGTTTTCGCACGCCGTGGAGGATGCCGCCGCAGACCTGGGGTACGCGCTGGTGTTGAGCAACTCGGACGGAAACCTGGCCAAGGAACGCCGCAACATCCGGAACCTCGCCGCCCGGCAGGTGGACGGCGTCCTGCTGGCCAGCGTCCTTTTCGAACCCGATCTCGAGGCGCTGGAAACGGCGGACATCCCGTCCGTGCTGCTCAACCAGGAACGTGACGCCCCGGGCTTCAACAGCATCGGTGTGGACCTGGCGGCCGGAGCCAGGATCGCGGTGGAACACCTGATCAGCCATGGCCACACCAACATCGGCCTGGCCATGGGAACCAACGTCTCCGGGGAGACCGACGGCCGTGAAGTAGGTTGGCGGCAGGCGCTCCAGGAAGCTGGTCTGCCCGAGGGGCCCATTGCCTACAGTGCCTTCACCCGGCCCGGAGGGTACGTGGCCGGGCAACGCCTCCTGGCGTCAGTGAACCGGCCAACGGCCGTCTTCGCCACGTCCGATATGCAGGGGATTGGACTGCTGCGGGCCATCCATGAAGCGGGACTGTCTGTTCCGGGCGACATTGCCGTGGCGTCTTTTGACGGCTCGGCCGACTCTGAATACTCCTGGCCGCCGCTGACCACCGTTGAGCAGCCGGTGGCGGCCATGGCGGAGGCTGCCGTGGCGGCACTCGTTGGAGCCAGCCGGGGGGAGGACCCGCGGCACCGGATCTTTCCCACCAAACTGCACGTACGCCAATCCTGCGGCTGCCCCTAGCCGGCCGACTGCATGGCGGGCAGGCGCAGCCTGGTCCGCTCCTGCAGGACCCGCCGGGCCTCCGGGCCAAGTCCGGAATCGCTGATGACCTCATCCACGTCATCCAGGGCGGCGATGGAACTGATGCCCAGCATTCCCCATTTGGTGTGGTCGGCCAGCACCACTGTCTTGCGCGCTGCTGCCATGAAGGCCCGGTCGGTTTCGGCTTCGAGCAGGTTGGGTGTGGTGAAGCCCGCCTCGGCATCCATCCCGTGGACGCCCAGGAACAGCACGTCCAGGTGCAGTTGCTTGAGGGCGCCCGTTGCGATGGGCCCCACCAGGGCGTCTGAGGGCGTGCGCTCGCCGCCCACCAGGATCACGGTGGAGGAGTAACGGGCCGAGCCGGACGAGGCAGCGTGGTGGAAGAGGTCCGCGATCCTGACAGAGTTGGTGACCACCGTGATCCGCGGCCCTCCAACCAGTTCCTTGGCCAATGCCCACGTGGTGGTGCCGGCACCCAGGCCGACCGCCATGCCCTCGTGGACCAGGGCGGCCGCCTCCACGGCGATGGCGCGCTTCTCCGCGGTCAACTGCGTGGACTTCAGCTCGAAACCGGGCTCATGCGTGCTTGCATCCCCCGGCAGCTTGGCGCCGCCGTGGATTCGTTCCAGCTTGCCGCCCTCCTCGAGCAGCTCGATGTCCCGCCTCACCGTCATCAACGAGACGCCAAGCTGGGTGGCGAGGTCCGAGACCCGGACCACCCGCTCCCGCTGGACGGCATCCAGGATTGCTTGGTGTCGGGCGGCAGGCAGCATGGAGGCGGATCCTTCAACGCGGGTGGCAAGGGTGCTCCCAGCATACGGCGACGGCGCCTCCCCGGCTGGGGAAGCGCCGTCGCCGTATTGCTACTTCCGGAGGCTGGCCGCGATCTGCTGCATGATCGTGGGGTCGGACAGCGTGGTGGCGTCGCCCGGGTCGCGGCCTTCCGCCACGTCCTTGAGGAGCCGGCGCATGATCTTGCCGGACCGGGTCTTGGGCAGTTCGGGCACCACCAGGATGTTCTTGGGCTTGGCAATGGGCCCGATTTCCTTGCCCACGTGGTTGCGCAGCTCCTGTACGGTGGCGTCGCCGTTGTTCACGGCATCGCCGCGGAGGATCACGAACGCAACCACGGCCTGGCCGGTGGTTTCGTCCGTGGCGCCCACGACGGCGGCCTCCGCCACGGCGGGGTGGCTCACCAGGGCGGATTCGATTTCTGTGGTGGAGAGCCGGTGCCCGGAGACGTTCATGACGTCGTCCACGCGGCCCAGCAGCCAGATGTCCCCGTCTTCGTCCTTCTTGGCGCCGTCCCCGGCGAAGTACATGTTTTCGAAGCGGGACCAGTAGGTGTCCTTGAACCGCTGCGGGTCGCCCCAGATGCCGCGCAGCATGGCCGGCCAGGGTTCGCGGATCACCAGGAAACCGCCGTGGCCGTTGGGGACGGACTCGCCCATTTCATCCACCACATCCACGGCGATACCGGGCAGCGGCACCTGGGCGGAGCCGGGCTTGGTGGCGGTGACCCCGGGAAGCGGGGCGATCATCTGTGCGCCGGTTTCGGTCTGCCACCAGGTGTCCACGATGGGCGCCTTGTCGCCGCCGATTACCTTGCGGTACCACATCCAGGCCTCGGGGTTGATGGGCTCGCCCACCGAACCCAGCACCCGCAGGGAGGAAAGATCGTACTTCGCCGGGATCTCCGCGCCCCACTTCATGAAGGTGCGGATGGCGGTGGGAGCGGTGTACAGGATGGAGACCTTGTACTTTTCCACGATCTCCCACCAGCGGCCCTGGTGCGGGGAGTCCGGCGTGCCCTCGTACATGACCTGCGTGGCGCCGTTGATGAGCGGGGCGTAGGCGACGTAGGAGTGGCCGGTGACCCAGCCGACGTCGGCCGTGCACCAGTACACGTCCGTTTCCGGATGCAGGTCAAAGACCGCCCTGTGGGTGTAGGCGGTCTGGGTGAGGTAGCCGCCGGTGGTGTGCAGGATGCCCTTGGGCTTCCCGGTGGTACCGGACGTGTAGAGGATGTAGAGCGGGTGCTCCGAATCGTGGCCCACTGCGGTGTGCTCTGCGCTGGCCGTCCCCACCGTGTCCGCCCACCAGTGGTCCCGGCCCTCGTGCCAGTCCACGTCCTGGCCGTTGCGCTTGACCACCACCACGTTCTGGACCGTGTGGCCATCGTGGGCCAGGGCATCATCGACGGCCGGCTTCAGGGGGCTCGGCTTGCCTCGGCGGTAGGTGCCGTCGGCGGTCACCACCAGCTTGGCTTCGGCGTCGTCGATCCGGGACCGGAGGGCCTCCGCCGAGAATCCACCGAACACCACCGAGTGGACCGCGCCGATGCGTGCGCATGCCAGCAGCGTGATCACGGCCTCCGGGATCATGGGCAGGTACACCGCAACCCGGTCACCCTTGGCAACGCCCAGGGACTCGAAAGCGTTGGCCGCCTTCTTCACTTCCTCGGTCAGCTGGGCGTAGGTATAGGTGCGGGCGTCGCCGGGCTCGCCCTCGAAGTAGATGGCCACGCGGTCGCCGTTGCCGGCCTCCACATGCCGGTCCAGCGCGTTGTACGCCGCGTTGATTTCGCCGCCGACGAACCACTTGGCGAACGGCGGATCAGACCAGTCCAGCGCCTGTGTGAAGTCCTTGGACCACGTCAGCAGCTCCCGGGCCTTCTTCGCCCAAAACGCGGGCCGGTCGGCGTTCGCCTCCCCGTACTCGGCGGCGGTGACAACGGCGTCGGCCGCGAATTCCGGGGAGGGTGGAAAGGCCCGCGTCTCATGCAGCAGGTTCGCGAAGGCGTCGCCCTGGTGGCCTTGCTGTCCTGCCGGCTGGGCGGAAGCGGACGGAACGGTAGCCGTGGAGCTGGGGGTGTCCTGGGACATGTGAACCTCATCATTCATCGATCTTTGCCGCGCGGGACGCCGCCACCGCATTGGCCCGCCGATCGCACGGCATTGGGCTCCAGCCGGGGGCGGGCATACCGCAAAGAGCTGTTCCGCAACCAAGCCTAATGCTTACGGTGCATCCGCTGTGTGCCCCGTCACATAGGCGGCCATGAGCGGCATTTTTTATGCGGTGAATGGTCTCTTCATGACTCGCCAGGCACCGCCGGAGGCCTGCCCCAGCTAGTGATCGGCCGGGCCGTTGACTAGGCTGAGATGGAATTGTGACTTCACTTCGGACCTCTCCGGCCGGGCGCAAACAGCGCCTTGCCGGGCCCGGACCGCATGTCAAGACGGCACAGTTTTCGGGTCCGGACCGGGCCCGGTGCCGCCACGCTAAGGAGAGCAGAATGAACCAGCAGAGTTACGGCCAGCGAACGGGTCCGGACACCAAGGCAGGGCCAGGAGCCTCCGGGCCTGCCGTGGGAGGATCCGCGCACGCGACACCGGCCGGCAACGCCGCCAAGGGGCAGGCTGCAGGGCAGAAGGCCGGCTCCGGGAAGATCGACCCGAACGCCAACCAGGCGGTCCTCGGTCCGTTCACCGTGCGCGACCTGGCCGTCTTCGCAGGCACCCTGATCCTCTTTGTCGCGTCCCTGCTTCCCCTCTTCGGCGCCCGGTACAACCTGTGGAACCTCAACAACCTGTTCTTCCTGGGACTGGGCATCGTCCTGCCGCTGATCGCCAGCGCACTGTTCGCGGCGCGCCGCCTGGCACCCGCCACAAGGATCCGCGTGGGGTCGCTCTCGATCGACCAGTTCGCCTCCGTTGTGGCCTCCTTCGCCCTGGCCTTCTTCTTCCTGTCCGTTGCAGGCGGCTACGTTACCAGCCTGCTGGTGGGCCTGATCGGCTCGCTCGTCCTCTTCGCCGCCACCGTGCTGGGCCGGTTCCTGCCGTACCTTTCCGGTGACTTCAAGGACCGGCCAGAGACTCCGGCTTGGGGGCTTTGGG
>Ga0247818_10001435_pt1 | contig 15083 bp, 14 predicted proteins | sample 13C_Glucose_Day1_FD_192424 | JGI IMG/M metagenome (GOLD analysis project Ga0247818, IMG submission 192424) | Soil microbial communities from agricultural site in Penn Yan, New York, United States - 13C_Glucose_Day1 | ecosystem: Environmental > Terrestrial > Soil > Agricultural land | place...
CGGTCACCCTGCACACCGAGGCGCACCCACAGCATCAGGGTCAGGGTGATCATGCTGAACCCGAACAGATAGTCCTCCACCGGGATGTCCCACGGCACCCGGACCCCGGTGATCTGGCCCTCGTCGTAGATGACGATCGGCGCCGACAGCTTGGTCAGCCAGCCGTCGACGAGGACGTGGAAGCAGTAGACGATCGCCATCGCGATCCAGTACTGGGCACGGCGGAAGATGCCGGTGCGCAGCCAGAAGACCTCGACAAGGACGGTCCCGACGACCGACAGCACGGCCAGCGCGGTGTACTCAGGCATCACTACCCCGCCGCTCGCGCCACCGGCCGAGGACCGTGCCGACCGCCTCGTAGGTCAACAGCCCGCAGATCGGGATGACGACGAAGAAGACGACCTCCTCGAGCGGCACGTCGAACGGGAAGCGGATGCCGGTCGTGTAGCTCTCGCTGTACCACCAGTGCCGGCGCACGATGCCGACGACGTCCCAGACCAGGAAGATCGCGAGCACCGGGAGCAGCGACAGCAGCAACCGCCGGGGACGCCGGTAGACCCGGGCGCGCAGCCCGAACTCCAGCGGCAGGGTGATGATCAGGCAGCCCGCCATGAGCAGGAGGTACTGGAAGCGGTCGTCCACGGCCCGGCCTACGCCGCCTCGGCGTCGGGGCCCAGCTCGGCAGCGGGTGGCAGCCCGTCACGCGGGCCGGCGGGCCAGGCGTGCGGGTCGGGGCCCAGGGCGTCGAGCAGCGGCACCTGCTCGGTGCACCAGGGGGAGACCGTGCGCCCGCCCGCCAGCACCTCGTCGCGGAACTGCGACCACGGCACCCACTGCGCGTCGTCGACCTCCGTGGGGTCGGTCGCCATCCGGTCGTCGTCGACGAAGCCGACGAACACCGGGCACAGCTCGTGCTCGACGAGGCCGTTCATCACCGCGCGGTAGCGGAAGTCGGGCAGCACGAGCCGCAGGTCGCGCACCTCGACCCCGAGCTCGCTGCGGGCCCGGCGACGCACGGCCTCGGCGAGCTCCTCACCCGGCCGCGGGTGCCCGCACACCGTGTTGGTCACGACCCCCGGAAAGCTCGGCTTGCTCGCGGCGCGGGTCGTGACGAGCAGCCGCCCGGAGGGGTCGACGACGTAGCAGGAGAACGCGAGGTGCAGCGGGGTGTCGTCGTGGTGCACGACCGACTTGGGGGCCTGACCGACCCGGGAGCCGGTGGCGTCCAGCAGTACGACGGGGTCGTCGGACACCCAGGCGCCGTCGTGCGGGTCGCGTGCCGCCCGGTCGGCACGAACCAGCCGCATCGGTTCGCGCGCAACCACCATCCGGGCGGCCAGTGCTGCCTTGACGGGCGTCGAAACCCTTGCCCGCGAGTCGAACACGTCGTAGTCGGCATCCTCGATGCGCTCGAGGATTCGCGCGTAGAGCACGCGGGCGGTGGCCACGCACCGCCGTGAGGCGCCGGGGAGCGCCGGGATGCCGTCATCGGCCTCGCGGTACAGCCGGCGGTTCCGCTCGATCTCGAAGGCCATCAGCGCCCGCCACTCCGGCGTGACGATCCGGGCGTGCGGGTCGGCGCCGAACCGGCGCAGGTCCTCCTGCGGGAGGTAGACGCGCCCGCGGTCGAGGTCCTCGCCGACGTCGCGCAGGAAGTTGGTGAGCTGGAAGGCGAGCCCGAGCGCCCGGGCCGGCGCGACGGCATCCGTGCCCGGTCGCAGCACGGGGAGCATCATCTCGCCGATCACGGCGGCGCTGCCCTCCATGTAGCCCAGCAGGTCGCCCCACGTCTCGTACGTGCGGCGGGTGAGGTCGCTGCGCATCGCGGCGAAGAACCGCGCGAAGCACTCGTCGTCGATGCCGCACTCCCGCACCGTGGTGGCGACGGCCGCCATCACCGGGTCGGTTGAGCCGCCGGTGGCCAGCGCGACCCAGAACGAGCGCTCGAACGCGTCCAGGGCGAGCGCGGTCTCCGGCCCGGGGTTCGGGCCGGCGAGGTCGACGATGTCGTCGGCGAGCCGCGCGAGCGTGTAGACGGCGTGGACGTGCCGGCGGCTCTCGGCGGGCAGCAGCCGGGCGCCCCAGTAGTAGGTGGTGCCGTGCTCGCGGGTGATCTGCGCGCAGCGGGCATAGCCCGCGGCGAGCACCTCGGGCGGCGTCACCGGGGTGGCTGCGCTCATCGGACCACCGTACGCGGTACCGGCCGGGCGGCCCCGGCGTACTCCTGCACGCGCTGGGCCGCGAGCTTGCCGCTGACCAGCACCATGGGGATGCCGACGCCCGGCTGGGTGCCCGAGCCGGCGAAGACCAGGCCAGGAACCCGACGGTCGACGTTCGACGGGCGGAACGGCCCGGACTGCAGGAACGTGTGGGCCAGGGCGAACGGCGTGCCGAGGTGCATGCCCTGGGCGCGCCAGTCGTCGGGCGTGACGAGCAGCTCCTCACGGATGTCGGTCGGGTAGCCGCCGACCTCGAGGAAGGCGTGCAGCCGTTCGCGCATCGGGCCGGCCTCGCGGCGCCAGTCCAGGCCGGCTCCGGTGTGCGGCACCGGCTCCAGCACGTACATCGTGGTCGAGCCGGCGGGCGCGGCGGTGGGGTCGCTGACCGACGGCACGGTGACCAAGCGCGACGGGTCGGGCATCAGCTCGCCGCGGTCGATGATCGCCTCGAAGGCGCCGTCCCAGTCGTCGCCGAAGTGGATGTTGTGGTGGCGCAGGTGCGGCGCGGGGGTACCCGATGCGCCCACGTGCCACACGACCGCGGACGGCGAGAAGGCGCCATTGCGTACCGCTCGCGGCGCGGGCACCCCGGGCAGCAGGCGCTCGTAGGCGACCGGCAGGTCGAGGGTGCACACCACGGCATCCGCGGCGAGCCGCTCGCCGTCGCTGGTCGCGACCCCGACCACGGCGCCGTCGGAGCGCCGCAGCACCTCGCTCACCTCGACGCCCAGGTGAACCGGCACGCCGGCGTCGGCCAGCGCCTGCGCCATGCCCCGCGGCACGGCGTGCATGCCGCCCTCGGGATAGAACACGCCGCGCACGGTGTCCATGTAGGTGATGACGGCCAGCACGGCCCGGGCCCTGGCGGGCGCGATGCCGGCGTAGAGGGCCTGGAAGCTGAAGATCCGGGTGAGCCGGTCGTCGGTGAAGAAGCGGTCGACGGCCGCGCCGAGCCCACCGAGCCCGCCCAGCCGCAGCAGCCGGGCCGCCGTGGCGGGGGAGCGCACCAGGTCGAGCGGGGAGGCGTAGTTGTGGTCGACGAAGGCGGAGAACTCGGTCTCGTAGAGCTGCTCGAGCCAGACGAGGAACCGGTCGAAACCGGCGGCGTCGGTGTCGCCGACCTTGGTGCGGATCTCCTCGCGCAGGTCGGCCATGTCGGCACGGACGTGCAGCTCGCTGCCGTCGGGGTAGACCGCCCGGTAGGCGGGGTCGAGGCGGCGCATCGGCACCAGGGTCTCGGGGTCGCCGCCGACCGCCCGGATCGGGGCGTGCAACAGCTCGGGCATGGTCATGACGACCGGCCCGGTGTCGATCCGGAAGTCGCCGAGGTGCAGCTCGCCGGCGCGGCCGCCGACGATCGCCTCGCGCTCGAGCACCGTGACGTCGTGGCCCGCCGCGGTCAGGTGGCACGCGGCGGCCAGGCCGGACAGACCGGCCCCGATCACGACGACCCTCACGCGGACCGCCAGGCGACGGCGTCGGCGAGGTCGCGCAGCGCGGCGTCGGCCTCGGGGTCGACGTCGAGGTCGTCGAGGGCCTTGTGCGCGCGCGCGACGAGGTCGTCGACGGCACGCTCGGCCCGCTCGCGCACGCCGGCGTCGGCCATCGCCTGCTGCAGGGCGTCGACCCCGGCGTCGTCGAGCGTGCCGGCGTCACAGGCGGCCAGCAGCGGGCGGGCGTGGTCGGGCAGCAGCTGCCCGGCCCAGGTGAGCAGCGCGGTGGGCTTGCCCGAGCGCAGGTCGTCGCCTGCGGGCTTGCCGGTGCGGCCGGGGTCGCCCCAGACGCCGAGCACGTCGTCGCGCACGGCGAAGGCGTCGCCGACGAGGTCGCCCCACGTGACGAGACGCCGCACGAACCCGGCGTCGGCACCTGCGACGAGCGCACCGAGCTGCAGCGGGCGGGTGATCGTGTAGCGGCCACTCTTGAACCGAGCGATGCGCCGAGAGGTCGGCAGGTCGCGCCGGCGGCCCGCGGTGTGCGTGACGTCGAGCAGCTGACCCTCGACCAGCTCGACCGCCATCAGCCGCCAGGCGGCGCGCACCTCGGGCGCGGTGCCGGCGACGAGCATGGTCGCCTCGCTCAGGGCCAGGTCGGACACCAGGGTGGCGACGCTGTCGCCGAACAGGGCGGCGTCGCCCAGCCCTTCGTGCTCCCGGTGCCGCTCGGCGGCGACGACGTGCAGGGTCGGCCGGCCGCGGCGCGAGGCCGAGCGGTCCATCACGTCGTCCTGGATCAGGGCGAACAGGTGCAGCAGCTCGAGCGCCGCCGCGACCCTGACCAGCTGCGGCCGGCTGCCGCCGCGACCACCGGCGACCGCCCAGCCCCAGTGGGCCAGCACGGGCCGGAGCCGCTTGCCGTGGTTGCGGGCCCGGTCGGCGAGCTCGCCGACCAGGTCGACTCCGAGTGGGCCGGGGTCGTGCCCGGGGAGGTCGCGCAGCGGGTCGGCCGAGCTGCCGTCTCCGGTGCCCTCGGCGGCCCGGCGCAGCGCGTCGCAGAGCTCTGCGAAGGTCGCCTCGAGCAGGACGTCGACCTCACGCAGCGTGCCGCTGACCGACGAGGCGCGGCGGCGGGCGTCGAGGTCCAGGGTGGTCACCTCGGCACTCATCGACTCAACCGCCTCGTCCCTCGCCCCTCGGGCTTCGATTCAACCAGAACTGACCTGCTGCCTCGAGCCTAGGACACCGGTCAGCATCCTTGCACGAACCTTAGACAATGCCTCGGGTCGCGAGCGTCAGGTGACCTCGGGGCACCCTTCGGACGGACTAGCGACAAACGCCGGGCTGACCTGCGAACATGAGCCCGTGGTGACCCCACTCGGGATGAGCGACGACCCGGCCCGCATCGCTGAGCGGGTCGGGGAGAGCCTGACGCGCCTCGCCAGGGTCACCGGGGAGCTGACGACGGCCGACTCGGTCCACTCCGTCGTGAAGATCGTGACCTACCACATGGCGGATGCCGTGGGCGCGACGATCGCCGCGATCGCCCTGCGCGAGGGCGACCCCGCGCGGGTCATCGGGCTGCGCGGCCTGCCGGCCAGCGAGGCGCAGCGGTGGGAGCTCATCCCCATGACGATGGCGACTCCGGTCACCGACGCGATCCGCACCGGCCGACGGCTGGTGCTGGTCGGTGGGGCCTCCATCGAGCGGGCCTATCCCGACCTGGGCATCGACCGAGGGGAACGCACCCTGGTCGACCTCCCGCTGCGTGCCGGAGGGCGGACGATCGGGGCGATCAGCCTCTCGTTCCCGGGAGCGGTTGCACCCGACCCGACCGAGCTCGACTTCCTCGACATCATGGCCGGCACCTGCGCCCAGGCCTTCGAGCGCATCGAGGCGTCCGTGGTGGCCCGCCGGCAGACCGCGCGGCTGGAGTTCCTCGCCGAAGCCTCCATCGAGCTGGCGCGCAGCCTCGACCTCGACGTCACCATCAAGCGGGTGGCGCAACTGGCGGTGCCCACCTTCGCCGACTGGTGTGCCATCGACGTCGTGCGTGACGGGCGGGTGCACCGGTTGGCCGTCGCCCACGTCGACCCCCGCAAGGTCGAGCTGGCCGTCGCGCTGCACGAGCGCTACCCCCCGGACCCCACCAGCCCCAGCGGCGCTCGCGCGGTGGCGCTGACCGGGAAGCCCGAGCTGGTCCACGAGATCACCGACGAGATGCTCGTCGCCGGCTGCCGTGACGCCGAGCAGCTGCGCATCGCCCGCGAGCTGCAGCTGCGCAGTGCACTCCTCGTGCCGCTGTGGGTCCGGGGCAGGGTGATGGGCGTGATCACCTGGGTCTCCACGGACGACCACCGGCTCTACGAGGAGGACGACGTGCGCTTCGCCGAGCACCTGGCCCGCCGGGCGGCGACCGCGATGGACAACGCAGAGCTCTACAGCCAGACCCGGGCCGCGGCGGAGCTGCTGCAGCACGCCGTGCTTCCCCAGGCCCTGGTCGGCGACGACCGGTGGGAGGTCTCGTGCCACTACCGGGCTTCCGGCCGGGCCGAGATCGGCGGTGACTTCTACGACGCCTTCGTGCTCGCCGACGGGCGGTACGTCGCCTTCGTCGGTGACGTCATGGGCCGTGGTGTCGCCGCGGCGGCCGCCATGGCCGAGATGCGGGCGGCGACCCGGGCCTTCGCATCGGTGGACCCCGACCCGGCGGAGGTGCTGCACCACGTGGACCGCATGGTCGTGACGTACGGCAGCGAGCAGCTCGTGACGATGGTCTACGTGCTGGCCGACGCGACATCGGGCCACCTGCTCGTCGGGAACGCCGGTCACCCGCCGCCCTCCGTGCTGCGTAGCGACGGGTCGGTCGAGCGGCTGCCGTACACCGACGGGCCGCCGCTCGGGGTGGTCACTCGCGAGCGCGAACGGCTCCGGGTGCCGTTCGGCGTGGGGGACACCCTGCTGGCCTTCACTGACGGTCTCATCGAGCGCCGCGACGAGGACATCGACACCGGGCTGGATCGACTGGCCCGGGCGGTGCCCGGCCTGGCGGTGGGCTCGCTCGGTAGCGGCGTGAACGGCATCGTCGAGGCCGTGCGCGATGCCACCTACGACGACGACATGGCTGTCCTGGCGCTGCGGCGGCTGGGCTAGGAGACGTCGACCGGCGTGCTCGGCGCCCGGTAGTGGTGGGCGAAGGCGCTCGCCTCGGCCGGCGGCGGGACGAGTGAGACGACCACCCGGCATCCGGGGTCGCCGACCGCGATCCGCTCCTCGAGCAGCACGGCCACCGCGTTCGGACTGTTGCGCGCCGCGATCCCGCCGAAGACGCTCGACGTCATCCGGCACAACGCCGGGGAGCGCAGCACCGCGTCGCCGAAGGGGCAGCGGGTGTTCTCCAGGACGATCCGTTCGCTGGTGGCCTCGAGCACGCTGAACCCGCCGTCGATGGCGTGCTTCAGGCGCACGAAGCAGTCGCCGAGCTGTTCGGGCGTCATGGCGCCCACCACCTTCTCGGCGAGGCGGTACTCCTGCTCCATCTGCCAGCCGACGTCGGTGCCCACCTGGGCCATGGCTGCCTCTGCGGCGTCCGGGCCGTGGTTGGTCTCGACCGCCTGCGAGAGCTGCACGACGATGGCGCGCAGGAACGACTCCTTGCCGAAGCCGCCCTCGGGTCGGGCCTCCTCCATCGCCGGCAGCACGCTGGTGCGTCGTCGGGGCGGGTCGAAGGTGGCGGTGGTGCGGCGCGGCACCGGCAGGGTGACCGACACGACCATCCCGGCGTTGGCCCGCACCGACGCGCTCACCTCGGGCGCCAGCGCCTGGATGATCAGCAACCCCCGGCCCGATTCGGTCAGCATCGCGTCGAGCTCGGCGTCCGCGTCGTCGGTGGTGCCGGGGTCCGCGGCTGCCGTGGATGCCGGGTGGTTCGCTGCCGCTGCCAGCCCGGCGGAGTCGAATCCGGGGCCGATGTCGTAGACCTGGAGCACGGGCCGCTCGGTGGTCCAGCTCAGCGAGACCCACACCGGGCCACCGGTGTGCCGGATCGCGTTCCCGACGGCCTCGGAGACGATGAGCTCGGCATCCGCGATCTGGTCGTCGCTGTCGGGCTCGGCATGTCGCTGGAGGTACTGGCCCAGCTCGCGGCGCAGGTCACCGACGAGCTCCCGACGATCCAGGTACCAGTCCACCAGCACAGTGTGCTCCCCCGCAGACCAGCGCGGTACAGGGATTCTCGAAAGCTCTCGCCGCCACAGCGGCGCCACAGCGGCGTCACATCGGCGGTCACTCCAGCCGGGCGGCCGTTCCTCGTGGTCATGTGCTGTCCACGACAGCCCTGCGCGCATGTCCGCGCCCGCAAGCGAGTCGCCGCCCGCCGCCGGTGGGGGCCATGCTGGGACGGTGACCGAACGAAACGTCCTCGGCGGCAAGCTCCAGGAGTGCGGCACCGACCCGATGACCGGCTTCTACCGCGACGGGTGCTGCAGCACCGGCCCGGAGGACCTGGGCAGCCACACCATCTGCGCCGTCGTGACCGCCGAGTTCCTCGAGCACCAGCGCGCCATCGGCAACGACCTCTCGACGCCGGTGCCGGCCTTCCGCTTCCCGGGCCTGGTGCCCGGCGACCGGTGGTGCGTCACGGCAGCCAACTGGGCGCGCGCCCACGCCGAGGGGGTCGCGGCCCCGGTCGTGCTCGCGGCGACGCACGAGGCCGTGCTGCGGATCGTGCCGCTGGCCACCCTGGAGCAGCACGCGGTCGACGTGCCCGGCGACCTCAGCTCGCTCGAACCCTGACCAACCTTCGACAGGTGGGCTACCGACCTGCCGCGTCGTGGGCCGAACCCCCTGCGCGGCCTCCCGCCGACCTAACGTCGTGCGTTCAGGGACGCCCGGGCGGAACCGGGCCCGACGAGGGGAAGCACGGATGTCAGACCAGGACAATGGCGTCGAGCGGGTGCACGCGCTGATCAAGGACCAACGCACGGCGATGCTGACGACGGTGCACGACGACGGGGGGAGGCTGGCCTCTCGGCCGATGGCCTGCCAGCAGGCCGACCCCGACGGCACCTTGTGGTTCCTCGCCTTCAGCGACTCCGAGAAGACCGAGGAGATCCGGCGCCGCCCCGACGTCAACGTCGCCTTCACCGAGGAGGGGAAGTGGGTCTCGGTGGCCGGGCGTGCCACCGTCACCCAGGACCCCACGAGGGCACGTGAGCTGTGGAACGACTTCGCGGAGGCGTGGTTCCAGTGCGAGCCGGACGACCCGCGGGTCGCCGTGATCCGGGTCGACGGTGACAGCGCCGAGTACTGGGACTCGCCGGGCAAGGTCGGCACCCTGGTCGGGGTGCTCAAGGCCAAGGTGACCGGCGACCGGCCCGACGACGGCGAGAACGACACCGTCGACCTGTGACCGGGCTCGGCCCGACGGGCGCCGACCGTCGCCGCGCGGCTCAGCGGGCCACGGGTCCGTCCCAGCCCCAGTGCGGCATCCGCACGTCGTCGGCGACGGAGTCGGGCGAGTCGGGGTGCTGCCCCATCCGGTCCGTCGACCACGCGAAGTAGTCGTGCAGCACACCGCGCAGCGGCTGCTCGGTGAGGCCGACGTCGTCCATCGCACCGTCGAACAGCTGCACCACGAGCGCGTCGAGCTCACGGTGGGTGCCGTTGCCGGCGTGCATTCTCAGCACGCCGGCCTCGTCTCCCATGGTGTCCGTGTAAGCCGGGGGACCGCCGAGCGCCTCACCCCAGTAGGCCGCCAGCCGCTCGACGTGCTGGGGGTGCAGCCCCCCGTGGCCGAAGGGGTGGCTGGCCACCGGGTCTGCGAGGCAGCGCGCGTGCCAGGCACGCGCCAGGGCGAGCAGGCCGGCACGCCCGCCGGCGGCGTCGTGGACCGTGCGCATGCGCTCGATGCTCCACCCGCTTCGATGCCGGGGCAAGGGTGCGCGCCCACCACCGCGGCCCGGCGGCCTCCGCGCCGAGGGGTCTGCACCAGTGACGGTGTCTGCGCCCCGGCGTAACGTCGGCTGGCACGGGCACCACCTACCCGCCATCACCGCCCGAGGAGAGACGACCATGGCAGCACGGCTCAACCCCTACCTGAACTTCAACGGCACCACCCGCGAGGCGATGACCTTCTACCAGCAGGTGCTCGGCGGAGACCTCGCGATCAGCACCTTCGGCGAGTTCGGGCAGGAGGGCGAGGGCTCCGACGGAGTCATGCACGCCCAGCTCGAGACACCCGACGGGTTCACGATCATGGCGTCCGACACCGCCCCCGGCATGGGCGAGGTCGCCCCCGGGTCGAACTTCGCCGTCAGCCTGAGCGGCGACGACGACGCGCTGCGCGGCTACTGGAAGGGCCTGGCCGAGGGCGGCACCATCACGATGCCCCTCGAGAAGCAGATGTGGGGCGACGAGTTCGGCATGCTCACCGACCGCTTCGGCATCCCGTGGCTGGTGAACATCGGCACCGGATCAGCGCAGGGCTGAGACCGCCGCCTCGAGCTCTTCCAGCGCCTCGCCGGTGTGCACCGCGAGGCGCTGGAGGTGCGGCAGCGCCTCGCGGTCGCCCACGAAGCCGATGTCGAGGGCGCCGGCGTAGGAGTGTGCGGTGATGTTCAGCGCCATCGAGTGCCCGGGGATCGACACCGGGTAGGTCGCCTCGAGCCGGGCGCCTCGCCAGTACAGGGTCTCCTTGGGGCCGCGCACGTTCGAGATGCAGACGTTGAGCGTGGTCGGCAGCGGCAGCGGGAGCCCGCTCATCGCCCGAGCCACCTGCAGCCCGGCCGGCGCGAGCAGCAGCGCGCTGTACGCCATCACGGCATCCGCGCTCATCCCGCGCATCCGGTCCTTCGCCGCCCGCGCGGATGCCGTGATCGTCGCGAGCCGGGCCAGCGGGTCCTCGATGTCGGTCGCCAACGACACCAAGGTCGCCCCGACGGCGTTGCCGCCGCCCTCGCTCTCCTTGGGGCGCACGTTGACCGGGATGAACGCGATGAGCGGGCGCTCGGGTAGCTGCTCGCGGTTCGCCAGGAACCGGCGCAGCCCTCCGGCGCAGATCGCCAGCAGGACGTCGTTGAGCGTCGCGCCGCGCGCCTTGGCGATCGCGCGCAGCCGGCCCAGGTCGTACTGCTGGGTCGCGAACCGTCGCGACTGCCCGACCCGGCTGTTGAGCACCGAGTGCGGCGCCTGGTACGACGTGACCGCGCGGGTCGAGGTGCGCCCCCGGTGCAGCTGGGTCTCGACGAGCGCCGTGGCGACCGCGGGCGTCGTGCTGAACGACGACGCCAGACCGCGCACGATCGACGCGAAGTCACCGACGGGGTCCACCTCGCGCGGCGGGCGCTTGCGCTTGGTGAGGCTGAAGAAGAACGGGTGCTCGCGGTCGTCGGGGTCGAGCGACAGGCCGCGCTGGAGCAGCCGCATCCCCGTGTAGCCGTCGACGAGGGAGTGGTGGATCTTGATGTACGCCGCGAACCGGTTGCCCGACAAGCCCTCGATGATGTGCAGCTCCCACGGCGGCCGGCGGAAGTCGAGCTGGTTGGAGTGCAGCCGCGACACGAGCACACCGAGCTCGCGCTCGCCGCGCGGTCTCGGCAGCGCGGAGTGCCGCACGTGGTAGTCGATGTCGAACTCGTCGTCGACGACCCAGCGGTGAACCGGCTGGCGCATCAGCATCCGGGTCTGCAGCCGCATGTTCCACGGTGGCTCGATCGGGGAGCTGCGCAGCGCAGCCACGAGGTCGGTCAGGAAGTCGGGCCCGGCATCCTCGGGCAGCGACAGGTGCAGCATCGAGCCGACGTGCATCAGGGTCTCTTTGGTCTCCCCCATCAGGAAGATGGAGTCCAGCGGTGACGCCCAGCGCGATCCGGCCACGGCCCGTCAGACCGCCTGTCCGTGCGCCGGGTGGCCCGGCGCATCGGGTGCCTCGGCTGCCTCGGGTGTTGCGGGCGCCGACCCGGCATACGGCATCCAGCGCCCCTCCGGCTGTGCGAGCCGGTCGGCGATGACGCGCAGCGTCTCGTACTCGTGCCCGTAACCGAAGTGGGTGGCGTGCACCTCGATGTTCTCGGTCTGCGGGGCCGGCTCGGACATGCAGCACTCCCACGCGACGATGCCGTCGGTGCGCGAGTAGATGCACGTGGTGGGCACGCTCAGCGGCGAGGCGCGTTGGGCCAGGGCCTCTTCGGTGAACATCCTCGCGAGGTGGCGCCGGTTCATGATCCGGTACATCGTCCACGCGCGGGTGGAGGCCGGGTGTCCTCGGAAGGGGCTGCCGAGGGTGATGACCGAGCGGGTGTGACCGGGCAGGGCCCGGGCCAGCTCGCGGGCGTAGATGCCGCCGGCGCTCCAGCCGACCAGGCTCACCCTGCGCTCGTAGCGGTCGTGGATCTCGAGCAGCAGGTCCTCGAGCCGGTCGGCCAGGGCGGGGCTGGCGCCGAGGTTCCGGCCCTGGCGCCAGTCGTGCGCCCGATACCCGAGGCGGCGCAGGTGGCTGCGCAGGAAGACGGTCGACTCGGGCCCGGCGAGGACCCCCGGCAGCACGATGACGGGGTGGCCGTCGCCCTGCGGCCAGGCGTGCAGGTCGCGGGTGCGCAGCGCCGAGTTGGCGAGCTCCAGGCCCATCCGCCACTCCCGGCGCGCCTGCCAAGCCGTCGGCGCGGGCGCGCCGTCAGCGTTGGGCAGGTCGGTCGGGTCGAGCATCACGACTCCTGGTCCGGGCGCCGCGGGGCCTACCTACCGGTTCGCGACGCTGCGAGTGCGGCAAGGGGAAGTGTGACACGTACGCCTGACTCGTGGGCGGGAACACGGTGGCTGCTGTGGGGAGTTGAGGGTGGTGGAGCGACGTACCGTGGTGCTCCGACCTGTACGAAGGGGACCCGATGACCGCCACCGACCAGCTGCGAGCCGCACTGCACGACCTCGAGGCCAAGGCCCGCGAGCTCGAGCTCGAGAAGAAGCTCGAGAAGTTCGCCGACCGGGCCGACCACTACCTGCGCGAGGCCGCCGTCAAGGCCGGCGACTACGCGCACGACAACCGCGACCGCGTCGAGGGGGCCCTGGACCGGGCCGGCTCCAAGGTCGACGAGAAGACCGACGGCAAGTACCACCGCACCTTCGAGAAGGTGAAGACCGGCGTGCTGGTCGGCGTCGACTGGGTGGCGGAGCAGCGCGAGAGCTCGGCGACGCCCTCGTGGGCCGAGGGCACGCGCTGGGGCAGTGAGCCGGATGCCGCTGGCACGCCGTCCGCTTCGTCGGTTCCTGCGGCTGGACCGGACGTGGCCGCCGGCCCGGACGAGCCCGCAGGTTCGGCCGACTCGGACACCTGGGTCGACGTGACCGACACCCCGCCGACGACCGAGGCTCCCACCGACCCGAAGTGACCGACGGGCCACCGGCATACCGTGGGGTGATGGCGACGACTCGCACCGAACGCGACACGATGGGCGCCGTCGAGGTGCCCGCCGACCGGTACTGGGGAGCGCAGACCCAACGCAGCGTCGAGCACTTCGACATCGGCCGCGACACGTTCGTCTGGGGTCGGCCGGTGATCCGGGGCCTCGGGCTGCTGAAGAAGAGTGCGGCGCTGGCGAACTCCGATCTCGGGTTGCTCGACGTCGAGGTCTCGCGGGCGATCGTGCAGGCCGCTGACGAGGTGGCACGTGGCGAGCTCGACGGCCACTTCCCCCTCGTCGTCTTCCAGACCGGGTCGGGCACGCAGAGCAACATGAACGCCAACGAGGTCATCGCCAACCGGGCGATCGAGATCCTCGGCGGCGAGCTCGGGTCGAAGTCGCCGGTGCACCCCAACGACGACGTCAACAAGAGCCAGTCCAGCAACGACACCTTCCCCACCGCCGTGCACGTGGCCGTGGTGCTCGAGCTGACCGAGCGGCTGCACCCCGCCGTCGACGGGTTGGTGGCGGCACTGGAGGCCAAGGCGGCCGAGCTCGGCGACGTCGTCAAGGTCGGCAGAACCCACCTGCAGGACGCGACGCCGGTGACGCTCGGGCAGGAGATCGGTGCCTGGGCCGCGCAGATCCGCGATGCGCAGGAGGACGTCCGGTACGCCGGTGACCGGGCTCGCGCCCTCGCGATCGGTGGCACGGCGGTCGGCACCGGGCTGAACGCGCCCACCGAGTTCGGGCCACTCGTGGCGTCGCACCTCACGGTGGAGACGGGGGAGACGTTCCAGCAGGCGGAGAACCTGTTCGTGCAGCTGGCCTCGCACGACGCGCTGGTCGCCGTGTCGTCGTCGCTGCGGACGCTCGCGGGCGCGCTGATGAAGATGGCGAACGACGTGCGGTGGCTGGCCTCGGGGCCGCGCACCGGCATCGGTGAGCTGCGCATCCCGGAGAACGAGCCCGGTTCCTCGATCATGCCGGGCAAGGTGAACCCCACCCAGTCCGAGGCGATGACGATGGTCGTCACTCGCGTGTTCGGCAACGACGCGACGGTGGGTTTCGCCGGCACCCAGGGCAACTTCCAGCTCAACGTGTTCACGCCGGTGATGGCGCACGCGGTGCTGGAGTCGATCCGGCTGCTCTCGGACGCGAGCCGCTCGTTCACCGAGCACTGCGTCGTGGGGCTGGCCGCCGAGCGCGAGAGGATTGCCGCGAACCTCGACGCCGACCTCATGCTGGTCACCGCGCTGGCGCCGCACGTCGGGTACGACACCGCGGCGGCCATCGCCAAGCAGGCGCACCGCGACGGGTCGACACTGCGCGAGGCCGCGCTCGCATCGGGCGCCGTCAGCGCCGAGGACTACGACCGCTGGGTCGACCCGGAGGCCATGACCCACCCCGGCTGACGCCACGCGTTCGGAGGTCTTCGCGCCCTCAGCCGTCCGGTCTGGCGCTGCAGCTCGTCAGCGGTCTCGAGGGCCGTGACCGCGCAATCCCGCTCGGCACGGCTCAGCGAAGCGCCCGGCACTTCCTCGAGCAGCGCGCGCCCCGTCGTGGTCACCGAGCCGGATGCGCAGCTCGGCGCGGTGGACCAAGGCCTCGACCCCGCTCGTGGGCCGGCGCGTCCGGACGCCGGTCGGGTCGGCCATGCCGTCATCGTCCCGCGGGCGTTGACCGGGTCTCGCCTCCTGAGACCATCACTTGAAGTTATCCATACCATTTACATAGGTTATGAATCAGCACGCTCCGGCCCCCTCTCGACCGACCTCGAGGTCCACCCATGCCCGCCCACGCGACCGCACCCGCCATCCGCATACCCGATGATCCTCCTGCGCTGCGGGTGGAACGGCTCGGTCCGGGCTTCGGCGCGGTCGTGCACGACATCGACCTGGCCGACGTCGACGACGCGCGCGTGCGCGGCATCCAGCGGGCCCTGGTCGACCACAAGGTGGTGTTCTTCCGGGGGCAGAGCCTCACCGACGACGACCAGGTCGCCTTCGCGTCGCGGCTCGGCGAGCTGGTCG
>Ga0247818_10001439_pt1 | contig 15068 bp, 11 predicted proteins | sample 13C_Glucose_Day1_FD_192424 | JGI IMG/M metagenome (GOLD analysis project Ga0247818, IMG submission 192424) | Soil microbial communities from agricultural site in Penn Yan, New York, United States - 13C_Glucose_Day1 | ecosystem: Environmental > Terrestrial > Soil > Agricultural land | place...
CTTCCACAGGTCGTTGGTGCCCATGCCGGGGCTGCCGGCCGGCGCCATGTCGCGCGCGATGAGCTTCTTGCCGTACGCGTCGAGGAACTCGGCGTCGTACTTCCCGTGGTGCATCAGGCTGCTGATCACCTGGGAGCCGTACGCGCCGACCGTCCGCCCCGGGAGGTTCCTGGCGTCCGAGACGAAGTTCTTGTCCGTCTGGTCGACGAGGTCCTTCTTCCAGGTCTGCATGGCGTCGGCGTCGGAGAGCGTCGCGGTGGCGAGCGTCATGCTCAGGTTCTTCTGGAACTCCTCCATCTGCTTGAGTTCCCCGTCCCGGGCACCCATGTGGAGGTCCGACATCTCGGTCCAGAACTGCAGGGTCCCCTTGGCCCCCAACTGCGTCGCGAAGCGGGCCGAGAAGAGCTGGTCGTCCTTGTACTTCGCCAGGGTGTCGTTGAACTCCCTCAGCTCGGCCTTCGACATCTTCTCGGGGTCCTTGGCCAGCTTCGCCAGGTCGTCGGCGCGCTGCATCGCCTCGGCGGCGGAGTCCCGGTCCTGGTACGAGACGCCGGAGAAGCCGTAGTCGGCCTGTTCCGCGATGGCCCGCAGCACCCGCGCGGCGGTCGAGTCGCTCGTGGTCGCCTTGGTGAGGATGCCCTGGAGCTCGTCGCGGAGGGCGTCCACGGCCTGCTGGCTGTCGGGCGGTTCGGGGTGGACGCTGACGAAGACCCGGAAGCCGCCGCCCTGCTCGCCCACCACCGAGAGCTTCTTGTCCCAGCCCCGGTCGATCGCCCGGTTGAGCTCGTCGCGGTACTTCACGAGTTCGTCGCGGGTGTCCTTGAGGATGTCCCGGATGCTGGTGGCCTGCGCGAGCGCGTCCGCGAACTCGCCCGCCGTCCTGGATATGAACTGCCGGGACACCGCGGCGTTGAGACCGCTCCACTTGGCCCGGTCCGCCTTGGCCTTGAGGTCCTCGCGGGCGTCCTTCTCGTAGCCCTTCAGGTACTCGGCGACCTTCGTCCAGTCGGCGATCGCCGTCCCCAGCGAGGCGAAGTTGCCGTGACGGAGCGCTTCGAGGTCCATCAGCGCTTCACCCCCTCGTCGAAGCCCTGGTCCAGGGTCGCGATGCTGCTGACGGTCGAGGCGATGTGGTACTCGTCGCCGGCGTGCGCGTTCTGCGTGAAGTCCATGTGGTTGGAGATGTGCGCGCACGCGTCCAGGAGCGTCTTCAGCGACTTCTCCCACCGGTCCTGCACCACGTGCAGCGCGCCGCCCAGCTCGAACTCCTGCGTCGTGAGGTCCTTGGCCGCCGTCTGGCTGCTGGACCAGGCGTCGCGGCCGTGGTTCCCCAGGCCCTCGAACAGCTTGAACGCGCTGTTCCCGACGGCCACGAGGTCCTGGTGGTCGACGGTGAGGTCGCCGTTCGCACCGCCGCCGGCAGGCCCTTCCTCCCGCTCGTCGGGCACCCGGTTGAGCTGCATCCGTGTCGAGCCCTGATCCGCGGCGGTGGATTTCAGCCGCTCCCATTCGTCCCACGCCATGTCGTGGTTCCTCCCCGTGTCGTCCTGGTGTTCCGTCCGTCCGGACGGACTTCAGGCCGGTGGGTGACAGGGCGGTCGCCGCCCGTCACCCACCGGCCTCGCGCTGCCCTTCCCAGGTGTCCAGCGCGGTCGTCTTTCCCCGTGCTACAGCTCCGGCATCCGCCCCGTCTGCACCAGCGGGTTGCCCCGCTGCCGGGAGACGTAGATGCCCCGGCCGGGCGGCATCGGCCGCATGCGGACGCCGCCGAGGACGTCGCCCTCCTGCGGGTCGCCGGAGAGGAGGACGCCCTGCGCGCCGAGCTCCATCATGCGCTGCATGAACGACTCGTACGACGAGCGGCTGGCGCCCGCCGCGCTGCGGGCGATGATGAAGCGGACGCCCACGTCCCGCGCGAACGGCAGCAGTTCCGTCAGCTTGGCGAGCGGGTTGCCGCTCGACGTCGACACCAGGTCGTAGTCGTCGACGACCACGAACAGGTTCGGTCCCGACCACCAGCTGCGGTCGCGCAGCTGCTGGGCCGTGACGTCGGCGGACGGCGAGCGGCGGCGCATCAGGTCGGCGAGCGCGTCGACGTGGTGGTCCATGTTGTTGGACATGGGCACGTACTCGGCCAGGTGCGACGCCGGCGTCACGTCGAGCAGCGCCCGCCGGTTGTCGATCACGAAGAACTTCGCGGCCGCCCCGTCGTACCGCTCGGAGACCTGCTTGATCATCAGCCGCAGCAGGTTCGACTTGCCGGACTCGCTCTCGCCGAACACCAGGAAGAACGGGTCGCGGTCGAAGTCGACGAAGACCGGCTCCAGGGCGTTCTCGTCGATGGCGAAGGCGACGCCCCGGCCCGGCTCCGCGTAGCCCGCCGGCAGCGTGTGCGCGTCGAGCTCGCGCGGCAGCAGCCGGACCTCGGGCGCGCCCGGCGCCGTCCAGTGCCGGGTGACCTCCTGCGTCATCGCGGCCGTCGCCTCGGCGAGGTCGCTGTCCGAGCTGATCCCGTCGATGCGCGGCACGGCCGCCATGAAGTGCAGCTTCTCCGGCGTCAGACCGCGGCCGGGGACCCCGGTCGGCACGTTGGCGGCGATCTTGCGGTCCAGCTCGGAGTCCATCGTGTCGCCGAGGCGCAGCTCCAGCCGGTTCATCAGGTGGTCCTTGAGGTTGGCGCGGACCTCCATGGAGCGCGAGGCCGTGATGACCACGTGGATGCCGTAGCCGAGGCCGCGGGCCGCGATGTCGACGACCGCCGGTTCCAGCCCCTCGTACTCGGTGCGGAAGTTGCCCCAGCCGTCGATCAGCAGGAAGACGTCGCCCCACGGCTGGTCGGTCACCGAGATGTCGCCCCGGGCCCGCAGCCGGCGGAAGGTCTGGATGGAGTCCACGCCCGCGCTGCGGAAGTACTCCTCGCGCCGCGCCAGGATGCCGTAGACCTCGGCCACCGTCCGCCGCACCCGCTCGGGGTCGAGCCGGGACGCCACGCCGCCGACGTGCGGCAGCCCCGCGACCGACGCCATGCCGCCGCCACCGAAGTCGAGGCCGTAGAACTGCACCTCGTGCGGGGTGTGCGTCAGCGCGAAGGCGGAGATCAGCGTCCGCAGCAGCGTCGACTTGCCGGACTGCGGACCGCCGATGATCTGCATGTGACCGGCCGCGCCGGAGAAGTCCCGGAACAGCGTGTCGCGGCGCTGCTCGTACGGCTTGTCCACCACGCCCAGCGGTACGACGAGCCGTCCGGCCGCCTCGTACCCCGGCTGCGTCAGGCCCCGGCCCTCGACGCCCGCGAGCCCCGGCAGGACGGCGTCGAGCGGCGGCGGGTTGTCCAGCGGCGGCAGCCACACCTGGTGGGCCTCGACGCCGCGCCCCTCCAGCCGGCGCACGATCACGTCGAGCACCGAGTCGGCCAGCGCGTCGTCCTCGGCCTCCCGGGCCTCGGGCACCCGCGCCTGCGCCGCCGGCTCCAGGTAGCGCACCGGCACCGGGGCCGCGGTGAAGGGCACCGGCCGCCGGTCCACCGGCAGCGGCCCGCCCGCGGCGGCCTGGTGCCGGCCGGTGCGGTACGTGCCGGAGACGTACGCGGCCTTGAACCGCACCATCTCGTCGGTGCCGTACTTGAGGTAGCCCGAGCCCGGCACGTTCGGCAGCGAGTAGGCGTCGGGCACGCCGATCGCGGCCCGGGACTCGGCCGCGGAGAAGGTGCGCAGACCGATCCGGTAGGAGAGGTACGTCTCCAGGCCGCGCAGCCGGCCCTCCTCCAGGCGCTGCGAGGCCAGCAGCAGGTGCACGCCGAGCGACCGGCCGATCCGGCCGATCTGCACGAACATCTCGATGAAGTCCGGCATCGCCGTCAGCAGCTCGGAGAACTCGTCGATGACGAGGACGAGCGAGGGGATCGGCTGGAGCGGGGCGCCGGCCGCGCGCGCCTTCTCGTAGTCGTGGATGTTGGCGTAGTTGCCCGCGTCGCGCAGCATCTCCTGGCGCCGGTTGAGCTCACCGCGGATGGAGTCGCCCATCCGGTCCACCAGCGTGAGGTCGTCCGCCAGGTTGGTGATCACCGCCGCGACGTGCGGCATCTGGGACATGCCCGCGAAGGTGGCACCGCCCTTGAAGTCCGCGAGGACGAAGTTCAGCGTCTCCGAGGAGTGCGTCACCGCCAGGCCGAGGACCAGCGTGCGCAGCAGCTCCGACTTGCCGGAACCCGTCGCGCCCACGCACAGGCCGTGCGGGCCCATGCCCTCCTGCGCGGCCTCCTTGAGGTCCAGCATGACCGGGACGCCGTCCTCGCCCACGCCGATCGGCACGCGCAGCCGCTCCGACCGGGAGCGGGGGCGCCAGGTGCGGCTCACGTCGACCGAGGCCGCGTCGCCGAGGTTCAGCAGGTCGGTGAAGTCGAGGTTGGCCAGCAGCGGCTCGTCGTCGTCCGAACCGCTCGCCACCCGCAGCGGCGCGAGCTGCCGGGCGAGCGCCTCCGCCGCGTCCAGGCTCAGCTCGTCGGCGCTGCCGTCGTACACGTGCCCGTGCCCCGACTCCAGCCGCAGCGCGCCGCCCTCCACGACGATGGACAGGTCGCCGCGGGCGCCGGCGCCCCGGCCCTGCACGACCTCGATGATCGTCACGCCCTGGATGCCCTCCGGCGAGGCCAGCGCGGAGGTCTGCGGGACCGACTGCCCGTCGAGCACCACGACCAGGTGCGGGAAGTCCAGCAGCGGATGGTTGGGGCCCTGGAAGCGGGGACGCCCGTCGAGGCGCCCGGCGACCAGGTCCTCCAGCTCCCGGGCGTCCGTCGTGATCAGCCGCCGGCTGCCCGCGCCGTCACCGGGACCCGACGCCTGCACGTGCGGCAGCCACTTCGCCCACTCCCAGGACGGCGCCGCGCCGTCACCGGTGGCGACGACGACGACGAGGTCCTCGGGGGAGTGGAGCGCGGTCAGCGAGCCCACCATGGCGCGGGCGGTCGACCGGGCCGCCTCCGGCTCGCCGCTCACCGTGAGGTGGTAGAAGGCGCGCAGGGACACGGCCATCGGCAGGCCGTCGAGGGTGCCGTGCGCCGACAGGAACTGCTGCATCGCCCCGGCCGTCAGCGGTTCGAGCTCGTCCACGGGCGCCGTCTCGGGGGCGAGCAGCGGGGTCGCCAGCTGCTGGCTGCCCAGGCCGACGCGGACCTGACCGAAGTCGTGGTCGCCGATGCGCCGCTCCCAGATCCGGCTGCCCTCGGCCACCAGCGCCCACAGCTGCTCGGGCGACGGGTGCAGGTAGAACTGCGCGTCCCGCTGGAGGCGGGCCGTCCGCAGCACGGCGCGCCGCGTCTGTGTCAGGTACTTCAGGTAGTCGCGCCGCATGTCGGCGAGCTGCCCCTGCGTCCCGCGCCGGTAGCGGACCAGCATCGCGATGGCCATGGCCACCGTCGACGCGATCATCACCATGCCCATGATCCGCATGATCGGGTTCGGCGTCATGAAGAAGAACACCACGGAGCCGCCCATGCCGAGCATCGGCAGGAGCTGCATGAGCGCGCCCTCCTGCTGCCCGCGGGGCAGCTCCGGAGGGGGTTGCAACTGCACCTGCTCGTCAGGCACTTCGGACGGCAGGGCCCGCGGTGGGCGCTTGACGACGATCTGGCTCACAGCTCACCAATTTCCGTTGCCGGACGGAAAGTTCCTCCAGACGCCCCCGTGGCGACAGGATCCGTCCGCGGGGACGGATCCTACTTTGGTGCGGGGTCACGGGTGGGCGGTAGGGTGGCCCGAAATATTTGCGTGGCCATGAACTATCGCAAAAATCGGGTCATTCGGAGCGCAACATCCGCAGCACGCGGACACGGCGCCCGAACCGCGTTCCGGGCCGCGCAGGACCGGCGGCCCGCGCCAGGTACGACCGGCGTTCCACGCCGCGCAGGACCCGCGGTCCCGGGCCGCCGGCCCCCTCCCGGGGCGTCGGCCCGGAACCCGCCGGACAGGATCACCACGAGGGGAAGCAGCAGGTGAGTATGACGGCCCCAGCCACGGCCGGCGGAGCCGGCCAGTCGGCTCCCACCACCGTGTTCCACGGCGGCACCGGCTTCTGCCGGATCACCGTCGTCGCGCCCGACGGCCGCGTCGACGTCGCACTGCCCGAGGACGTCGCGCTCGCCGACCTCTACCCGGAGGTGCTCCGCCTCTCCGGCCAGACCCCGGCCCCCGGCGCCCCCGTCGGCTACCACCTGGTGCGCCGCGACGGCACCGTCCTCGACGGCGGCCGCTCGCTGGCCGCCCAGCGCATCCTCGACGGCGAGCTGCTGTCCCTGCGCCCCTTCGCCGAGTCGCTGCCCCCGGCCGTCTTCGACGACGTCTCCGACGCGGTCGCCTCCGCCGTCTCCAAGGACCGCACGCTGTGGTCCGACGCCCTGATGCGCGGCGCCGGGCTCTTCGGCGGCGCGATCCTCCTCGTCCTGCTCGCCTTCGTGCTCTGGACCGCGGAGCCCCGCCACGACATGCACGGCCTGCCCGGCATCCTGGCGGGCGTCACCGGCGTCCTGCTCCTCGCGCTCGCCTCCGTCCGCGCCCGCGTCTACGACGACCGCGGCTCCGCCGTGGCCCTCGGCACCGGTGCGATGGCGAACGCCGCCGTCGCCGGCTCCGGGCTGCTCGCCCTCGCCGACGGCCAGGGCATCGGCAAGCTCCAGTTCCTGCTCGCCTGCACCGCCGTCCTCGTCTGCGCCGTGATCCTCACGATCGTCGCCCCCGGCGGCGACGGCCCCTTCGTCGCCTTCGTCTTCGCCTCCGCCGTCGGCGTGCTCGTCGGCTTCGCCGCCATCCTGACGGAGCTCACCCCGGCCGAGACCGCCTCGGTCTGCGCCCCCTTCGCGGTCGGCGCGCTCGCCTTCCTGCCGGGCCTGTCCACCCGCTTCGCCCGCCTCCCCATCGGCTTCGAACCGCCCCGGACCAACGTCGGCGGATACGGCTCCGACACCGAGCCCCAGGGCCCGGTCGACGCCGCCCGGATCGCCGCCCAGGCCCGCCGCGGCCACGAGCTGCTCGTCGGCCTCGTCGGCGGCTGCGCCCTGGTCGCCGTCGGCTCCGCCGCGGTCCTCGGCTTCTCCGACACCGTGTGGGGCCAGCTGCTGGCCCTCGCCACCGGCGTCGCGATGCTGATGCGCGCCCACCTCTTCCGCTACACCGCGCAGGTCGGCTGCGCCCTCGCGGCCGGCCTCGGCTCCCTCGTCCTGCTCGGCCTCGGCCTCGCGCTGAACCCGCCGGTGGAGCTCCTCCTGGAGGCCCTGAAGGGCGACGGCACGGCCCTCGACATCCGTACGGTCTGGCTCTCCGCCGCCATCGCCGGCGTCGCCGCGCTCCTCACCGCCATCGGGCTGATCGTGCCGCGCAAGGGCGTCACCCCCTTCTGGGGCCGCTTCCTGGAGATCGCCGAGACCTTCGTGCTGCTCACGCTGCTGCCGCTCTGCCTGGCGGTCTTCGACGTCTACCACTCCATCCGGGCGCTCACCTCCTGAGCCGCCTGGTACGCTGTGTGACGGCCGTTTGTGTGCGCGCTCCCGGAAGCAGGCGAGATCCCGCCTCGGGGAACAGCGCTCAACGGACCTTCGCTCCCGAGTCACGGAAGCTCCCCTGAGATGTAGACCAGGGGCACTCGTGGGCACGAAACCTGAGGAGAACCGCGTGGCTCTCGACGCCGCCGTCAAGAAGCAGATCATGACCGAGTTCGGCACCAAGGAGGGCGACACCGGCTCCCCCGAGGTCCAGGTCGCCATGCTGTCCCGCCGCATCTCGGACCTGACCGAGCACCTCAAGACCCACAAGCACGACCACCACTCCCGTCGTGGTCTGCTGATCCTGGTCGGTCAGCGCCGCCGCCTGCTGCAGTACCTGGCCAAGAAGGACATCCAGCGCTTCCGTACGCTGGTCGACCGCCTCGGCATCCGCCGCGGTGCGGCCGGCGGCGCCAAGTAATCCATCTGGATGGCGAACGCTGCGGAGGGAGCGGTTCCCACTTTCAGGGGGCCGCTCCCTTTGCTGTACGTGCGTGAAGTACCGACCGGCATTTACTCTGGTCGCAGAACGCCACAACCCGCGCGAGAAGCAGCCGGCACGCCGCCGGTCCTCGGTAGTGGCCCCCGGACCTCATCCCGGGTGCTTCGATCGAAGACCGGCCCGCCACATCAGCGCTTCTCCCGCACCCGTCCCACGCCACACGGGCGCGCGGACCAAAGACGAACGTAGGAGAAACCCATAGTGGAGAACGAGACCCACTACGCCGAGGCCGTCATCGACAACGGCTCCTTCGGCACCCGCACCATCCGCTTCGAGACCGGCCGTCTGGCCCGTCAGGCCGCCGGCTCCGCCGTCGCCTACCTCGACGACGACACCATGGTGCTCTCGGCGACCACCGCCTCCAAGCGGCCCAAGGACCAGCTCGACTTCTTCCCCCTCACGGTGGACGTCGAGGAGCGGATGTACGCGGCCGGCAAGATCCCCGGCTCCTTCTTCCGCCGCGAGGGCCGCCCCTCCGAGGACGCGATCCTCACCTGTCGCCTGATCGACCGCCCGCTGCGCCCGTCCTTCAAGAAGGGCCTGCGCAACGAGATCCAGGTCGTCGCCACGATCATGGCGCTCAACCCCGACCACCTGTACGACGTCGTCGCGATCAACGCCGCGTCCGCGTCCACCCAGCTGGCCGGCCTGCCCTTCTCCGGCCCGATCGGCGGCGTCCGCGTCGCGCTGATCAACGGCCAGTGGGTCGCCTTCCCGACCCACACGGAGCTCGAGGACGCCGTCTTCGACATGGTCGTCGCCGGTCGCGTCCTGGAGGACGGCGACGTCGCGATCATGATGGTCGAGGCCGAGGCCACCGAGAAGACCATCGCCCTCGTCCAGGGCGGCGCCGAGGCGCCGACCGAGGAGATCGTCGCCGCGGGCCTCGAGGCCGCGAAGCCGTTCATCAAGGTCCTCTGCAAGGCGCAGTCGGACCTCGCCGCCAAGGCCGCCAAGCCCGAGGGCGAGTTCCCGATCTTCCTGGACTACCAGGACGACGTGTACGCCGCGCTCTCCGACGCCGTCCGCGGCGAGCTCGCCCAGGCGCTCACCATCGCCGGCAAGCAGGACCGCGAGGCCGAGCTCGACCGCGTCAAGGAGATCGCCGCCGAGAAGCTCCTCCCGGCCTTCGAGGGCCGCGAGAAGGAGATCTCCGCCGCCTACCGCTCCCTGACCAAGGCCCTGGTCCGCGAGCGCGTCATCAAGGACAAGGTCCGCATCGACGGCCGCGGCGTCACGGACATCCGTACGCTGGCCGCCGAGGTCGAGGCCATCCCGCGCGTGCACGGCTCCGCCCTGTTCGAGCGTGGCGAGACCCAGATCCTGGGCGTCACCACCCTCAACATGCTCCGCATGGAGCAGCAGCTGGACACCCTCTCCCCGGTGACCCGCAAGCGGTACATGCACAACTACAACTTCCCGCCGTACTCCGTCGGCGAGACCGGCCGCGTCGGTTCGCCGAAGCGCCGCGAGATCGGCCACGGCGCGCTCGCCGAGCGCGCGATCGTGCCGGTCCTCCCGACCCGCGAGGAGTTCCCCTACGCGATCCGTCAGGTGTCCGAGGCCCTCGGCTCCAACGGCTCGACGTCGATGGGCTCCGTCTGCGCCTCCACCATGTCGCTGCTGAACGCCGGTGTGCCGCTCAAGGCCCCCGTCGCCGGCATCGCCATGGGCCTGATCTCCCAGGAGATCAACGGCGAGACGCACTACGTCGCCCTCACCGACATCCTCGGTGCGGAGGACGCCTTCGGCGACATGGACTTCAAGGTCGCCGGTACGAAGGAGTTCGTCACCGCCCTCCAGCTCGACACCAAGCTGGACGGCATCCCGGCCTCCGTCCTGGCCGCGGCCCTCAAGCAGGCCCGCGACGCCCGCCTCCACATCCTCGACGTGATGATGGAAGCGATCGACACCCCGGACGAGATGTCCCCCAACGCCCCGCGGATCATCACCGTCAAGATCCCCGTGGACAAGATCGGCGAGGTCATCGGCCCCAAGGGCAAGATGATCAACCAGATCCAGGAGGACACCGGCGCCGAGATCACGATCGAGGACGACGGCACCATCTACATCGGTGCCCAGGTCGGCTCGCAGGCCGAGGCCGCCCGCGCCACGATCAACGGCATCGCCAACCCGACCATGCCGGAGGTCGGCGAGCGCTACCTGGGCACGGTCGTCAAGACCACCACCTTCGGTGCCTTCGTCTCCCTGCTCCCGGGCAAGGACGGCCTGCTGCACATCTCGCAGATCCGCAAGCTCGCCGGCGGCAAGCGCGTGGAGAACGTCGAGGACGTGCTCGCGATCGGCTCCAAGGTCCAGGTCGAGATCGCCGAGATCGACCAGCGCGGCAAGCTCTCCCTGATCCCCGTGATCGAGGGCGAGGACGAGCAGAAGGACGACGCCTCCTCGTGACGTCCCGTAGTTCCGTGACGACGGCCCGCCCCTCCTCCGAGGGGCGGGCCGTCGCCCGTACCCAAACGCTTCTGCCCGGCAGGGACGGCATCGGCACCGTCCGCCGCACCACCCTCCCCGGTGGCCTGCGCGTGGTCACCGAGACCCTCCCCTCGGTGCGCTCCGCGACCTTCGGCATCTGGGCCCACGTCGGCTCCCGCGACGAGACCCCGACGCTGAACGGCGCCACCCACTACCTGGAGCACCTCCTCTTCAAGGGCACGACCGCGCGGTCCGCCCTCGACATCTCCTCCGCGATCGACGCGGTCGGCGGCGAGATGAACGCCTTCACGGCGAAGGAGTACACCTGCTACTACGCCCGGGTCCTCGACACCGACCTGCCGCTGGCGATCGACGTCGTCTGCGACATGCTCACGGGCTCGCTCATCCTCGACGAGGACGTGGACGCCGAGCGCGGCGTCATCCTCGAAGAGATCGCGATGACCGAGGACGACCCCGGCGACGTGGTGCACGACCTGTTCGCGCGGACCATGTTCGGCGACACCCCGCTGGGCCGCCCGGTCCTCGGCACCGTCGACACGATCAACGCGCTCACCCGCGGCCAGATCGCCCGCTTCTACAAGAAGCACTACGACCCGACCCACCTGGTCGTCGCCGCCGCGGGCAACGTCGACCACGCCACGGTGGTGCGCCAGGTCCGCCGCGCCTTCGAGCGCGCCGGCGCCCTGACCCGTACCGCCGCCGCCCCGGTCGCCCCGCGCGACGGCCGCAAGGCCATCCGCACGGCCGGCAAGGTCGAGCTGCTGGGCCGCAGGACGGAGCAGGCGCACGTCGTCCTCGGCATGCCCGGGCTGGCCCGGAACGACGACCGCCGCTGGGCGCTCGGCGTCCTGAACACCGCCCTCGGCGGCGGCATGTCCTCCCGCCTCTTCCAGGAGGTCCGGGAGAAGCGCGGCCTGGCCTACAGCGTGTACTCGTACACCTCGGGCTTCGCCGACTGCGGCCTCTTCGGCGTCTACGCGGGCTGCCGCCCCAGCCAGGTCCACGACGTGCTCGGGATCTGCCGGGACGAGCTCGACAAGGTCGCCTCCGAGGGCCTCACCGACGAGGAGATCACCCGCGCCGTCGGCCAGCTCTCCGGCTCCACGGTCCTCGGCCTGGAGGACACCGGCGCGATCATGAACCGCATCGGCAAGAGCGAGCTGTGCTGGGGCACCCAGATGTCGGTCGACGACATGCTGGCCCGGATCGCGGCGGTCACCCCGGACGAGGTCCGGGAGGTCGCCCGTGACGTGCTGACCCAGCGGCCCTCGCTCTCGGTGATAGGCCCGCTGAAGGACAAGCAGGCGGACCGCCTCCACCAGGCCGTCTCCTGACCTCCACCCCTAAGGAAGTAGTGCGATGAGCAAGCTGCGCGTGGCGGTCCTCGGTGCCCGGGGCCGTATCGGCTCCGAGGCCGTGAAGGCCGTCGAGGCCGCCGAGGACATGGAGCTGGTCGCGGCCCTGGGCCGCGGCGACGAGCTGGGGGCCCTCACCGAGGCCGGCGCCCAGGTCGTCGTCGAGCTGACCACCCCGGACTCGGTCATGGCCAACCTCGAGTACTGCGTGGGCCACGGCATCCACGCCGTCGTCGGCACCACCGGCTGGACCGAGGACCGCCTCGCGCGGCTGAACGGCTGGCTCGCCGCCTCCCCGGAGACCGGCGTCCTCATCGCCCCGAACTTCTCCATCGGCGCGGTGCTCACCATGCGGTTCGCCCAGCTCGCGGCCCCGTACTTCGAGTCCGTCGAGGTCGTCGAGCTGCACCACCCGAACAAGGTGGACGCCCCCTCGGGCACCGCCACCCGTACGGCCCAGCTGATCGCCAAGGCCCGTGCCGAGGCCGGTCTGGGCGCCCAGCCGGACGCCACCGCGACCGCCCTCGACGGGGCCCGCGGGGCGGACGTGGACGGCGTCCCGGTGCACGCGGTACGCCTCCGGGGCCTGCTGGCCCACCAGGAGGTGCTGCTCGGCGGCGAGGGCGAGACGCTCACCGTCCGGCACGACTCGCTGCACCACTCCAGCTTCATGCCGGGCGTGCTGCTCGGTGCTCGCCGCGTGGTGAGCACCCCGGGCCTCACGTTCGGCCTGGAGAACTTCCTGGACCTGGGCTGACGGTCATGGGCGGCAAGATCACGTACGTCTTCCTCGCCACCGTCCTCGTGCTGGTCTTCGGGGTGGTGGCGATGGAGGGCGTCCTGCTCCTCCTGACCGGCGAGCCGGCGGCCATGGGCATGGGCGCGGTGGCGTTCCTGCTGCCGTGCGTCGGCGGCTGGTTCCTGTGGAAGAACACCAGCTTCGCGCGGCGGGCCAACCGGCTCGCGGCGGAGCTGGAGGCGGAGGGCGGACTGCCCGTCGACGAGCTGCGGCGCACCGAGGGCGGCCGGATCGACCGCGACTCGGCGGACGAGGTCTTCGCCCGGCGCAAGGCCGAGACGGAGGAGACCCCGGAGGACTGGCGCTGCTGGTTCCGGCTGGCGGTCGCCTATCACGACGCCCGCGACACGCCCCGGGCCCGCAAGGCGATGCAGCGGGCCATCGCCCTCCACGAGGGCCGGACGGTCAGCGCCTGACGCCGTACTCGGCGTGCCACGCCTCGACGGTGTCGGCGGCCCGGTCGAAGGCCTCGGTCCGGGAGAGGAAGTCCGCGTTGTGGTCGGTGAGCAGCACCAGCTGCTCGCCGGCCACCCGGTCGAGGAGCAGGGCCTGTCCCTGGACCGTCCGCGGGAGGTTCAGCCAGCGCACCGGCTGCTGCGCGGTGCGGACACCGGAGACCTTCGCCCAGGGCGTGGTGCCGGTGGTGAAGAAGCCGACGCGGCGCACGCCGGCGCGGCTGACCCAGGTCCCCATGCGCAGCAGGCGCAGCGCGGCCAGGATGATCAGCACGGCGAAGCCGAAGGTGACCCCCGCTCCGCCGACCGCCCCGGCGGCGGCGATGATCACCGCGGCGAGCAGCACGAACGAGGCGAGCAGCAGCGCGAGCGCCGCCGCACCGACCCGGTAGGGCCCCGGACGGTACGGACGGCGCCACTGGTCGTGGTCGTCGAACGGGAGCGCGACGGCGTCGGTGGTGTCAAAGTCACGGTCGGCCGTCAGAAAGGGCAGGGGCACGGCGGTTCCTCACTCACAAGCACGCTCGAAGGGGCGGTGCCCGGTGAGGCTACCTCAGCGGTTGTCGGAGGCTTCGGACTGCTGCTGGTGCGCGGGCGAGTTCGTGCTGTCGAGCGACGGCATCCCGAGGACCAGGGCGCCCACGAGCCCGGCGGCGACGGTCAGCCCGAGCAGCGTACGTCCGACGACCTGCCCCGGTCGGAGCCGCTCGCGCGGCGGCGGAGTGACGTTACTGCGGAACTCGTCGGCCTCCGACACGAACGCGAACGGTACGGCCTCAGTCCGCCTGAACATGGGTGGCACTCTCCTCGGTGGTCGTCGTACGCCTCACCAGTACAGACGAGCGAACCGAACGTTTGGTGCCGTTTTTCACCGAACCGGCCGAATCTCCTCCTTCGGACGGAGGCCGGGGGCGGGTGCGTACCCCTGGGGACGGACGTCGTTAGAGTGGACGACTGCGATTGGCGACTGGAAGGTACTGCTGGTGACCGACACCCCCACCGAGCCTGTGAAGATCGACCTCCGGAGCGACGTCACCGTCGAACTGGTCAAGAGCGCCGCGGCCGACTCGGACGTCCTGTGGGCGGCCCGGGTCTCCACGGCGGGGGAGCAGTCCCTCGAAGAGCTCCAGAAGGACCCGGAGCGCTCGAAGGGCCTGATCAACTACCTGATGCGGGACCGCCACGGCAGCCCCTTCGAGCACAACTCGATGACCTTCTTCATCAGCGCCCCGATCTTCGTCTTCCGCGAGTTCATGCGGCACCGGGTCGGCTGGTCGTACAACGAGGAGTCGGGCCGCTACAGGGAGCTGGAGCCGGTCTTCTACGTCCCGGACACCTCCCGCAAGCTGGTCCAGGAGGGCCGCCCCGGCAAGTACGTCTTCGTCGACGGCAGCCGGGAGCAGCACGCGCTGGTCGACGAGGCGATGACCCGGTCGTACCGCCAGGCGTACGAGACGTACCAGGAGATGCTGGCCGGCGGCGTCGCCCGCGAGGTCGCCCGCGCGGTCCTGCCGGTCGGTCTCTACTCCTCGATGTACGCCACCTGCAACGCCCGCTCGCTGATGCACTTCCTCGGCCTGCGCACCCAGCACGAGCTGGCCACGGTGCCGTCCTTCCCGCAGCGGGAGATCGAGATGGTCGGCGAGAAGATGGAGGAGCACTGGGCCCGGCTGATGCCGCTGACCCACGCGGCCTTCAACAAGAACGGACGCGTCGCGCCGTAGCGGACAGATGTTCGTCCACTCTCACGAAGTGTCCGTATTGCGACGTTTCGTGAAGTTCATCTAGGCTGATCAAACGGACCCGGCACTGCTTGAACCCCCGAGCAGGCAGTGCCGGGCTCCTCTTCTCACGTCCCCCGAGGGGACACCCGGCGCTGAGCAGCGAGTAGCGTGTTACCCATGGCTCCGATCTCCACTCCGCAGACCCCCTTCGGGCGGGTCCTCACCGCCATGGTCACGCCCTTCACGGC